>Ga0210143_1000011_pt1 | contig 85709 bp, 78 predicted proteins | sample MayberryNW_TuleC_2_FD_185527 | JGI IMG/M metagenome (GOLD analysis project Ga0210143, IMG submission 185527) | Wetland microbial communities from San Francisco Bay, California, USA, that impact long-term carbon sequestration - MayberryNW_TuleC_D2... | ecosystem: Environmental > Aquatic > Marine... | reverse complement strand
CCGCCAGCTTCACGATCTCCACCACCGGCTCCCCGCTTCCCGCCCTGGCCAAGAGCGGCGCCCTGCCCGAAGGCCTCTCCTTCACCGACAAAGGCAACGGCACCGCGACGATCTCCGGCACCCCGGCCGCTTCAGCGGCCCCGCCGGCCGAAAGCCAGAGCTACCCCCTGACGCTCACCGCCGAATCGAAAGCCGGCAAAGCGACGCAGCCCTTCACGCTCAAAGTCGCCAACCCGGGCACGCCGCCGTCTTTCACCAGCGCCGACTCCGCCTCGTTCATCACCGGGACCGCCGCCAGCTTCACGATCTCCACCACCGGCTCCCCGCTTCCCGCCCTGGCCAAGAGCGGCGCCCTGCCCGAAGGGCTCTCCTTCACCGACAAAGGCAACGGCACCGCGACGATCTCCGGCACCCCGGCCGCTTCAGCGGCCCCGCCGGCCGAAAGCCAGAGCTACCCCCTGACGCTCACCGCGGAATCGAAAGCCGGCAAAGCGACGCAGCCCTTCACGCTCAAAGTCACCAACCCGGGAACCCCGCCGTCTTTCACCAGCGCCGACTCCGCCTCGTTCATCACCGGGACCGCCGCCAGCTTCACGATCTCCACCACCGGCTCCCCGCTTCCCGCCCTGGCCAAGAGCGGCGCCCTGCCCGAAGGGCTCTCCTTCACCGACAAAGGCAACGGCACCGCGACGATCTCCGGCACCCCGGCCGCTTCAGCGGCCCCGCCGGCCGAAAGCCAGAGCTACCCCCTGACGCTCACCGCGGAATCGAAAGCCGGCAAAGCGACGCAGCCCTTCACGCTCAAAGTCACCAACCCGGGAACCCCGCCGTCTTTCACCAGCGCCGACTCCGCCTCGTTCATCACCGGGACCGCCGCCAGCTTCACGATCTCCACCACCGGCTCCCCGCTTCCCGCCCTGGCCAAGAGCGGCGCCCTGCCCGAAGGCCTCTCCTTCACCGACAAAGGCAACGGCACCGCGACGATCTCCGGCACCCCGGCGGCCTCCGCCGCGCCGCCCGCCGAAACGCAGAGCTACCCCCTGACGATCACCGCGGAAAGCAAAGCCGGCAAAGCGACGCAGCCCTTCACCCTGAAAGTGAAGAATGAGGAATTGATCGCACCGCCGATCCCGACGGACGATTCACCGGCGCCGGTCACCGCTTCAACCGCTGAGCTCGGAGTGCTCGGCATCGAAGAGAGCAGCCCGAGAGTCAAGCTCTCGCAAGGGAAGGTGATGCTGGTGGCTGGCCGATCCTCGCGCCACCTTGTCCGAGTCCAGGCGCCGGTTGGCTCGACGGTGACGTGCAGGGGACATCTGCCGCGCGGCGCCCGTCATCGGGTGACCGACGCCGGCGACGTCGTGATCAAGGGGTCGACCGCTGTCGGGCGGATCGGCAGCTTCCGCCTCACCGTGCGGGTCGCGACTCGGTCGGACGAGGTGCGGAGGCCGCTGATCGTGCGGGTGGTCCCGGATCGGAGGGCCCAGGGGTTTCGATGAAGAGGGCCCAGGGGTTTCGATGAAAGGGTGCGGTCTGAGGTCTCTGAGGTGGGCGGCGCCGCTCGGCATCGCCCTGCTGCCCCTCGTCGCGGCGACCGCCGGCGCCGCCCAACCGTGTGCCTCCCCGGCGATGTACGTCGTCGCGCACCAGGACGACACGCTGCTGTTCCAGAGCCCGGCGCTGCTGCAGGACATCGAGAGCGGCCGCTGCGTGCGCACCGTCTTCCTCACCGCGGGCGACTCCGACCGCCCCGCGTCCTACTGGGAAGGCCGCGAGGAGGGCGTCGAGGATGCGTACGCGCAGATGGCGGACGCCGACGACGACTGGAACGTCTCGCAAATCGATGCCGCCGGCCGCTCGGTCCGGCTCGAGACCCTGGAGGACGACCCGTCGGTCTCGGTCGTCTTCATGCGCCTGCCCAGCGGCGGTGTCGACGGGCTCGGCATCGAACGGTACGAATTCCAGAGCCCGATGAAGCTCTGGAACAGCGGCAACGGCGGCTCGCCGGCGAGCTCCAGCATCGGCACGGTCGACGACTCCGCGACCTACGGCTACCAGGGGTTGATCAACGCCCTGAGGTCGATGATGGAATCGTTCGAGCCCCGGCAGGTGGCGACCCAGAACTACACCGAGGATTTCGTCGGCCCCGACCACGCCGACCACGTAGCGGCCGCCTACTTCACCCAGGCCGCCAGCTCCGCCTACGCCGAGCCTCACCGGCTGCGGGCGTTCGGGGATTACGAAACCTCGGCGCTTTCCCAGAACGTCTTCGGCGACCTGCTCGACGCGAAGAGCCTCGCCTTCTACGCCTACGGCGCCCACGACGACGAGGCCTGCGACAGCGAAGAGAGCTGCGAGGACATGGAATACGCCAAGTGGCTCCGCAGGCAGTACGTCGTCGCGAGCGAAACGACGGGCGTGGTCGCGGACGCGGGTTTCGGCCAGATCACCTCCCCGGACGCCGAAGCGATCCTCGACGGCTCCGAGAGCTCCGCCGAAGACGAAACGCCGCTCGAATACGAATGGACCCAGGTGGGGGGCCCAGACGTCGAGCTGTCGGGCGCGGACACCGTTTCCCCCTCCCTCACGATGCCCTCCCACCCGACGCTGCTGACCTTCTCCCTGATTGTCGGCGACGGCTCCGAAAGCAGCGAACCCGACTTCGTCGAGGTCAGGGCGCCAAGCTCCGATCCGACCCCCGCCGCGGACGCCGGGCCGGATCAGACGGTCGCGTCGGCGGCCGAAGTCGAGCTCGACGGGTCGGCCAGCTGGGACCCGAGCAGCCTGCCGCTCGAATACGCCTGGCTGCAGATCGCTGGTCCGGAGGTGGCGCTCTCCGATCCCGCGTCGGCGACGCCGAGCCTCACCGCTCCCGCCGGCCCGGCGACGCTGACTTTCTCCCTCGCCGTCTCCAACGGCGTGGAGACCAGCGAGCCCTCGACCATGACGGTCGAGGTGGGAGAGGGGCCGCGAACCGCGCCCCCGGCCGAGCCTCCGGGTGGCGGCGGCCGGCCGATCGCGAGGCTGTCGCGTTCCAGGGTGCGGCTGGTCGCCGGCCGGTCCTCGCGTCGCCTGATCAGGGTGGTGACGTCGCCCGGGGCGAGGATCGGCTGCCGCGGCTTCCTGCCGCGCGGCGCCCGCTGCCGGGTCAACCGGGACGACGTCGTCGTCGAAGGCTCGCCGGCCTTGAGGCGCGCCGGCGCCTACCGTCTCACGGTCAGGATCTCGCACCTTGGGGTGACGGTGCGGCGGTCGCTGACCGTGGTCGTGCGAGCGCAGCGCTGAGAGCCAGCGCCCGCCCCCGCGCTCAGAGCCCGTAGGCCTCGGCCAGCTCCGCGTCCTTCTGGGCCAGCATTTCCGCCAGCTCGACCATCACCTTGCACTGCTTCCAGGTGGCGTCGTCCTGCATCTTGCCGTCGATCATGTGGACGCCGCGGCCGTCGGGGATCGCGTCGAGGACCTTCTTCGCGAACCTGACCTCCTCCGGCGGCGGGCTGAAGACCTTCTTCGCGATGTCGATCTGGACCGGGTGCAGCGACCAGGCGCCGACGCAGCCCATCAGGAAGGCGGCGCGAAACTGGGTCTCGCAACCCGCCGTGTCCTTGATGTCGCCGAAGGGGCCGTAGAAGGGGAGGATGCCGGTCGAGGCGCAGGCGTCGACCATGCGGGCGATCGAGTAGTGCCAGAGGTCCTGCTGGGCGCTCACCCGGTCGGCCTCGGGATTCTCGGGATCGGCCGGGTCCTCCATCACGCGGTAGCCGGGGTGGCCGCCGCCGACCCGGGTCGTCTTCATCCGCCGCGAGGCGGCGAGGTCGGCCGGGCCGAAGCTCATCCCCTGCATGCGGGGGCTCGCCGCGGCGATCTCCTCCAGATTGACCACTCCCTGCGCGGTCTCGAGGATCGCGTGGATCAGGATCGGCCGCTCGAGGCCCGCCTTCGCCTCGAGCTGGGCCAGCAGCCGGTCGACGTAGTGGATGTCCCAGGCGCCCTCGACCTTCGGCACCATCACCACCTCGAGCTTCTCGCCGATCTCGGTGACCAGGGTGGTGAGGTCGTCGAGCACCCAGGGGCTCTCCAGCGAGTTGACCCGGGTCCAGAGCGCCGTCCGGCCGAAGTCGGACTCGGTCGCGGCCTTGATCAGGCCCTGGCGCGCGGCCTCCTTGCGGTCGACCGGGATAGCGTCCTCGAGGTTGCCGAGCAGGATGTCGGTCTTGGTCGCGATGCCGGCCGCCTTGGCGACCATCTTCTCGTTGGAGAAGTCGAGGAAGTGGATCATCCGCGAAGGCTTGACCGGGATCTCGCGCAGCGGCTCGGGCGCGCCGATCGCCAGGGGCTGGAAGAAGTCTCTGGGGTTTCTCAAGCTGCTCCTCGTCGTTCGCTCGGGTGTGCGGCGGGGAATTTAGTGACCCGAGCCGTTTGCCGCCTGCCGCGCCCGTAAATTGCGGCTATCGAGGGTGCCGAGCGCGACAGCACGCAGGACTGGCTGGTCCCCGTTGGCGCGGCGCCGCCGCTGCTGCGGGAGCTGGAGCTGCGGATCGACGAGGCCCTGGTGGTGGCCCGCGCCTGCGAGGAGGGGGTGAGGGTGGTGGGCGACGCCGCGCTCGACGCCGCCCGCCAGGCCCGCCGGGCGGCGGAGGTGGCGGAGCGAGCGAGCGAGATCGCGGTCGAGGCGAGCCGCCGCGAGCGGTCCGAGCGGATCGAGGACGCCGGGCTGCGCGAGTTCAGCCAGCGGGCGGACCGAGTGGTCGCGCGCCTGCGAGCGCTGCAGCGGCGGCCGCCCCCGAGCGGGATCGCCAGCGCCGGCGCAGGCCGTCGGCGACCGCGCGGCTGATCTCGTCGCGGTCGGCGAGGTCGACCCCGTCCAGCGAGCGGGCGGGAACCAGGCCGCGGATCGAGCCGGTGAGGAACACCTCGTCGGCGGCGAGCAGGTCGCGCCGCTCCAGGCGTCGCTCCTCGACGTCGACTCCGAGGCCTCGGGCGATCGCGATCGCGGCGGCGCGGGTGACGCCGGGGAGGATGCGGCCGTCGGCCGGGGGTGTGAACAGCGCCCCGCCGTGCGCCGCGAAGACGTTCGCCCAGCCCGCCTCCAGCGCCTCGCCGCCGGCTTCTGTGAGCAGCGGAACCGCTCCGTTCGCCCCGGCGAGCAGCGGCGAGCGGTCGACCCACTTGTGCCCGCCCAGGCCGCCTCTGACCACCATGCTCCGGAGCGCGACGCCGTTGGCGCGGTCGGGGAAGAGCAGCTCACGGTCGACCGGCTCGGCCGCCGCCTCGCAAGCGAGCCGCCCGGCGCGGGGCGCGACGGTCAGCCGCAGGCGCGCGAGCGGCCAACCGGCCGCCTCCTCGCGGGCCGACTCCCGGGCCTCGGCCGGCGGCTCCCGGTCGAACAGCGCCCGCACGCTCGCTCGAAGGCGCTCGAGGTGCGCCGCCGGCTCGATCGGCCGGCCGGCGATCACCAGCAGCGTCTCGAACACTCCCCGGTTGGGATCCGGTCGCGGGAGAGGCGGCATCGCCGGGTATTTTGACCCACCTCCCCGGCGCGATGCGAACGCTGCTGATCGACAACCACGATTCGTTCACCTACAACCTCTTCCAGCTGCTGGCGGAGGCCAACGGCGTCGAGCCGATCGTGGTCCGCAACGACGAGGCGGAGTGGGAGGAGCTGTCGGGGTGGGATTTCGACAACGTCGTCATCTCACCCGGCCCGGGACGGCCGGAGCGCGAGCGCGACTTCGGCATCTGCGCGGAGCTGATCCGGCGCTGCGAGGCGCCGCTGCTCGGCGTCTGCCTCGGGCACCAGGGGCTGGGATGGGTCAACGGCGGCGAGGTCGAGGCCGCGCCGCGGCCGGTGCACGGCAGGGTCGACACCGTCCGCCACGACGGCTCGCCCCTGTTCGAGGGCCTGCCGAGGCGGTTCCGCGCTGTTCGCTACCACTCGCTCCGCCTGGCGACGCCGCTGCCCGAGGCGGTCGAGCCGATCGCCTGGTCGGCGGACGGCGTGGCGATGGCGATCGCCCACCGGCGGCGGCCCCAGTGGGGGGTCCAGTTCCACCCCGAGTCGGTGGCGACAGAGCACGGCCGGCGGCTGCTGGCCAACTTCCGCGATCTGAGCGCCCGCTCGCGACCCCCACAGCCGTTCCGTGGTTCCTTTGTCACCGGTCCGGTGACAAAGGAACCACGGAACGGGGGGGTGGGGGTCGGGGGGCTCGAGCTGCGGACGCGGCGCCTCGACTGCGCCGTCGACTCCGAGGCGGCGTTCGCCGCGCTCTACGCGGACAGCCCCCACGCCTTCTGGCTCGACAGCAGCCGCCCTGGGCCGCGCGCGCGCTTCTCCTTCCTCGGCGACGCGTCGGGGCCGCTGGGAGCGGTGGTCTCCTACGACGTCGAGGCGCGCGAGGTGACCGTTACGCGCCGCGGCTCGACCGAATCGGTGGGCGGATCCATCTTCGACTTCCTGGAGGGAGAGCTGGAGCGCCTGCGTCCCCTCGGCGCCGAGCTGCCGTTCGATTTCGACTGCGGCTTCGCCGGCTACTTCGGCTACGAGCTGAAGGCGGAGTGCGGGGGAGAGGCCGCCCACAGCTCGCCGCTGCCCGACGCGGCGTTCGTCTTCGCCGACCGCATGGTCGTCGTCGACCACGTCGAGGAGACGACCTACGTTCTCTGCCTGGTCGAGCCCGGGGCTGAGGGGGAGGCGGAGGCCCGGCTGGCGGGGACCGCCGACCGCCTGTCCGCGCTCGACGCGCCGACGGGGCCGGACGCGCTCCCCGGCCTCGACGCGCCGACGGAGCTCCAGGACGTCGCGTCCGGCCTCGAAGTCGCCTTGAGCGAGCCCCGCCTGGCCCGCTCCCGCGAGCGCTATCTCGACGACATCGCCGAGTGCAAGGCGAGGCTGCTGGAAGGGGAGAGCTATGAGATCTGCCTCACCAACTCGCTCTCGACCGTGACCGAAGCCGAGCCGCTCGACGTCTACCGGCGGCTGCGGCGGCTCAACCCGGCGCCGTTCTCCGCCTTCCTGCGCTTCGGGGCGCTGGCGCTGCTCAGCTCCTCCCCGGAGCGCTTTCTGAGGATCGATCGGGAGGGGGGAGTGGAGGCGCGCCCGATCAAGGGCACCAGCCGCCGCGGCGAGACTCCGAGGGAAGACGCCCTGCTCGCGGCGCGGCTGCGCGGCGACGAGAAGAGCCGCGCCGAGAACCTGATGATCGCCGACCTCCTCCGCAACGACCTCGGCTCGGTCTGCGAGCCGGGCAGCGTCGAGGCGACCGCCCTGATGGAGGTCGAGACGTACGAGACCGTCCACCACCTCGTCTCCGCGGTGCGCGGACGCCTCCGGGCGGGGTGGGGGCCAGGCGACTGCATCCGCGCCTGCTTTCCGCCCGGCTCGATGACGGGGGCGCCCAAGCTGCGCACGATGGAGATCCTCGACCGGCTGGAGGGACGGGCGCGCGGGCCCTATTCGGGCGCTATCGGGTACCTCGGGCTCGGCGGTGGCTGCGACCTCAGCGTCGCGATCAGGACGATCGTGCTCGCCGGCGAAGAGGCGACGATCGCGGCGGGGGGCGCGATCGTCGTCCAGTCGGACCCCGAGGCGGAGTACGAGGAGATGCTGCTCAAGGCGGCGCCGCCTCTGCGGGCTGTCGAGGCGTCCCGGCGAGAGGGCCTCGCCGCCGAGTTGAGCACGTCCTGACGGTCGAGTCACCGGCCGCGCGGCGTTTCCGGAGGCTCGTCATGCGGGTCTTCGACCCCATTATTCGAGATGAAACTTGAGTGAAAAACCTTAAATTGGCCGAATATTTGATCACTGATACAGACCAGAAGTCCACTCAGCCTGTACCTTGTGCCGCTCCAATCGCCCCGGCAGGGGTCCCTGAAAGCGATCCGTACAGCAAGGGAGACCAATCGGATGACCGCCCATTCCCCCCATCGCCTCCGGCTTCGACGTCTGGCACTGGCCGTGACCGCGACCTTCGCCTTCGCGGGCTTCGCCGCCGCCTTCGCCGGGGCAGCCTCGACGCTTGAAACGCTCACTCTCTGCGTCAAGCAGAAGCAGCCGAACAAGGGCAGCATCCGCCTTGGGCCGGCGAACCGGCGCTGCAAGAAAGGGGAGAAGCTGATCACCGTTTTGACGAGCAACGGGCAGCAGGGCGTTCTCGGCATCGAAGCCTCGAGCGGGACGACCGGCCCCGCCGGCGCCGCGGGCAAAGAAGGGAGCGCGGGCAAAGACGGGAGCGCGGGCAAAGACGGCAAAGAGGGCCCGACCGGGCCCGCCGGCCCCTCCGGCGCACCGGGCGCGACGGGCCCCGCCGGCCCCTCCGGCGCAACCGGCCCCGCCGGACCGGCTGGTCCTGCGGGCTCCGCTGGTCCAGCTGGCCCCGAAGGTCCGACCGGCCCCGAAGGGCCCACGGGACCAACGGGCCCCGAAGGTCCCACCGGCCCCGAAGGCGCAACCGGCCCCGAAGGCGCAACCGGCCCCGAAGGCCCGACCGGCCCCGCGGGCAACGACGGCGCTACGGGTCCCGAAGGGCCGACCGGTCCCGCGGGCAACGACGGCGCTACGGGTCCCGAAGGGCCGACCGGTCCCGCGGGCAACGACGGCGTGACCGGGCCCGAAGGCCCGACGGGCGCCGAAGGTCCCACCGGACCCGCCGGCCCCGAAGGGCCGACCGGCCCGGAAGGCCCGACGGGAGCCGAAGGCCCCACGGGCGCTGAAGGCCCGACGGGCGCCGAAGGTCCCACCGGACCCGCGGGCCCCGAAGGCCCGACCGGCGCCGAAGGACCGACCGGCGCCGAAGGACCGACCGGCGCCGAAGGACCGACCGGCCCCACGGGCGCGACCGGTCCCACCGGGCCCGCCAGCACCACGATCGTCGGCGGAGGCGGTGGCGAAACGAACGCCAGCAGGCTCAACAACACGTTCGCCGGCCTGTTCATGGACGAATCGAGCGGCACCGAGTCGCAGGTGCAGCAGGTGATGCCCGTTGCCGGCACGCTGGATGACTTCAACGTGCGGCTGGAAAAAGGCCCCGGTACGGGCGGGGACGAATTCACCTTCACCATCCGCCTGGACGGCGCCAACACGACGCTCAACTGCTCGGTCGTGAACGCGGGGACGAGCTGCTCCGACACGGGGGCCGTATCGGTCGCCGCCGGTCAGCTGTTCTCGATCCTGGCCGCGCCGAAAAACAGTCCGGCCAACTCCCCGTCGGTTCGCTGGACGGCGACCTTCACCCCCTAGCCACCCCGGGCCGGTTCCCACCCGAGCCGGTTTGATCGCCATGGGAGCCTCGCCCCGGTCCGCGGACCGGGGCAGGGCCTCCCGGCGGAGGGTCCGCTCAGCCGGCCGCGACGATCTGGCCCGAGTCGACCAGCCGCAGGGCGCGCTTGAAGCTGGGGTCGTAGACCTCGATCTCCACCGGCACGCCGGGGTAGGCGAGGTAGACGCTGTGGGGATCGTCGCGGTTGAAGTAGACCGTCGCGTGCCCCGGGGCGCTGCCGACGACGCCTCCCGGCTGCATCCCCTGCCGCCGCAGGGCGGCGACCGGCTTGGCCTGCGCGTAGGTGCCGACGGTGAGGAAGATCGGGCGCGGGTCGCCGGCCTTCGCGCCGCCGGTAAGGTAGCGGACGTAGGTCCTCTCGCCGCCCGGCTGGCTCAGCTCGAGCTCCGAGCCCGGCTGCTCGCCGGCCCAGTAGACGGGCGTTCCCGCACTCGAGACCTCTTCGCGCAGCGCCTCGGCGCTGACCACCTTCGCCTCGCCCGATTCGCCTCCGCCGCCCGATTCCCCCCCCGAGGCGATCAGGACGATGACGACGACCAGGACGACCACCGCGCCGAGTGCGAGCGCCGCTCGCACGCCAGGCCTCTTCAGCGCCTCGCGGCCTGCCTTCGCCGAATCGTCTGCCTTCGCTTTCTCCACGCATGCCTACCCTTCGCGATGCTTCGGCCCACTCCTTCGCGCGGCTCGATGGCGGCAAGAGCTCACCTTGGACCGAGCGGAAATCGAGCAAGCGCTTAAATTAGTAGGACGTGTCCGGCGCGACTGGCTATTTCGGGGTCGGGGGGTCCTTGGAGCATTGCCTTCCGGTGGGCGAGTGGGAGGCCTTGGCCGACCGGGTTGGAGCGCCGCCCTTCCTCCGTCCGGGCTGGCTCGCCGCCTGGCTGCGGGCGTTCGGCCACGGAGAGCTGCATTCGATCGAGGTCCGGCGGGAGGGTGAGCTGGCCGCGCTGCTGCCGATGTTGAGGCGCCGTGACGGACTTCATTCGCCCTCGAACTGGCACACGCCGGTGTTCGGGCCGCTCGGAGTCGACCGCGCCGCCCGGGACGAGCTTCTCGCGCGACTCTTCGAGCGCTCCTCCGCCACCGTGGGCCTCAACCACCTCGACGGTGGAACCGCCTGTGCCGAAGAGGTGTTTCACGCCGCTCGCGAGGAGGGCAGGATGGTCGTCTCGCGCACCGTGGCGCGCTCGCCCTTCATCTCCCTGGACGGCAGCTTCGAGGACTATGAGCGCGGTCTCTCGCGGAATCGCCGCAAGGCACTGCGACGCCATCGCCGCCGGCTCGAGGCGCAGGGGGAGCTGCGCTTCGAGGTCCACGACGGCCGCGAAGGCCTCGAGGGCCTGCTGCGGGAGCTGTTCGCGGTGGAGGCCTCCGGGTGGAAGGGGAGGAGGGGGACGGCGATCTCAAGCCGGGCGAACACGACAGACTTCTACACGGCGGTCGCTCGCTGGGCGGCGAAACGCGGTTGGCTGCGGCTCGCGTTTCACCGCCTCGACGGCCGCCCGATCGCCTGCGACCTGGCGCTCGAGCATGGCGGCGTCTGGTACACGCTGAAGGCGGGCTACGACGAGCGGCTGCGGAGCTTCGGCCCCGGAGCGCTGCTGTTTCGCGACGAGATCGCCGAGTGCTGCGCCCGGGGCGTGCACCGCATCGAGCTGCTCGGCGACGAGGATTCCTTCAAGGCGAGCTGGACCGATCGATCTTCCCCGCGGATCTGGCTCCGTGCATTCAGCAGGGCCCCCGCCGGCATCGTCCGCTGGGCTGGCGCCGCCGGCTGGGAGCGCGCCCGCCCGCCGCTTCGCTGGGCGAAGAGAGCGGTTCGTTGAGCAGGGGCCTGCTCTCGACCTGGGCTCCGGCTCCGCTCCGCGGCCTCCTCGGGCGCTCCGCGCCGCGGTTGCCGTTCCCGCTCGAGGAGCCGGGCTGCCGCCTGTACGAGTGGGGTCGCGACGGCCTCTGGCACGGGCTGGCGGCCGTCGGCCTGAGCCCCGGGGACGAGGTCCTCGTGCCCGCCTATCACCACGGCTCCGAAGTCGCCGCGCTCGAGGACCGAGGGCTCCGCTGTCGCTTCTATGAGGCGACGCCGAGCCTCGAGCCCGACCGGGAGGAGCTGGAGGAAAAGATCGGCCCGAAGACGCGCGCGCTCTACCTGATCCATTACCTGGGCTTCGGGCTCGACGCCCCGGGCTGGCGGAGCTGGTGCGACGAGCGGGGCCTGCTGTTGATCGAGGACGTGGCGATGGCCTGGCCCGCCGAGCGCGAGGGTGTGCCGCTGGGGAGCTGGGGAGACCTCTCCTTCTACTCGCCATGGAAGCTCCACGGCCTGCCGGACGGGGGAGCGGTGGTTTGTCGCGGCAGGGTGGCGCCGCCCGCGGTGCGGGCGCGCTGGGCGGTGCCGAGGGGGCTGCTGCTGCGGGCGCTCGGCCGGGGCCTGGCGCAGCGCTCGCGGTTGCTGGGGCGGGCATGGGCCTCCCGCTCGCCCGCTCGATGGGATCCCGCGGCGGAGTTCTCCGTGCCCGCCCCCTGGAACGGCGCCTCCAGGGTCAGCCTTCACATGCTGAGGCGCTGCGACGCGAGCGCGGCCGCGGCCGCGCGGCGGCGGCACCAGGCGCGGATCGTCGAGCGGCTGCGACCCCATGTCGCGGCCCCCTTCGCGACGAGCGTCGAGGGCCCATGCCCTTTCGGCGTGCCCGTGACGACGCCCGATCCGGTGGGTCTGATGCGGCACCTGCGCGAGCGTGGGATCATCGCCATCCATTTCTGGTCCGTCCCGCACCCGCGCCTGCCGGTGGACGACTTTCCCGCCGCGGCTCGGCGCCGGGCGACGACGGTGGTCCTGCCGGTCCATCAGGAGCTGGACGACTCCGACGTCGAGCGGATAGCCGGGGCCGTGCTGGAGTTCGTCGCGAAAGGAGAGTCAGGAGCGATGTCAGCGGAGAAAGCCCCCAGCTTTGCCCTCCTCGACAAGGACGGCGAGACCGTGTCCCTTGAGATGCTGAACGGCAAGCGGGTCGTCCTCTACTTCTACCCTGAGGCCGACACGCCCGGATGCACCGCGCAGGCATGCGGGATCAGGGACCACCACGCGGAAATCGCCGCGCGCGGGGCGGTCGCGATCGGCGTCTCCCCCGACAGCCCGGAGAAGCTGAGCGCGTTCGCGGACCGTTACGGCCTGCCGTTCACGCTGCTTTCCGACCCCGGCGGGCGCGTCGCCCGCAGCTACGGCGCCTGGAAGCGCAGCCGTCGGCCCCCGTTCCGGGGCGAAACCCAGCGCTCCACGTTCCTGATCGGCCCCGCGGGCGCGATCGAGGAGGTCTTCGAGGGGGTCGATCCCGCCACCCACGACCAGCTGGTGCTGGACGCCCTGGACTCGCCTTCCTAGTCGTAGCGCGAGCCGAAGTGGACCGCCCAGAGGTGGGCGTCCGGGCGGCCTTCGAGATCGCCGCCGAGCAGGGCCGCGCCCGCTTCCTCGTAGTCGCCGAGGATGTTGCGGCGGTGGGTGGGGGAGCTCATCCAGGCGCGGAAGATCGAGCGCACGGAGCCGTACTCGCCGCTGCCCCAGGCGAGGTTCTCCCCGACGTGCCAGCACCCGTCGCCGACGTAGCCGGTTTCGCGCATCCAGTAGGTGAAGTCCCGGCCGCAGGCGAAGTGGCTGAAGCTGTCGCAGCGCAGGACGTCTTCGAGCTTGTCCTGAGCCGACAGCTCGAGCTGCGGGCTGGCCGCCAGCGGTTCGAGGCCGGCGTTGGCGCGGGCGAAGTCGGTCAGGCAGAGCATCGCCTTCTCCTGCGCCTCCGCCGGGGCGTTGAGGCGGGTCTGCCCGGGGCAGGCGGCGGCCGGCGCGATCAAGGTGCTGGCGCTGGCAATCGCCGACGGCTTGGCGACCGCGTGCGGGCCGGAGATGCCGACCGCCATCGCGCTCGGGGCGAGCGCCAGGGAGAGGAGGGCGACGATCGCGGTGGGGAGTGAGAGCTTCGAGGTCATCACTCATCCGTCGACTTCCTCGCGAAGCTAGAAAACGCCTCGTCTGCGACCTAAACGGATATATGAGAATGAACGTCCAGAGCGACTGCGAGCGCGCCAGGGAGGCAGAGCGGCCGAGGTCGCGGCGGTCGCGGCGATATCCTTGGCTGCCGACGGCGAGCGGGAGCCTCGCCGCCCTCAAATCCCCCGAGACGAGCTAGGAGCCATGGCCGTAGAGACCGCCGCCTACAGCGAGCAGACCGACATCCAGCGCGACATCACCGAGATGGTGCGTCAGTTCGCCGACGAGCAGATCATCCCCAACGCCGAGCGCTTCGACCACGAGGACTCATTCCCCGAGCCGATCGTCGAGCAGATGAAGGAGCTGGGGCTGTTCGGGGTGACGATCCCCGAGGAGTACGGCGGCATGGGGCTCGACCTGACCACCTACGCGATGATCGTCGAAGAGCTCTCGCGCGGCTGGATCTCGATCTCCGGCGTCGTCAACACCCACTTCATCGGCTCCTACCTGCTGATGAAGTTCGGCACCGGCGAGCAGAAGGAGCACTTCCTGCCGAAGATGGCGACCGGCGAGATCCGCGCCGCCTTCTCCCTCTCGGAGCCCGAGGTCGGCTCCGACGTGCAGGGGATCAAGTCGACCGCGAAGAAGGGCGAGGACGGCAAGTGGGAGCTGAACGGGCAGAAGATGTGGGTCACCAACGGGCTCGGCTCCAGCGTCGTCTTCGTGCTGATGAAGACCGATCCGAAGGCCGAGCCGCCCTACAAGGGGATGACCTGCTTCATCACCGAGAAGGAGCCCTGGGCGGAGGAGAACACCGGCGAGTTCGAGGGCCTCGACGTCCCGCCCAAGATCAAGAAGATGGGCTACAAGGGGGTCGAGTCGACCGAGCTCGTCTACGACGGCTACCGCTGCCCGCCCGAGCGGGTGCTCGGCGGCGAGGAGGCGGGGGTGGGGCAGGGATTCATCCAGATGATGGACGCGCTCGAGGTGGGCCGGGTCAACGTCGCCGCCCGCGGCGTCGGGATCGCCCAGCGGGCGCTCGAGCTCGCCCTCCGCTACAGCCAGGAGCGCAAGACCTTCGGCAAGCCGATCGCCCAGCACCAGGCGATCCAGTTCAAGATCGCCGACATGGCGACCAAGGTCGAAGCGGCGCGCCTGCTCACCCGCAAGGCGGCGCGGATGAAGGACGCCGGCGAGCGCTCGGACCTCGAGGCGGGGATGGCGAAGCTGCTCGCCTCGGAGACCGGCAAGGAGTGCGTCGAGGAGTGCTTCCGCATCCACGGCGGCTACGGCTACTCGAAGGAGTACGAGATCGAGCGCCTCTACCGCGACGCGCCGCTGCTCCTGATCGGCGAGGGGACCTCCGAGATCCAGCGCATGGTGATCGGCAAGAAGCTGCTGCAGAGACACAAGGTCTGAGGAAGCGATCGCCCGATGGCTTCGACCGCACAGCTGATCCAGACCGCGATCGAGCGCTTCCGGGCCGAAGTGCCCGCGCTGCAGAGCCTGAAGCTCGTCTTCGGGCTCGAACTGAAAGCCAAGCACGACATCCAGCTCTACCGGGTCGAGCTGCCGGGGCCGAAGATCAAGAAGGAACTGGCCCAGGACGAGCGCGTCCTGGTCCAGATCGATCGCGCCCAGTTCAACGAGCTGGCCGAGAGCGGCACGCTGAAGAGCTACCGCAAGGCCTACGAGACGGGCCACATCAGGGCAACCGGCGATTCCAACGTGAGGAAGCTGATCGGGCAGGTGGTGCTGCGCCAGGAGCAGCGCTCGCAGCTGAAGAAGGTGCATTGAGCCCTCCCGCCGATCGCGCGCCGATAGGATGCCCGGCCGAACCGAGAGGAGAACCGAACCGAGCATGACCGAGACCTACGCATTGACCACCGACCAGGCCGAGCGCGAGGCCTCCGGCGCCCACAGCTACGGCCGCTATCTCGAGGAGTTCGAGGTCGGGGCCGTCTACAAGCACTGGCCGGCGAAGACCGTGACCGAGGCGGACGACCACCTCTTCTGCCTGATCACGATGAACCACCACCCGCTGCACCTCAACGACGTCTACGCGAAGCAGTCCCAGCAGGGGCGCAACGTCGTCGTCGGGCCGCTGGTCTACTCGCTCGCCCTGGGGATGTCCGTCTCCGACGTCTCGGGCAAGGCGATCGCCAACCTGGCCACCGAAGACCTCAGCCACCCCAATCCCGTCTTCCACGGCGACACCCTGTTCTGCGAGACCGAGGTGCTCGAGTTGACCCCGTCGAGGTCGAAGCCCGACCGCGGCGTGGTCAAGGTCCACACCCGCGTGCTCAACCAGGACGGCGTCCTGGTCGCCGAGTTCAAGCGCCTGGTGCTGGTGCCGCGGCGCGAACCGGGCGAGTAGCCGGGAGCCGATGAGCGACCTGCTCGTTCTCTGCTACCACGGGATAAGCGAGACTTGGCCCGCGCCGACCTCGGTGCGACCGGACGACTTCGAGCGTCAGCTGGAGGCGTTTGTGGAGCGCGGCTACGTCGGCTCGACCCTCTCCGAGGCCCTCGTGGCGCCGCCGGCGGAGAAGACCCTGGTCGTCACCTTCGACGACGCCCACAGCTCGGTGCTCGAGCTGGCGGCGCCGGCGATGGCCCGGCTGGGGATCCCCGGGACGATTTTCGTGCCAAGCTCATTTCCGGACGCCGATCGGCCGATGGCTTGGGACGGATATGACGTCTGGCTTGGAACCGAGCACGAGAAGGAGCTTCGCTGCATGGAGTGGAAGGATCTGCGCGGCCTCGCGGCAGAGGGCTGGGAGATCGGCTCCCACACCCGCACCCATCCGCGGCTCTCGCGGATCGACGATTCCCGGATCGAGGAGGAGTTGACCGCCTCGCGCAGGGAGTGCGAAGAGGCCATGGACACCCCCTGCGCCTCCCTCGCCTACCCCTACAGCGACTACGACGAGCGCGCGGTGCGCGCGGCGGCGGACGCCGGCTACCGCTTCGCAGTGACCGTCCCGCGAGGGCCGGCGCAAGCCCTGCCGCTGCAATGGCCGCGGGTCGGCGTCTACCACGGCGACGGCGCCGCGCGGGTGCGCCTGCGGGCGCGGGCGCGGCGGCCGGTGCAGCCGCTGCCGGTTCGGGTCCTGCGGACGCTGCGGGGACGGCGATGAGCTCGCGGCCGGGAGGTCCGGCGGGCCAGGTGCCGAAAGAGGGCGCCATGTCGAGCTCCGAGGGCGCTCTCGAATACGTGGCGCACGTCCTGCGCCGCCGCTGGGTGGTCTTCGCGGTCGCCCTGGTCACCGTGCCGCTGATGGCGTTCCTGATCTCCGAGTCGAAAGAAAAGCAGTACACGGCGACGGCGACGCTGCTCTTCCAGAGCGGCAACACCAGCACCGTCGACCCGACCCGCGAGGCGGCCACCAACGAAGCGCTCGCCTCGCTCCCGGTGGTCGCGGTGCGCGCCGCGAGGGAAATGGGCGAAGAAGCCTCGGTCGGCGAAGTCCTCGGCGCCGTCGAAGTCAGCTCCAGCAACGAAATGGCCGACGTCGCGACGGTCTCCGCGACCACCTCCTCGCCCGAACGCTCGGCCCAGATCGCCAACGGCTACAGCCACGCCTTCATCGCCTTCCGCAAGGAAACCGACCAGGTGCAGGTGCAGAAAGCGATCGACCTGGTCGAAGAAAGCTACAAGGAACTCTCGCCCGAAGAACAGGCCGGCACGGAGGGCGAAAAGCTGCAGGACCGGCTCAACCGGCTCAAAGTCCAGCAGGCGCTGCAGACCGGCCGGGCCGAGCTGGTGCAGCCCGCCGGGACCCCCACCAGCCCCTCCTCGCCGCGCACCAAGCGCAACGTCCTGCTCGGCATCCTCGCCGGCCTGCTGCTCGGCTTCGGCCTGGCGGCCCTGCTGGAGCGCTTCGACCGCCGCACCCGCGACGTCGAGGAGCTGGAAGGGCTGTTCGGGGCCCCGATCATCGCCCGCATCGCGCGCAACAAGGCGCTGCCGAAAACCGAGCTGAAGGACCTGCTGAGGCTGCAGGAGGCGGAGGACTTCCGCATCCTGCGCACCAACCTGCGCTACTTCAACGTCGACCGGGAGCTGGGCTCGGTGCTGATCGCGAGCCCGGAGCCGGGGGACGGCAAGTCGACCGTCGCCCGCGGGCTCGCCGCGACGATGGCCGAGGTGGGCGAAGAGGTCCTCCTGATCGAGGCCGACCTGCGCAAGGAGAGCAACTTCCGCACCCCGACCGGCACCCCGGTCGAAGGGCTCTCCAACGTGCTCTCCGGCTCCGGCCTGGACGACGTCCTGATCGAAGTCCCGGTCGCCGCCCAGGCCTCCGACAAATCGCGCTCGCTGGCCGTGCTCTCCAGCGGGCCGGTGCCCCCGAACCCCTCCGAGCTGCTGGAGAGCGAGCGGATGAAATCGCTGATGGCCGAATTGCAGGAGCGCTTCAAGGTCCTGATCATCGACAGCCCGGCGCTGGGGATCGTCAGCGACGCGCTCGCCCTGGCGCCATTCGTCTCCGAGGTGCTGGTGGTCGGCGGCGTGCGCAAAACGAACCGCGACCGCGCCCGGGAGTTCGTCAAGCAGCTCGGCCTGCTGGGCAAGCAGCCGGTTGGGGTGATCGCGACCTTCACCGACCCCGACCGCAAGCGCTACTCCTACTACCAGAGCTCCGGAATAGCCGCCAGGGCGCTGCGGCGCTAGGGGCGGGCCGGTCTCAAGCGCGGGCGGCGCGCTGCCGGGCCACGGCGCGCTCGCTGGCGACGCTTGCGGCGCCGATCAGCATCCAGATCATGCACTGCTGCTGGGTGATGAAGGCGACGAAGAAGAGCGCGCAGAGGCTGGTCAGGGCGACGATCGGCAGCGTCACCAGCTCTTCGCCCCCGCGCCGCCGCGAGAGGGCGATCGCCAGCAGCAGCGCGAAGGCGATCGCGATCAGGGCGAAGGTCGGGATCAGGCCCCAGGCGTCGGCGAGGATGATGTAGGCGTTGTCGGTGGCCTTGTTGGTGGCGCTGACCGCCGGGGTCACCTTGTTGACCGGGTTGCCCCAGAGCCCGAGCACGCCCGGCTGCAGCGCTCGCTTCAGCAGCGCTTCCCGGTAGACGCCGCTGTTCTGGAACGCTTCCCCTTCGGCGCCGGCGGAGCTGGAGGGGAGGAGCTGAAGCTCCTTGGGGGCGTTGCCGGTGGCCATCAGCGCGAGGACCGCGACGCCCGCCACGGCGACGATTGCCGCCACCCGCCGCCGCGCGGCGCGGAGGGCCGCGGTGACGACAAGGAAGAGAACGCCGAGGACGACGATCAGCCAGCCGGTGCGGGAGAAGGTGAGCGCCTGGACCACGACCGCCATCGCCGCGAGTGCCAGCCAGACGTTGCGCTCCTTGACCCGCCGGGCGTAGATCGCCATCCCGAGCGAGAGGACCGCCGAGGTGGCGGCGAACATCGAGAGCGCGATCGGGTGGCCGAAGGACGCCTCGGCGCGGATGTGCCCGAGCCGGCTCGCGGCGTTCGACCAGACGGACGCCTCGACCGAGTTGAACTGGAGGTGGAGGAACGGGTTGTACCTGCCCATTGCCTCCAGCACGGCGACGGGGGCGACGATCGCGGTCGCGACGGCGAACGAGGTGGCGATCACGAAGGCGGGCCGCCGCGTCTCCTGCAGCAGCAGGCGCGCGGCGAGGTAGGGGCCGCCCCAGGCGAAGAGGTCGTTGAGGTAGTCGTTGAATTCGACCCGGTGCGAGTAGGACAGCGACACGTACATCAGCACCGCGAAGACCAGCACCGCCAGGTCGATGCCGGTGACGTGGAAGACGCGCCCCCGCTCGATCGCGTTGCGCCAGGCGAGGGCGCCCGCGATCAACCAGGCGAGCGCGGCTCCGGGGATGAACAGGAGCGAGCCGACCTCCGGCGCCGCGTAGGTGGGGATCAGGGCGACGACCAGCACCAGGGCGCCGAAGACGCGTCCCGGGTAGCTGAGCGCCGCGACGACCGCGATCGTCGCGAGCGCCGCTCCGATCACGACCACCGCGACCTTGAGGCTCGCCCCGATCGCGGCGCCGAGCAGCCCCCCGGCGAGGACGCCGAGCGCGATCTGCCCGTACCTCGAGGTGGCGAGGTCGGAGAGGCTGGGTGCGGCGGAGAAGGGGATGGTGTGCCTGCCGGGCTAGGTGGTCACGGGTGCGGGGCTGCCGACGTCTTCCTGCGCGAGCGCCGCGGCGGGGGTTTCACCGTTCAGCGCGCCGCGGAACAGCTGTTCATAGTGACGCACCATCAGCGAGGCGTCGAATTCCGCCGCTCGCCTGACAGCCGCCGCCCCCATCGCGCCGCGCCGATCCTCGTCGGCGAGGATCTCGACGCAGGCGCGCTCCAGCGCCTCCACGTCCGAGGCCGGAACGCAGACCCCGGCCTCCTCGCCGACCATCCAGGCGACGTCGCCGACGTCGGTCGCTACCACCGGGACCCCGAGCGCCATCGCCTCCAGCACCGTCATCGGCATCGCGTCGGAGATCGAGGGCTGGATCAGCAGGTCGGCGACGGCGACCAGGGCCGGCACGTCCTCGCGGAAGCCGAGGAAGTGGGCCCAGCCGCCGTCGAGCTCGCGGGCGCGCTCCTCGACCCGCTCCTGTTCCGCGCCGCCGCCGACGTAGACGAGCTCGAGCCCGGGGATCGCGCGGCGAGCGCGGGCGACCGCCTCCAGGGCGGCGATCTGGTTCTTCTCCCGGCGGAAGACCCCGACCTGGATCGCCACCGGCGCCTCGGCCGGGAGGCCGAGCTCCGCCCGGCCCGGCCCGCCGGCCGCCGCGGCGACGATCCCGGAGACCGGCAGCCCGTTGGGGATGTGGACGATCTTCTCCGCCGAGACCCCCTCGCCGAGCAGCACCTGCCGCTGCGGGGTCGCGCAGGCAACCGTCGCGTAGGTGAAGGGATCGAGGAGCCGGTTGTGGAGCGCGATCCAGCGCTCCCTCGGGGCGCCGCTGGAGGCGATCTGGACCGAGCGGTCGACCGCGTGGTCGGCGACCACCACCGGCCGGCGGGCGAGGATCGCGGCGAGCCGGCCCCAGAGGCTCGCGTCCCACATGGTGCACTGGACGATGTCGGCGCGCCGGGCCAGGCCGACCAGGCGCCGCAGGGCCGCGAGGCGCTTCCAGCGGGTGCCGGCGTCCAGCTGGACGATCTCGACCCCCGCCCGGTCGAGCGGCTCGACGTCGATCGTCACCCGGTCGATGCAGCATAGAGTGACCTCGTGCCCCGATTCGGCAAGGCCCGCCGCCAGGTGCATGAGCTGGTGCTCGGCGCCGCCGTGGTGGAGTGCGTTGATGACCAGCAGCGGTCTGCGGGGCGGGGCGGCCATGGCGCCAGAATAGTTCGGCTCCCGGCCGGGAGGTGCGGTGAGAGCGGCGGCGAAGGACCGGGGTGTCGATGAGGATCGCCTTTCTGCTGCCGGGCCAGAGCCGTAGGCCCGCCGGCGGCTTCAAGGTCGTCTACGAGTACGCGAACCGGCTCGCCCGCCGCGGTCACACGGTGTCGGTCGTCCACCCCTGGGACTGCGCACCGCCTCGCTCGCCGCGCGCCGGTCTCGATGCCCGGTTGGGGACGCTGCGCCTGCGGCTGCGTGGGCGGGGGATCGCGCCCTGGTTCGAGTTCGATCCGGGGGTCGACCTGCGCGCCGTCACCTACCCGGCCGCGTCGAAGCTGCCCGGGTTCGACGCCCTGGTCGCCACCGCCTGGCACACCGCGCCCTGGGTGGCCGCAGCCGCCGGCGAAGGCCGCGGCTTCTACCTGATCCAGGGATACGAGACCTGGGACGGCGAGGTGGAGCGGGTGCGGGAGACCTGGCGCCTGCCGCTGCGCAAGGTGGTGATCTCGAGGTGGCTGGAGGAGATCGCCGCCGAGCTCGGCGAGGCGAGCCGGACCAGCCGCGTCCCGATCGGGATGGACCTCGACCGCTTCGGCGTCGACCTGCCGCCGGCGGGGCGCGGGCGCCGCCTCGGGGCGGTGCTCAGCCCGGGCCGGGAAAAGGGCGGCGAGGACCTGCTCGCCGCCCTGGAGGCGGTGCGGGGCCGCGACCCCTCGGTCTCCGCCTCGCTGTTCGGGACCGTCACCCGGCCCGCGGAGCTGCCCGGCTGGGTCGACTACACGCGCCTGCCCGACGACGCCAGCCTGCGCGCCCTCTACAACTCCTGCGCCGTGTTCCTGCAGGCGAGCCGCTCCGAGGGCTGGGGGCTGCCGGCGAGCGAGGCGATGCTCTGCGGCTGCGCCCTGGTCACGGTCGAGAACGGCGGCTCGCGCGAATACGCGGTCGACGGCGAGACCGCGCTCGTCGTCCCGCCCCGGGACCCTGCGGCCCTGGCGGCGGGCGCGATCCGCCTGCTCGAGGACGAGCCGCTGCGCCTGCGCCTCGCCGAGGCGGGGGAAAGGCGGCTGCGGACCTTCACCTGGGAGCGCTCGGTCGAGCAGTTCGAGCGCGTGCTGGAAGGCGCCACGATGGACGCGGGGGAGCGCCCCCTATGAGCGGCGTTCGTCCTTTGTCGGGCATATGCCGACAAAGGACGAACGCCGGTAGGTTCGGGAGATGAGCGAGCGCCCTCGCCGCGACCTCTTTCGCAACACGGCGCTGCAGTCGGTGCCGACGATCGCCGTCTTCGCCTTCGGCATCGTCCTCGCCCCGATCATGCTCAGCCGCCTCGGCCTCGCCCAGTTCGGCGTCTGGGCGGTGACCGGGGCGCTGGCCCAGTACGCGCGGCTGTTCGACTTCGGCGTCACCCGCTCGCTCGCCCGCTTCGTCGCCCTCTACGACGCCGGCGAGGACCGCCGCGGGATCGAGGAGTCGCTCGCGGTCGGGGTGGCCGCGGTCGCCGCGCTGGGGCTCCTCACCGCCACGCTCGCCGTCTTCCTCGCGCCCCTGCTCAGCGACAACCTCGGCGTGCTCGACACGGGGGAGATGCGGGTCGTCCTGCTCTCCTCGGTCGGGATCCTGATCTTCAACCTGCTCTGCGACGTGATCAACGCGGTCCCGGTCGGCCTGCGCCGGATGGGGCCGCCGAACGCCGCCGCCACGGTCGGCAGCGTGCTCAACTTCGTCGTCAGCGTGGTCGCGCTGGCGCTCAGCACCCGGCTGCCGGTCTACGCCCTCGCCAACCTCGGCGCCACCTTCGTCAGCGTCGGGCTCTCGGTCGCCTCGCTGCTCTACGTCTGGCCCTCGCCCTTCCTCAGCCGCCCGAGCACGGCGCGTGCTCGCGAGATCGTCGGCTTCGGGCTGAAGAGCCAGATGGTGACGGTGGCGGAGCTGGTCAACGTGCAGACCGACAAGCTGATCATCGCGGCGCTGCTCGGCGCCCGGGTCGCCGGCGCCTACGAGATCGCCAACCGCGTCGTCCAGGGGGTGCTCGCCTTCGGCACGATGACCCTCTCGGCGATGATCCCGACCGCGACCGCCGAGCTGGTGCAGCGCGGCCGCGAGGTGATCGAGGAGTTCTACTCGCGCTACACCAAGCGCTCGCTCTCGATCGGGCTGCCGCTGTTCGGCGTCCTCTGCGTCAGCTGCCCCTTCCTCCTCGTCGCCTGGCTCGGCGAGCTGCCGCGGGACACGGCGACGATCGTCGTCCTCCTCTCCTGCGCCTTCTCGGTCAGCCTCACCACCGGCGTCGCGATGACGCTGGTCGTCAGCGACGGCCACCCGGGCCTGGTCGCGCAGACCGCCTTCCTCGTCGTCGTCCTCAACGTCGCCTCGACGATCGCGGTGGCGCCGATCTTCGGCCTCTGGGGGGTGCTGATCGCCACCGTCGGCGCCGAGATCGCCGCCAGCAGCGTCTTCCTCGTCCGCTTCCACCGGCGCTACGGGTTCGGCTGGGGCGACTTCCGGCGCGCCGTCGGCCCACCGGCGGCGATGACGCTGCTGACCGCGGCGCCCTTCGCCGTCCTCTACGCCGCCGGCCTCTCGGCGCCCTCCTCGCGCGGCCCGGCGCTGCTCGGCGCGGTCGCCACCGGGGGCACCTACGCCCTCGTCTGCTGGGTCGTCGGCAGTCGCACCGAGATGCTGCCGGAGAAGCTGAGGCTGGGCTGGCTGCGCACGCGGCTGGCGTCGAGGTGGCGGACGGCGTCGTGAGGGTCCTGCTCGCCTGCGAGTGGTTCGTCAAGTACACCGCCGGCCTCGCGCGGGGGCTGGCCGACGCGGGCTGCGAGGTGGTGCTGCTGACCCGCGACCACGACCTCGAGTTCGGCGAGCGGCCGGGGGCGATGCGCGAGTTCGTCGCGGGCACTCTCGAGGGACGGGCCAGGCACGTCGAGATCGGCGGCCGGGTCCGCGACCCCTCGCGCCTGCGCGAGGTGTGGCGGGTCCGCGGCGAGCTGAGGCGCTGGGCGCCGGACGTGGTCCACATCCAGGACTCGCTCACCCACGACATGCGGCTGGCGGTCGCGGGCGGCTACCCGTGGCGCCGGTACGCGCTCACCGTCCACGATCCGGCTCCGCACCCCGGCGACGCGCGACCCTCGCTCCGCATCCGCACGGTGCGCCGGGCGCTGCGGCGCGGCGCCGACCTGGTCTTCGTCCACTCCGCCGTGCTGGCCGAGGAGCTGGCCGCCGCGGGCGACCTTCGCGGCGCCTTCGAGGTCGTGCCGCACGGCTTCGGGGAGGCCGAGGTCGCGCCGCTGCCGGAGCGCCCCTCGCTGCTCTTCTTCGGCCGCATCACCCACTACAAGGGCCTCGACACCCTGCTCGACGCGATGCCGGCCGTCTGGGAGCGGCTGCCGGAGGTGACGCTCACCATCGCCGGCTCGGGCGAGATCCCCGAAAGCGAGGCGCTCGCCGACCGGCGGGTCGAGCTGCGCGCCGAACACGTGCCGGAGGACGCGGTCGCCGGCCTCTTCGCCGCCTCGACCTGCGTCGTCCTTCCCTACCGCCAGGCCAGTCAGAGCGGGGTCGGCTCCGAAGCCAAGCAGTACGGGCGCCCGCTGATCGCGACCGCGGTGGGCGGCCTGCCCGACCTCGTCGGCGAGGGGGAGGGGCGCCTCGTCCCGCCCGAGGACCCGGAGGCGCTGGCCCGCGCGATCGTCGAGGTGGTGGGGACGCCGGGACTGGCGGCGAGGCTCGGCGAGCGGGCGGCCGCCTCGGTCGCCGGCGCGGGATGGAGCCGGGTCGCCGACCTGACCCTGGCCGCCTACCGCCAGCACCTCCTGTGAGAGGGGCCGGCCCCCCTGTCCAGCGACGGCCGGCCCCGCCGGGCTATTAGGCGCCCTTCGTGGTCTGCGACGGGAGGACCCCGGCGATCTTGGTCATCTTCACCTGCCATCACCCCCTCTCGGTTGAACGGACAACTCGCAAGACCGAGCATCTTGGTACGGAGGTTTCTTTTAGTGAGAATTGTTGTAGCAAAGTGCGCTTTGAGGCAGGTACCATGGAATGCTCAAACTCTGTCGTCCCATGGAAGGGAGCCACCTTGCCGACCACGCAAACGCGCGCGCTGGGAAACGCGCGCCTGATCAAGGCGATGAGCCACCCGTTTCGGGCCATGGCGCTGACGGTTCTCAGCGAACGCACCGCATCTCCCAAGGAACTGTCCGAGGAGCTCGACGAACCGCTCCATCGAGCCGCCTACCACGTGCGCGTGCTCAGGGAGCTCGGATGCATCGAGGAGGTCGACACGAAGCAGCGGCGGGGGGCGACGGAGCACTACTACCGGGCGATCGAGCGATCGGTCCTCTGGGGCGAGTACTGGGCCGCGGTGCCGCTTCCGGCCCGGGAAGGCTTCTCGGCGTCGATCCTGCGCAACAGCTTCGCCGACGCGACCACCGCCTTCGACGCCGGGACCTTCGAAGACCGCCCGGACCGCCATCTCAGCCGCACGCCCCTGCTGCTCGACGAGGAGGGGTGGAGGGCGCTGACCGGGCTGTTCGACGCGACGCTCGACGCCACCATGGAGATCCAGGCCGAAAGCGCCGAGCGGATGAGCCACGGCGCGCCTGGAGTCCACGTCGAGGCGGTCCAGCTCTGCTTCGAGATGCCGGACAGGCCGCGGCCGAACGCGGTCGAGCGCTAGGCCCTCACCCGAGCCCGGCGTCGACGGCCTCGAGCGCGAGCTCGACCGTGGTCAGCCGCCCCACCGCCGCCCAATCGACCGCGGCGGGGCTGCTCGACGCCCGCTCGAGCAGCTCGGTGAGGCGCCCCCGGTCGTAGAGGCTGGCGGACCGCATCCGCGCGGGGTCCAGCCGCCCCTCGTCTCGCAGGCGCGCGATCAGCGCGCCGCGGGCGGCCTCGGTCGGGGTCGGCGGCGCGCCCCCGCGCCCCCCCAGCACCCGTCCCCGCGCCCGCGAGGCGAAGCGCCTGCCGCGGCGCCACGGGTAGGCGGCAAAGCGGTGGGCGTTGCCGATCCGCAGCGGATCGGCCGGGCCGCCGGTCTCGGTCGGGAGCGCGGCGATCGCCGGGTCGAGCTGCCGCATCATCTCCCGCTGCAGGCGGTGGAGGTTGCGGTTGCGGGGCCTGGCGGAGAGGGTCGCCTCGAACGCCGGCCGCAGGTAGAGCGGCATCTCCATGTGGACCGAGGCCCCGGCGGCCGCCTGGTAGGCGCCGAAGTGCCCGGTCGACTTGAACGCGTAGAGGAGGTCGTCCTGGAAGGTGTTGGGGTGGGCGGCGAAAGGCGCGGCGCGGGCTTCCAGCTCGGCCTTCAGGTTCGCGCGAACGGCGGCGGTCGGGTCCTCGCGGAGGGCCGAGAGGTCGACCGGGATCAGCAGGCGCCAGGAGATCAGGCGGTCGAAGGCGACCCGGTTGGAGCGGCCGGCGGCGAGCAGCTCGTGCCCCCAGGGGTGATCGCGCCACTGCTCGCCGCCGCCTCCGGTGAGCAGCCGGGTCCCGGTCTCGGCCTTGCGGCGGTGCCCGAGCAGCACCTCGGCGAGCGAGAGCGCCTCGAGGTGGCAATCTCCCCAGGCGACCGCTTCCTCCACCCGGGCCGGCAGCTGCTCGGCCCACTCGGCGGGGAGCTCGAGCTGGGTCCACGGCCAGCCGGCGGCGGCCGCGATCAGCCGCGCGATCCGCACGTCCTCGCTGTCGCCGCCCCCGACGGTGTTGGCCTTGAAGTCCAACCCCGCCCGCCGGGAGAGCAGCGCGACGAGGCGGCTGTCGAAGCCGCCGGTGAGGTCGAGCCAGGGGCGCTCGCCGCCGTAGCGGGCGGCGATCGACGCGGAGACGCGCTCGACGCAGGCCTCGGCGAATTCGCGCAGCGGAAGGCGGCGCAGCTCGGGGTCGATCGAGGGGAGCCAGTAGGCGGTGCGCTCTCGTCCCCCCGGCGTCAGCGTGAGCGCCTCCGCGGGCAGCATCCGCTCGAGGCCCTCCCAGGGAGTGAGGCGGCCGAACTGGCTCCCGGTGCGCAGGAACGCCTCGAGGCCGGCACGGGAGGGTTGGAGGCGCAGGTGCTTGGCGAGGACCAGGGCCGAGGTGCAGGCGTAGGTGGCGCCGCCCGCCTCGGCGACGAAGAGCGGCTTCATCCCCAGCGGGTCGGCGAGGACGCGCAGTGTCGCTCCGCCGGGCTCGAGCCGCGCCAGCGCGAACTGGCCGTCGAGCCGCTCCAGGGGAGAGGTCGCGGCGCCGGCCGGGTCGACCAGCGCCCCCGCCCAGGCCGCCCAGCCGCCGCCCGCCCGCTCGACCCCGATGTCGGCGGGCGTGGCGTGGTCGATCACCGTCACACCGGCCCAATCGCCGCCGACGGTCTCGGTGTGAGCGGCGGGCCCCCGCAGCGACTCATAGGCGGCGGTCAGCGCCTCCAGCGTCCCGGCGACCGGCTTCGAGCGGTCGTGCGAGATGATCGCCAGCAGGTCCGCCATCGAGGCGCCGCAAACTAACAGGCCCCTCCAATCAACTTACCGGGGACCTCCTCGGGAGCGTCTAATGCGACTCGCCGTCGCTGCCGTCACGACCCTCGTAGTCGATAAGGGCCGTCGTCTGGTCGAGCGGCACCTCAGGGGGAGGTGGCGATGGTTCTTTTGGTTGGCCAGGCATCAGATCAACTCCAAGATAAGGATAACAATGGCCACCAGCGCAAAACCGAGGCCAGCGAGAAATGCACGGAGCGACCACTCGATGGCTCTCGCGGCCGAATTCCCAGCGTCCTGAGCGCTCGACGTCGCCTCCTCGAGGCCATGAAGCGAACGGATGTGAACCCGCCAGAGGTCGGGCTCGTCGAGGAACCGATCGGTCGTGTAGAGCTGCAGCTCGTCGGATGAGATCGAGGCGTAGGTTCTCGGCTTCAGCGTTCCCCAAATCGCGACCGCGACTGCCGTGGCGAGATACAAGGCAGCGGCGATGAAGCCTATGCCGACGATGGTGCGTGCCGATCCGTCGAGTGCACCGAGCAGCCTGGTCACATTGCCACCGATCAAGGCGAGAACGGCAGCGCCGAAACCGGCAATCTGCCCGCCTCTCGTTCGCAATGACTCCGCCCGGCGCTGCTGATCCTCGAGAACGCGCTGGGCCTCCTCTACATACCAGGCGATCGCCTCCGCGTTCCGCCCGCCAGATGGTTTTTGTGGCACCTCGCCGCTCACAGGGCCGCCCTTTCAGCCGGTGCGGACGCGCGCGAGGCCTGCATTTGCGGTGTTCCTGAAGGTCTCAGTGTCCGGCTCAGCCGCCGACCGAGGCGCGGGTGGTGCCGAGCTTGAGCGGGCCGAAGTAGACGGAGGCGGAGTCGAACATGCCGGCTTCGCGGTACTGCATGATCTTCGCCGCGTTGGCGCCTTCGTCGTTGCTGGAGTCCATCGTCTGCATCGAGAGCCGGGTGCCGGCGCCGCCGGCGAAGCTGACCTGCTGGCCGTCGATCCACATTTCGACGAAGCCGTCGCTGGCGAAGCGCTCGTGCAGGAGGACGGTCACCCACTGGCCCTTGACCAGCGGCATCCGCCAGGGGACGTCCCAGTGGTAGGCGCCGTTGCGCTCCCAGCGGATTTCGTCGTCGGCGACTTCGATCCCCCAGGGGCTGGGGCCGTCGAAGGGCGCGCCATATATCGAGACCAGCGACATCCAGCCCTTGACCGACGGCAGGTCGGGCGGGAGCATGAACTTGGTCGAGAGCCAGAATTCGTCGCCCGGGTGGACGATCGGCGGCGAGAGCGCCTGGGCGCGCGGGTTGTCGGTGGGGGTGACGGGATAGACGTCGTCGTCGTGGACCGTCATCTCGAGGCTGGTTTCGCCGCTGCCGGCGGGGTCGGGGACTTCGCTGATCGCGCCCGGCGCCGCCTGGATCAGGTCGAAGTCGCCGATGTGGGAGCCGTCGAAGAGCAGTTCGGAGGACTGCGCCTTCGCCTTCGGCGCGGTCAGGCCGACCGCATTGGCGACCGCCCGGCGCTTCCGGGCCGCACGCAGAAGCCGCCGGCGCTTGCCGTGATGGCGCTTCCCGTTGAGGCTGACGTGGCCGGCAAGCCCGACCGCCCCGTCATGGCCCGAGCGCGCGGTCGCCCCGGCGGGGGCGAAGACGAGCAGCGCGGTAAGGGCAGCGAGCACGGCGAACAGGCGGGCGAGGGGGTTGGAAAGGGCCACACCCACCCCTCGACCCGACCGTGGGGACGATCAAATCGTCCAGCCCTCACTCATATATTCGTCCAGCTCCTTTCCGGACAAAATCCTGCATCCCCCGTTCCGTGGTTCCTTTGTAACGCTGGCGGTGCCAAAGGAACCACGGAACGGGGGCTGGCGGGGCGGCGTCGAGGCGGGCTCATAGACTCGCGACGTGCGCGACGGGGACCAGGCCGAGGCGATTGAGCGCCTTGAGCAGGTGGACGACGCGCTTAGCGATTCCTGGCGCCGCCTCGCCGAGCTGCGCGAGAACCCGTTCCTCACTCCCGAGTGGTGTCGCGCTTGGCTCGAGGAGACGCCCGCCGAGTCGCCGTTCCTGCTCGTCTGGCGCCGCGAGGGCGAGGTGAGGGGAGTCCTGCCGCTGGTCCGCGCCGGCCGCGGCGGGCGGCTGCTGCGCTTCGCCGGCGCCCGCCGCGGCGACTGGTTCACGCCCGCCTGCCGTACCGAGGACGAGGCGGCGATGGCGGCGGCCTGCGCCGCGCTCCTCGCGCGCGAGCGCCGCGTCTGGCGAGCGCTGCGGCTCGACCGGATCGATCGCGAGAGCGCCTGGCCGCGGGCGTTGTGGGAGGCCGGGGCGAAGGGCTCGATCGGCCCGGCGCGACCGCGCCGCACCGACGTGCTCCCTTATGTGGACCTGGAGGGCGGCTACGAGGCCTACCTGGCTGGGCGCAGCCGCAACTTCCGCAGCCAGCTGGGGCGGCGACGGCGCAAGCTGGAGCGCGAGCACGGGCTCTCCTTCAGGCTCGCCGACGCGACCGGCCTCGACGCCGACTTCGAGGCCTTCTTCCGCCTGCACGAGGAGCGCTGGCGGGACCGCGGCGGCTCCAGCTCCGGCACCGGGCAGGCGCGGCGCTTCCAGCGCGCCTTCGCCGCGGCGGCCCAGGAGCGCGGCTGGCTGCGGCTCTGGATCGCCGAAGCCGACGGCGCGCCGCGCGCCGCCTGGTACGGCTGGCGGATCGGCGACCGCTACTGCTACTCGCTCTCCGGGCTGAGCGCGGACTACGAGCGCTTCGCGCTCGGCAACGTGCTGCTCGCCCACACGATCGAGCAGGCCGCCGCCGAGGGCGCCCGCGTCTACGACCTGATGTGGGGGGAGGAGGACTACAAGCGCCGCTTCGAGACCGGCCGCCGCGAGGCCGCCAGCTGGGTGATCGGCCGGCGCGGCCACCCCGCGCGGCTCGCGATCGGGGTGCGGACGGCGGTCGAGCGGCGGGCGAGGAGGCTCGATGGGGGCTGAGGGGCTGGGAGCGGTGGTGCTCTCCTACGGGGGCGGCGGCGAGCTGGGCCCGCTGCTCGACTCGCTCTCGGCCGAGGGGCTGCCGGCGTCCGCCGTCCTCGTCGTCCACAATCAGGCGGCGCCGGGAGAACCGCCACCGGCTGTCCCGGCCGGCTTCGAGGTCACGCAGACCGATCGCAACCGCGGCTACGCGGGGGGGATGAACGTCGGCCTCGCACGCCAGCTCGAAGGGGGGGCGGAGCGCATCCTCCTGCTCACCCACGACGCCCGCCTGAGGCCCGGCGCGCTGGCCGCCCTGCTGGACGCCGGGGCGCGGCTGCCGCGCTTCGGCGTGCTCGGCCCCGTCCTGCTGCTGACCGGGACCGAGACCCCGTTCTCCTTCGGCGGCACCACCGGCGCCGGCGGCGCCAACGCGCACCTCAAACGGCGACCGGAGGCGGCGGAGGGAATCGCCGCCTGCGACTGGGTCGACGGCGGGACGATGCTGGTGCGGCGGGAGGTGTTCGAGCGCGCCGGCGGCTTCGACGAGCGCTTCTGGGGCTACTGCGAGGAGGCCGACCTCTGCCTGCGGGCGCGGCGGGCGGGCTTCTCGGTCGGCGTGGTGCTGGCGGCCGCCGCCGACCAGGAGCCCGGCGCGACCAAGCGGCTCGGCGCCTGGGCCTACCTGATGACCAGGAACGGGATCGAGTACGCGAGCCGCGCCGCCGGGGCGCGCGGCCTGGTCGCGATCACCGCGCGCTCCGCCTGGATCGTCGCCCTCAACCTGCTGCGGGCGGGGCTGCGGTCGCTGCGGATCCGTCCGGGCGGACCCGCCGAACCGTGGACGCTGGCGGTGGCGACGGCCCGCGGCGCGCTCGACCGCTTCCGCGGGCGCTGGGGGCCGCCGCCCGCCGACCTGCCCGGCAGCGGGGACCTGAGCAATGCCTGAGCGCCGGCGCGTCCTGCAGATGGGGCCCGACCCGGGGATCGGCGGCGGGATGGCGGCCGCGCTGCGGGCGCTGCTCGAGTCGCCGCTGGCCGAGCGCTTCGAGCTCGACGTCGTCCCCACCTACCGCGACGCCCGCCCGCTGCCGCGGCTCGCCCTCTTCTGCGCCGCGCTCCTCCGTCTCGCCGCCTGGAGCCTCGCGGGGCGGGGGCGGATCGTGCACGTCCACGCCACCGTGCGCGGCAGCATGTACCGCAAGTCGGTCTGCGTCCTCGCCGCGAAGGCGCTGCGCCGCCGGGTCGTGCTCCAGGTCCACTCCGGGGCGGCCGAGGCCGCCTCCTTCGCGGCCAGCCGGGGCCCCCTCGGCATGGCCCTGTTTCGCGCCGCGGTCAGCTCCTCCGACGCGGTGCTCGCCGTCTCCGAGGCGAGCGCCGAGGCGCTGCGCCGCGCCTACGGCGTCGAGCAGGTGCGCGTGGTCCCCAACCCGGCGCCGGCGGTCGCGCCGTTCGAGCGGCGGCCCTTCGCCGACGAGGTCCGTGTCGCCTACCTCGGCGGCTTCGCCAACCCGGCCAAGGGCGGCGACGTCCTCCTCGAGGCGCTGGCGACGGCGCTGCCTCGCGAGCCTCGCCTGCGGCTGACGCTGGCCGGGCCGGGGGAGCTGCCGCCCGCCGGGGAGGAGCAGGCGGCCGCCTCGGCGGCGGTCGAGTGGGCCGGCTGGCTCGGGCCGGCCGAGAGGGACGAGCTGCTGCGCTCCGCCACGGTCTTCGTCATGCCCTCCCGCTCCGAGGGCCTGCCGATGGCCCTCCTGGAGGCGATGGCCTACGGGACCGCCGTGGTCGCCACCGAGGTGGGGGGGATCCCGGAGGTGGTCGAGGACGGCGTCGAGGGGCTGCTGGTCGCGCCGGAGGACCCGGCGGCGCTCTCCGGCGCGCTCCGCGAGCTGGCCGCCGACCCCGTCCTGCGGGAGCGGCTCGGCGCCGCCGCCCGCGTCCGCGCCGAGGCCCTCGACGCGGTCGAGGTCGCGGGCCGCCTCTCCGCCCTCTACGAGTCGCTGGGCTGAGCGGCCTCGCCGCGCAGCGCCGCCCGCACGGCTCCGCAGAGCGGCGGCTCGCCAGCCGCCTCGGCGGCCCGGCGCGGCGGAACGGTCCGCAGCAGCGCCGCGAGGTCGGCGGTGTCCCAGACGGCGACGACGCTCCCCCGCGCCTCCAGCGCCCGGGTCAGTTCGGCCTGGTGCTCGTCGACGTGCTCGCCGAGGTCGCGGCGGCGCGGCGCCACCAGCGGCGTGTGTCCCTCGCGGCGGGCGCAGAGGATGCTGCCGACGCCGGCGTGGGTGATCACCGCGTCCGCCTCGCGGAAGCACTCGACCATCCGCTCGAACGGCATGTAGGCCTCGGCGCGGGCGACGCCGGGCGGCGGCTCTCCGGGCCCGTACTGGACGACCAGCTCGCCGGCGTCGAGCGCTCCGAGCGCTCCGAGCAGCCGCGTGAACGGCTGGTGGTGGGTGCCGACGGTGACGAAGATCAAAGCACCGCCCCCGCGTACTCGGCGCGGCGGAAGCGCTCGGCGACCGCCGGCCACTGGACGAAGAAGCGGCTGGCCAGCGGGTAGACGAGGCGGCCGCTGAGCGAGAGCGATTCGGTCCGGGTGACGCTCTCGACGTAGACGCGGCGGATCCCCAGCAGCCGCCCGGCCAGGAAGAAGGGGACGGCGAGGCCGGCGCCGGTGGAGAGGATCGCGTCGGGGCGCCGCCGGCGCAGCACCCGCCAGGCCAGCGCGGTGTTGCGGGCCAGGTTCCTGAGGCTGCGATTGGTCGGGCTGTGGCCGAGGGTGACGTCCTCCCCGCGCAGCAGCGACTCGACGTCGGCCCCCGGCAGCGTCACCCAGGCGCGCTCTGCCCCCCGCCAGGCCGGCTCCAGGGCCAGCATCTGCTGCAGGTGGCCGCCGGGGGAGCAGACGAGCAGGACGCGCATCGCCGCCACCATATTGGCCGCCGACGTCGCCGCGAGGGCGCCTAGACTGCAACTCGTGGCCGCCCGTCTGCTGCGCAACCGATCGCGCCGGGCGACCTTCCTCTGCTACCACTCGGTCGCGCCCGAAGGGCCGCGCTACCTGACGGTCTCCGCGGAGCTGTTCGAGCGCCAGCTGGCGGAGCTGGGCCGCCGCGGCCTGCGCTCCGGCGACCTCGCGACGCTCGCCGACGCGGCGGCGGGGCGACCGATCGCGCCGAGCGTCTTCCTCACCTTCGACGACGGCTTCCGCGACAACCACGGGACCGTCCTGCCGCTGCTGCGCGAGCACGGCTTCGGCGCCTTCGTCTTCGTGCTGCCGCCGCTGCTCGAGGAGGGCGCGCCGCTGCGGTGGCCGGAGGTGGCGGACGACCGGGACCGCTACCCGGCGACGATGAGGTCGGTCGACTGGTCGATGCTGGGGGAGATGAAGGAAGGGGGCTTCGAGGTCGGCAGCCACACGATGACCCACCCGCACCTGCCGCGGCTGGGCGGCGAGGAGCTGCGCCAGGAGCTCTCCGACTCGCGGGCGCGGATCGCCGAGCGGCTGGGGGAGTGCGCGACCCTCGCCTACCCGTTCGGCGAGTGCAGCCCCGAGGTCGAAGCCGCGGCGCGCGAGTGCGGCTACAGCTTCGCCTTCAGCCTGCCGACCGGGGAGGGCCAGCGCGGCCCCACGCCGCACTCGATCCCCCGCATCAACGTCGACTACCGCGACGCCGAGCGCCGCTTCGCCCGCAAGCTCTCCCCGCTCGGCAAGGAGCTCTTCCTCTCGCCCGCGCTCGCCGTCGCGCGCGGCGCGGTCAGGTCGCTGCGCCGGCGCTGAGCGCCGCGCGGCGCCTCAGTAGGCGCCGCGGCCGGAGAGGACGACCGGGATCGTCGCCAGCAGGATCTCGACGTCGCGGGCCAGGGACCAGCCGGAGACGTACTGGTAGTCGAAGCGGACCATCTCCTGGAAGGGGAGGTCGGAGCGGCCGGAGACCTGCCAGAGGCCGGTGATGCCCGGCCGCAGGTCGAGCCGCCGCGCGTGCCAGGTCTGCGCCGCGTGGCGGGCCTCCTTGAGGATCAGCGGCCGCGGGCCGACCAGGCTCATCTCCCCGCACAGCACGTTGACCAGCTGGGGCAGCTCGTCGAGGGAGGTGCGGCGCAGGAAGCCGCCGACCCGGGTGATCCGCGGGTCGCGCTTGATCTTGAACATGACGCCGTCGGTCGCCTCGTTCTCCTTCTCGAACTCGGCCTTGCGCTCCTCCGCGTCCCCGTACATCGAGCGGAACTTGAGCAGCTCGAACTCCGATTCGCCGCGACCCGCGCGGACCTGGCGGAACAGCACCGGGCCGCGGGAGTCGAGCTTGATCGCGATCGCGATCGCCAGCAGCACCGGGCTGAGGACGATCAGCAGCAGCGAGGAGATCGCGATGTCGAGGCCGCGCTTGGCCAGCCGCGAGGCGGGGGTCAGCGGCGGGGCGCCGATCGAGAGCAGCGGCAGGCCGCCGATCTGGTTGAGCGACTGGGCCCCGTCGAGCAGCTCGAAGAGGCGGGGGACGACGTCGATCGCCACCCGGTGGTCGCGGCAGACGCGGATGCAGCTGAGCAGCTGCTGGTGGCTGGCGCGGGAGAAGGCGATGATCACGCGATCGACCTCGCACTCCTCGAGCACCTGGTCGAGCTGGTCGAGCGAGCCGAGCTTGGGCAGGCGCTGGCTGTCGTCGAGCCGGTGGACGTCGTCGTCGACGAGGCCGATCGGTTCGAGGCCGAACTCGGAGTGGCGCTCGAGCCGGTCGGCGAGCCGGTCGGCGACCAGGCCGGAGCCGACGATCACGGTCCGCTGGCGCAACGGCGCCACGCGGTGGGCGGTGCCGCGGGCGATCGCCCGCGCGACGCTGTCGAAGATCGCCGTCGCCGAGGTCGCGACGAGGGCGACGAAGGCCGCCTGCGGCAGGTCCAGGATCGCCGCCACGCCGAGCACCGGCCAGGAGAGGATCACCGCGGCGACCAGCGCCCGCGGCGCGTCGGAGAGGCCGCTGGCCCAGGTCAGCAGGTCGCCGTCGCTGTAGAGGCCGAAGACGAAGGCGAGCGAGATCGAGCCGACGATCAGGACCGCGGTGAGGGCCGCCGCCGAGGAAATCGGGATCGCGAAGAGGAGCGCCGTGAGGCTCCCGGCGAGGAGGGCGGAGACGACGTCGGCGGCAAGGAGCAGCCGGTGGAGAAAGATTGAGCGGCGGCTTGCGCGGGAGGCCTGGCTTCTCGAAGCGTCGAGCGATCGCAATGGGGTGACCGAGGAGTCGTAGCCGTAGGCAATGTCGTTCATAGCCGCCGTTATCTCTCTCGGCAGCTCTTCCTTCCTCCTTGAGGTCAGCTTGGGGACGTTCATCGGGCGAGAATCACAGATCGGCTGGGGTCCGACGAGGATACCCATCATCTCCGCAAACTACGAGATCAAAATTGGGGCTTAGGAAAAGGCTTGGGAAAGGGTTTATCTGCCAAACCGGGGGTTGCGGCGGCGGCTCCGGCCGCTTGGCCGGCCTCAGTCCGGCCTGCCGCGGAGCGATGCCGGGAGGGCCCAGGATTCGACCGTCTTGGTCGGGTTGAAATAGGCGCAGTCCGAGCCTCCGAAGACCCAGATCCGGTCTCCGACGATGGTCGCCCCGTGCCCGTGGCGGGCGATCCGGAGGCCGGGCAGCAGCGACCATTCGCCGCTCGCGGGGTCGAACTCTTGGACCGCGGCGGTGACCGTCCCCGCCCCGTCGTTGCCGCCTCCGATCGCGATCACCCTGCCGTCGGCGGAGACCGCGGCGAGGCCGCCGGTGGGGACCGGCATCCGCGGCAGCGTTTCCCAGTGGTCCTCGTCGAAGTCGAAGCGTTCGGCGGTGTCGACGGCGAGCGACTTGGGCGCCCGGCCGCCGAGCACGTAGAGGCTGTCGTCGACGACCACCGACCCCACGTGCTCGCGGCGAGAGCGCATGTCCGGCAGCCGCGACCAGCGCTCGGTGCGGAAGTCGAAGGCATAGGCCTCCGAGGTCGGGACCGTGTTGCGGGCGCCGCCGGCCATCACCAGGGTATGGCCGATCACCCCGAGCGCCATTGCGGCTCGCGGCTTGGGCAGGTCGGGGAGCTGCGACCAGCGGTTCGTGTCCGGGTCGTAGCGGTAGAAGTGCTTGCCGGTGTTGCTGTCGCGTCGCCAGCCGTAGCCGCCAGCGACGTAGATGTCGCCCCGGTCGGTGACGACGCCGACGTGGTTGAGCGGTTCCGGCATCGGAGCCAGTTCGGTGTAGCGGCCCGTCTTCGGATCGAATCGGGTGAGCTGGTCGGTGGAGGTCAGCAGCACCCTCTTGCCGGAGTTGTCGAAGCCGACGACGCCGCCGATCAGATAGGCGTCGCCGTCCAGCGTCACCACCCGGGGCTCGTCGCGGTCGGCCGCCAGGTCGGGGCCTTCCCGCCAGGGTGAGGCGAGGTTGGTCGTCGGCACGCATTCGCCGAGGTCGAAGCCGAGCGCCTGCTTGACGTCGCGCTCGATCCCGGTTTCGGTCACGGCGGCGACCGGCAGGCCGACCACGAGCAGCGCGATCAGGCCGAGGGGGATCAGGGTCCAGCCCCGGACCTGGAACCGGTCTCCCATCAGGTTGCCTCCGCCGCCGGGTCAGCCTCGAGGACGTCCGCCAGCCGGTCGAGGTCGACCCCGGGGGGTCGCAGGGCCCGCAGCATCCGCTCGGCGACCGTGCGCCAGGTGAAGCGCGCCGAGTGATCGAAGGCGAGGCCGCCGAGGCGGCTCGCGGTCTCGGGGTCGGCCAGCTCGAGCATCGCCGCCGGCAGCGCCCCCTCGTCGGCGGGATCGACGACGAGGCCTCCGGGGCCGACCGAGTCGGGGGCGCCGCCGACCGTGGTGCCGATGCTGGGCGCCCCGGTGGCGCCGGCGTCGAGGTAGGCGATCCCGAATGGCTCATAGGTCGAGGGCATCAGGAGGCAGGTCGCCCGGCCGAGCAGCTCGCGGTAGCGGCGACTGCCCTCCTCGGCGCCGAGCGAGAGCACCCCGTGGCCGGTCACCCCGTCGCGCTCCACCTCGGGATGATTGCCGACCAGGTCGAGGGTCGCGTCCGGATGGCGCTCCCTGACGAGCGCGAACGCCTCGACCACGGCGGCGCCTCGCTTCCGCTCCCAGTCCGCGCCGACCCAGAGAAAGCGGGGAACGCTCCAGTCCCGCTCGGTCCGCTCGCCGGCTTCGACGTTGCGGCCGATGCCCACGACGTGGATCTTCTCGAGCGGGATTTCGTAGTCCTCATGGACGGAGCGGGCCACCCACGAGCTGACCACGCAGCAAACGGTGCTGCTTTCGTAGATACGGCGCTGGCGCTGCTGCCAGCGCCGGGCGGCGGTATCTCCCAGATCCTCGAACGCCGGGTCGGGGCGTCGCAGCGCCTGTGCCACCGTCATGTCCTCGAAGGTCACCACGGGCAGCGAGGTCGAGAGGGCGTAGCCGCTGCCGATCGCGATCGCCCCGTCGAGGTCGCCGCGCCGGATCTCGCGGTTCGCCCGCGCCGCGCTCAACCTGGCGAACGTGCCGCTCGCCGCCACGCCGGCCCACGATATGCGCAGCAGGTTCGCGAGCCGGCCCGCGCCGGGGAAGCGGGCGTCCACGGGAACGGCCTCGACCCCCGCCTTGGTCAGGCCCGAGGAGAGCCCGAACGGCACCCCGGACCAGGCGCGGGGGTCGCTCGCGTCGCCCTGGAAGGCGACCCCGATCCGAGGCGCCGCGGAGAGATTCCGGTCGTCCAACACACCCCACATCATCGCGCAAGCGCCCGGCAGGTGACCTGCCAGGCGCCGCGCTCAGGTGAGGTTCGGGTCAGCCGCCGACCGAGGCGCGGGTCCTGCCGAGCTTCAGCGCGCCGAAGTACACCGTGGCCGTTTCGAACATCCCGGCCTCGCGGTACTGCATGATCTTCGCCGCGTTGGCGCCGCCGTTGTTACTGGAGTCCATCGTCTGCATGGTCAGCTTTTCGGTCGCGGCGTGGCGGCTCGGGTTGTACGTGTTGCCCGGGAAGAACTTCACCGGGTTGCCGTCGATCCACATTTCGACCCAGCCGTCGGTGGCGAAACGCTCGTGGAGCAGAACGGTGACCCAGCGGCCTCGGGCCATCGGGGCTTCCCAGGGGACGTCCCAGTTGTAGGTGCCGTTTCGCTGCCAGTTGAAGCTGCCGCCGCCGATGCCGATGCACCACGGGCTGGCGCCGTTGTAGGGCGGGCCGTAGATCGAGACCAGCGACATCCAGCCCGGCACGTTGGAGGGGAAGTCGGCCGGCAGCATGAATTTCGTCGAGAGCCAGACTTCGGCGCCGGGGTTGACGATCGAGGTCGAGAGCGCCTGGGCGCGCGGGTTGTCGGTGGGGGTGATCGGGTAGACGTCCTTGTCGCTGACGGTCATCCTCAGCACCGTCTGACCGCTGCCGAGCGGGTCGGGCACTTCGGCGATCGCGCCGGGGGCGGCCTGGATCTGAGCGAAGTCGCCGATTCGCGCTCCGCTGAAGAGCAGATCGGAGGGATTCGGGATCGGTTCGGGAGCGGGTTCGGGAGTGGAAGCAGGTTCTTCCAGGGTAACTGTGGATTCTTCGCCGGTGGGCGCGGGTTGGGGTTCCGGGGTGGGGCTGGGCGTGGGTTCCGGAGACGAAGTCGGTTCGGGGGCCGGTTCCGGAGCCGGCGCGGGCGCCGTTCCTTCGGTCGTCGTCTTCTTGTGATGGCGCACCTTGGCGATCAGCGCCTGGCGGCCGAGGTGGCCGAGGTGGCCGTGGTGGTGGTGGTGGGAGGCCTCGGCCGTGGTGGCGGTCGCGAGGGAGGCGAGCAGCGCGAGAACGGCGGTGAGGGCTCCGAGCCGCAGGGGCGCGCGGCGGGCTGGGGGAGCTTGGATTGAAGGTCTCATCTGGACCAGTTCGTCCGCCCGCGAACCGCTCACGAGGAGACCTGGACAGATCTGGACGCATGTCCACTTCGATGCCTGGACGCGCGGAGAGGCCCCTATGCGGGCATGCGCAGTCGAATGCGGTAACTACGTTGACTACTGCTCGAAAAGCGATGAGTGTGGGTTCAGCGAACGCGCTTCGCGGAAGGACCTGACCGCCTGGGCGCCGTTGCCGAGCTCGGCTTCGATGCGCGAGCGGACCAGCCAGTCGCGCCAGTTGGTCGGCTCGCGTTCGGTCGCGGCTCGGGCCGCCGCGGCGGCTGGCTCGAGAAGGCCCTGTTCCTCGAGCACGAGCGCCTGCTGAAGCCGCGGCGCGGCCGCGCCGGGCAGCACGTTCTGGGCCGACCGGGCCGCCTCGAGCGCCGCCGGCAAGTCTCCCGCCCTCGCGTCGGACTGGCTTTGCCTGACCAGGGAGGTCGCGGCCAGCGGGATCGCGATCGCCGCGATCGCGATCAGGGCCAGCGCCGCCAGGCCCGCCCGCGGCGGCGGGCGGAAGGGTGCCGCGCCGCTCTCGGCCGCGCCGCCGAGGGTGACCAGGACCGAGGCGAGCAGGAGCAGGGTCACGGGCAGGACGGGCATCTGCCACATCCAGTCGACGGCCGCCGTGGCGCAGAACGCGACGCAGCCGGCCAGCGCCGCGGCCAGCCGCGGCCTCTCGGGCCCGGCGCGCAGGGTCGCCCTCCCGCCGCCGATCAGCACGGTCAGCAGGAACGCGGCGAGCAGCGCGATCCCGACGATGCCGAGCTCGCCGAGCGTCTGCAGGTACAGGGAGTGCGCGTCCCTGACCACGTCGGAGGTGTCGCCGTCGCGGGTCCACCAGAATTCGAACGTTCCGGAGCCGGTCCCGGTCAGCGGCCTGCTCTTCGCCTCCCGCACCGCCGAGCTCCAGAACTGGTACCGGCTCTCGCCCGAGGCGTGACTGAGCCGTTCGGTCCCGCTTCCCGGGACTTCGGGTCGCTTGAATTCGCTCCACGCGTTCGAGGCTCGGCCCGGCGCGTCGACCGCGACCGCGGCGACCAGGAGGACGGCGGCGGCCGCCGCCAGCGCAACCTGGGACTGCCGCCGGGACACCCGCGTCCACCTCGGCCGCAACTCGCGCAACAGCGCCGCCGAGATCCCCGCCTGGATCAGCCCGACCACGGCGCAGACGAGGAGCGTGAGCACCAGCAGCGTCGTGCCCTGGTGGCGCGCGGTGGCGTCGAGCAGCCCGTGGCGCAGCGACCCGCGCCCCACCGCCGCCGCGACCAGGACCGCGCCGCCCATCCCGGCCACCAGCAGGGTCAGCAGCTTCGGCAGGCGGTCGGAGCCGAAGGCGAGGAAGACGGCGAGCGCGAGGAAGGCGGCGGCGATGCCGCCGCGGGAGAGGGTGAAGAAGGCGGTCAGCATCAACGCCGGCAGCGCCGCCGCGGCCAGCGCTCGCACCGCGAGGCGCCTGGCGCAGGTGGCGATCTGCAGCACCAGGGGCAGGCCGGCCGCGATCAGCGCCGCCAGCCCGTTCCAGTAGTTGAGCGGATAGGAGAGCCGTTCGCGGCCGACCGTGAGGAAGCGGGCAGTCTGGTGGGCGGCCGGGAACCAGGCCGGATGCAGGCGCGAGAGAAGCGCGACGGCGGAGACCACGACGATGCCCGCCGCGACGGCGGCGACCATCCGACTGGCCCCCTCGCGCCCGCGCGAGAAGGCGGCGAGCGCGAAGACGCCGAGGTAGGTCGCGACCCGAGCCAGCTCGGCGAAGGTGTTCCCGGTGCTCTCGGTCCAGCTCAGGCTGAGCGCCGTCCAGGCGACGAAGAAGGCCAGCAGGCCCAGCGCCGCCCAGGCGAGGGCGCCGGGCCGGCGTCTCGGCAGGGCGCCCACCGCGACGCATGCCAGCAGGATCCACCAGACCGCGATCCCGGCCTGGTCGTGGACGAGCGGGTCGAAGCCGCCCCCCTTGAGCCCGAGGTAGACGACGAGTCCGAAGCCGAGCACCCAGGTCCAGACGGCCTCCCAGTCGACCCCGCCGGCGGGCTCCAACCGCACCGGGCGAGGGGGGTTCGCGGTGGCCTCCACCCACTCCTTATATAGGTGTCGTACCCGGAAAAGGTGAGAACCCGCCCCGGCCCGCCTCCGGCGCGCGTACCATTGACAGATGCCGAAGCTGAGACTCGTCCTCCTGCTCGCGATGGCGGTTCCGGCCGGCGCGGCGCCGGGCGCCGCCGCCGAAGGGGTCGTCCCGCCCGGCAACTCCGCCGCGACCCAGTACACCGAGGCGTTCCCGACGTCGGGGGGCGAAAAGGGCGACGGCGGTCACAAGGGCGGCGCCGTGCCGGGCAAGACGCTGGGGGCGCGCAACGCCCACCGGCTCGAGTCGAAGGGGCCCGCGGGCAGGGCGACCGCGAAGTTCGCGGCCGAAACGGCGCCTGCCTCAGCCGGCGGAGCCGCGGCTGCCGCCGGCGAAGGAAGCCAGGGCGGCGCCGCGACTGGCAGCGGCTCGGGAGGAACTGGGACGAGCCACGGGGCAGGAGGCGAAGGGGCCTCGGGCGGCGCCGGCACGGCCACCGGCGGCTCCGCGACCAAGGCCCAGTCCTCTGGCGGCGCCCAGCCCTCGGGGTCTTCGGGCCTCGGCGAGGTGCTGGGCCAGGCCACGGGCTCGTCCTCGTCGGGCAGCCTCGGGTGGCTCCTGCCGCTGATCGTCGTGGGCGCGATCGCCTTCTCGCTCTTCTACCTCTGGCGGCAGAGGCAGCGAGTCGCCTAGCCGGCGCTCGGGTTACAGCTCCCGATGGGTCGTCCTACCGGCATCCCCCGCCCGCGTCACGCAGCCGCGCTGCTGCTCGTCACGCTGGTCTCGGCCGGCGCCTTCGCGGCTCCCGCCAATGCGTCGCCGCGCCCCCTGACCACCGGCGTCTCCTATGTCTACGGCAGCGAGCCGCTGGAATTCGAACACGTGCGGGCGACCGGCGCGACGATGGCGCTGGGGCTCCTCAGGTGGTGGGCCGTGGCGCCGAAAGCCCAGCCGGCGAGCTGGAACCCCGAAGACCCCGCCGACCCGCACTACGAATGGAAGGACATCGACCTCTGGGTCGAGCATGCGGTTGAGGCCGGGCTGACGCCGGTGCTGCAGGTGCGGGGCGCTCCGACCTGGGCCCAGGGCTGCCCGGAAACCGAACACGACGCGCCCTGCAAGCCCGACCCGGCGGCGCTCGAAGCCTTCGCCAAGGCGGCCGCCCGCCGTTACAGCGGCAGCTTCGGCGGGCTGCCGCGGGTGCGCTACTGGCAGGGCCTCAACGAGCCGAACCTGAGCCTCTTCTTCCAACCCCAGTTCGAAGGCTCGACGCCCGTCTCGCCGCTGCTCTACCGCGCGCTGATCAACGCCTTCTACGCCGGCATCAAGTCGGTCGATCCGTCGAACCTGGTGCTCGCCGCCGGGCTCGGGCCGATCGCCGTTCCGAAGTTCACGATCGGGCCGATGCGGTTCGCCCGCATCCTGCTCTGCATGCAGGGGGGCAGGCCGCCGAAGCCGGCGCCCGGCGACTGCGAAGGCGGCGTCCACTTCGACATCTTCGACATCCACCCGTACACGACCGGCGGGCCGACCCACGAAGGCGGCCCGAACGACGTCGAGCTCGGCGACCTCGAGAAGCTGCAGACGCTGCTCGCCGCCGCGGACCGGGCGGGGCGGATCAAGGGCGCCTTCAAGCGCACCCCGCTGTGGATCACCGAGCTCTCCTGGGACTCGAACCCTCCCGACCCCGGCGGCCTGCCGATGGGCATCCTCACCCAGTGGACCTCGGAAGCGCTCTACCGCGCCTGGAAGGCCGGCGTCGAGAACTTCTTCTGGTTCAGCCTGGTCGACTTCGAACCCGAACCGAACCGGCCGTTCGGCGAAACGCTTCAGTCGGGCCTCTACTTCTGGGCGCCGACCCTGGCCGCCGAGCAGCCGAAGGAAAACCTCCGCGCCTTCCGCTTCCCGCTGGTCGCCATCCACCGCCGCGGCGGCCTCTTCGTCTGGGGGCGGACGCCGACCGGGACCGGCGGCAGGGTGAGGGTCCAGGTGCTGAAGGGCGGCCGCTGGCGCGGGAGGAGGACGCTGAGGGCCGACGCCGCCGGGATCTTCACGGCGACGCTGCCGACCCAGTACGGCCGCGACAGGCGGGGGTTCGCCAGGGCGACGTACGGGGGGGAGTCGTCGCTTGCCTTCCCGATGCGCCGCGTCGGCGACTTCATTCAGCCCCCGTTCGGCTGAGTCGCCGGACCGCCGTCCTCAGTGCGCCTCGTCGGAGGCGTGGGCCGGGGGGCGCGACTCCTCCGCCAGCGAGGTGATCTCCAGCCGGCCCTGGGCGGCCTCTTCGAGCACCTCGGTCGCCTCCTCGGCCGAGCGCGCGTAGAGCTCGACCAGGAGGTGGACGACGATCTGCTCCTCGTCGTGCTTGTGGAAGCGCACGTGGGTGAAGAACTCGCGCACCCCGGCGTCGCCGAAGGCGCCGTAGGTGAGGAACTCGATCGCTTCCGGGCCCGAGCAGCTCTCGACCCGGTCCTGGTCGACCGTGACCGTGCAGGAGGCGACCCAGGGGGTGCCGGCGACCATCCGTTGCCAGCGGTCCTCGATCGGCACGACGCGATCGTCCTGGAAGGCGAGGTGGGGCTGGTCGTGCATGCAGTCGAGGCACTGGACAACCGATTCCTGCACCTCGTCGACCCCGTCCGCGAGCGCCCCGGAATCGGGGTCGACACGGCGGATCGCGTCGTAGTGGATCTGGATCTCGAGGTTCTGCGACCAGCAGCGATAGCAGCGCAGCCAGGCCGTCCGGTCCCCGTTCATCTCGCTCATCTCCCCATTGTGGCGCGGGCGGCGGCTCGCCGTCAGCCGGGCGGCTCAGGGCCCGGCGTCGGGCGGGAGCTGAAGCTTCAGGTTGCGTTCCTCGGCGACGTCGGGAGGGACGAAGGCATTGGTCTCCGCCAGCGCCGCCTTCGCGGTCTCCAGATCGCTCCAGTCGATCGCCGCCGCGTAGCGCTGCGCGAAGTCGAGCACCCGCACGAGCGGCCGGGGGTTGCCATTGCGGGAAAGCGCTCTCAATCCCTGTAGGTAGTTGTCTCGGTAGGGGAGGGGAATGACGATTCGCTGCTGTCCTGCCGCCGTCAGCTCGGCGTTCATCAGCACCCTCGCCACGCGGCCGTTGCCGTCGGTGAACGGGTGCACCTCGGCGACCAGGAACATCATGAAGGTCGCTCGGGCGAGGCCGGGCGGGAGCGGCTCGAAGTAGCGGAAGCCCTCGACCAGCGTTCCCTCGACCAGGTCCGGGTGGACGAACGTGGTGCCCCCGGCTTGATTGGGCTGCGCCTTGAAGGAGCCGGGGTGGGCGGTGGGGCGGCGGCCGAGCATCTGAGCGTGGTGAGAGCGCAGCATGCGGATCAGGTCCTCCGGATCGCCAGGCGCCTGTGCCTGCTTATCGGGGTCGCCGACGATCTCGAAGGTCCCGAGCACGTCGTGGGCGTCCTCGAACCTGCCTTCGGGGATCTCACCCGTAAAGACGATCTCCTCGGCCTCGTCGACGGCGAACTCGGTTCCCTCGATCCAGTTGGAGAAGTAGGCCTCGAAGAAGGGAAGCGCCCGCTGCGAGCCCGGCCGCTCGGGTCGTTGGGGTTGGGGGGTCTGGAGCAATTGCGCCTGAAGGGCCTCGAAGAGCTCGAGCCGGCGGGGGTCGAAGCCGAGGCCCTGTCGCTGCGCGCGGGCCGCGGCGGTGGCGAGCGGCAGCTCCCCAGTGCCCCGGATCGCGCCGATCAGATCGTCGAGCAGCTTCAGCTCCCTTGCCGCGTCGAGGCTCGGTGCGACCTCGCGGGCCTGGTCGCGGAGCTCGTCCAGCGCCTCGGTTCCCCGCAGTGCGGCGACCCGGACCAACTCGTCCTCGATCTCCACGCGCGAGAGGGTCCTGGCGAGGGCGCCGCCGCGGGCGCGGGACGGCCTCAGGTTGTCGAGGAATTTCCGCGCCGGCCCGGAGAAGTGGAGGTCCCCCATGAACGGCATGTCGCCGCCGACAGGCCCCGGCCCGGGGCGCGGCCACAGTGTGAGGCCCGGGAGCCGGACCGGGCGGCGGGCAGTGTACGCGGGGCCGGCGTCGAGGAAGATCGAGCCGTCGCCGGACGGCTTCGCCTCGAAGGCGCTGCGGTCGGCGACCACTGCGCCGGGGAAGCGGTGGGCGACGATCGCCTGCCAGTTTCGCCGCGCGACCTGCTCGAGGGGCTCATCGAGGTTTCGGGTGTAGAGCCGCCCGGCGAGCTTGCGGGCGCGCCCTGCCCTGACCGCCCGCTGGAGCGGTTCCGAGATCGCGGTCGAAGTGGGAAAGACCTCTGGGAGGTCCCGCAGGGAAAAAGTGCGCGCAAGAGGCTTCATTGGACGATCTCAACCAGAATAACCGCGCATAAGGCTGTTGAAACCAAGAAAAAGCGCGCGTAAGCAGGCTGGACTGCTGCAGTAACGCTGGCAGGAAACCGCCAGAACCCAAGACGGTGGCCTCTTCGGAGGTTACCCCCACAGCGAGCAGATGGGCAGCGCCGTGACTCGCTCGGACAGCTCGAACGGAGCCGGCCCGGTGTGGAATACGACCCCATGAAGGAAGCGCTCGCCGATGCGATCCCTGAGCCAGGCGAGATGCCGGCCCGCATCGCGGCCCGGTGCCGCAGAGGCCTTAACCTCGAATGCAAGGAGGTCTCGTCCACCGAGCTCGGCGACGAGGTCGATCTCGTGACGCCCATGCTCCTCCCGGAGGTGGTAAAGCCGAGGGCGCGTCCTGCAGGTTGCGCGCTCGGCGCGAAGCTGTGTGGCGACGAAGGTGTCGAGCAGGCGTCCGAGCAGGTCGCCGTCGCGCAATATGGCGCCAGCGTCGAGCCCCAGGGCAGCGGCGATCAGCGCGGGGTCGATCAAGTAGCGCTTCGCTGCCTTCGACAGGCGACGAAGGCGGTTCGAGCTCCAGGCCGGGAGCTCATCGACGATGAAGAGGTTCGTTAACAGGCGTTTGTAGGCGAGGGCGGTCCTCTGATTTATTCCGATACAAGATTTCGCCACTATCCAATACTAGTTTTCGCCAGCATCCCTACCCGAGTGGTGGCAGGAGCGAGAGGGCCGAGAAGTGCTCGCAAGGGCTGATCAGGCGGCGGCGCCGGCGCCGGCGCGCTGGGCGATCAGCTCGACTATCTCGCCCATGATCCGGTTGATGTCGAAGTCCTTCGGCGTGTAGACGCCGGCGACGCCGGCCTCGCGCAGGCGCTCGGCGTCGGCAACCGGGATGATGCCGCCGACCACCACCGGGACCTCGACGCCCTCCTCGCGCAGCAGCCGCACCACCTCCGGGATCAGCTCCAGGTGGGAGCCGGAGAGGATCGAGAGGCCGACCACGTCGACGTCCTCCTGCAGCGCCGACTCGGCGATCTCGGCCGGGGTGAGGCGGATGCCCTGGTAGATCACCTCCATGCCGACGTCGCGGGCGCGCAGGGCGATCTGCTCGGAGCCGTTGGAGTGGCCGTCGAGCCCCGGCTTGCCGACCAGGATCTTGATCCGGTGGCCGATCCGCTCGGAGATCTCGTCGACCCGGCGGCGGACCTCGTCGAGCTGCTCGCGATCGGCGGGCGGGGCGGCGCCCTCGACGCCGGTCGGGGCGCGGTAGGCGCCGAACGCCTCGCGCAGCACCGCGGTCCACTCGCCGGTGGTCGCCCCCGCCTTGGCGGCGGCGATCGTCGCCGGCATCACGTTCTGGGAGTCGTCGGCGGCGACCCGGCCCAGCTCCTCGAGCGCGGCGCGCACAGCGTCCTCGTCGCGCTCGGCCTTCCACCGCTCGAGCGCCTCGACCCGCTCGCGCTCGACCTCGGGGTCGGGGGTGAGGATGCCGCCGTCGGCGCCCGCGGTGAGCGGCGAGTCCTCGGTCTCGGTGAAGCTGTTCTGCCCGATCACCTTCTGCTCGCCGCTCTCGATCCGCGCCACCCGCTCGCGGTGGGACTCGACCAGGCGGGCCTTCATGTAGGGCACCGCCGCGACCGCGCCGCCGTGCTCGGTGACCACCGCCATCTCGGCGCGGGCGCCCTCGACCAGCTCCTCGACCAGGCCGTCCATCACCACCGAGCCCTCGAAGACGTCGGGGTACTCGAGCAGGTCGGTCTCGTTGGCCAGCACCTGCTGGATCCGCAGGCTCCACTGCTGGTCCCACGGGCGGGGCAGGCCCATCGCCTCGTTCCAGGCGGGGAGCTGGATCGCGCGGGCGCGGGCGTCGCGGCTGAGGGTGACGGCGAGCGCCTCGAGCACGATCCGCTGCACGTTGTTCTCCGGCTGGGCCTCGGTCAGCCCGAGCGAGTTGACCTGGACGCCGTAGCGGAAGCGCAGCATCTTCTCGTCCGTGACTCCGTAGCGCTCGCGGCCGATCTGGTTCCAGAGCCGGCCCATCGCGCGCAGCTTGGCGATCTCCTCGATCAGCCGGATGCCGGCGTTGACGAAGAAGGAGATGCGGCCGAAGACCCTGGGGAAGTCCGCCTCGGCGACCTGGCCGCGCGCCCTCACCTCGTCGAGCACGGCGATGCCGGTGCTGAGCGCGTAGGCGATCTCCTGCACCGGCGTCGCCCCGGCCTCCTGCAGGTGGTAGCTGCAGATGTTGGTCGGGTTCCAGCTCGGCGCCTCGTTGACGGTGAAGGCGACCATGTCGGCGATCAGCCGCATCGAGGGCTCCGGTGGGAAGGCGTAGGTGCCGCGCGAGAGGTACTCCTTGATGATGTCGTTCTGCGTCGTCCCCTTGAGCTTGGAGCGGTCGACCCCGTTCTCCTCGGCGACGGCGATGTAGAGGGCGAGCAGCCAGGCGGCGGTCGCGTTGATCGTCATCGAGGTGTTCATCTCGTCGAGCGGGATGCCGTCGAGCAGCTGGTGCATGTCGCCCTTGTGGGCGATCGAGACGCCGACCTTGCCGACCTCGCCGCGGGCGAGCACGTGGTCGGGGTCGTAGCCGGTCTGGGTGGGGAGGTCGAAGGCGACCGAGAGGCCGGTCTGCCCCTTCGCCAGATTGCCGCGGTAGAGCTCGTTGGAGCGGCGGGCGTCGGAGTGGCCGGCGTAGGTGCGCATCACCCAGGGGCGGTCGCGCTCCGGCAGTCGGTGATCGCTCATGAGGCGAATGATATTTGGCTGGGGCTACCCGCCCACCGAGAGGCGCGTGGCGCCGACCTCCAGCGGGCCGAAGTACACCGTGCCGGTTTCGAACATGCCGGCTTCTCGGTATTGCATGATCTTCGCCGCGTTCGCGCCTTCGCCGTTGCTGGAGTCCATCGTCGCCATCGCCAGGCGTTCGGTTTCCGGGTGGCCGCTCGGGTTGTAGGAGCCGGCGCCGAAGAAGCGGACGCGCTGGCCGTCGATCCACATCTCCACCCAGCCTTCGGCGGCGAAGCGCTCATGCAGGAGGACGGTCACCCAGCGGCCCTTGACGAGCCCGGTCTGCCAGGGGATGTCGAATCCGTAGGTCCCGTTGCGGGCCCACTGCAGCTGGTCGCCGACCACTTCGACCTGCCAGGGGCTGGAGCCGGCGAAGGGCGGGCCGTAGATCGAGACCAGCGACATCCAGCGCGGGACCGAGGGGAAGCCTTCCGGGATGAGGAATTTCGTCCTCAGCCAGATTTCGTCGCCGGATTCGATGAACGAGGGCGAGAGCGCCTGGGCGCGCGGGTTGTCGGTCGGGGTGATCGGCGCCACGTCGGCGTCGTTGACGGTCATCTTGAAGTCGGTTTGCCCGCTTCCCAGCGGGTCGGCGACTTCGGTGATCGCGCCGGGAGCCTCCTGCAGGAGGGCGAAGGCGCCGAGGCGGGAGCCGTCGAAGAGGAGGGGCGAGGGTTCGGGCGAGCGGGTCCCCCCGGTCGATTCTTCTTCTTCGGGTGGCGGCGGGGCCGGTTCCGGTTCCGGTTGGGGCGCGGGGATCGGAACCGGTTCCGGCGTCGGTTCGGGTTCGGGCGCGGGCGCCGGTTCGGGGGCGGGTTCCGGTCCGGGCGGAGGCGGGGGAGGAGGCGGTTCCGGCGTCGGTTCGGGAGCGGGTTCGGGCGCGGGCGCCGGGGGCGGTTCGTCCGCTGGCGGAAGCGGGGATTCGGCCGTTTCGCCGGGCGGCGTGTTTGCGGGCGCGGGTTCCGCGGCGGCAGGCGGCGGTTCGCGCCTGCGCGCCGAGGCGACCACGGACTCGTCGGCGAGCGCCACGGCATGCCGCAGCGCCACCACTCGCGCCCGCGAGGCGATCGACGTCCTCCAGGCGTTCCCGGCGCTCACCTGCAGCGCCCAGACCAGCGCCAGCGCGAGGAAGGGCACGCAGGCGATCAGGACCTTCCGGACCTTCGCCGAGCGCCCGCCCTGCGCTCGATGATCGATTTTATGGTCAGGAATCATCAACTTTTCCGTACCCCTTGGCGAAGAATTTAGAACATTTGTCCAGTTTCGGACGATGTCGACCAGGGCGGACGCGGCCGAAGCTTTTCGCGTCGCCTGTGTTTAGGCTGCAAGCGATGAGGGTCCGAGGATCGATTGCCGTCGCGGGGCTCGCCGCCCTGGCCGCGCTCGCGCTCGCCGCGCTCGCCGGCGCGGCGATGGTCGGGATCTATCGCAACGGGATGGAATCGACCAGCCAGCGCTCGCAGCTGGTCAAGCTCGGCGGCCGCAGCTGCGCTCGCGCCGGCGCGGGTGGGGCGCTGCGGATCACGCTCGGCAAGCGGACCCCCGAATGCTCCTACCGCACCCCCGTCCTCGGGCGCGACCTCGAGATCGCCGCCACCGAGCGGCTGCTCAGCGGGACCCCGAAGGCTGCCCAGAAGAAGGCCTATCTCGGGCTCGTCCTGCGCGCCGGCGGCGGCGCCAAGTACGAGCTGCTGGTCTTCCCGCTGCAGCGCAAGGTGCAGCTGATCAAGATCGTTTCGGGCGGGGCCGAATACCTGGCGATCGACCGCGACGAGAAAGCGGTGCTGGGGCTGAACCAGGCGAACGCGCTTCGCCTGCGCGCTGTGAACATGGCCAGCGGGCCCGAAAAGGGGCAGGCCCAGCTCTCCGCCTACCTCGGCGGCAGGCTGGTCGCCGAAGCGACCGACGAAGGGGCCAGCGATCTCTCCGGGCGCGCCTCCGGCGTCGCCATCGGGGCGACCAAGAGCGCCAACGGCGTCGTCGGCAGCGTCGACGACGTGGTCGTCCGCGTCCCCAGTCCGTTTTAGTTCTTAGCCGGCGGGAACGGGATCGCCCTGCGCACCGCGCTCGAGACCAGTCGCGCGTAGGCGCCGGCGCCGGCGGGGGTGAGGTGGATCCCGTCCCAGAACAGCTTTTCGCCGCCCGCCGCGGCCGCCGCGCTCCAGTCGATCAGGGTCGTGTGGGGCCAGTCCGCGGCGGCTTCGGCGAGGGCGTGGTTGGACTCGCCGACCCAGCTGACCGGGGCGTGGTCGTCGATCAGGAACAGCTCTCCGACCTCGGAGGTCGCCTTCTGCAGGGAGCGCATTTCGTCGCTGTAGAGCGGCCCGTTGTTGCCCATCTGCACGATCAGGGCGTCCGGCCGGTGGCCTTCGCGCTTCAGCCGCTGGACGATTTCGACGAATTCGCCCGCTTGGCGCCCGACCCGGGCGCTCATCGAGAAGCCCGGCCCGAGGCGGGCGGCGAGGCGGTCCCTGGCGCCGACCATCACCGAGTCGCCCAGGGCGATGATGCGCGGCGGACGGGAGGGACGCCGTCCGGGGTTGGCGGACGGGGAACCCCCCGCCGGAGGCCCTTCGGCTGAGTCTCCGGCGGGGGGTTCCCCGTCCGCCCTCGCGAGATGAGCCCTCACGATCGCTGAGCTCGCCGTGGAAGCTGCCGCTGCCTCGGGCTTGCCGCTGCTGGCGAAGAGGCCGCTCCAGCCGATGAGGGCGACGGTGGCGAGGACCGTGGCCGCCAGCGCCGGGCGTGCTACGCGCAGCCAGCCGTCGGGCAGGGCGGGCAGCTTCGCCTTGCCTCGGAAGGGCAGCTCGACGTAGCGGTAGGAGAGGTCGGCGAGGAGGAGGACCAGCGCGAGCTGGAGCGGGATCAGGACTCCCCGGGGGAGGGAGACGTCGACGCCCGGCCGGGTCAGCATCAGCACCGGGTAGTGCCAGAGGTAGAAGCTGTAGCTGCGCAGGCCGAGCCAGAGCACCGGCTTCTGCCCGAGCAGCGCGCCCAGCCGGGCGGCCGGGTGGGCCAGCACCGCCAGCAGCAGGGCGGTGACCAGGGCGAGCCAGAGGTAGCCGCCGTGCCACAGCGCCGGGTCGTAGTCGTGGACGTGGAGGAAGCTGAGCACGATGTAGGCGAGGGCGAGGACGCCGACCGCGTCGAGGATCGGCCCGACCAGCGGGCCGGTGCGCCGCCTGCGCAGCTCGACCGGGCTCCAGACCAGGGCCAGGGCGACGCCGGCCAGCAGCCCGACCGCGTGGGTGTCGGTCCCGTAGTAGACGCGCGAGGCGTCGCCGCCGGGGTCGAAGAGGACCCAGGCCAGCGCCACCGAGGCGAGCGCGCCGGCGCAGACGCCGAGCAGCAGCCGGGTGCGGCCGAACAGCTTCATCCCCATCGCGAAGGCGAGGGGCCAGAAGAGGTAGAACTGCTCCTCCACCGAGAGCGACCAGAGGTGGGTGAACAGGGAGGGCCGCTGGAACTGTTCGAAGTAGGACTGGTGGGCGAAGACGAAGTGCCAGTTGGCGACGTAGGCCATCGAGGCGATCGCGTCGCCGCGCAGCTGGTCGATCCGGTCCGGCTCGAGGATCGCGGCGGCGATCATCGTCACCGCGATCAGCACCCCGACCGCGGGCAGCAGGCGGCGCGCCCGCCGGACCCAGAAGCGCCCCAGCCGCACGTGGCCGCCATGGCGGAACTCGCGCAGCAGCAGCGAGGTGATCAGGTAGCCGCTGATCGCGAAGAAGACGTCGACGCCGAGGAATCCGCCCGGCATCCAGCCGACTTTCGCGTGGTAGAGGAAAACTGCTGAGACGGCCAATGCCCGAAGGGCGTCAATACCGGGTAGGTACGGGAATCGACCGTCCTGCGGTCTGCTCATTGGCTGCATAATGCCTGGAGATGTCGACGACGACCATCGAGCGGCCACGTGTTTCGGGGCCGGGTTCGGATCTCGGCGGGAACTGGCGCGTGATCGTGCGCAACGACGACCACAACACCTTCGAGCACGTCGCCCAGACGCTTTCCCGGGTGCTACCGGGAGTCAGCCTTGAGCAGGGGCACCGGATGGCGGACCAGATCCACAACAGCGGCCTGGCGACGGTCTGGACCGGGTCGCGGGAGCCAGCCGAGCACTACTGGGAGCAGCTCGACGCGGCGGGGCTGACGATGGCGCCGCTGGAGCGCGCATAGGCGTGAAGCCTCAGCTTCGCCTTCTCATCGTTCTCGCCGTGGCCTGCTGCGGCCTCGGCGGGAGCGCCCCGGCGGCGCTCGGATCCCACCTGCCGCCCGGGTTCCGCGACGAAACCGTCTTCTCCGGGCTCGAAGAACCGACGATCATGCGCTTCGCCCCGAACGGCAAGGTCTTCGTCGCCGAGAAGCCGGGGAAGATCGAGGTCTACGACAGCCTCGAAGATACGACCCCGACGCTGTTTGCCGACATCCGGGGCGACGTCTACGACCGCGGTGACCGCGGCATCCTCGGCCTCGCCATCTCCCCGAACTTCGAAGCGGACCACCGGGTCTACGTTCTCTACACCTATGACCACCTGCTGGGCGAAGAAGCGCTGCCGCCGAGGTGGGGGGAACCGGAAACCAGCGGCGACCCTTGCCCCAACTCGACGGAACCCAAGGTCGACGACTGTCCGGTCAGCGGTCGCCTCGTGTGGCTCACCGCCAACGGGGACCACGCGGTCGAAGAAGAAGGCGAACCGAAGCAGGAAACGCTGATCGAAGACTGGTGCCAGCAGTTCTCGTCCCACTCGATCGGCGACCTCCAGTTCGACTCCGAAGGAAACCTCTACGCGAGCGGCGGCGACGGCGACGACGCCAACAACGTCGACTACGGCGAATTGGGATGGCCGGAACCGAACATGTGCGGCGACCCGCCCGCGGGGAGAGGCGGCCTCGAGGAACCGCCGACCGCCGAAGGCGGGGCCCTGCGGGCCCAGGACGCGCGCACGCCCAACCCGCTGGACGAAGACGCCGACCCGACCGGGCTCAGCGGCTCACTGATCCGGATCGACCCGGACACCGGCCTGGGCGTCCCGGGCAATCCCCTCTACTCGTCCAGCCTCGACCCGAACGAACGCCGGCTGGTCGGCTACGGGTTCCGCAACCCCTTCCGCTTCACGTTCGACCCCAGGACCGACGAAATCTACGTCGCCAACGTGGGCTGGAACAACTGGGAGGAGATCGACCGCGTTCCGCACGTGCCCGCCCAGCCGTTCAACTCCGGCTGGCCCTGCTACGAGGGCCCAGGCCCGAACGTCAAGTACCAGGAACTCGAACTCAACCTCTGCGAAGGGCTCTACGCGGAACCGAGCGCGGTCGCCTTCCCGTTCTTCTATTACAAACACACCGCCGACGTCGTCCCCGGCGACGAATGCTCGCACGAACTCGGCTCGGCGATCTCGGGGATGGCCTTCCACGAGGCGGGCGGCTCGTACCCCAAAACGTACGACGGCGCGTTCTTCTTCGCCGATTCGGTGCGCGGCTGCATCTACGTGATGTATCCCGGCATCGACGGTCGTCCCGAACCGCTGAGCGGGGAAACCTTCCTCTCGGACGCCGACGGTCCCTACCCCGGCGTCGATCTCGAGGTCGGCCCGGAAGGCGACCTCTACTACGCGCAGCTGTTCGGCGAAGGATTCGGCCCCGGCTCGGTGCACCGGATCACCTATGACCCCGACGCGCCGGAAGCCCGGCTGACCGTGTCGCCTCACCCATGGGGCGAATCGCCACTCAACGTGGAACTCGACGCGAGTGGCTCGACCGGCCCCAACCATCAAAGCGAAGCGCTGAGCTACGAATGGGACCTCGACGGCAATGGCGGCTTCGAGACCGAAGGCGGCGAAACGCAGAACCACGAATACACCGGCGAAGAAAACGTCGAAGTCGCGGTGAAGGTGACGAACGCCTCCGAACACTCGAGCATCGCCCGGCTCAAGCTCTACCCGGGCGACGAACCGCCGGAACCGGTGATCGAAGAACCGCTGGAATCTCTGAAATGGCACGTGGGCCAGCAGATCCACTTCGTCGGCTACGCCAAATACAAAGAAGCCGAAAACGAAAAACTCGAACCCAGCGGGCTCTTCTGGAAGACGCGGATCAGACACTGTCCGTCCCTCTGCCACTCGCACCCGCTGCAGGCGTTCCCGGCGACCGACCGCGGCGACATCACCGCGCCGGACCACGACTACCCGGCCGAACTCGAAATCAGCCTCACCGGGATCGACGAACGCGGCCTCTCGGCGACCAGAACGATCTCGCTGCAGCCGAGCACGGTCGGGCTGACGATGCAGTCGGTCCCGCCCGGCCTGCAGCTCGGCGCCGGGCCGCTGACCCAGACCGCGCCCTTCGTCCTCACCGCGATCGAAGACGGCAACGAGGTGCTGACCGCGCCGCAGACCCAGGAGCTCGGCGGCAAGACGTACACCTTCGCCGGCTGGTCCGACAGCGGCGCCCGGGTCCACTCCGTCGAAGCCAGCTCGAACGCCACCTACACCGCGACCTACACGACGCCGTCAATCCCTTCGCCCCCGCCGCCTCCACCGCCTACTCCATCGCCGACTCCGCCTCCCTCGAAACCCAGGCTCGGGGGTCACCCGGGCAAGCGGACCCACAACCGCAAGGCGACGTTCCGCTTCACCGCCGCCGGCGCGAGCGGCTTCGAATGCAAGCTCGACCGCACCAAGTTCAAGCCCTGCAAGTCCCCATTGACCTACCGCAAGCTGAAGCCCGGCAAGCACACCTTCCAGGTCCGCGCCCTGGCCACCGGCGCCCCCAGCTCAGCCATCTCGAAGTTCGAATGGCGAGTCCTGTCACGCCGATCCCGGTAGGGGCGCGTCTCTACTCAGCGGCGACGAGGGTGTGCCAGGCGGGCAGCAGCGGCAGGTCGTAGAGGTCGATCACGCTGGCCCGAGCAGCCTCGATCTCCTCGGAGAACCAGTAGCGCTCGAAGTCCGAGCGGTTCTCCCAGAGCGAGGTCTGCTGGAAGGCGAGCGGGTCGTCGACCGAGCGGATCAGCGACCAGCTGCTGGCGCCGTAGGCGGGCATCTTCGCCGCCGCCGGTTCCCAGAGGTCGAGCCAGCGGTCGGCCCGGAAGGGGGCGATGTGCCAGTCGAGCGTGCAGATCTCCGCCATCAGATTCCCCTTTCCGTTCGCAGCGCTGGCGAGCTCATGCGCCGACCTCGGCCCGGATCGCGCCGGGTCCGTCCTCGACCCTGCCCTCGTCCTCGGACTCGGCCCCGACCAGGATCGAGATCTTGCCGAGGTGCTTGTTTTCGTGCAGCAGCTGGTGGGCGGCGGGGACGCCGTCGAAGTCCATCGTCTGCCACAGCACCGGCCGCACCTTGCCCTCCGCCATCAGCTGGTTCGCCCGCATGCACTCGTAGGCGTTGGCGAAGTGGGAGCCGATGATCTGCTTCTGGCGCATCCACAGGTAGCGGACGTCGAAGTCGAGCTGGAAGCCCGAGGTGGCGCCGCAGATGACGACCTTGCCGAACGGCTTGACGACGAAGACCGAGGTCGGGAAGGTCGCCTGGCCGACGTGCTCGAAGACGATGTCGGGGGCGTCGCCGAGGATCTCCTTCACCCGCTTGGCGAAGCCGCGCGACGCCTTGAAGCGCTCCTTGTCGGCGGCCGGGTCGGCGAGGTTCTCCTTGGTCCGCATCATCTCGCCGAACTCGCGGCGGTTGATGTAGTCGACCGCGCCCAGCTGCTTGACCAGCTCGCCCTTCTCGTCGGAGGAGACGACGCCGACCGCGTTGGCGCCGGCCGCCCTGCAGAGCTGCACGGCGAAGACGCCGAGCCCGCCGGCGGCGCCCCAGATCAGCACGTTGTGGCCGGGCTGCAGCTTGCACTGGTCGATCAGCATCCGGTAGGCGGTGAAGTAGGTGAGCCCGTAGGCGGAGGAGTCGACCCAGGAGAGGTTCCGGGGGCGGGGGAGGAGCTGCTGCGCCTGCACCTTGGTGAACTGGGCGAAGGAGCCCCAGGTCGTCTCGTAGCCCCAGATCCGCTGGCTCGGCGCCGCCAGCGGGTCGAGCCCGTGCACCTCGACGTCCTCGTAGGAGGCCTGGTTGCAGTGGACCACGACCTCGTCGCCCGGCTTCCAGCGGGTGACGCCCTCGCCGACCTTCCAGACGATCCCCGAGGCGTCGGAGCCGCCGATGTGGTGGCCGTAGTCGGGGTGGTCGCCGTAGCCGAAGACGGAGACCGGCTTGCCGAGCGCCGCCCAGACGTTGTTGAAGTTGACCCCGGCGGCCATCACCCGCACGACGACCTCGAAGGCGCCGGGCTCGGGCACCTCGATCTGCTCGAGCTGGAAGGCGTCCTTCGGCTCGCCCTCGCGCTCCTGGCGGATCACCCACGCCGCCATCGAGTCCGGCAGCGTTCCGGGCTCCACGTCCAGCTTCGCGACTGCGCTCGTGTCAACGGCCAAAGGGTCCTCCGCGGGGGTCGTCGTGACGGGCGCCGAATCCTAGTTAAGAGCCGCGGCCTCGGTCGCTAAGCGGCGTCGGAGGCCTCGTGAAGCTCCGGAGCGGTGATCGCGCGCACCGTGATCTCCGCCGGCTCGGGCGGCTCGATCTCCTTGCCCGTGCCGATGCCGAGGCTCTCGACCTTGCGCAGTTGCGGCAGCAGCCTCCGCTCCATCGAGCCGACCGCCGCGTCGTATGCCGTCGCCGCCGTGGTCAGGCCGCGGCCGACTTTCTCGAAATCGCCGAGGAACTTTGAGAAGCGGGAGTGCAGCGTTCCCGCCGCCTCGGCGATCTCCGCCGCCTCGGCGACCATCTTCTCCTGGCGCCAGCCGAGCTCCATCGTGCGCAGCAGGCCGATCAGCGAGGTGGGGCTGACCAGCAGCACGTTGCGCTCCAGGGCGTAGTCGAAGAGCTCGGGGTCGGCGGCGAAGGCGCCATGAAGGGCGGGCTCGTTGGGGATGAAGCAGACCACCAGGTCGGGCGTCTCGCCGGGCTTGAACTGGCCCTGGTAGTCCTTGGAGCTGAGCGCGCGGATGTGCTCGCGAGCCTGGCGGGCGTGGCGCTCCATGTGAGCGCGGCGCTCCGTCTCCACCTCGGCCTCCTGGGCGTCGAGAAAGGCGTCGAGCGGGACTTTGGAATCGGCGACGAAGCTCCGTCCTTCGGGCAGCAGGAAGCGGGCGTCGGGGATCAGCCGCGACCCCTCGTCGGTGCGCAGCGAGGCCTGCAGCTCGAAGTCGACGTGCTCGGTCATCCCGGCGATCTCGATGCAGCGGCGCAGCTGCAGCTCGCCCCACTGGCCGCGGGTCTGCGGCTGGCGCAGCGCCTTCCTCAGGCCCGCGGTCTCGGAGTTGAGATTGCCGATCGTCTGCCCCATCTGCTCGAGCAGGGTCCGCGTCTGGAGGTCGGTCTCGCCCCGCTTGCGAACCTCCGCCTCGATCTTCTCCTGCCCCTTGGAGATCCGCTCGGTCAGCTGCCTGATTTCGGTCTGCCTCTTGTCGAGAGCCTCCCTGGCCGCTTCCGTGTCGCGCTTGCGCGACTCCTCGTTCACCTTGATCAGGCTGGCGATCGCACCTGAGGTCGCCTCCTGGACCGCCGCGCCGAGATCGGGCTGCTCCCGGGGCGCGGCCTGGCGCGAAAGGGCCAGGTAGACGCACCCGGCAGCGAGCACGAGGACAGCTATCGCGAGCACAGCAATCACAGATCGATAGTGACAACCGGAGCAGACGCCAGGACTCGGCTCCCCTGATGCCTTGACCCGCCTATAACCGGGTTAAGACATCAGAACGCGGCGGCTACGGCAGCAGGACGTCGTTCTGGGAGGAGGCGCGGTAGGTGCCGACGATGAGTTTGCCGGGGCGGGCGTTGGGGACGCCGGCGGCGGTGATCGAGTAGGCGCCGGAGGGCAGATTGAGCTGCAGGCTGCCGGGGCTGTGCGCGGGCACCGGGCCGGAGGTGGCGTCGCGGGGGCCGCTGATCTCCAGGCGCGAGTCGGTCGCGGTCTGGTTGGAGGCGACGAGGACGACGGTGAGCGGGCCGCGGCCGCGGGTCGGCGGCTGGGCCTGGTGCTGGTTCTGCGGGATCTGCTGGGTGCGGTCGGGGCCGGAGCCGATCGTGCGCGGCTGGACCAGGATCGCCTTCGGCCCGATCGTGACGCTGACCCGGCTCGGCACCTGCGGGCGCTGGTCGTTCGTCCGCGTCTGGGAGCCGCAGCCGGCGGCCGCCAGGGCCAGCGCGGCGCAGCCGCAGGCCACCGCCGTTCTTGCGCTCCCACGACCCATCCCGGCGGAATCTAGCCGAACGGCAAGTCGACGACGCGAGCCGTAACGCCATCTTCACCTACGGTCAGCTCGGCCCCCGGCTCCGCCTCGCGGCGGACGATCGCGAGGCCGATCGGCCCGAGAGCGGGGGAGACGCAGGCGCTGCCGAGCGTCCCGACCTCCTTCTCGCCGAGGCGCAGCGCGGCGCCGGGCCCCGCCGGCGCGCTCAGCCGCAGGCCGCGCAGGCGGCGGTTCGGCCTGCCCTTGTAGTGGAGGCGGGCGACCGTCTCCTGGCCGATGTAGCAGCCCTTGGTGAAGCTGACCGCCGACTCGACGATGCCGGCCTCGGCCGGCATCGTGGCGGCGTCCATCTCGGCCCCGAAGCGGGGGGCCCCGGCCTCGATCCGGAGGATCTCGGCGGCCTCCCGGGAGACCTCGACCGCGCCGGCGGCGAGCAGCGCCTCGCGCAGGCGCCCGGCCTCGGCGGTTGGGGCGATCAGGTCGATGCCGTCGCGGGCGCCGGCGGCGAGGCACTCGACGCCGGCGACCGAGGTCGATTCGCAGGCGTTCTCCGGCAGCGGCGCGGTCCCGGCGATCTCGGCGGCCCGGGGGCCGATCAGCGAGAGGATCGCCCGCTCGGCGGTGACGTCGGCGATCTCGACCTCGCGCCCGATCGAGTACATGGTGAGGTGACGCAGCGCCGCCGCCAGCGCCTCCGGCTCGGTGTCGATCCAGATCTCCTCGGCGGCGGGGCGGAGGACGCGCATGTCGGCCTGCATGTGGCCCTTGCGGTCGAGCAGCGCCGCGTGCTGGCCCTGACCCGGCTCCAGCGCCTCGACGTCGTTGGTCAGCTGCCCCTGCAGGTACTCGGCGGCGTCGGGGCCGCGCACCAGCAGCTTGCCGCGCTCGGAGCGGTCGAGCAGCCCGCATTCCTCCCGCAGCTGCCGGTACTGCGCATCCAGCTCGATCAAGACCGGCTCCGTCATTGACCCGATTCTAGGATTTTGAGTTTTAGATCTGTCAAACTTCTGATTTAGACATGTCTAAATCTCCCCAGCCGAACTCGGAGGCGATCGAGGACTACGCGAAGGCGATCTACGCGATCTCCCTCGAGCGCGACGGCCTGGTCCAGAACGGGGAGGTGGCGCAGCGGCTCGGCGTCACCCCGGCCACCGCGACCTCGATGCTGAAGCGGCTCGCCGGCCTCGGCCTGGTCGACTACACCCCTTACAAGGGCGCGCGCCTGACCGAGGCGGGGGAGAAGGTCGCGCTGGAGGTGATCCGCCACCACCGGCTGATCGAGGCCTACCTGGCCGAGGCGCTGGGGATGCCCGAGGACCGCGTCCACGCCGAGGCGGAGGTGCTCGAGCACCACATCTCCGAGGAGCTCGAGCTGCTGATCGCCGCCAAGCTCGGCGAGCCGAGCCACGACCCGCACGGGACGCCGATCCCCGGCCCGGACCTCGCTCCGCCCGGCGGGGGAGGCCGGTGAAGCCGCCCCCGCCGCCGACCGAGGCGACGGTCGAAGACGTCCTCCCCGGCGAGGCCGCGGTCGCCGCCGCCGCGCGCCGCTCGCTGGAGGGGCACAGCCGCGGGATCGGCCGGGTCTGGCCGTTCCTCGGCCCCGCCTTCGTCGCCGCCGTCGCCTACGTCGACCCGGGCAACTTCGCCACCAACGTCGCCGGCGGCGCCAAGTTCGGCTACCTGCTGCTCTGGGTCGTCCTCGCCGCGAACCTGATCGCGATGCTGGTCCAGACCCAGTCGGCGAAGCTCGGCATCGCCACCGGCCGCAACCTCGCCGAGCTCTGCCGCGAGCGCTTCTCGCGGCGCACCTCGATCGGCCTCTGGCTGCAGGCGGAGCTGGTCGCGATGGCCTGCGACATCGCCGAGGTGGTCGGCGCCGCGCTCGGCCTCAACCTGCTCTTCGGGGTCCCGCTCTTCCCGGCCGGCCTGATCGCGGGCGCCGGCGCCTTCGCGATCCTGACCCTGCAGCAGCGGGGCTTCCGCCGGCTCGAGGCGGGGATCACGGCGCTGGTCGGGGTCGTCGTCGCCTCCTTCGCCTTCGAGCTGCTCGACGCCAACCCGTCGGCGGGCGAGGTCGGGCGCCACCTCTTCGTCCCCGGCTTCGGCGGCGCCGAGAGCCTGCTGCTGGCGACGGGGATCATCGGCGCGACGGTGATGCCGCACGTGATCTACCTGCACTCGGCGCTGACCCAGAAGCGGGTGGTCGGGCGGAACGACGAGGAGCGGCGCAGGATCCTCGGCTTCGAGCGGGTCGACGTGATCATCGCCCTCTCGCTCGCCGGCGCCGTCAACCTGGCGATGATGATCGTCGCCGCGGCGCTCTTCCACGGCAGCGGCCTGACCGGAGTCGACTCGATCGAAGGCGCCTACGAAGCGCTGAAGCAGCTCGTCTCCGGCCGCGCCGCGACGATCTTCGGCGTCGCCCTGCTCGCCTCCGGCTTCGCCTCCTCCTCGGTCGGGACGATGGCCGGGCAGGTGGTGATGCAGGGCTTCGTCCGCCGCCGCATCCCGCTCTTCCTGCGCCGCGCGATCACCCTCGCGCCGGCATTGACCGTGCTGGCGCTGGGGATCGACCCCACCGACGCCCTGGTCGGCAGCCAGGTCGTCCTCTCCTTCGGCATCCCCTTCGCATTGGTGCCGCTGCTGATGATCGCCGCCGACCGCGAGCTGATGGGGAGCCTGGTTAACCCGCGCTGGCTGACCGGGGTCGCCGGCGTCCTCGCGGCGCTGATCATCGCCCTCAACATGTTCCTGCTCGGGCAGGTCTTCTTCGGTTAGCGAAGCAGCTTGGTCACGAGGTCCGGAAGCTCTCTCGCCATGCGGGAGCGGGGGACGACGAGGTCGAGGCCGGCGGCTTCGGCGGCTCGCTTCGTCTCGACGTCGACGTGGGAGTAGAAGCCGAGCACGGGGATGCCGAGCCCGGCGAGGGCCTCGGGGGGCTCGGCGTCGAGGTCGGCGACGATCAGGTCCGCGCGGTCGAGCGGCGCCTTCTGGAGCGAGCCGGCGAGCGTCACCTCGTGGCCGGCGGCGCTCAGCATCGCCTCGACCCTGCTGGCCAGCAGCAGGTCGGTCGCGACGGCGACGACCCGCGCCACTAGATCGCGCGGCGCTGGCGGAGCTCCTCGCGGACGCTCTCCGGCCGGCCCCACATCTGGACGACCTCGGAGCGGCCCTCGCGCACCTCGGCGACCCGCATCTCGCCCTCGACCCCTTCGCGGTCGAGCTTCTCCAGCACGCCCCCGACGGTCTCCGGCGCGGCGGCGTGGCCGAAGCCGTTGGCGACCAGCAGCCGCCAGTGCCACTCGGACCGCGAGTAGGGCTGGGCGTTGACCTGGCTCACGGCCACCGCGGTGTCGACGTAGCGGCTCTCGTCGTCGATCCGCAGGTCGACCTCGAGGTCGGTCCAGTCGGGCGGCAGCGCGTCCAGCATCCTCTGGAAGTCCTCGGCGAGCGCCATCGGCGAAAGCGTATCTGGCCCGGGCCGGGAGCCGGGACGGAACCCGCTATTCGCCCAGGCGGAAGGCTTCGCCGACGTCGAGCGGCTCCTTCAGCAGGCCGTGTTCGAGGTCCCAGGCGGCCCATTCGCGCAGCACCGCCGGGTCGAAGGGGGCGGGGCGGAGGTCGGGCAGGAGGACGCGCAGCTGCGCCGCCTGGTCGGCGCGTTCGAGCGCCGGGTCGGCGGCGAGCAGGTCGGCGAGCGCCCGCGCCGGGCGCCGCTCGGCGAAGGCGTAGCCGCGGCGGGTCGCGGCGACGACCGAGTCGACCAGGGCCGGGTCCTCTTCGAGCGTCCGCCGCGAGGTGGCGAGGACCAGCTCGGGGTAGGGCGGAGCGCCGTAGCGGTTGACCTTGAAGATCCGGATCGGCACGCCCTGGCGGCGCAGCTCGACCCCCTCCGCGTTCCAGAACCCGGTCGCCGCGTCGACCTTGCCGGAGGCGAGCGAGGGGACCGCGGTGAAGCCGATCGTCACCTCCTTCACCCTGCTCGGGTCGCCGCCGTCGGCGCCGACCTCGGAGTCGACCACCGCTTCGTCGGAGGGCAGGCCGGAGACGCCGACCGTGCGGCCCTCGAGGTCCTTCGGGCCGCCGATCGAGCGGTCGGCGCGAGCGAGCACCGCGGCCAGCGGCCGCTGCACGATCGGCATCGCGCCGACCAGGTCGAGGCCGTGCTCGCGGGCGATCCCGAGGTCGTGGACGTCGAGGATCGCGAAGTCGGTTCGGCCGGCGGCGAGCAGCTTCGGCGCGTCGGTCGATTCGCCCGGCTGGCGCACCGTGAGGTCGACTCCGGCGTCGCGGTAGAAGCCCTGGCGCCGCGCCGCGTAGATCCCCGCGTGGGCGGCGTTGGGGGTGAAATCGAGCACCAGCGTCGCGCCCTTCGGCGCGCCCGGTTCAGCGCCGTCCCCCCCGCAGCCGGCGGCGCCGGCGAGCAGGAGGACGGCCGCCAGCAGCGCGGCAGCTCGTCTCATGCGGCCGGGGAACCTATTCCATCCCGCCGATCTGGGTAGACTGCCGCCGCTTACCGGATATTGCGAGGAGGAGGAGAGAGTGCAGGAACGAGGACTAGCCGCATATCTTGCTGAGTTGATCGGCACCCTTTTGCTGGTCTTCTTCATCACCAGCGTCGTGGTGCTGTTCGTTTCGACGGGGAGCCAGGCCAGCTTCGGCTCGGACTTCGCCGTGATCGGCCTCGTCCACGCGTTCCTGCTGTTCGGCCTGATCGTGATGTTCGGCGTGGTCAGCGGCGGGCACTTCAACCCGGCGGTGACGCTCGCGGCCTGGGTGATCAAACGGATCTCCTCGCTCGACGCGGCCATCTACATGCTCGCCCAGTTCATCGGCGGCATCGCCGGCGCCTTCCTGACCAAGGGCCTGCTGCTCGACGAGGGGCGCGCGACCCACTACGGCGCCGCCCAGGTCAGCGGACTGCTGGCGAACAAGTTCGCCGGCTCGATCGTCGAGGCGGTCGGCACCTTCTGCCTGGTCCTGGTGATCCTCGCCGCCGTCTACTCGAAGAAGAGCCTCAAGGACTGGGCGCCGCTGGCGATCGGCACCACCCTGGGCTTCATCGTGATGGTGGGCGGCCCGCTGACCGGCGGCTCCTTCAACCCGGCCCGCTGGTTCGGCCCGGCGCTGGTCGGCAGCACCTGGGGCGGCGTCTGGCCCTACCTGCTCGGCCCGATCGTCGGCTCGCTGCTCGCCGCCGCCGTCTTCCGCTTCGTGCTCGAGCCGGGCGGCGTCGCTCCGACCGAACCGCCGGAGCGCGTGAGGCCCCCGGCGCCGAAGCCGGCCGCGCCCGACAAAGCCGACTGATCGAGCGGAACGCGACGTGAACCGCCGGGCCTGAGCGGCCCGGCGGTGCAGTAGCTTGGGCGGGTGCGCAGGGTCACCTTCTCCCGCAACTACACCCTCTCGCTCTCCCGCACCTGCCAGTGCTACTGCAAGTACTGCGCCTTCGCCACCCACCGGGCGCACATCCACGCGCCGGATGAGGTGGAGCGGCGGCTGGAGGAGGCGGTCCGCCGCAACGCCAAGGAGCTGCTGGTCCTGACCGGCGAGCGGCCGGAGGTCAACCCCGAGGTCGCCGCCCGCCTCGCCGAGTGGGGCCACGACGACTTCACCTCCTACGTCGTCTGGGCCTGCGAGCGGGCGCTGGAGCGGGGTCTCCTGCCGCACACGAACATCGGCGTGCTCGACCACATCGACCTTGCGCGGCTGAGAGAGGTCACTGCGTCTCAGGGTCTGATGCTGGAGTCCGTCTCCGAGCGCCTGATGGACACCGTTCACGCCGGTTCTCCCACCAAGCATCCGGCCCAGCGGCTGGCCACGATCGAGGCTGCGGGTGAGCTTCGGATCCCGTTCACCTCGGGGATCTTGGTCGGCATCGGTGAGACCGAGCAGGAGCGGGTGGAATCGCTCGAAGCCCTGGCCCAGCTCCACGAGCGTTACGGCCACCTCCAGGAGATCATCCTCCAGAACTTCGTCCCCCATCCGCGCTACTACGGCGCCGAGGTCGCGGACATTGCCGACGCAGCTTCCCGAGCCCGGTGGGCGGGCAATGGGAATGACCCCACTACCGAGGATGCGGCGCGCGCGCCGTGGGGGGAGGATGGGGGTGTCCCTCGACGCAGCGGCGTCCTGTTTTTCGCATCAGAGGCGCCCGCGGACGACCCCCAAACGTTCCTGGCGAAAAACCCAGCAAGACGAGGGACACCCCCATCCTCCCCGCCCGCCTGGGCAACGCCAGTCAGCATCGACGACATCAAGCGCCTGATCGCCGAGTGCAAGCGGCTGATGCCGGACGTGGGGGTGCAGGTGCCGCCGAATCTGAGTGGGTTCTGGCCGGAGTTGGTCGAGGCCGGGGCGACCGATCTTGGTGGGCTTTCCAGCAACGGGGACCACATCTCTCCCGAGGAGCCGTTTCCGAGCCCGCACCAGGTCAGGAAGGAGCTTGCGCCTCGGGGGTATGCCTTGACCGAGAGGCTCTGTGTCTATCCCCAGTACATGGATCCCGAGTGGATGGAGCAGGGGGTCCTCGACGTGATCAAGCTGAAGTACTGGAGCTTCATCCCACGAAGAGGCTCCGGCCGACGGTCGAATGAGAACCTCGAAGCGGGCCTCGCTGAGCGGGCGATCGCGAAGGGCCGTGAGGGGGAGGAGCTTTCCGAGGACGAGCTGACGGCGCTGTTCTCCGAGACGCGGCCCGAGGTGGTCGAGGAGATGCGGGTCGCTGCGGATGAGCTGCGGGCGGAGCTGGCTGGGGATCGGGTCACCTTCGTCGTCAACCGCAACATCAACTTCACCAACGTCTGCGTCGTCGGCTGCGCCTTCTGCGGCTTCGGCCAGGGGCGGCGCTCGCCCGACGCCTACGAGGTCTCGGAGGAGGACTTCGCGGCGCGGGTGCGCGAGGCGGTCGAGTTCGGCGCGACCGAGCTCTGCATGCAGGGCGGCATCCACCCCGACCTGACCCTGGAGGAGTACGGGCGCTGGCTGCGGCTGGCGAAGCGGGTGGCGCCGCGGCTCCACCTCCACGCCTACTCGCCGATGGAGGTCCACTACATGTGCGAGCGCTCCGGCAGGGCGCCGGAGGCGGTCTTCGAGTACCTGCTCGAGTGCGGGCTCGGCTCGACTCCCGGCACCGCGGCCGAGGTGCTCGACGACGGCGTGCGCCAGCGGATCTCCCCCAACAAGCTGCCGGCCGAGCGCTGGGTGGAGATCGTCGAAGCCGCCCACCGGGCCGGCCTGCGCTCCACCTCGACGGTGATGTTCGGCCACATCGAGGAGCCGCGCGAGCTGGCCCGCCACATGCGGGTGGTGCGGGCGCTGCAGGAGCGGACCGGCGGCATCACCGAGTTCGTCCCGCTCAGCTTCATCCCCTTCAACACGCTGCTCGGCCGCACCCACGGGATCGAGGAGATCTCGATGGCCGACAACCTCCGCCACACCGCCGCCTTCCGGCTGGCGCTCGGGCATACGATCCCGAACCTGCAGGCGAGCTGGGTGAAGATGGGCCTCGCCGGGGCGACCGAGGCGCTGCGCTGGGGGGTCAACGACCTCGGCGGCACGCTGATGGAGGAGAACATCTCCCGCATGGCCGGCTCCCAGCACGGGGTGCGGCTGGAGCCCGAGCAGCTGATCGGGGCCGCCCGCGCCGCCGGCCGCGAGCCGGCGCAGCGGACGACGTTGTACGAGATCATCGAGAGCTATGCGAGCGATGGTCCTCGAGAGGCAGCGCCAGCCGCTCCGGCTGGCTGAGCTGCCCGAGCCGGCGCCGGGGCCCGGCCAGGTGCTGATCGCGGTCCGCGCCTGCGGGGTCTGCCGCACCGACCTGCACATCGTCGACGGCGACCTGACCGAGCCGAAGCTGCCGTTGGTGCCCGGCCACCAGATCGTCGGCGAGGTGGTGGCGAGCGGGGAGGGGGCGAAGCGCTTCGCGACCGGCGAGCGGGTCGGCGTGCCGTGGCTGGGATGGACCGACGGCGAGTGCCGCTACTGCCGCTCCGGCCGCGAGAACCTCTGCGACGAGGCCCGCTTCACCGGCTACGACCTCGACGGCGGCTACGCCGAGCTGGCGGTCGCCGACGAGCGCTACTGCTTCCCGATCCCGGAGGGCTACCCGGACGAGCAGGTGGCGCCGCTGCTCTGCGCCGGGCTGATCGGCTACCGGGCGCTGCGGCTGGTCGGCGACGCGGAGCGGATCGGCTTCTACGGGTTCGGCGCCTCCGCCCACATCCTCTGCCAGGTCGCCGTCCACCAGGGGCGCCGCGTCTTCGCCTTCACCCGCGAGGGCGACGAGGAGACGCAGGAGTTCGCGCGCGGGCTCGGGGCGGAGTGGGCGGGGTCATCGGACGGGCCGGCGCCGGAGGAGATCGACGGCGCGATCGTCTTCGCTCCGGTCGGCGCGCTGATGGTGGCGGCGCTGCGGGCGAGCGCCAAGGGCGCGCGGATCATCAGCGCCGGCATCCACATGAGCGACATCCCCGCCTTCCCCTACGAGATCCTCTGGGGCGAGCGGGTGCTGGGCTCGGTCGCCAACCTGACCCGCGAGGACGGCGAGGAGTTCATGGCGCTGGCGCCGCGGGTGCCGGTGCGGACCGAGGTCGAGGTGTTCACCCTGGAGGCGGTGAACGAGGCGCTGGACTCGATCCGCAGTGGGCGGCTCCGAGGCGCGGCTGTCGTCCGTGTTGCGGGTCCATCCCGGTAGAGCCCGGTCCATCCCGGTAGGGGTTTCGCTTAACTTTTTCGTGGAGCGGGGGCTGCCGTCCGAGGTTCGCGGCGCCGAAAAAGTACAAGACGCTTCACCCCTACCGGGATGGACCGGGCTCAGCGGAAGAGGTCGTCCTCGGGGGGGCGACGCAATGCGGCGGCTCCCGGGCCGTCCTCCTCGCTGACAAAGCGCTGAAGGCCCCGGACGATGACGGCGGGGACGCCGCTGTCCTTGCTGCGGACGAGGTCTGCTGCGGCAGCGGCCTCGTCGGCGATCGCGATCAGCGTTGCTTCCAGCGGTCGGCCGCTGGCGTCCGTGCGCCCGCGCCAGTCATCGAGGGGGGTGAGGCCTGCGCAGCCGATCGCCACCTCGGCCTGTCCCAGCCGCCAGGCGCGGCCGAAGCTGTCGGCGACGACGACGCCGACGGTGGCGCCGGAGGCCGCGGCGATCTCCGCGCGGATGCGGCGGGCGGAGGCGTCCGGGTCCTCGGGCAGCAGGCAGACGGTGTCGGGCTCGGGCAGGTTGGAGCTGTCGACGCCGGCGTTGGCGCAGACGAAGCCGTGCCTGGTGACGGTGATCAGCACGCCGCGCTCGGCCCGCAGCACCTCCTCGCTCTCCGCCAGGATCAGCTCGACCAGCGCCGGCTCCTTGCCGAGCACGGCGGCGAGCCGGCGCGCCTCGGCGCTTGGAAGCACAGACGAGAGCCTCCGCACCCGTCCCTCGGCCTTGGAGACGACCTTCTGCGAGACGACCACCACGTCGCCGTCCTCCAGAGCCGCCCGCTCCGCGATCAGCTCCCCGACCCGCATCCCCTCGCCGATCTCGGGCAGCCCCTCGACCCCCACAACCCTCACCTCACTCATATGCCGAGTGCCTTTGCGGTGCGGCGGGCGCGGCCCGGGCGGGCCTCGAGCTCGCGGGTGAGGGCGACGACGTCGGCGGGGGTGTCGAGGTCGAGCCCGAGCGAGGGCAGCTCCTCGACCCCGAAGGGGACGCCCGCCTCGCGCGCCGCGGCGACGTGACGCGCGCAGCTGCCCTCGCCGAAGGCGGGGACGATCGCGTCCGGGGGACGCAGCGCCAATGCGTTGGTCCCCGTGCCGTGGCGGTCGGGGACGATCGCCGCGTAGCGCTCCGGGATCCCGGTCAGCAGCCGGTCGAGCTCGCGCGGGTCGAGCAGCGGGCAGTCGCCGGGCAGCAGCACCACGCAGCCGGCGCCCTCCGCCACGGCGCGCTCGACCCCAGCCAGCGCCGCCTCGACGTGGCCGGCGTCCTCGGGGTCGGGGACGACCTCGGCGCCGGCCGCCGCCGCGATCTCCACCGCCCCCGGGTCGCCGCTGACCACGATCGTCCGCTCCACGGCCCGCGCTTCCCCGATCGCATCCAGCACGTCGCTGAGCATCGCCGCCGCCAGCTCGCGCCGCCGCTCGCCCTCGATCCCCGGCGCGAGCCGCTGCTTCGCCGCGCCGAAGCGCTTCACCGGAAGGACCGCGGTCGCCGTCAACTCTCGGCGAGGGTAGCGGCGAAGTCGAGCACGATGCGGGCGAGGCGGGCGCGGCCGCTCGCGCCCTCCATCAGGGTCGGGGCGGTCAGGGTCGGGATCTCGGCGGGGGGCGGGTCCGGGTCGTCCTCGTCGCAGACCATGCCGTCGATCAGCCCGGCGTAGAGCGAGGCGACGCCGGCCGCGGTCGACGGCCGTCCCAGCGCCGCCATGAAGCGGTCGGTCGGCCCCTTCACCACCCGGCCGGCGACGTAGGGGCTGACCGCGACCACCGGCGCCGGCGCCTCGGCGATCGCCTCCCGCATCCCCGGCACGGCGAGGATCGGGCCGATGCTGATCACCGGGTTGGAGGGGCCGATCACGATCGCCTCGGCGGTGCGCAGCGCGTCGAGGACCTCGGCGCTAGGCGTCGCCTCCCCGATCCCCTCCAGCTCGACCCCGACCACGCCCGGCTCGCCGCGGTCGACGATCAGGTACTGCTGCAGGTCGCGCCGGCCGGCCGCGGTCAGCACCTTGGTCCGCACCGGCGTGTCGGACATCGGCAGCACCCTCGCCTCGACCCCGAGCGCGCGGGCGATCTGGGCCTGGGCGTCGGTTGGGCGGCCGCCCTCCTCGACGAACTGGCGCCGGTAGAGGCAGGTGGCGAGGTCGCGGTCGGTGAGGCCGAACCAGTCGGGCCCGCCGAGTTGCTTGAGGCGCTCGAAGACAGTGAAGGCGTCATCGCGAATCCCCCAGCCGCGCTCCTCGTCGATTTCGCCGCTGAGCCAGTAGGTGACGAGGTCGGGGTCGGGGGAGACGTGGACGCCGAGCGCCTCGATGTCGTCGCCGGTGTTGGCGATCACGCTGAGCTCGCCGCCGACCTCCTCCTGGATCCCGGCGCCGAGCTTGGCCCCGCCGGTGCCGCCGGCGAGGAGGGCGACCCTCATCGAGGGAAGACCGTGGGGAGGAGGACCGCGAGCCTCATCCCGGAGCTATGCCCAGTGGTCGCCGTCGGGCAGGCCGGTGAGGCGGATGCCGGCGTGCGTCTTGTAACGGCTGTTAACCGAGATCAGCATCGGCGTCAGCTGCTCGACTATGCGCGCCATCTCCAGCGGCCCGGTGTTGACGGCGCGCAGTCCCGGGATCAGCTCGATCAGCCGCGCCACCCGCGCCTTGTCGGCCTTGCGGTCGCCGCAGACCAGCACGTCCTCGCCCAGCTCGGCGTCGGAGTCGGCCAGGATCGGCGCGGCGAGGGTGTGCATCGCGGCGACCACGGTGACTCCCTCCGGCACCATCTCCTGCGCCTGCTGGGCGGCGGAGCCCTGCCAGACGCCGAGCGAGCGCGTCGCCTTGCCGCTGACCGCGGCGGCGAGCGGCACCGTGCAGTCGACCAGGATCTGGCCCGGGCGCAGGGTCCCCCGCAGATTGTTGAGGTTCTCCGACTGGGCGCGGAAGGGGACGGTGAGGAAGACGATCTCCGCCCGCCGCGCCGCCTCCTCGTTGGAGTGGCCGGTGACGGCCGCGCCGGGGACCGCGTCGCGCACCCGCGCCGCCGCCTCCTCGCCCCGCTCGGCCGAGCGCGAGCCGATCGCGATCGGCACCCCGGCCCGGGCCCAGCGCAGCGCCAGCCCCGCGCCGAGGGCGCCGGTTCCGCCGACGATCGGTATCGGTTCGGAGTCGCCCACGGGCGCGCCAGTCTATGCTGCTGCCGCGAATGAGGCTGGAGGGACGCAGAGCGCTGGTCACCGGCGGCGCCAGCGGCATCGGCGCCGCGATCGCGGCGCGCCTGGCCGCCGAGGGCGCCGAGGTCTGGGTCGGCGACGTCGACGTCGAGGGCGCCGGGCGGGTGGCCGGGGAGATCGCCGGCCACGCGGTCGAGCTCGACGTCACCGACCTCGAGTCCGCCCGCGCGGCGGTGGCGGCGGTCGGCACCCCCGACGTCCTCGTCAACAACGCCGGCACCGACGAATTCGGCTTCTTCACCTACACCACGCCGGAGCAGTGGCGGAAGGTGATCGACGTCTGCCTCTTCGGCGTCCTCAACTGCACCCACGCGGCGCTGCCGGCGATGCAGCAGGCGGGCTACGGCCGCATCGTCAGCATCTCCTCCGAGGCGGGGCGGGTCGGCTCCAAGGGCTCCGCCGCCTACTCGGCGGCGAAGGGCGGCGTGATCGCCTTCATGAAGGCGATCGGGCGCGAGAACGCCCGCTACGACATCACCGCCAACTCGATCGCCCCGGGGCCGATCGAGACTCCTCTGCTGATGGGCGCCAAGGAGTTTGGCGAGATCGGTGAGAAGGTGATCGAGACGATGAAGAGCGCGACCCAGATGGGCCGACTCGGCCAGCCCGAGGAGGTCGCCGCCGCCGTGGCCTTCCTAGCCTCCGAAGACGCCACCTACATAACGGGCGAGACCCTGGGCGTAAGCGGCGGCCTCGGCATGGTGTAGCGCCAACGCACCTCGGACGGCCGCGTCGGTTCCGAGCGCAGGGGGAGAGTCTCGGCCGCCTGGCGACTTGTCCTCCCTATGGGCAGGAAAAAACGCCAGCCGAGTTCAGGGGTTGAGGAGAAACCTCGGTCGCGGGGGGCCTGGGAGCTAGCACGGCGTCAGCACGGTGTGATTGCGCGAAGGCAGCTCCTCGAAGCTGGGTTCAGTCGGCAAGCGGTGGAACATCGCATCGAGACGGGTCGGTTGCATCCGATCGGGCGCGGGATCTATGCAGTGGGTCGACCCGAGGTCTCGCTTCACGGCCGGTGGATGGCGGCGGTGCTTGTCTGTGGGAGCGGTGCCGTGCTGAGTCATTGCAGCGCGGCGGCTCTTTGGGGGATCCAGAGATGGCGATCGACGACCGTCGAGGTCTCGATCGCCTCGCCTTCACATCTGAGGAGGCCCGACGTGAAGGTTTACCGCCGTCCCAATCTCCAGAGCCGCGACGTGACCGTCCGCGACGGGATTCCGGTCACGACTGTCGTCCCCACGTTGATCGACCTGGCGACGCGTCTTGGCGCCCCGGCCCTGGAGCGGGCGGTCAACGAGGCGGACCGGCTCGACCTGATCGACCCCGAGTCGCTGCTCGCCGCCCTGAGCGACTATCCGGGCCAGCGCGGGGTGGGGACCATGCGGGCGATGCTTGGTCACCGTACCTTCCGCCTCACCGACTCCGAGCTGGAGCGCCGCTTCCTGCCGCTCGCAGAGCGCGCTGGTCTGCCGACGCCGCTGACTGGCCAGTGCCTCAACGGCTTCAAGGTCGACTTCTACTGGCCCGATCTGCGTCTCGTGGTCGAGACCGACGGCCTGCGCTACCACCGCACGCCGGCGCAGCAGGCGCGCGACCACGTCCGCGACCAGACCCACACCGCGGCCGGGCTGACGCCGCTGCGTTTCACCCACGCCCAGATCCGCTACGAACCGCGGCGGGTGGAGGCGGTGCTGCGCTCGGTCGTGGGCCGCGCCGACCGTCTCGGCGAGCTGGTCGATCTTGAGTCCAGCGCGCCGGAGCAGACGGCGGGCGGCCCATAAGCTTCGCCCATGGCCGAGCTGCCGAGCAACGTCCGCATCCGCGAGGTCGGGCCTCGCGACGGCTTCCAGAACGAGCCGGAGACGATCGCCACCGCCGACAAGGTGCGGTTGATCGACATGCTCTCGGCGACCGGGGTCTCGCGGATCGAGGTCACCTCCTTCGTCCGTCCCGACGTGATCCCGCAGCTCTCCGACGCGGCCGAGGTGCTGAGCGCGGTGCGGCGCCGCGACGGCGTCTCCTTCTCGGTCCTGACCCCGAACCAGCGCGGGCTGGAGCGGGCGCTGGAGCTGCGCGACCGCTTCGACGAGGTGAGCGTCTTCCTCTCCGCCTCGGAGACCCACAACCAGCGCAACGTCAACCGCTCGGTCGAGGAGTCGCTGAACGGGCTGGAGCTGACCCTGGAGGGCGCCCGCGAGGCGGGCCTGCGCTGCGAGGGCGTGATCGCCACCTCCTTCGGCTGCCCCTACGAGGGCGAGGTGCCGCCCGGGCGGGTCTTCGAGATCGCCGAGCGGCTGGCGGCGGCCGGCTGCGCCGAGGTCGGCTTCGGCGACACCACCGGGATGGCGAATCCGCGCCAGGTCGGCGAGTTCTTCGCCGCCGCCCGCGGGCGGCTGCACGGAGTCGAGCTGACCGCCCACTTCCACAACACCCGCGGCCAGGGGCTCGCCAACCTGCTGGCGGCGCTGGAGCAGGGGATCGACTCCTTCGAGTCGAGCTTCGGCGAGCTGGGCGGCTGCCCGGTGCCGCCGGGGTCGACCGGCAACGTCTCGACCGAGGACGTGGTCTCGATGCTGCACGAGATGGGGGTCGAGACGGGGATCGACCTGCCGGCGCTGATCGAGGCCTCGCGAGCCGCGCAGGAGGTGCTTGGACGTCCGTTGGGCGCCCACGTGCTGCGCGCCGGCCCGGTCGACTGGCACGGCGCCGCCGACCAATAGGCTGGCGCCGATGACCGAGTTCGCCCAGGCTCTCGAGGCAGCCCTCGCCGGCGGCCCCCAGCGCCACCACGAGAAGACCGCCGAGCAGGGCAAGCTGCCGGTGCGCGAGCGGGTCGAGCGCCTCCTCGACCCGGGCAGCTTCGCTGAGGAAGCGCTGCTCGCCAACTGGGAGCAGGAGGGGCTCGGCGCCGATGGCGTTGTCACCGGGCTGGGGACGATCGACGGCCGCCGCGTCGCCCTGATGGCCAACGACCCGACGGTGAAGGCCGGCTCCTGGGGCCCGAAGACGGTGGAGAAGATCCTTCGCATCCAGGAACGGGCGCTGAGCGCCCAGGTGCCACTCGTCTACATGGTCGACTCGGCCGGGGCGCGGATCACCGACCAGGTGCAGATGTTCCCCGGCCGCCGCGGCGCCGGGCGGATCTTCCACAACGAGGTGCGGCTCTCCGGCCAGGTGCCGCAGGTCTGCCTGCTGTTCGGCCCGAGCGCCGCCGGTGGCGCCTACATCCCCGCCTTCTGCGACGTGGTGATCATGCGCGAAGGCAACGCCTCGATGTACCTCGGCTCGCCGCGGATGGCCGAGATGGTGATCGGCGAGAAGGTGACGCTGGAGGAGATGGGCGGGGCGAAGATGCACACCGGGGTCTCCGGCTGCGGCCACTTCCTGGTCAAGAGCGACGAGGAGGCGATCGACCTCGCCCGCCGCTACCTCTCCTTCATGCCGGGCAGCTGGCGCGAGGAGCCGCCGCTGGCGCCGCCCGCTGAGCCCGGCTCCGAGGCGGCGATCGCCGAGATCGTCCCCGCCGACGAGAACCAGCCCTTCGACATGCGCGAGGTGCTCGACGTCCTGCTCGACGCCGGCAGCTTCCTCGAGGTGCACAAGCGCTGGGCGAAAGAGCTGATCGTCGGCTACGGGCGGCTCGACGGCCGCGTGGTCGGGATCGTCGCCAACCAGCCGCGCCAGAAAGGGGGCGTGCTCTTCGTCGACTCCGCCGACAAGGCGGCCCGCTTCATCCAGACCTGCAACGCCTTCAACGTGCCGCTGCTCTTCCTCGCCGACGTGCCCGGCTTCATGATCGGGACCGCGGTCGAGCGCCACGGGATCATCCGCCACGGCGCGAAGATGGTCAGTGCCGTCTCCGAGGCGACGGTGCCGAAGATCTCGGTGATCGTCCGCAAGGCCTACGGCGCCGGCCTCTACGCGATGGCCGGCCCGGCCTTCGAGCCGGACTGCTGCATCGCGCTGCCCAGCGCCTCGATCGCGGTGATGGGGCCGCAGGCGGCGATCAACGCCGTCTTCTTCAACCAGATCCAGGCGATCGAGGACCCCGAGGAGCGCGAGCGCTTCGTCGCCGCCAAGCGCGAGGAGTACGCCGAGGACATCGACATCCTGCACCTCGCCTCGGAGCTGGTCGTCGATGCGGTGGTGCAGCCTGAGGACCTCCGCCCCGAGCTGATCCGCCGCTTCGCCTACGCGGCGGGCAAGAATCGCGCCTTCGCCGAACGGCGCAACCCGGTGACGCCGGCCTGAGCGGCGGCGTGGGACGTATGCTCGCTCGGGTGGCGCCCGGCGAGACCGCGATATCCGTCGACCGCCTCCGCGTGCGGCGCGGCGGCCGGCCGGTGCTCCGCGACCTCTGCTTCTCCGTCGCCCCCGGCCGGGTCACCGGCCTGCTCGGCCCCAGCGGCTGCGGCAAGACGACCCTGATGCGGGCGATCGTCGGCGTGCAGCTGGTCGAGTCGGGCGGGGTGGAGGTGCTGGGGCGGCCGGCCGGCTCGCGCGGGCTGCGCTCGCGGATCGGCTACCTGACCCAGGCGCCCTCGATCTACCGCGACCTCTCCGTGCTCGAGAACCTGCGCTTCTTCGCCCGCGTGCTGGGGGCGCCGCAGTCCCGCGCCGAGGAGGTGCTGGAGACGGTCGCGCTCCGGGAGCAGGCGACGCAGACGATCTCCCACCTCTCCGGCGGCCAGCAGGCGCGGGTCTCGCTCGCCACCGCGCTGCTCGGCGAGCCCGAGGTGCTGGTGCTGGATGAGCCGACGGTCGGGCTCGACCCGGTGCTGCGCCGCGACCTCTGGGCGACCTTCGCCGAGCTGGCACGGGGCGGCGCGACGCTGCTCGTCTCCAGCCACGTGATGGAGGAGGCCGAGCACTGCGACGAGCTGCTGCTGATGCGCGACGGCGAGCTGCTCGCCACCGAATCGCCCGAGCAGCTGCGCGCCCGCACCGGCCGGCACGAGCTCGACGAGGCGTTCCTGGCGCTGATCGAGGAGGGGGAGCGGTGAGCCCGCGGGTGACGGCTGCGGTGGCCATGCGGGTGCTGACCCAGCTGCGCCGGGATCCGCGTACGGTGGTGCTGATGCTCGGCGTCTCGCCCTTCCTGCTGACCCTGCTGCGCGGCGCCTTCGACCGCGACATCGCCTCCTTCCAGCATGTCGCCGGGCCCCTGGTCGGCCTCTTCCCGTTCAGCACGATGTTCGTCGTCACCTCGATCACGATGCTGCGCGAGCGCACCACCGGCACCCTGGAGAGGCTGATGACGCTGCCGCTCGCCAAGCTCGACCTGCTGTTCGGCTACGGGATCGCCTTCGCCGTCGTCGGCGTCTTCCAGGCGGGGATCGCGGCCGCGGTCGCCTTCGGTTTGCTCGGGCTCGAAGTCGCCGGCTCGACCGCTGCCGTGGTCGCGCTGGCGGTCGGCAACGCGCTGCTGGGGATGTCGCTCGGCCTCTTCGTCAGCGCCTTCGCCCGCACCGAGTTCCAGGCGGTGCAGTTCATGCCGGCGATCGTCTTCCCTCAGCTGCTGCTCTGCGGCCTCTTCGTCGCCCGCGACCAGATGATCGGAGTGCTGCAGATCGTCTCCGACACGATGCCGCTCACCTACGCCTTCGACGCGCTCAACAGGGTGACGAGCGAAGGCTCGCTCGGCGCCCGCGGCGCCCTCGACGTTGCGGTCGTCGCCGCGGTGACGGTGCTGCTGCTCGCGGCCGGCGCGGCGACGCTGCGGCGCCGCACGCCCTGACCGCTGCGCGGCGCCGCTCAGGCCTCGAGCGAGGCGGCCATCTCGACGAAGTAGTCGAGTGCGGCGGGATTGGCGAGCGAGTCGCGGCTCGCCGCCTTCTCGGCCGGCGTGCCCATCAGGATCCGCTTCACCGGCACCTCCAGCACCTTGCCGCTGAGGGTGCGCGGCACCTCGGCGATCTCGAAGACCTGGTCGGGGACGTGGCGGGGGGAGCAGCGCTCGCGCACGCGCCGGGCGATCTCGCGGCTCAGCCCGTCATCCAGCTCAGCCCCCTCGCGGAGGACGACGAACAGGGGCATCCAACCCTCGGTGCCGGGGCGGGGGATGTCGACGACCAGCGCGTCGACGATCTGGTCGAGGCTGAGCACGGCGCGGTAGATCTCGCTCGTCCCCATGCGGATGCCGGAGCGGTTGATGGTCGAGTCGGAGCGGCCGTAGATGACCGCGGTGCCGCGCGAGGTGATCTCGATCCAGTCGCCGTGGCGCCAGACGCCGGGGAACATCTCGAAGTAGCTCTCCCGGTAGCGGCTGCCCTCCTCGTCGCCCCAGAGGCGGACCGGCATCGAGGGCATCGGCTCGGTGACGACCAGCTCGCCGACCTCGTCGACGACCGGGTTGCCGTCCTCGTCCCAGGCCTCGACCGCGGCGCCGAGGGCCCGCGCCTGGAGCTCGCCGCGGTAGACCGGCAGCAGCGCGCAGCCGCCGACGAAGGCGGTGCAGAGGTCGGTGCCGCCGCTGGTCGAGAAGAGCCAGGTGTCGGCGCCGAGGTGCTCGTAGATCCAGTCGAAGCCCTCCGGGGAGAGGGGGGAGCCGGTCGATCCGACAGCCTTCAGGCGGCCGAGGTCGCGGCCGGCGCCGGGCTCGATCCCGGCCTTCATGCAGGCGGCGATGTAGGAGGCGCTGGTCCCGAACATGGTCACGCCGGCGCGCTCGGCGAGGTCCCAGAGCACGGTCATGTCGGGATGGCCGGGGTTGCCGTCGTAGAGGACGATCGCGGCGCGGGTGAGGAGGCCGGAGACGAGGAAGTTCCACATCATCCAGCCGGTGGTCGTGAACCAGAAGAGGCGGTCGCCTGGATGGGCGTCGACGTGGAGGTGGAGCTTCTTCAGGTGCTCTAGCAAGATCCCGCCCTGGCCCTGGACGATCGCCTTCGGCAGCCCGGTGGTGCCGGAGGAGTAGAGGACCCAGAGCGGGTGGTCGAAGGGGACGCGCTCGAAGCTCAGCTCGGCGCCCGCGCCGGCGGCGCGCAGTTCGTCCCAGGTGGAGGCGTCGCGCAGCGGCGAGAGGTCGGGCTCGGGATCGAGGTAGGGAAGGACGACGGTGCGCTCAAGGCTCGGCATCTCCTCCTGGAGGCGGGCGATCGTCTCCCGGCGGTCGAAGTCCTTGCCGCCGTAGCGGTAGCCGTCGACCGCGAACAGGACCTTCGGCTCGATCTGCGCGAAGCGATCGACGACGCTGGCGGGGCCGAAGTCGGGCGAGCAGCTCGACCAGACCGCGCCGATGCTGGCGCTGGCGAGGAAGGCGACGATCGCCTCCGGGATGTTCGGCATGTAGGCGACGACACGGTCGCCGCGGCCGACCCCGAGGCCGCGCAGCCCCGCCGCGAGCGCCGCGACCTGAGCCCGCAGCTCGCCCCAGCTCAACTCCTCCAGCTCGCGCAGCTCGGAGGCGTGCAGGATTGCCGGCTCGGCGTCGTCCTTGCCGGCTAAGACGTGCTCGGCGTAGTTGAGGCTGAGGTTGGGGAACCAGCGCGCGCCGGGCATCTCGCGCGAGGCGAGGACGGGGGAGGGGTCGCCGTCGGCCCGGACCTCGAAGAAGTCCCAGATCGCCCGCCAGAAGCTGTCGAGGTCGGCGACCGACCAGCGCCACAGCTCCTCGTAGCCGTCGAAGCGCAACCCGCGCTCGGCCTCCAGCCAGCGCATGAACTCGGTCAGCCGCGCCCGCTCGACCAGCTCGGCCGAGGGCTCCCAAAGCTTCTCCGGCGCGGCAGCGGTCACGGCCGCAGTCTATTTCCAGGACTCAGCGCTTTGGACCGACGTGCCGGTCCATCGTCGCTACCGCTTCACGGCGAGCGACCGAGATGTTCCAGGGCCCGTCCTGTCGCCACGAGATGTCGAGTCGGTCGCAGGCATCGCAGAAGATCCGCTGGATGTCGAGCGAGCGATTGGAGAAGAGGTAGCGCGGATACACGTAGGTCCTCCTCGGATGCCGGATCCTGTTCATGACACGGCAGCCGTCGGAGTGGATCAGGCCGCGGAGCAGTCTTCCCGGATGCCGCTCGACGATTCGCTCCTGCCACGGCTCCAGCGCGATCTTGCGCCTGTGCTTGACGCCGGGGCCGTGCTGCGGGAACAGGTGCGGCCAGTGCGTCGAGTACGACACGAGGTGCAGCATGCGCCAGCGCGGGTCCCGACGCCGGGTCGTGCGGCTGCCCGGCATGACCATATTCATGGCGGCCAGGCCCTCCTCAGCGATAACGGGGTGCTTCGCGTCGAGCGTGATGTGAAGGCGATAGACGCCTCGCGGGTGTCTCAGCAGGCAGCCGTCCCCGAGGTAGAGGCCCAGCAGGTATGCGTAAGAATGGACCATCAGCGAGGGCATCGGGGACGGGCTGCCTCCGCAGCGCCCACACTCACCGCCACGACGGCGATCGGGGCCGAAGTGGGGACGCCGGCCACTGAGCCAGCCGCTGATCGTGCTCCGCGGAATTCCCGTCATCCGGGAGATCTCGCAGTTGTTGAGCCCGCGATCGCGCAGCCGCAGGACTTTCGCGACATCCTCCGCCGACCTCACGGGGAGCTGACCTTCAGTGCGGCGGGTGGGATTCGAACCCACACGCCCTTTCGGACAGGACCTTTTGAGGATCCCGAGTCTGCCGTTCCTCCACCGCCGCTTTTTCCAGCCATTCTAGGCCCCGACGCTACGCCGTGGACCGGTCGCAGCCAGCCGAAATCACCCGTTTCGTGGCAGGTTCTTACAGAGTCGGCACAGAGCCGTTACAGAGACGCGCGCTTTAGGCCGGCTGGGGCGACGCGCCGGCGCCGTAGTCCTCGCCGGAGCCGATCGGGCGCTCCTCCTCGACGTGCCACTCCTGGCTGAAGCCGTAGAAGGCGGCTGCGATCAGGACCAGCTGGAGCAGGCCGAGGATCACGACCAGCGCGCCGATCAGCGAGGAGGGCAGCAGCGCTTCGTCGAAGCCCGTCTTGTCGCGGGCGAACCAGCTGTCGGCGCCGACCGCGCAGAAGATCGCCAGGATCATCGAGAGCGCCGCCGCGACCGGCAGGATGCCGCGGCTCCAGCGGGCGACGAGGAAGGCGAAGAAGGCGTAGAGGACGACGTAGACGATGCAGACCAGGCCCATCGCGCCGCCGCCCTTCAGCAGCGACCAGCCGCCGATCGTGATCAGCGCCGCCAGCGCCGAGGTCGCCAGCAGCAGCAGCACGATCACGAGCTTGGTCGTGACCGACCCGGCTTTCTCCCGATTCGGCCGCCACAGCTCGTAACCGGGCCTCACCTCTCCAACCGCCATGCGCTCGATCATAGAATCTGTTCGTGACGCGACGGCATTGGCCGCCGGTTAAGCCCCAGAGGAGCGCCTACCGCTTTGGCCCGACGAACTCGTCGAGGATCGCCACTGATGCGAGGCGGTAGATGGCGATCTGCCGATCGCACGGACGTGTCCAGCGAATGCCCAACGCGTCGCAGCTCTCGCAGAAGAGCCGCTTGATGTCCTCGGACCGGTTGCTGAAGCCATATCGCGGAGCTCGCCTGACGTAGGAGCCCTTGCGCTCGGTGGCGATGATGCGCGTGCCGTCGCTGTGAATCAGCCCACGGAGGAAGGGCTTGCGCTGCGCGGCGACGATCTCCGTCTGCCATGGAGCAAGGCGAATCGAGCGGAGGTGCTTGCGCCCCGGGCCGTGCTGGGGAATCAGGCAGGGCCAGTGCTTCGACCACATCGAGACGTCGACGCAGCGGCTCTCCCGACGGGCCGCGACCCGAGGAGCTCCCCCGTCGTGACCGCGGTAAGCGTTGATGTCGACCGTTTCTCCAGTCCCAGATCGTCCTCCTCGGGATGTTCGTCGCCCCAGCGATTTCGCGATCCGACATTCCGGCCGCGATCAGACGTTTGACTTGACAGCGCTCTTCCCGAGACCTCATTCGGCGCTTTCCTGTGGAATCGAACACATGTTCGCGAAACCTATCGACTGGGTCGGATCTTCGATCGAAGTTTGGGCGCTCTAGAATGGGCCAGGCGCGGGCGTGGCGGAACGGCATACGCGCCAGGTTTAGGTCCTGGTGGGCTTCGGCCCGTGGGGGTTCAAATCCCTCCGCCCGCACTCCCGGCCGCGCGCGCCGGCCGCGCGTTACGATCCGTCCTCCCTGGGGCAGTGGCCCAATTGGCTAAGGCACCGGTCTCCAAAACCGGCGATTCCAGGTTCGAGTCCTGGCTGCCCCGCTCTCTCGCTCAGCTTTCCTTCAGCACCGAGTACCAGACGCGCTCGGCGACCCGGACCAGTTCGTCGCCGGTGCGGGCGAGGCGGCGGTAGAGCTCGCGGCGGGCGCCCAGCTCGCGCAGGTCCTCGACCTCGATCAGGGCCGACATCGCGGTGCGGTAGGTGTGCTGGAGGTTGCGTTGGTGCTTGACCGCGCGGTCGGCCGCCTCGGTCGCTCCGGTTCGATCCTCGGACTCCAGCAGCTCCAAAGCCCCGGCCAGCTCCCGGGTGGCGGCGGCGAGCTCCGCGGCCATCTCGGCGATCGCCGGGTCGGGCGGCGTCCGCATCGCCTCCGCCTCGCGGACCGTGTTCTTCGCCTCGTTGACGATTTCGTCGAGGCCGCGCGAGAGCTCGAAGATGTCCTCCAGCTCCAGCGGCGTCGAGAACGCCTCGGTCAGCGCCTTGCGCAAAGCCCGCTTGCTCTTGTCGGCGCGGTGCTCGTCGGCACGGAGCCGCTCGGCCGCCGCGACCTCACCGCCCGCCCAGGCGGCGAAGGCGTCCATCGCCTCGACCGTGATCGCGGTCTGCTCGCGCAGCATCCCCAGCACGTCGGGAGCCTGGGGGAGGAACCAGTGGTTGAGCCTGCTCAAATCGCCCTCCAGATCGCCAGCATTATCGCCCCCAGCAGCGCCGCGGCGGGGAGGGTGAGGAGCCAGGCGAAGGCGATTGCGCGGACGATCGCCCAGCGGACGTGGCGCCAGCGCCGCCGCCCGCCGCCGACCCCGACCACCGAGGAGGCGACGACCTGGGTGGTCGAGACCGGCGCGCCGAGGTAGGAGGCGGGGAGGATCACCGCGGTCGAGGCGGTCTGGCTGGCGAAGCCGTCGAGCGGCGCGAGGCGGAAGATGCGGCGCCCGATCGTGCGGATGATCCGCCAGCCGCCCATCGCCGTGCCGAGCGTCAGCGCGGCGCCGCAGGCGAGCTTCACCCAGAGCGGCACGGTGAGGCTGGAGAGGTGGCCGCTGGCCAGCAGCAGCGCGGCGATCACGCCCATCGCCTTCTGGCCGTCGTTGGCCCCGTGGCCGAAGGAGAGCGCCGCCGACATCGCCCACTCGGCGGCGCGGATCGGCCTCACGACCCGCTTGGTCGCGCGCCGCAGCAGGCGCCGGTCGAGGCGCGCGAAGAGGAAGCCGAAGCCGGCGCCGAGGACGGGCGAGACGGCGAGCGCGATCAGCACGCCGAGGACGCCCACCGGCTTCCATCCGTCGAGGCCGCCCCAGTTGACCGCGTCGACCCCGGCCTCGGCGATCGCCGCGCCGACCAGGCCGCCGACCAGCGCGTGGGCGGAGCTGGAGGGGAGGCCGCGCCACCAGGTGAGCAGGTTCCAGACGGTCGCGGCGAGGACGCCGGAGCCGATCGCCCCGACCGCCTGGTTGGCGGGAACGGTGACGATCCCGGCGATCGTGTCGGCGACCGCGGTGCCGACCAGCAGCGCCCCCAGCATGTTGAAGACGGCGGCGAGGACGATCGCCTGCTCCGGCCGGGCGCCGCGGGTCGCGACCAGGGTGGCGATCGCGTTGGCGGCGTCGTGGAAGCCGTTGGTCAGCGCGAAGGCGATCGAGAAGGCGACGGCGAGAGCCAGCTCCACGCCGCAATCATCGCTCCCGGCTGCAAATCCGCACGGTGGACCGCCGCCGCCAGGCCGGAATCGCCGGAGATGCCGGCTTCGGGCTTCACGGCGGTGAAGGACCTCGAGCGCACGCCTTGGGAGCGGCGACGCCTCTACGTCAGCCTGCGGCTCACCGATCGGGATCGTCCTCGCCCTGTTCGGCAACTTCGCGATCATCGGGCCGATGACGCTGCTCGTCCTCCCCCTCAACGTCGGCCTGTCCCTGGTCATGTTCCACCTCAGCCGGGAGTCGTTCGCCGAGCTGGGGCTGAAGGTGCGGCGCAACCGGCTCGGCTACGTCGGCTATTTGCTGACCTACCAGCTGTTCATGTCGCCGGTCTCGGTCCTCGGCTACGCGCAGGAGCTGGCCGGCGCCGCCCGGCGCTGGTAGCCCGCGCCGGTCGGCACGACGCCGCCCTCCGTCGGCACACTGCCGGCGTTCGTCCTTTCCCCGACATATGCATGGGAAAGGACGAACGCCGGGCGTCCTGGCACCGAACGCCGGGCGTCTCACGCCGGGTGGGGGCTGACAAAGCAGCCCGTCGCGCCGTTGAAGAGGTGTCCGGCCCTACCCTTGAGCGGATGGGAATCGATGCGAGCGAAGCCCGCGAATGAACAGCGACCGGCGCGCCCTCGAAGCGATCTACCGCCGCTATCACCAGGACCTCTACCGGTTCTGCCTGGCGATCGTGGGGAATTCGCAGGACGCCCAGGACGCGCTGCAGAACACGATGGTCAAGGTGCTGCGGGCGCTGCCGGGGGAGAAGCGGGAATTGAAGCTGAAGCCGTGGCTGTACCGGATCGCGCACAACGAGTCGATCGAAGTCCTGCGGCGGCGCAGGGCGGCCGAGCCGCTGGACCCGGAGCTGGTCGGGAGAGGGCCCGAGCTGGCCGAGGAGGCGACGCTGCGGGAGCGGCTGCGCCGCCTGATGGTCGACCTCGACCAGCTGCCGGAGCGCCAGCGCGGGGCGCTGGTCATGCGCGAGCTGGGCGGCCTCGACTTCGACGGGATCGCCGCGGCCCTCGGCACCTCCTCCGCGGTCGCCCGGCAGACCGTCTACGAGGCGCGGCTCGGCCTGCGCGAGATGGAGGCGGGGCGTGAGATGAGCTGCGACGCCGTCGCCAAAGCGATCTCCGATGCCGACGGGCGCGTCCTCCGCCGCCGCGACGTCCGCGCCCACATGCGCGCCTGCCCGGGGTGCCGGCGGTTCCGCGAGGAAATCGGTATGCGCAAGAGCGACCTGGCCGGGATCGCGCCGCTGCCCGCGGCCACGGCGGTCGGCCTGCTCCACGGGGTCCTCGGCGGCTCGGGGGGTTCCGGGGGCGGCGGGCTGGCCGGAGCGCTGGGCGGAGGCGCGGCGAAATCGCTCGGCGGCTCGGCCGCGCTCAAAGCGGTCGCCACGGTCGCCGTGGTCGCGGCGGTCGGCACCGCGGCGGCGGACCGCGGCGGCCTGATCGACGCCGGGTCGTCCGGCGGGGGCTCCCACCCAACTTCGAGTCAGGATTCAACCGCTGCGGAATCGGGCTCGGTGTCGGGTGCGGGCGCCTCGTCCGCGACCGACGCGTCGAGGGGGACCGGGGGGGAGCGAGGCGCAGCCGGCTCAGGCGCCGCGCACGCGCCCGAGGGCGCCTCCCGGCAGCCGGGCTCGAAGGCCGGCGGCTCCCAGCCCGCAAACGAAGGCCCCGAAGGCGCCGCCGGCGCCGGAGGCTCTCATCCCCACGGGCAGGGCCACGCCAAGTTCCATCCCGCCGCGTCGGCCCACGGCCAGGCGACGGCGGGCAAGCACCGGGCCTCCGGTGGCGGCCACGGCCACCCGAGCCATCCCAACCATCCGGCCGGGCCTGCCCATCCGGTGCGCCCGCCGAAGCCGTCGCCTCCCTCGAAGCCTGCTCCGGAAACGCCGCCGCCCTCCTCGGACGGCGCCGAAGGTGGCTCCACGGGAGGGGAAGCGGCTGCTCCGAAGGTGTCCGAACAGGCGGGACAGCCCCCTTCGGGCGAACCGGGTGGCGGCGAATAGCGCCTGACCGAAGCGCGCCCGCCGGCGGCACCGGCGAGTTTGGCCTGACAAAACCGCGGTTCGGGCGTTTCAGTCCCAGCTATGCAAACAGGGCCCCGCCGGGAGGGGGCGCCGTAATCGAAGGAGGCACGATGAAGTCGCATATGAAGATCGCCATCGTCATCGCCGCGCTTGCCCTCGCCGCGGCCCCCGCGCTCGCGGTCGCGGGCGAAGGGAACGGGCACGGCAAGGGGCACGGCCCGCATTACACGCCGGAACATCCGGAAACGCCCGGGCCCGGCGCGCCGCTGCCGGAAAAGGCGAGAGCCTACGGCGTCTACTGCAAGAAAGAGAGCAGGAAGCACGTCGCCGGCCAGAAGGGCACGCCGTTCAGTCAGTGCGTGACCGCGATGGCGAAGGTCGCCCACAACGAAGACCTGTCCCCCGGCCAGGCATGCAAGAAAGAGAGCAGGAAGCACGTCGCCGGCCAGAAGGGCACGCCGTTCAGCCAGTGCGTCACCGCTGCGGCGAAGCTGCGCAGGCACGAACACGAAGAAGAACAGGCTTAAGCCAGACCTCCCGCGCCGCCCTGCTCGCCCCGTCGCCCCTGCTCTCCCTGGGGTGGCGGGGCGACCATCTCCGGGTCGCTCAGGGTCGCGTCGGCTGGAGGCCGATCAGCGTGAAGTAGCCGATCAGGTAGAGCCGCCTGCCGTCGGAGACGACGGGGGTGTAGCCGGCCTGGTCGAGCTCGAAGTCCCTCCTCCCGGTGCGAACGTCGATGCCGATCGCGTCGCGGGTCTTGAAGGAGGAGGTGTAGACGGTGTGGCCGATCACCGTCGCGGTTCCCGGCACCGGGCCGCCGACGTCGTAGCGCCAGCGCCGCGCGCCGGTCCGCGCGTCGAGCGCGTAGAAGTGCTCGTCGTAGGAGCCGATGTAGACGCTGGGCGGGGTGCCGGGGACCCGCGCCACCGCGGGCGAGCCGTAGACGAAGTCGTGGGTCGGAAAGGACCAGGAGACCCTGCCCGTCCCTTCGTCGAAGGCGTAGACGGCGCCGTCGTCGCGCGCCGCGTAGACGTGGCCGAAGGCGATCGCCGGGGACGAGTAGAAGCCCCCCTCGCCGAAGGGCGGCACCCTGGTCGTGTTGGTGCGCCAGAGCGGCCGCCCGTCGTCCGCGTCGAGGCAGAACATCGAGCCCTCGTAGTCGGCGACGAAGAGGCGGCCGTCGTGGTAGCTGGGGCTGGCTTTGATCGCGCCCGGGGAGTTGAAGCGCCAGCGCACGGCCCCGTCGGAGGCTCGCAGCGCGACCACGTCGGTGGTGTCGGTGCCGAGGTAGAGCGTGCCGTGGACGGCCATCGGCGAGGATTCGAGGTGGGCGTGCAGGTTGCGCCGCCAGGCCTGCCTGCCGGTCCGCGCGTCGACCGCGACCAGGTCGCCGTCGAGCAGCGCGAAGTAGACCATGCCCTCGTGGTACACCGGCCCGGTGACGTCGGTCGGCTTGCCGCGATCGCGCCGGTCCGCGAGCCGCTGCCAGAGGACCTTGCGGTCGCTGAGCCTCACCGCTTTCGCGTTGCCGTACTTGTTGACGACGTAGGCCACGCCGTGGGCGACGGCGGGCGGGAACTCGATCAGGGCGTGGGTGTCGATCGACCACGCTTCGCGCAGCGGCGGG
>Ga0210143_1000010_pt1 | contig 113677 bp, 111 predicted proteins | sample MayberryNW_TuleC_2_FD_185527 | JGI IMG/M metagenome (GOLD analysis project Ga0210143, IMG submission 185527) | Wetland microbial communities from San Francisco Bay, California, USA, that impact long-term carbon sequestration - MayberryNW_TuleC_D2... | ecosystem: Environmental > Aquatic >... | reverse complement strand
CCATCCGCAACAGCACCGCGACAACGGCCTCGCGGCCGGAGTCATAGATCGCTTCGGCCTCGGCGCGCTCCACGCTGAGGGGTTCGCCAGGCGGCAGTTATGTCCCCCTACCCGACTGAACGCTTACTATTTACAGTGCTTTTCCGGCCAAAATGGAGCTTGATCGCCAAGGCACGAGCCTGCGCTGACGTAGGCTCCCTGCCCCGCTCCGGGGTGGTGTAAAAGGAAGCACGCCAGGTTTTGGTCCTGGAAGCGGGGGTTCGACCCCTCCCCCCGGAATCGATCCGCCACCCGATTCCGCCGACGCTAGTCGTCGGAGTTGCGTGGCACCTGCCCGCCCTTCGCGCCCGGCTCCATCGCCGGGCCGCGGGGCGAGGCGATGCCGAGCACCCGCATCGCCTTCAGCCCGAGGCCGAGCTTCTCGCGGCCCTCGGTGGCGGAGACGTCGTGGCCGCAGAGCTCGCGCACCCGCTCGAGCCGGTAGCGCACCGTGTGGCGGTGGGTGAAGAGCCGTTTGGCGGTGGCGGCGACGTTGCCGTCGTTGTCGAGGTAGGCCTCGACCGTCGCCACCAGCTCGGTCTCGTACTGCTCGTCGTAGCTGGCCAGCGGCTCGACCGTCTCCGCGTAGAAGCGTTCGAGCTCCCCCGGGTCCTCGCTGATCGCCGGCAGCAGCAGGCGGTAGGCGCCGGTGTCCTCGAAGGCGACCAGCGAGCGGCCCTCGGCGTCGCCGACGTTGACCGCCAGCCGCGCCTCGTTGCCGGCCCGGTAGAGGTCGACCGGGTCGGCGCAGCGGCGGCTGCGGCCGATCGTCAGGTGGAAGCCGGCGAGGCTGTCGTCGAGCTCGCGGGAGAGCCCGGCGGCGGCGCGGGCGAGCCTCTCGTCGTCCTCGGCCGGGACGATCGCCGAGATCTCCGCCGCCGCCTCCCCGCCGCCGGCGCTCGCCAGCGAGCCCGGCGCGAGCGAGCGCAGCGCCCGCATCGCCAGGGTCAGCACCCGCTCCCGCCACTCGCCGCTCTGCGCCGCGCGCGGCGCCGCCCGCAGCACCAGCGCGCCGGCGCCGCGGTCGAGGTCGGCGCCGAGCTCGGCGGCGCGGGCGACGATGTCGCCGCGGTCGGTGACCTGGCGGCCGAGCACGGCGGCGACGAAGGCTCCGGCCGCCTCCTCGCTCTCCCACTCCGGCGAGCGCGAGCGCTCCAGCTCCAGCGCCAGCAGGGTGGTGACCATGCGCGCCAACGCCGGGTCGGGCGCCCGCTTGGCCCGGTAGCGCAGCTCGCCGACGGCGCGGTCGGCGACCCGCAGCCCGACCCGGGTGACGTCGCCGGCGCCGGAGAGCAGCTTGCGCTCCTGGTCGGGCGAGGCGCCGGCGACCGCGAGCACGGCGCTGGAGCGGTCGATCAGGGCGACGCTGGCGTCGAGCAGCCGCGCAGCGGCGCGCGCCACCGCGGGCAGGCCGGCACCCGACTCGACCGCTTCCGAGAGCGCGTCGAGGAGTCCTGGATCATGCGCCTTTGCAGGGATTTCCGGTTCCTTCGAGGTCGCCGGCATCGGCCCATTATCCCCGTTGGGCCGGGACCCGAGCGCGCTCTACCCGCCGCTGAGGAATTCGTTGATTTCGGGGTAGTAGATGACGACGACGACGCCGATCACGATCCCGACCACCAGCAGGGCGGCGAGGACGAAGAGCGAGAGGACCCCGGCGGCCGCCTTTTCCCAGATCCGACCGTGGGCGCTGAGGGCGGGAGTGAGGATGAGGCCGACGAAGGCGACCAGGCAGATCAGCCCGGCGCCGCCGAAGAGCCAGTACTGGTCGGTGAGCTTGGTCAGCGCCAGCGGGGTCATCGGGATCAATTCTGGCGCACCTGGGAGATGACCAGGCCGATCGCGGCGCAGAGGGAGAAGGCGGCGGCGCCGAGCGCCCAGCCGGCGCTGACGTCGCTGAGGTAGTGGACGTTGAGGTACACCCGCGAGAGGCCGGCCAGCGCGGTCAGCGCGATCCCCCCCGCGACGACGAGCGCGCCGCGCGCCATCCCGGGGCGCAGCCGCGCCACGATCGTCACCGCCAGCCAGACGTAGAGCACCGAGTGGGCGGCATGTCCGCTCGGGAACGAGGAGCCGGAGACGCCGATCAGCGGCCCCGCCGGCCGCGGCCGGTCCACCGCCGCCTTGATCTCGTGGATGCCGATCGAGGTCAGCGTCATCCCGGCCAGCAGGACGCCGAACTCGGCCCAGCGCCGCCGCCAGGCGAGGACCGCCGCGCAGAGCGCGGTGAGGCCCCAGGTGAACGGCCCCGAGCCGATGAAGGTGAAGACCTTCGAGAAGCTGGTCAGCCAGGCGGCGCGCAGCGTCTCGGAGACTTCGATCGCCGTCATGTCGCCCGGCGTCGGGCCGGGTTCGCGGCCGACCACGACGGCGTAGGCGACCAGCACGAAGAGCGCCACCGCCAGCGTCGCCATCAGCGAGGTGAACTCGAGGCCGAAGGTGCCGCCCGGGGTGACCCGGTCCCAGAGGAACCGCAGCTGCGGCCGGTAGCGCCGCCCGAGCGCGACCAGCCAGCCAGTCGCCCTGTGCGCCTCCATCCAGCGCACCGCGGCGCGGCGGTTCTCCTCAACCCGGAAGCGGCGGTAGAGGGCGATCGAGCCGACCACGACGACGATCAGCGTCGCCAGCAGGAAGGCGCCTTTGCCGGCGTACTTGGCGGCGGTGTCGATGCTGCGCGAGAAGAAGTAGCCGACCAGGATGTGGGCGCTGGCCCAGAGCCCGGTGCCGAGGATGCTGTAGGGGACGAAGGCGCGGTAGCGCATCCCGGAGCTGCCGGCGATGAAGGGGGCGAAGGCGCGGACGAGGCTGACGAAGCGGCCGACGAAGATCGTCTTGCCGCCGTGGCGGGAGAAGTAGTCCTCGACCCGTTCGAAGCGCTCGTGGCCGATCCCGAAGCGGGGGCCGTGGCGGATGACGAACTCGCGCCCGAGCCGCCGGCCGATGAAGAAGCTGGTCGTGTCGCCGAGCCAGGCGGAGAACCAGGCGATCGCGATCAGCAGGTAGATGTCGATCGCCCCCTGGCCGGCGACCGCGCCGCCGAGCAGCATCACGGTCTCGCCGGGGACGACGAGGCCGACGAAGGCGCCGGTCTCGGCGAAGGCGAAGACGCCGACCAGGAGGTAGGTCCAGGCGCCGAGCGCGTTGGAGACGTCTTCGAGCAGGTTCTGCAGGTCGACGTGGCCGATCTCGCGGCTGAGCAGGTAGTAGCCGAACCCGACCGCGGCGAGGACCAGCGCGATCAGCAGCCGTCTGCGGGGGCTGCTTCCCTCCCCCTCTCCCGCCAGCCTCACGGCGCCCGCCCCGCCTCGCAGACGATCGCGTCCTCGCGGCCGAGCCGCGCCGCCGCGGCGCGCGCCTCGTTCAGGTCGGCGAAGAGCCCGACCGCGGTCGGGCCGGAGCCGCTCAGCAGCGCCAGCGGCGCGCCGGCCTCGCGCAGCGCCGCCAGCGCCTCGCCGATCGCGGGTCGCACGGAGCGCGCCGCCGGCTCCAGGTCGTTGACCAGGAGGTCCGGGTAGTCGAGCGGCGAGGAGCCGGCGCCGGCCGCTTCCCGCAGGCGGGGCGCGAGGCGCTCCAGCTCCGCCGCGTCGCGCCCCAGCCCGAGCCGGTCGGCCTCGGCGAAGACCTCGGCGGTGCTCAGGCCGCCTCCGCCGGAGAGCAGGAGCGCCGCGTGGGACGCCGGCGCGGGCAGCGGCTCGACCCGCTCGCCGGCGCCGCGAACCAGCGCCAGCGCCGGCTCGAGCTGCGATGGGACGTCGGCGCCGAGCTCGGCCGCGATCCCCGGCAGGTCGTCGACCTCGCCGGCGGCGAGCCGCAGGACCGCCGCCGCGTCGGCGCTGCCGCCGCCGAGCCCGGCCGCGACCGGGGTCCGCTTATCGATCTCCACCCGCAGCGGCGGCCGCTCCCAGCCGCGCTCCCGCAGCGCCGCCAGCGCCCGGCTCGCCAGGTTCTCCCCCTCGACTTCGGGGCAGATCATCTCGTCCTCCTCAACCCCTTCCGTGACTTCGATCAGGTCGGCGAGGGCCAGCGGCTCGAACAGCGAGCAGAGCTCATGCAGGGCGTCGTCGCGGCGGGGGCCGAGGTAGAGGCAGAGGTTGAGCTTGGCGGGGGCGTTGACGAGCATGCGCGAAACCTAGTCGGCGTTCGTCCTTTCCCCTACATATGATGGGAAAGGACGAACGCCGCTGGGTGCAGCGCGGTTGACTGCCGGCTGTCCGTTGGCCGTTGCGCGGAAAAAGTACAAGCCGCTCCGCCCCTACCGGGACAGACCCTCTCCCAGGGCGCGGAACTCGCCTGGCGAGAGCTGCTCGGCTCGGGCGTTCTCGGGCAGGCCTAGATCGGCGAGGGCGGCGCGGGCGGGGGCGAGGGAGCCTGGCTCTACGTGCTCGAGGGAGCGGGCCAGGGACTTGCGGCGGTGGGCGAAGGCGGCGCGCACCAGGCGGCGGATCGGCTCCTCAGCTCCGGGTCCGGTTCGCCGCAGGCGCAGGATCGCCGACTCGACCCGCGGTCGCGGCCGGAAGACCGCCGGGTCGACCGTGCGCGCCAGCTCCACCTCGCAGGCGAGCTGGACCAGCACGCTGGGCCCGCCATAGACACGGCTGCCCGGCGCCGCTCGCAGACGATCGGCGATCTCGCGCTGGACCATCACCGTCCAGCTCCGCAGCGAGGGCAGCTCCCAGATCGTGCGCAGGATCAGCGGCGTCGCCACCGAGTAGGGCAGGTTGGCGACCATCGCGGTCGGTGCCGGCTCGAGCGCCGCCAGGTCGAGCTCCATCGCATCCCCCCAGTGCAGCTCGACGTTTGGCAAGGCCGCGACCGCGGCCAGGGCCTTCTCCAGCCCGCGGTCGATCTCGACCGCGTGGACGCGGGAGGCGGCGGCGGCCAGGCGCTCGGTCAGCACCCCCTCCCCCGCGCCGACCTCGAGCACGACGTCCTCCGGGGAGAGGCCCGCGTCGCGGACGATCGCGTCGAGCAGGTTGGGATCGGCGAGGAAGTTCTGGCCCAGCCGCGCCAAGGGGCTACCAGCCGAAGAGCGCGCGGGCGTTTGCCTCCACCGCGCGCTCCAGCTCCTCGTAGGGGACGCCGCGGACCTCGGCGAGGAGCCGGGCGGTGGCGGCCACGTTGGCCGGCTCGTTGCGCCGCCCGCGCATCTCCTGCGGGGTCAGGTAGGGGGCGTCGGTCTCGACCAGGAGCAGCCGCTCCGGCACCTCGGCGGCGGCCGCGCGCAGCTCCTCGGAGCGGGGATAGGTGACGTTGCCGGCGAAGGAGCAGTGCCAGCCGCGCTCGGCCGCGTCGGCGACCCGCCGCGGCGCGGAGAAGCAGTGGAGGATCACCGGCTGCCCCTGCGCCCGCGCGTCGAGGGTGTCGAAGATCTCGTCGGTCGCCTCGCTCGAGCCCTCGGGGTCGCGGGCGTGGATCACCAGCGGCAGGCCGAGCTCGGCGGCGATCTCGATCTGGGCCTCGAAGGCGCGCCGCTGGTCGGCCGGCGGGGCGCTTTCGCGGTAGTAGTCGAGGCCGGTCTCGCCGATCGCCCGCACCCGCTCGTGGGCGCCGAGCCGGGCGATTTCCCCGGCGGCGGCGGCGTCGAACCCGGTCGCCTCGTTCGGGTGGCGGCCGACCGCGGCGAAGACCTCGGCGTGGCGCTCGGCGGCTCCGATCGCAAGGGGATTGGTATCGGCGTCCATGCCGACGGTGAGGACCCGCTCGACGCCGGCCTCGCGAGCCGCGGCGACGACCTCGGCCTCGGGCCCGTCGCAGAGCGAGAGGTGGGCGTGGGAGTCGATCATCGCCGACCCACACTATCCGCGGCGGCCGCTCAGGCCGCGCAGGAGAAGGCGGCGAGCGGTTCCGGCAGCGCCGGGATGTTGAGGACGCCGCCGAGCGCGGTGAGGACCCCGTTGAGCGAGAGGCCGCCGAGCCCCGCGAGCAGTTCGTTCGAGCGTTCGGTCAGGACTTTGGCCTGGCCGCAGAGCGCGTTGACGTTGGCAACAGCGCCGATCGCGGCGAGCAGCTCGGTGCGGTTGATGCCCTGCAGCAGCCCTTCGAGGCTTTCGACTCTGGCGGTCAGCGCGGCGATCTTCGCTTCCAGCGCCGAGGTCGAGGCGGGGTTCCCGGGCTGGCCGGCCGGGCCCTGGCCCCCCGGCTGCCCGGCGGCGCCGCCGACCACCGCGGTCCAGGCGACCCGGCGCTCCCCGTGCCGGCAGTGGACCTTGGAGCTCTTCACCACCCGCAGGTTGCCGCGCGGCTTGCCCTTGACCCGATAGCAGGCGTGGATCCGGCCGTCGGGGCCGATCAGCGGCCTCGCCTCGGCGGTCCCGCAGAGGGTCGCGGTCAAGGCGACCGCGACGAGCGCGGCGGCGATCGAGGTGGCGGCCTTCGTCATGGCGCGCAACCTCTCCGACGTTCCGCTGTATTGCAATATCTTTAGTTGTTTGTTCGATGAATTTCATACCTAAAATGAGGTAGAAACATGCGTGAGAGCGGGGCGATTGCTTTCGCCCTGTCCGCTCGAATAGCCTTCCCGCGTGGCCGATTTCGCCGACTACTACCGCGAGATCTACGCCCGCGGCCTGGCGGCGGAGACGCCCTCGATCCCGGTCTCGGTCGCCGAGCTGGAGCGGGCCGCGATCGAAGCGATGGAGCCGCGCGCGGCCAACTACGTCGGCGCCGGCGCCGGCCGAGAGGACACGATGGACGCCAACGCCGCCGCCTTCCGGCGGCGGCGGATCGTGCCGCGGATGCTGCGCGACGTCGCCGACCGCGACCTCTCCACGACGGTGCTCGGCACGGCGATGCCGGCGCCGCTGATGCTGGCCCCGATCGGGGTCCAGAAGGTCGTCCACGAGGAGGGCGAGCTGGCGACGGCGCGCGCGGCGGCGGCGCTAGGCGTGCCGATGATCGCCAGCACCGCCTCCCACTACACGCTCGAGCAGATCGCCGAGGCGGGCGGGCCGGACGCGCCGCGCTGGTTCCAGCTCTACTGGCCCAAGGACCGGCGGCTGGTCGAGAGCTTCGTCGGACGGGCCGAGCGGGCCGGCTACGGCGCGGTCGTCGTCACCGCCGACACCTTCATCCCCGGCTGGAAGCCGCGCGACCTGCAGCAGGCCTGGTTGCCCTTCCTCGAAGGCTCGGGCAACGCCAACTTCCTCCAGGACCCGGTCTTCCGCGCCGACCTGGAGCGGCCGCCGGAGGAGGACCTCAACGCCGCCACCGGCCACTACCTCGGCGTCTACGTCAACCCCTCGCTGACCTGGGAGGACCTCGGCTGGCTGCGCGAGCGGACCTCGCTGCCGATCCTGGTCAAGGGGATCCAGCACGTCGACGACGCCCGCGAGGCAGCGCGGCGCGGCCTCGACGGCATCGTCGTCTCCAACCACGGCGGCCGCCAGGTCGACGGCGCCCTCGCCTCCCTCGACGCGCTGCAGCCGATCGCCGAGGCCGTCGGGGACGACCTGACGATCCTCTTCGACAGCGGCGTCCGCGGCGGCGCCGACGTGCTCAAGGCCCTCGCCCTGGGAGCCGACGCCGTCTGCCTCGGCCGCCCCTACATCTGGGGCCTGGCGCTCGAGGGTCAGCAGGGAGTGGAAACGGTGCTGAAGATGGTGCTCGCCGAGCTCGACCTCACCATGGCCCTCTGCGGCTACACGGATCCAGGTCAGCTCGGGCCTGAGACGCTCGTTGAATAGGGGCCATCCCGGCAGGGGTTCCACTTAACTTTTTCGTGCGGCGTTTGCGGCCGTCCGAGTTGGGATGCGCCGAAAAAGTACAAGACGTTCCACCCCTGCCGGGATGGCCCCTACGCAGCGGGGGCCTCGATCTTCGGGAAGAGGGGCGGGATGCGCTCCACGCGCTGGCCGCCGGGGCGCGAGCCAAGCTCAACCAGGTCGCGGCTGTCTTCGCAAAGAGCGGCAAGCAGCGTGTCGCTGCTCCGAGGGAGGTAGGGGACGAGCAGCAGGGTCGTCACCCGCAGGCCCTCGACCAGGTTGTAGAGGACTTCGTCGAGGCGCTCTGGGTCTGCCTCGTCCTTGGCCAGGACCCAGGGCTGGGTTTCCTCTACGAAGCGGTTTAGGCGGCGGACCAGGGTCCAGGCCAGCTCCAGCGCCTGGGTCAGCTCGGCCCGGTCGAGCAGCTCGCTGAAGCGACCGACCGCGCCTTCGAAGTCCTCTGCGAGGGTCGCGTCGACGGCGCCGAGGGGCACGGTGCCGTCGCGGTAGCGGTCGACCATCGCCAGCACCCGGCTGGCCAGGTTGCCGTAGTCGTTGGCGAGCTCGGTCTCGTAGCGGGCCTCGAAGCCGGCGGTCGAGATCGAGCCGTCCTGGCCGAAGCTGACCTCGCGGAAGCAGTAGAAGCGCAGCGCGTCGGCGCCGAAGCGGTCGATCACCGCGAACGGGTCGAGCACGTTGCCGAGCGACTTCGACATCTTCTTCTCGCCCATCAGCAGGTAGCCGTGGATCACCATCCGCCGCGGCGGCTCGAGGTCGGCGGCGAGCAGCAGCGCCGGCCAGATCACCGCGTGGAACTTGAGGATGTCCTTGGCCATCACGTGCAGGTCGGCCGGCCAGAAGCGGTCGGTCAGGTCCTCCCCCTCGCGGGCGAAGGTGAGCGCGCTGACGTAGTTGAGCAGCGCGTCGAACCAGACGTACATCCGCTGCTCGGGATCCCAGGGCAGCCGCATCCCCCATTTCAGCTTCGGCCGCGAGAGCGAGACGTCCTCCAGCCCCTGCTTGATGAAGGCGACCGCCTCGTTGCGGCGGAAGTCGGGGACGACGAAGTCCGGCCGCTCCTCGTAGAGGCCTTCGAGCTGGGCCTGGAAGGCGGAGAGGCGGAAGAACCAGTTCTCCTCGCGCTCGCGCTCCAGGGGGATCTCGTGGATCGGGCAGGTGTTGCCGGGGCCGAGCTCGCGCTCGGTCTTGAAGTCCGCGCAGCGCGGGCAGTACCAGCCCTCGTAGGCGCCCTTGGTCACCCAGCCGTTGTCGTAGACGCGCTGCATGATCTCGGCGACCTTCTCGCCGTGGCGCGGGTCGGAGGTGCGGATGAAGAAGTCGTTGGTGGCGTCGATGATCGGCATCAGCTGGCGGAACCTCTCCGCGTTGCGGTCGGCCAGCTCCTGCGGCGAGATCCCCTCCCGCTCCGCCGCCAGCTCGATCGGCTCGCCGTGCTCGTCGGTGCCGGTGAGGAAGAAGACGTCTTCGCCCCGCTGGCGCATGTGCCGCGCCAGCACGTCGGCCGCCATGGTCGAGTAGGCATGGCCGAGGTGCGGCTCGGCGTTGACGTAGTAGATCGGGGTGGTGACGTAGTAGCTCAAGGGCGCTGCCTATCGTCGCGCCTCGCGGCCGGTCAGCGCTTTGTAGAGGTCGTTGGCGCGGGTGCCGGTGAGCGCGGCGACGACGCTGGCGGCGGCGCGGGGGCGGGCCCCGGACTGGACCAGGTGGCGCAGGGCGTCGACCGCGAAGCCGACGTCCTTGTCGTGCTCCTCGGCGGCGGCGGGGCCGATCACCAGCACGATCTCGCCCTTGACGTCGCCGCGGAAGCGCCGCGCCAGCTCGCCGAGCGAGCCGCGCGCCACCTCCTCGTGCATCTTCGAGAGCTCGCGGCAGACGGCGGCGGGGCGGTCCGGCGCGAGCGAGGCGAGCGCCGCCAGCGACTCGCCGATGCGGCGCGGCGACTCGAAGGCGACGACCGTCTCCGGCGAGCGGAGCACCCGCTCCATCTCGCCGGCGCGGCGCGGCAGGAAGCCCTCGAAGCGCCAGCGGTCGGTCGGCAGCCCGGAGGCGACCAGGGCCACCGGGACCACGGAGGGGCCGGGCAGGACGACCACCTCGAGGCTGCGTTCGATGCAGCGGCGGATCAGCCGGTAGCCCGGGTCGGAGATCGCCGGCATGCCGGCGTCGGAGACGAGGGCGACGATGTCGCCGCGCTCGATCCGCTGCGCCAGCTCGGTCGCCCGCACGGTTTCGTTGCCCTCGTGGATCGAGATCAGCCGGGGCGCCGGGCGGATGCCGAGCTTGTCGAGCAGCGAGCCGGTGCGGCGGGTGTCCTCGCAGGCGATGAAGTCGGCGCTGACCAGCGCCTCGCGGACGCGCGGGGTGACGTCGTCGAGGTTGCCGATCGGCGTCGGGCAGACGACCAGCGTCCCCGGCATCAGCCCGCCGCCCTCTCGAGCTCGATCCGCGCCATCGCCGCGGCGCCGATCATCCCCGCGTCCGGCCCGAGCTTCGCCGCCACCACCGGGACCTCGTTCATCGGCCGCAGCGCCCGCTCCCGCAGGACCCGCCGGGCCGGCTCCAGCAGCAGGTCGCCCGCCGCCATCACGCCGCCGCCGACCACGATCGCCTCGGGCTCGAAGATGTTGGCGAAGGTGACCAGGGCGGCGCCCAGCCGGGAGCCGATCAGGTCGAAGACCGCGATCGCGGTCGGATCGCCGCCCAGCGCCGCCTCGGTCACAGCCCTGCCGTCGATCTCGCGCCCGTCGGCGAGCATCGTCGCCAGCACCGAGTCGGAGTCCTCTTCCGCCGCCGCCCTGCCCTCGCGCCCGAGCGCGGTCCCCGAAGCGAGCGTCTCGACGCAGCCGCGGCCGGGGCAGTTGCCCTGGCAGGGGGGGCCGTTGATCTCGATCACCGTGTGGCCCAGCTCGGCCCCGGCGCCGGTCGCCCCGCGGTAGACCTCGCCGCCGAGGATCAGCCCGCCGCCGATCCCGGTGCCCATCGTCAGCATCACCACGTCGTCGGCGCCGCGCGCGGCCCCGTAGAGGTGCTCGGCGAGCGCGGCGACGTTGGCGTCGTTGTCGACGAAGACCGGCAGGCCGAGCCGCTCCGTGGCCAGGTCGCGGATCGGCAGCTCGGCGAGCGGCAGGTTGACGGCGGAGACCGCGACGCCCTTCTCGTGGTCGATCGTCGCCGGGATGCCGAGGCCGACCGCGGTCGCGTCGGGCCGCGCCGCCTTCGCCTCGCCGACCTCGCGCACCAGCAGCTCGACCAGCTCGTCCTCGCTCTGCCCGGTCGAGGCCTCGCGGCTCTCCCAGCGCACCTCGGTGCCGTCGAGGGCGCCGACGAGCATCTTCGTCCCGCCCAGGTCGACCCCGATCGTCTCCCCGCCGCTCACGAGCGACGGGGGGCCGGAAGGAGGTCAGCGGAGCGCTTCGCCATGGACGAACGCAAGGCTAGCCGTCGACCGCAAGGAGCGACGATCCGCGGCGACCGTCTCCGAGCTAGCGGGGCCCGCCCGGGCCGCGCCGGGGCAGGATCGTGAAGCTGGCGCGGCGCGGCTTCGAGGCGCTGCCGGCCGCGTCGGTGGCGACGACGGTCGCGCGGTAGGCGCCGGGGGCGAGCGCGTGCCTCCCCACCTTGCCGTCGAAGCGAAGCGCGGCGGCGGCGGCCGCGAGGCCCGGGAAGGCGACCGCTCCGGCCCGCGAGTAGCGACGGCAGGACCGGTGCTTCGTCAGCCGCGGCGCCGGCGGCGCGCAGCGGCGGCCGACCCGGCGGCCGGGCCGCGCGCGCTCGATCGCGATCCGCGCCGATGCCGGCTCGGAGAGAGCGAAGCGGAACCGCGCCCGACCCTTCGGCGCCGCCCTGAACCGGGCCGGCGCGACCCTGAAGCCGGTCACGATGGGCGCCTGCGTATCGGGTGGAGCCGGTGGTCCCGCCCGGTCGAAGACCGCGACCGCGCCCGGTTCGCTGCTCGCCACGTAGACGCTGCGGCCATCGGGGCTGACCGCGAGGTCGAAGGCTCCGTCCAATCCCCTCCCCGGCACGCAGGTCCCACCGCTCTCCGACACGCAGCCCGCCGTCCCCGGCGCCTGGCTCACGTTTCCGGCCGCGTCGCGCTCGAAGGTCGCGATCGCGTCCGATTCGACCCCGGCGACGTAGACGTCGCGGCCGTCGGGGCTGACCGCGACGGCCCTCGCCCCGCCGAGGCCGTTGCCGTCCCTGCATTCGAGCCCGAACGCGGTGGCGCCGAGCTCGCTGCAGCCCTCCACCCCCGGCTTCTGGGACAGGGCCCCCGTCGCTTCGCGGTCGAAGCTCGTCAGGGCCGCGCTGTTGTGGGCGGCCACATAGACACCGCCTCCATCTGGGCTCGCGGCGATCCCTTCCGCGAAGATCAATTCCCTGCCCGGCCTGCATTCTTCCTGGACCAGCTCTGAGACGCATCCCGAGAGGGGGGTCGCCTGGACCAGGTTGCCGAGTGGCTGGCGCTCGAGGACCGCCACCCCCCGGGAGACGGATGAGGCCACGTAGACGTTCCTCCCGTCCGCGGTCACGGCGAGGTCGACCGCTCCCAGCAGCGCCCTCCCATCCAGGCAGGCGCGGCCCTGGCCATCCGAGCTGTCGTCCGATACGCAGCCCGCCGCTTCGGAGGGCTGGGTCAGCCTCCCTTCGGCGTCGCGGGAGAAGATCGCAACCGCGGCCGAGCCCCGCGAGGCGACGTAGACGTCGAGGCCGTCGGGGCTGACCGCGATCCCGCGAGCGAGGACGAGTCCCCTTCCCGGCGCGCAGCCTTCTTTCGCGAACTCGGAGATGCATCCCGCTTCGCCCGGGTCCTGGGTCAGGCCGCCGGCGGGGTCGCGACGGAAGACAGCGACCGAGTCGCCGCTCGCGACGTAGACGCTCCCGCCGTCGGGGCTGACCGCGACGCCGCCGGGATCTTCCAGCGCCCTCCCCTGCGCGCAGCCGGGCATCGCCGCCAGGGCGACGCAGCCCTCCAGCCCCGGCCTCTGGGTGAGGGCCCCGGTCGCCGGGTCGCGATCGAAGGCCGCGATCGCATTCGACTTTTCGGCGGCGACGTAGACGTTGCGGCCGTCGGGGCTGATCGCGATCGCGGACGCCCCGGCGATCGCGGTGGCCGGCGCACAGCCGTCACCCGCGCCGCCGCCGAGGCAGCCGGCGGCGCCGGGCTTCTGGGTCAGCTCGCCGAGGCCCCAGGCCGGAGTCGCCACCGCGAGGACGAGCACGGCGGCGGCGAGGATCGCGGCTGACGAGGCGCAGAGGCGCCCGGCAAAGGCAGGCGGGAAACGGTTGCGGGACATCTCGGCGTTGTACGGGTCGCCCCTGCCGCCGGTTCACCTCCCCGGATCGGGCGTTGGATCGGGGGCATCGGCTAGCGTCCCACGCCCTCCTATGCCCGACGACGGCGAGCAGCGGCCCGAGGGGTCGCCCGAATACAACGTCTACCGCTCGCGCAGGGGCGTCCTCGCCAGGTTGCGGTCGGCGGACCTCTCCGCCCTCCGCGAGCGGGCCCGACTGGGAGGGAAGCTGCCGCGCCGGCGCAGACGGGGCGAGGGCGAGGGGCTGCGCCGCCCCCCGCGCAGCCGCCGGCGGCGCGCCCTCAAATGGGCCGGGCTGGCGGCGCTGGGCTGGATCCTGCTCAGCTTCCTCGCCTTCGCCGTCTCCGCCCAGCTGCAGTCCTTCAAGCTCTCCGGCGAAGCGAAGGACGCCCTGCACGGCAACCCCTTCCTGCTGCCGAGCGCGCAGACGATCCTCGTGCTCGGCACCGACGCCCGCCCGCCCGACACCAAGGAACCGGGCGCGGCGCCCTCGCAGGAATGCTTCGACCAGCAGGCGCACGGCGACGCCCCGCACGGAAAGTGCTCGCAGGGCGAATTCCGCGCCGACACGCTGATGCTGATCCGAGCCGGCGGCGGCGCCTTCCGCAAACTCTCGATCCCCCGCGACTCCTACGCCGAAATCCCCGGCCAGGCGCCGGAGAAAATCAACGCCGCCTACGCCCTCGGCGGCGCCGCCCTGCAGATCAAGACGATCGAACGGTTCCTCGGCATACATGTCGACCACGTCGCGATCGTCGACTTCACCGGCTTCGAAGACCTGATCGACGCGGTCGGCGGGGTCGAAGTCGACCTCCCCCACAAGCTCTGCGCCGACATCTCCGGCGGCGCCGGCGGCGGCCAGGGCGGGATCACCCTGCGCCTGCACAAGGGCGAGAACACGCTCGACGGGCAGAAGGCGCTCGCCTACTCGCGGGTCCGCGAGCCGAGCGAATGCCCGGGGCCGGGCAAGAGCGCCTACTCCTTCGGCTACAACGACTTCGCGCGCGAGAAGGCCCAGCAGTCGGTGATCAACGGGATCAAGGACCGGCTCACCGACCCCCTGCGCCTCCCCTACAACTTCATCAAGGGCCCGATCATCGGCTGGGACGCGCCGAAGGCGTTCGTCAGCGACATGGGCTTCTTCACCATGCCCCAGCTGGTGCTCGCCGCGGCGATCGGCGGCGGCTCCACCGCCGACGTCCTCTGCAGCCATCCGAAGGAAGAATGCGGCGAAGGGCCGGAAGGCAGCGTCGAAGTGCCGCAGTCGCTGCGGCGCCACGCCGTGCACCGCTTCCTCAACGGCTGAGAGACCTCGTCCAGGCGGGAGAACGACGCGTTCCCAGCTTTCTCCTCGTTATAGCGAGGAAAAGGGTGGAAACGGCGCGAGAGAGAGGTCAGTCGGCGGCCGGGGCAGCGGCCTTGGTCTCGCCTGATTTCGAGGAGGACTCGCCGCCGGACTTCGACTCGGAGCCGCCCGCGCCCGACTCGCCCTTCGGCTCCTTCGACCCCTCGGCCCCGGAGCCGTTGCCGGCGCCCTTCTTCTTGCCGTAGTCGGTGTTGTAGAAGCCGGAGCCCTTGAAGTGGACCGCGACCGGATGCAGGACGCGCTGCGCCGGGGCGCCGCACTCCTGGCACTCGGACAGCGCCTCGTCGGCGATCTTCTGGATCACGTCGAAGACGTGGCCGTTCTCGCACTTGTACTCGTAGATGGGCACAGCGTGCGGGATTATCGCAGCCGGTACGGTTCCGGCCATGGCCACCACCGAGCAGGGGACCCGCCCCACCGAGGTATCGATGGAGGAGATCGTCGCGCTCTGCAAACGGCGCGGCTTCGTCTTCCCCTCCTCCGAGATCTACGGCGGGCTCGGCTCGACCTACGACTACGGCCACTACGGCGTGCTGCTGAAGAACAACGTCAAGGCCGAGTGGTGGCGTTCGATGCTCCAGGAGCGCGACGACATCGTCGCGCTCGACTCGGCGATCCTCCAGCACCCCCGGGTCTGGGAGGCCTCCGGCCACCTCGAGGGCTTCACCGACCCGCTGGTCCAGTGCCTCGGCGAGTGCAAGCGGCGCTGGCGGGAGGACCACCTGCGCGAGGCGGTCGAAGCCGAGGGCGGCGACCCCGACGCCGAGCTGCGCTGCCCGGAGTGCGGCGGCGAGCTGTCGGAGCCGCGCCAGTTCAACCTGATGTTCGAGACCCACGTCGGGCCCGTCGCCGACGAGGGCTCCGAGGTCTACCTGCGGCCGGAGACGGCGCAGGGGATCTTCATCAACTTCAAGAACGTGCTCGGCTTCGCCCGCAAGAAGCCGCCGTTCGGGATCGCCCAGGTCGGCAAGTCCTTCCGCAACGAGATCACCCCCGGCAACTTCATCTTCCGCACCCGCGAGTTCGAGCAGATGGAGATGGAGTTCTTCGTCCCCCCGGCCGACGCGGAAAAGTGGCACAGGCACTGGATGGAGGAGCGCGAGCGCTGGTACACGGAGCTCGGCATCCGGCCCGATTTCCTGCGCGTCCGCGCCCACGGCGCCGAGGAGCTCTCCCACTACTCCTCGGCGACCAGCGACGTCGAGTACCTGTTCCCGATCGGCTGGTCGGAGCTGGAGGGGATCGCCAACCGCGGCGACTTCGACCTCACCCAGCACGCCAAGTTCAGCGGCGAGAAGCTCGAGTACTTCGACCAGCAGACGAAAGAAAGCTACGTACCCCACGTGATCGAGCCGGCGGCCGGCGCCGACCGCGCCGCGCTCGCCTTCATCGTCGACTCCTACGACGTCGAGGAGATCGAGGGGCGCCAGCGCACCGTGCTGCGCCTGCACCCGCGCCTCGCCCCGGTGAAGGTCGCGATCCTGCCCCTCGTCTCCAAGGAGGGGATGCCGGAGAAGGCGCGCGAGATCTTCGAGGCGGTGCGCCGCCGGCTGCCGGCCGAGTACGACGAGGGCGGCTCGATCGGCAAGCGCTACCGCCGCCAGGACGAGATCGGCACCCCCTGGGGCGTCACCGTCGACCACCAGACGATGGAGGACGACACCGTCACCCTCCGCGACCGCGACTCGCTCGAGCAGATCCGCCTCCCGATCGCGGGCCTCGGCGACGAGCTGGTCAAGCGCCTCGGGGAACCCTGGCGGACGCCGAAGCTCGGTTAGAGGCGCTCGTTTTTGCCTGCAAATTGACCTGTTTTACAAATCACTCAATGCACTGAGTGAAATCACTCAGCGTCCGGGATCGAGAAAGCGCTCGACCTCGCGGGCGTCGGCCTCGAGGGCGCCGAGGGCCTTCTTGGTGACCTTGCCGAGCGGCTCGATCGAGACCCTGCTCTTGGCGAAGCGCCAGGTGGCGACGGCGCGGCCGCCGACCAGGGCGAAGGGGCGGAAGATCCCGTTCATCGTCACCAGGACCTTGTGGGGGCCGACGACTTCCTCGCGGGAGGCCCAGCCGAGCAGCAGCGGGTCGAAGGCGCCGAGCAGGCGCGGGGGCGGCAGCTCCTCCGGGGGCTCGCGCCTGGCGAGGTCGACGAGGCCGTCCTCGCGCTCGACCAGCTCCGAGGCGATCGCCGCCAGCCCGGCGCGGGCGTCGCGCAGCGGCAGCCCTGCCCAGCGGGCGAGGTCGCGGTCGCTCGCCGGCCCGTGGCCGACCAGGTAGCGACGGGCGAGCTCCGCCAGCGCCGCCTCGCGATCCACCGGCTTCGCCGGCTCCAGCCAGTCGCGCGCCAGGACGTAGGCGTGTTCGCGCCCGACCATCGGGCCGCGGACGACGATGCCCCGCAGGGAGGCGAGGAAGAAAAGGTGCAGCAGGGCCTGGCCCCCGGTCCGCACCCCGGCCGTCTCCAGCCGCTGCTTCAGCGGCGCCCGGGTAAGCGGCCCCTCCTCGGCCAGCGCCCGCTCGATCGTCTCCATCGCCCGCTCGGCTTCCGCGTCGCTGAGGCCCTCTTTCCGCAGCCGCCGGGCGCTGGAGGTGAGCAGCGGCGGCGTGGTCAGCGCGTGCAGCCACGGATAGTCCTCGCTGCGGACCAGGTGCAGCGTCCCGCGGTTGAGCCAGGTGATCAGCAGCGAGCGGTCCTCGGTCAGCGCCCGGTCGACGTCGTCCGCGCCGAGGCCCGTCGTCCGCGCCCGCACCGCCAGCCGCGCTCCGCGCGGGTCCTGCCCCTGCACGGCCAGCAGCCGCTCGGCGACCGCCTCAGGGGTGCGCATCGGCGCCCCGGAGAGGCCCTGCGCGGCAATGCGTTCGGCGACCGGTGTTCGGAGCGAGCCCACCCGGGGATCTTCCCGGATCGCAGGACCGCAGCCGGCTATTTGACCCCGAGCAGGTCGACGACGAAGATCAGCGTTTCGTTCGGCCCGATCGCCGGCGGCGAGCCGGCCGGCCCGTAGGCGAGGTTGCCGGGGATGATCAGCTCGCGGCGGCCGCCGACCTTCATCCCTTCGATCCCCTCTTCCCAGCCCGGGATCACCTGGCCGGCGCCGAGCGCGAAGGTGAACGGTTCGCCCCGGTCCCAGGACGCGTCGAACTGTTCCTTGCTCTTGTAGCCGACGCCGACGTACTGGACGGTGACTTCGTCGCCGCTCTTCGCTTCCGGGCCGCCGCCTTCGACGATTTCCTTCTCTTCCAGCTTCTTCGGCGGCGGGCCGCTCGGCACTTCGACCTTCGGCTTCTTCTTCCCGACTTCGGCCGCCGCGCCGCTCGGCGCCGCGCTCGACGATTCGCTCTTGCCGGTCGAGGACGAGGAGTCGCTACCGCCGCAGCCGGCCACCGCCAGCAAGCCGCAAACGGCAATGGTCAGGATCGCTCCCCGCATCGGCGCGCATCCTACCCGGGCGGCACGCGCCGCGCCGCGTGCCTCAGCGCCGGCCGGTCAGCGAGTCCCACGTGCGACGGAGCACGCCCCGGCCTCCGCCGCCCGCGAGGTCCGCCGGGTTGACCGAGAGGGAGCCGGGGTTGCGGCCCGGCGGCGACAGCGTCTCGGCTTCGGCGGCGTCGATCTTGAGGACCACCCCGCCCTCGTAGAGCTCCCCGACCTCCGGCGCGTCGACGAAGCGGTGTCCGCCGGGCCCGGCGGTCGTGTCGAAGACGATCCCGTCGAACATGTCGAGGTTCGGCGCCGCCATCACCCTGACGACGCGGCCGAGCTCCTCGCCGTCGCTTGAGAACACCGGCACGCCCTTCTTCACGGCGAGGTAGGAGGTGGGCTCCCCGAGGTCCTTCATCCGCACCGAGCCTAACGGACGACCGGCGCCCCTTATCCCGTTTCGGGCCTTGCCCGGCCCTCGGCCGGCTGGCTATGCTCGCCACCGACAGGGGATCCACGAAGAGGGAGGAAACGAGATGGCGATTGGCCTGAGGTTGAAGTTCGAGGGAGGCACCCAGGAGCAGTACGAAGCGGTCCACTCGCGGGTCGACGTCGACGCGAACCCGCCCGAGGGGCTGATCTTCCACGCGGCGGGGCCGGTCGACGGCGGCTGGCGGGTCGCCGACGTCTGGGAGTCGCGCGAGCACTTCGACCGCTTCCGCGCCGAGCGGCTCGGCCCGGCGATCCAGGAGCTGGGCGACCGGGCGCCGCAGAGCCCGCCGGAGATCACCGAGTTCCCGGTCGCGAACTACACCAAGCCCTAGCCGAAAGCCCGCGGATGACCCTGAACCTCGCATCGATCCTCACCGACACCGCGCGGCGGGCGCCCGACAGCCCCGCCGTGCGCCTCGGCGAGGCCGAGCTGAGCTACGCGGAGCTCGACGATCGCAGCGCTCGCCTGGCGACGCTGCTGCGGGAGAAGGGGCTGGAGCGGGGAGACCGGGTCGGGGTGATGCTGCCCAACGTGCTCGAGTTCCCGATCGCCTACTACGGGGTGCTGCGGGCCGGCGGCATCGTCGTCCCGATGAACGTGCTGCTGAAGCGGCGCGAGATCGCCTTCTACCTCGAGGACTCGGGGACGAGGCTGCTGCTCGCCTGGCACGGCTTCGCCGGGGAGGCGCGCGAGGGCGCCGCTGAGAGCGGCGCCGAGCTGGTCGAGGTCGAGCCGGCGGCCTTCGCCGCGCTGCTCGACGGCCTCGAGCCGACCCCGGGCCTGGCGGAGACCGACGAGGAGGACACGGCGGTGATCCTCTACACCTCGGGCACGACCGGCAAGCCGAAGGGCGCCGAGCTGACCCACCACAACCTCTACCGCAACGCCGACGTCTCCAGCCGCACCACCTCGGAGATCGCCGCCGGCGACGTCGTCCTCGGCGCCCTGCCGCTCTTCCACTCCTTCGGCCAGACGGTGAGCATGAACGCCTCGCTGATGGTCGGCGCCTGCCTCACCCTGCTGCCCAAATTCGACCCCGGCGAGGCGCTGGAGACGATGCGGCGCGACCGCGTCACCCACTTCTACGGCGTGCCGACGATGTACGGGGCGCTGCTCCACCACCCCGGGCGCGAGAGCTTCGACACCTCGGCGATGCGGATCTGCATCACCGGCGGCGCCTCGATGCCGGTCGAGGTGCTGCGCGGCTTCGAGGAGGCGTTCGGGTGCATCGTGCTGGAGGGATACGGGCTCTCGGAGACCTCGCCGGTCGCCTCCTCCAACCACCCGCACATGGAGCGCAAGCCGGGCTCCATCGGCACCCCGCTGGAGGGGGTCGAGATGATGGTCGTGGACGAGGACGACCGGCCGGCGCCGCAGGGCGAGGTCGGCGAGATCGTGATCCGCGGCCACAACGTCATGAAGGGCTACTGGCAGCGCCCCGACGCGACGGCGGAGGCGATGCGCGGCGGCTGGTTCCACTCCGGCGACATGGCGCGGGTGGACGAGGAGGGCTACTTCTACATCGTCGACCGCAAGAAGGACCTGATCATCCGCGGCGGCTACAACGTCTACCCGCGCGAGGTCGAGGAGGTGCTCTACGAGCATCCGAAGATCCGCGAAGCGGCGGTGGTCGGCGTCCCCCACGACGAGTGGGGGGAGGAGATCGGCGCCGCCGTCGTCCTCCACGAGGGCGAGGATCTGGCGCCCGAGGAGGTCAGCGCCTACGTCAAGGAGCGGATCGCCGCCTACAAGTACCCGCGCGTCGTCTGGTTCCTCGAGGAGCTGCCGAAGGGCCCGACCGGCAAGATCCTCAAGCGCGAGATCGAGGCTCCGAGCAAAGTGTGATCGACCTCACCCGGCGCGACTGGCCAGGCAGCCAGGAATCGCGCTACGCTGCCCCGACCGGTCGGTTACACGAAAAGGAGCAGAGATGAGCGTCGCCTCCCAGAGCCTGATGGACAACGTCACCTACGAGGACCTCTACCGGCGCTGGGAGCAGGGGAACTGGAGCGCGTACGACATCGACTTCTCCGGGGACCGGGCGGGCTGGGAGGGGCTGAGCGAGATCCAGCGCCGCTCGGCGATGTGGATCTACTCGATGTTCTTCTACGGCGAGGACCGGGTCGCCGACACCCTCGCCCCCTACATCACCGCCGCGCCGAGCGAGGAGCAGTCCTACTTCCTCGCCACCCAGCAGGTCGACGAGGTCCGCCACTCGGTCTTCTTCCACCGCTTCTTCAAGGAGGTGATCGGCGTCGGCGGCGACTCGATCCAGCAGACCCTCTCCTCCACCCTCCCTCAGCTCAACTGGGGCTACCGCGGCATCTTCGACCGCCTCGACCTGATGGCAGAGGAACTGCGCAGGGACCGCTCGCTGCCCAAGTACGCGCAGGCGATCACCCTCTACCACCTGATCGTCGAGGGCAGCCTCGCCCAGCCGGGCCAGCACTTCATCGAGGACTTCTTCGCCTCCGAAGAGACGATGCCGGGCTTCAGCTCCGGGATGGCGAACGTCTCCCGCGACGAGCAGCGCCACATCGGCTTCGGCGTCAAGGTCCTCTCCGAGCTGCTGCGGGAGGGGGCGCCCGGCTGGGAGGAGTGTCGCGCGGCGGTGGTCGAGCTGCTGCGCGAGACGCTGCCCTACGGACCCGCCGTCTTCTACCCGCCCGACCTCAACCGCGAATACACCGAGTGCTACGGCTTCTCGTTGGAGGACATCTTCTCGTTCGGGCTGAAGCTGATCCGCCAGCGCTGGCGCACGATCGGCTACCCGACCGAGGAGATGCCCCCCGGCGTCTTCCCCTTCGACCCCGAAGCGCCGGAGGAGGAGATAGCCGAGCGCCAGGTGAAGCTGATGATGGGCGGGGTCCTCGGGCCGCCGAACGGGCGCCAGCCGGAAAGCACGCCGGAGCTGCAGCGCCTCTACTTCGACGTGATCCAGCGGGTCGCCGACCCGGCCGCCGCCAACGGCTCCGCCCTGGTCTACCAGTGGCGCTTCACCGACGCCGAGCCGTGGCACCTGGTCATCGACAACGGCTCGACCCGCGCCGAGCCGGGCGAGGCGCCGAACCCCACGGTGACGATCGAGACCAGCTGGGCCGACTGGGTCGCCTCGGGCAAGCCCGACGCCAAGCCGCTGAAGCTCCTGCTGCAGCGCCGCATCCGCCCGCGCGGCAAGTTCCGCGAGCTGGCGCGCATGCGCAGGGTCTTCAACAGCTGAGCGAGGCTCAGGAGATCGGCGGGCGCCTGTCCGCCCAGGGACGCTCGGCCTCGATCTGGGCGGCGAGCGAGAGCAGCGTCGCCTCGTCCCCGGGGCGGCCGACGATCTGCACCGAGAGCGGCATCCCGTCGGCGGCGAAGCCGGCGGGCACCGCCATCGCCGGGTTGCCGAGGTGGTTCCAGGGGACGCAGAAGGGATAGAAGCGGCTCATCCCGAGCACGGTGCGCAGGGCGCCCTGCCCCTCCCAGCGGCGCACCGGGATCGCCGTGCCCCCCATCACCGGGGTCATCAGCACGTCGAAGGAGTCGAAGATAGCGTTGATGCGCGCGGCATCGGCCTCGCGCCCCTTCATCGCGCGCTCGAAGAGGCCGTCGGGGAGGGTGCCGCCGAGCCTGCCGAAGCCCCGCGTCCGCCGTTCGAGGCGCTCCGGGTGGGGGACTTCCCCCACCGTCTCGGAGACGCCGCGCAGGAAGCGGGGCGTGATGTTGTTGCCGATGCCGCCCCAGGCGGGGTCGCGCTGGGCGACATCGTGCCCCAGCGACCCCAGCACCCCGGCCATGTCCGCCACCGCCTCCTTGACCACGTCGGAGACGATCGGCGGCGCCGCGGCCCGCGGCGGCTTGGTCGACCAGGCGACCCGCAGCTTGCCGGGAGGCGTCTGCGCGGACTCGACGAAGGGGCGCTCGGGCGGCGGCGGGGCGCCCGGCTCGGTCGAGCCGCCGGCGGTCACGTCGAGCCAGAGAGCGGTGTCCAGCACCGAGCGGCTGACGCAGCCGTTGACCGCCAGCCCGTTCCAGGCTTCCCGCAGCGGGGCGAGCGAGATCCTGCCGCGCTGGGGCTTGAGGCCGAAGAGGCCGCATGAGGAGGCCGGCAGCCGGATCGACCCGGCGCCGTCGCCGGCCGAGGCGATCGGGACCAGGCCCGCGGCCACCGCCGCGGCGGAGCCCCCGCTCGAGCCGGCCGGGCTGCGCTGCGGGTCCCACGGGTTGCGGGTGACGCCGTAGGTGGCCGACTCGGTGAAGCCGCAGATCGCCAGCTCGGGCAGCAGGGTGAGGCCGACGACGATCGCGCCCGCCTCGCGCAGCCGCCGCACCATCTCGCTGTCCGCCTTCGCCGGCTCGGTGAAGCCGTCGGTGCCGTGCGTGTTGACCTGCCCGGCGACGTCGACTTCGTCCTTGATCGCGATCGGCACCCCGAGCAGCGGCCGCCGCTCCCCCGCCCGCACCCGCGCCTCGGCCTGCTCGGCTTCGAGCATCGCCTGTTCGGCGAGGACGACGCGGAAGGAGTTCAGCCGCGGGTCGAGCCGTTGGATCCGGTCGAGGCAGAGCCCGACCAGCTCGGTCGCCGAGACCCTGCCCTCGCGCACCATCTCGGCCTGGCGCGCGGCGCCCGCGAACGCGATCTCCTCGGCTCCCTCCGGCATCGCCGGCCATCCTAGGCGCTGACGGCGCCCCGCGCTATTCCCCGGCGACCCGGAACCCGATCTGTTTCCCGGCTTCCGATGTCGCCGTCAGTGTGCTGATGCCTTCGTAGACGAGGTCTTCGTAGGTGCCTTTACCGACCGGACAACCGACGAACGAGTGCAGTTCGTATTTCATCCCTTCGATTGTGACTCTTGCCGTCACGTCGTCGTCGGCGGTTCCTTCTTTGTTTGTTTCGTCGATCAGGGCGACGTGCGACCTGTTGGACTGGGGCGGCACTGTGAGTTGGCAGATCGTCGCGGTCCCCTGACGCAGGTTGATCACCACTTGTTTGCCTTCGGGGCATTCGAGATCGACCTGGGAGAGGTATTCGTCGGCTTTCACCCGTTGCAGCCCGTGCAACCGGTAATCGCATCTTCGAACCAATTGATCAAGAAGTATTGATGATATTAGGCTTCGGCGGGCTCGGCACCGCCCTCGAAGCTGAGATCGGGCAGGGCGCGATCGAGCCAGCTCGGCATCCACCAGTTCCAGCGGCCCATCAGCTTCATCGCCGCCGGGACGAGGATCAGGCGGACCAGGGTCGCGTCGAGGGCGATCGCGACCGCGCAGCCGAGGCCGAGCTCCTTGATCGAGGGGACGCCGGTGAGCACGAAGACCGCGAACACCGCGCTCATGATCAGCGCCGCCGAGGAGATCGTGCGGGCGCTGGAGGCGAGGCCCTCGGCCACCGCGCGCTGGTTGTCGCCGTGGCGCATGTAGCGCTCGCGGATCCGCGACATCAGGAAGACCTCGTAGTCCATCGAGAGGCCGAAGACGACGGCGAAGATCAGCGGCACGTTGATCGTGTCCAGCGCCCCCTGGCTTTCGAAGCCGAGCAGGCCGTCGACCCAGCCCCACTGGAAGATCGCGACCAGGACGCCGAAGGCGGCGCCGATCGAGAGCAGGTTCATCAGCACCGCCTTCAGCGGCAGCAGCAGCGAGCGCAGCATCACCATCAGGACGACGAAGCTGAGCGCGAGGACGAAGAGGACGATCTTCCACATCGAGCCGCCGATCAACCGCCGCACGTCGCGGCTGCGCGCGGTTTCGCCGCCGACGCTGACCGTCGCCGCGGCGGCGAGGGGAGTGCCCGGGACGACCTCGCGACGCAGGCGGTCGACCAGCGCCGCGGCGGCGTCGGACTCGCTCGGCGCGCTCGGCGTGGCCTGGATCAGGGCGCTGTCGGAGGCGAAGGCCGGCGGGGCGACCGAGCTGACGCCGGGGGTGCGATCGAGGCGGCGGGCGAAGGCGGCGACGGCGGCACGGCCTTCCGGCCCCGGCGCGCCGTGGAAGGCGGCGACGACCTGGATCGGGTCGGTGCCGCCGCCGAGCTGCTCGGAGGCGAGTTCGTTGCCGACCCGCACGTCGCTTCCCTTGGGGAACTGTTCGAGCGCCTCGGTCCCCGTCCGCAGGGAGAGCAGCGGGATCGCCAGCGTCAGCAGGACCGCCGAGACCGCGGCGATCGCGGTCCACGGCCGCGCCATCACCCGCTCGGTCCACCTGCCCCAAAACCCGCCATCTCCTCTGCTCCCGTGGGGGGCCAAGGAGTCAGATATGGATGGCCCCCCACTCCCGCGTCCGGGGATGGCGGGGGCACGCGAGGGACGGAAGAACCGCAGCACCCGGGCCACGACTCCGCCGGGCATGACCCGGTCGCCGAGCATCGCGATCAGCGCCGGCAGCAAGGTGGTCGCGGCGAGGATCGAGACCGCGACCACCGTCATCGCCCCCAGCGCCATCGAGCGCAGCGCCTGGTTGTCGACCATCCAGAGGCCGGCGAGGGAGATGATCACGGCGAGGCCGGAGAAGGTCACCGCCAGCCCGGAGGTGGAGAGCGCCTCGGCCCGCGCCTCGCGCTTCCCCCGCCCCGCTTCGCGCTCCTCGCGGTAGCGGGCGAGGATGAACAGCGAGTAGTCGACCGCCACGCCGATCCCGATCATCGAGGCCATGTTGGTGACGAAGACCGAGGTGGTCATCTGCAGCGAGATGAAGTAGATGAGGGCGCCGGTGACGAGCACGCTGACGAAGCCGAGCGCCAGCGGCAGCGCCGCCGCGGCGAGCGAGCCGAAGACGACGAGGAGGATCAGCGCGACGATCGGGAAGCCGCCCGCCTCGGCCTGGGAGAGGTCGCGCTTGGAGAGTTCCTGCATCCCCGCCCAGATCGCCGGCTGGCCGATCAGGTAGGGGGTGACCCCGGCGCGGGCGGCGCCCGGCGCGAGGTCGTCGCGCAGCGTCGTCGCGGTGTCGATCAGCTCGTCGGAGGAGCGGTCGCTGCGGAGCGCCAGGAGGGTCGTGCCCCCGTGCTGGAGCTCGCGCCGCGCGCGGGCAGCCGCCGCTGCCGGCAGCGTCACCTCTTCGAGGCCGGCGACCTCGCGCCGCACCCGCTCGACCGCCGCCGCCCGCGCCGCCGGCCCGGCGTCGGGCCTCGCCTTCAGCAGCACCGAGATCCCATCGGCCCGGGAGCCGAAGTCGATCTGCAGAGCCTCGCTGACCGCCTTCGACTGGCTGCCGGGAACGTCGAAGCCGCCTCCGGTCAGGTGTTCGGTCTGCCGCGATGCGAAGGGAAGGGCGAGGGCGACGATCGCGACCCATCCGGCGACGACCCAGCGCCGCCGCCGGCCGAGCACTGCCGCGAGTCGAGTCATCCCATCGCGCATTGGCTGATTGGCCAGCTTTTCGTAGATGGCGCGGGGCGTCTGTGCGGACGATCACTCCAGGACGGCGGCGCGCCCGTAGCGCGGCAGTCCTTTGTCCTGCATAGCGGTGGAAAGGACTGCCGCGCCTCGTTTGTCGCGCGGAAGCGCTACTCGGAGACGAGCAGGTAGCGGGCCGAGGCGGCGCCGGCGGCGAGGGTGGGGCCGTTGTCGCGCTCGGGGTCGGAGAGGGCCTGGAGGGCGAAGCCGTCACCTACCGCGAACAGGTAGGAGACGACGGCGTCGGCGTCGTGGCGCAGGCTGAGCACTCCCTCCCGCTCCTTCGCCCGCAGCACGTCGGCGACGTGGGAGCGGGTGCGCTCGAAGAGCTGGCCGACCTCGCGCTGGATCTCCGGGTTGCGGCGGCCGGCGCTGAACAGCTCGTAGAGCAGCAGGAAGAAGCCGGGCTCGTTCTCGATCATGTCGGTGAGGCTGGCGAGGAGGACGTCGAGGACGTCGTCGACCGACTTCGCCCGCGCCAGCATCTCGTCGAGGCGGGCGACCCGCAGCTCGGCGTCGCGGCGGACCACCTCGACCAGCAGCCGCTCCTTGGTCCCGAAGTAGTAGTGGAGGAGGCCGCGGCTGACCCCCGCCTCGCGGGCGACGTGCTCGAAGGTGGAGCCGGCGGCGCCGCGGCGGGCGACGCTGTCGCGCATCGCCTCGACGATGCGCTGCGCCTTCTCGCTGCTCAGCTCCCGCTCTTTGGTCGCAGCCTCCATCACTTCAGTCTAAGAGAGAGACGAGCGGCAGACCCGCTGAACCCGACAAAAGGCCTCTCCCGGTAGGGGTGGAACGTCTTGTACTTTTTCGGCGCGTCGGACCTCGGACGGCCACCACCGCCAGACGAAAAAGTTAAGTGGAACCCCTATCGGGATAGGTTCTCAGACCTAAGAACCGTTGATGCTCGTCGCCGACGTGTACTCGAACTCCTCTTCGGCGCCGAAGAGGGCGTCGAGCACGGTCTTGCGGGCGTCCTCGCTGACGATCAGCGCGATCACCGCCGCGACCATCCCGAACAGGATCAGGCGGCCGAGCCGGCTCTTGCGCTTGGGCGGGTGGCGGAACCTCTCCGAGGCGTCGCGCAGGCTCTCGGCGGCCTCGCGGAGGTCCTTCTGGACCTTCTTGTCGCTGGTCACCGCCTTGACCGCGCCCTTGCCGTTGCCGGTCGCGCGCCCGTAGGCGCCGCGGGCGGCCTCGAAGGCGTCGCGCAGGCTGTCGCGCAGCTCTTCGTCCTCCATCAGGCGCTGCACATAGGGGTTTTCGCGGGCAGTCTCGTAGATGTCGCCGGCGCGGGCCGCCTTCGTCTTGGTCATATCCCTCTCCTAGCTGGTTCCGTGGCGTCGTGGCTGGTTCGGTGGCGGTCCCCAGGATAACCCTCTACCCCGGGCCGACGCCATCCAACAGCACACCGTTGGTGCGGAAGTCGAGCTGGGCTTCGCGCAGCGCCCGCAGGCGCAGCGGCGCGAGGCCGGGCCCCGCCACCCGGTAGCGCCGGATGTAGAGGCGGCCGGTGTCTTCGACCGCCACCTCGCGGAACCCGGGGCCGAGCAGTCGCCGCGGGGGCGGCGGCGCGTGGCCGTCGGAGACGAGGTCGATCTCGCGCACCAGCCAGCCGTAGCCTTCCGCCGGCGTCACCTGGATCCCCCCGGTCGCGAGGTAGTAGCGCAGCGGCGCCTCGCCGAGCACCCAGGTGACCGTCGCCCGCGGGCCCGTCGGTTCGCCGAGCCGCGCCGCGACCGCGCCCCAGTCGGGGCGCTGGAGCTGCGGCGAGGCGCTCGCCCAGACGCAGAAGCCGAGCGAGTAGACGAGCAGCCCGGCGCCGATCGCGGCGCCGAGGCGGCGCGCCCGCGGCAGTGTCACCGCGATCGCGACCGCGATCAGCAGCGGGACGAGCGCCGGCATCAGATTGCGCGCCAGGACGTAGTCCTTGCCCGGCAGCAGAAGGGCCAGCATCAGGGGGATGGCGATCGTGGCGGCGCCGATGCCGAGCGGCAGGGTCGCGGCGCGGCGCTCCCCGCGATCCGCGCGGAAGGCGAGCAGCGAGAGCGCGGCGAGCGCCAGGGCGAGGGGGATGAAGGCGAATGCCGGCTGCTCCGGCCGAGCGACGATGTCGCTGGTCTCGCCGGTGGCGAAGGTCGCCGCCGTTTCCCAGAGCCGGTGGCCGAGGCCGAAGTTGGCGATCCACTCGGCGTGGCCGATCGACATTTGGTGGGCCGCCAGCGGCGCCAGCAGCAGCCCGGCGAGGCCGGCGATCCCGAGGCCGGCGAGGCTCTCGCGTCCGCGGCGCCGCAGCAGCAGCACCGCCTCCACCAGGACCGGGAAGACCGCGAAGTAGTGGGTGGCGAGGGCGAGCCCGGAGGCGACTCCCCAGAGGACGAAGTCGCGCCGGCGGCCGTGGCGCACGGCGCGAACCGTGTAGAGCAGCGAGACCGCGCAGAGCAGGGCGAAGAGCGCGTAGGCCCGCGCCTCCTGCGAGTACCAGAGCAGCATCGGGTTGACCGCGACCAGCGCCGCCGCCATCAGACCGGCGCGGCGCCCGCGCAGCTCGAGGCCGATCAGGTAGGCGACCGGCACCGTCGCGACCCCGGCCAGCGCCGAGATCGAGCGCAGGCCGAGCTCACCCGTCCCGGTCAGCTGCGTCCAGACCCAGGCGAGGGCGTAGTAGAGCGGCGGCGCCGACTCGCTGGAGCTGACCGCGTCCATCGCCTGCCCGAAGCCCCCGCGCATGATCCGGGTGGCGGTGACGATCTCGTCGTGGTGGTAGCTCTGCACCCCGAGGGTGGCGAAGCGCAGCAGCGCGGCCAGCCCGGTCAGCCCGGCGACGATCCAGAAGGCGCGCGAGCGTTCCCGCGCCGCCTCGCGCAGGGTCCGGGTGTATGCGGCAGGGCGACGCCTGACCAGGGTGGCTGCCTCCATCTAGTCGACCACCCCTCAGGAGAGCGCGACGTCGAGGGCCTTGGAGACCTCGTCGACGAAGGCGAACTCGAGCTCGCCGAGCTCATGCTCGGGGATCTCGGCGACGTCGCCCTCGTTGCGCTCCGGCACGATCACGCGCTTGATCCCGGCCCGCTGCGCCGCCAGCGACTTCTCCTTCAGGCCGCCGATCGGCAGCACCTGCCCGGTCAGGGTCACCTCTCCGGTCATCGCGACATCGTTGCGAACCGGTCGGCCGCTGACCAGGGAGGCGAGCGCGACGGTCATCGCGACCCCGGCGGAGGGACCGTCCTTCGGCACCGCGCCGGCGGGGACGTGGATGTGGATGTCGTGCTCGGCGAACCAGTCCTCGCCCAGCTTCGGCGCGACCTCGGCCCAGTGCCCGCGCACCCAGGAAAGCGCCGCCTGCGCCGACTCCCTCATCACGTCGCCGAGCTGGCCGGTGATCGTCAGCTTGCCGCCGCCCGGCATCGCGGTCGCCTCGATGAAGAGGACGTCGCCGCCGGTCGGCGTCCAGGCGAGCCCGGTGGCGACGCCGGGGTCCTTGGTGCGGCGGCGCTGCTCGGCGAAGACGCGGCGGCGCCCGAGCAGCTCGCGCGCCCGTTTGCCGGAGATCTTCACCTTGCCCTCGACCCTGCCCTCGGCGACCTCGCGGGCGACTTTGCGGCAGATCGCGCCGAGCTGGCGCTCGAGGTTGCGGACTCCCGCCTCGCGCGTGTACTCCTCGATCACCGCGGTCAGCGCCGCGTCGGCGAACTCGATCTGGGACGCCTTCAGACCGTTCGCGTCGATCTGCCGCGGAACCAGGTAGCGGCGGGCGATGTGGCGCTTCTCCTCGACCGTGTAGCCGGACAGCTCGATCGTCTCCATCCGGTCGAGCAGCGGTCCCGGCACCGTGTCGAGGATGTTCGCGGTGGCGATGAAGACGACGTCGGAGAGGTCGAACTCGAGGTCGAGGTAGTGGTCGCGGAAGGTGTCGTTCTGGGCCGGGTCGAGCACCTCCAGCATCGCCGAGGCCGGGTCGCCGCGGAAATCGGAGCCCATCTTGTCGATCTCGTCGATCATGAACACCGGGTTGCGGGAGCCGGCGTCGCGCAGGGCGCGGATGATCGTCCCCGGCAGCGCCCCGATGTAGGTGCGGCGGTGGCCGCGGATCTCCGCCTCGTCGCGGACGCCGCCGACCGAGATCCGCTCGAACTCGCGCCCCAGCGCCTTCGCGATCGAGCGGCCGAGGCTGGTCTTGCCGACTCCGGGAGGCCCGACGAAGCAGAGGATCGGCCCGGGGGAGTCCGGGTTCAGCTTGCGCACCGCCAGGTACTCGAGGATCCGGTCCTTGACCTTCTCGAGGTCGTAGTGGTCCTCGTCGAGCACCTTGCGGGCGTGGGCGATGTCGAGGTTGTCCTCGGTCTGCTTCGACCAGGGGAGCTCGACCAGCCACTCGAGGTAGGTGCGGATGACGCCGTGCTCGGCCGCCGCGGGCGGCAGCTTCTCCAGCCGCGCCAGCTCGCGGTCGGCGGCTTTGCGGGCGTGCTCGGGCAGCTCCGCCGCCTCGATCCGCTCGCGCAGTTCGTTCGCTTCGGCCTGCTGCTCGTCCCCCTCGCCCAGCTCGTCCTGGATCGCTTTCAGCTGCTGGCGGAGGAAGAACTCGCGCTGGCCCTTGTCGACTTCGGACTGGACCTGGGACTGGATCTGGGTCCCGAGCTGGACCACCTCGAGCTCGCGGGCGAGGATGCGGGAGAGGTGGCGCAGGCGCTTGGCGACGTCGACCTCCTCGAGCAGGTTCTGCTTCTCCTCGGTGCCGATCCGCAGGGCCCCGGCGATCAGGTGGCCGAGCGCCGCGGGGTCGTCGATGTTGGCGACCGCCATCTGCAGCTCTTCGGGCAGGTAGGGGATCTGCTCGACGATCTCCGAGAAGGTGCGCTGCACGTTGCGGCTCAGCGCCTCCAGCTCGGGGCTCGGCTCCGTCACGTCGGGCAGCTCGGCGATCCGCGCGACCAGGTAGGGGTCCTCGGCGACGTAGGGGCCGAGGCGCACCCGCTGGGTCCCCTGGACGAGGATGCGGAGCGAGCCGTCGGGGATCTTCAGCATGCGGGCGACGAAGCCGACCACGCCGACCTCGTAGAGGCCGTCGGGGCCCGGCTCCTCGTCCTCGGGATCGCGGGCGGCGACCATCGCCAGCATCCGGTTGGCGCCGAGGACGTCGTCGACCAGCTTGATCGAGCGCTCCTGGCCGACGGCGAGCGGCGTCAGCGTGTCCGGGAAGGTGACCGAGTCGCGCATCGGCAGCACCGGCAGCGCGTCGGGGAGCGGCTGGTCGGCGATGATCGCCTGCTCGGCGTCGAGCGGGGAGTCGACGACCTCGAGGACCGGGGCGCCCTCCATCACTTCCTTCCGATCGGCACCGAGCGGGTGGTCTCGGACGGGTCGCGCAGCGGCAGCTCGATCCGCAGGACCCCGTCCTCGTAGGTCGCGCTGGCGCGCTCGGCGTCGACCTCGACCTGCAGCTCGACCACGCGGCGGAACGGCCCGGAGGGGATCTCCACCTGCTGGTAGACGCGCCCCTCGGTCTCCTGCACCGGCCGCTCGCCGGCGATCGCGAGGTGGCGGCCGCTGACCTCGATCCCGACCGCGCCGAGCTCGACCCCGGCGAGATCCACCTTGACCACGGCCCGCTGCGGATCGCCGCAGTAGTACACGTCGACGTTCGGCGAGAAGCCGGTCGAACGGCGGTTGACGTAGCGGGTGCGACCCCAGGAGTCACCCAGCATCTGATCCATCTCCCTGCGTACGCGGGCAAAGTCTGCGAACAAATCCCGTTGGGGCATGGCACAAACATAGCCAGCGGCGGCCGGTGGGTGCCACGGGGAGGGGGTCCGAGAACGGACCCAGTTTGGCCCGCCCGCAGGACCCCCTCCCCGTGGCGCTCGCCTCTGCTGGCCCTATGCGGCCCGCGACGCCCAGCGGGGTGCGCGCATGAGGAGGACCGGCTGACGCGGCGGGACGAGGCCCTCGGGGCGATTGGGACGGAAGGTCGCGCAGGGCTCGGCCAGCTCGAGGGCGCAGAGGTGGTTCTTGTGGAAGTAGCAGTCCTCGCAGGTGGGGGGCTTCGGCTTGCGCGGCATCGGGGGCGCATCTTGGCAGCGCCGTGACGCTCTCGTGAGGGGCCATTCCGCAATTCGCCACATCTTCGCCACGCTTCCGTCACAGGTTCCCCGCGTGTTGCGGAGGCACGAGGGGCCGTCGCTACTATTGGCGCGGATGGAGGCTCACAACCGTACCGAGAAGCTCTCGGCCTCACCGCAGCTCTTCAAGAGCGAATTCCTCAACTTCTTCTCCCGCGTGCACCCGGCGATGCCCGCGGTGATCTTCGGCCCGGTCGTGGTCGCGATGGAGTGGATCGGGGCGTCGCGGGGCGCGGCGGCCTGGGAGCTCGTCCTGCTTTCGCTGGCCGGGATCGGGATCTGGACCCTGACCGAGTACTGGCTCCATCGCCTGGTCTTCCACTGGGAGCCGGACAACGCCTTCGGCCGCCGCATGCACTTCATCATCCACGGGATCCACCACGACCACCCGAACGACAAGCTGCGCCTGGTGATGCCGCCCTCGGTCGCGATCCCGCTCGCCGCCCTCTTCTTCGTCGCCTTCCGCCTGCTCTTCGGCAGCCCGGCCGCCTTCCCGGTCTTCGGCGGCTTCATCTTCGGCTACCTGATCTACGACTACATGCACTACTACGTGCACCACTTCGTCCCGAAGTCGGCCCTCGGCAAGAGGCTGCGCGAGCAGCACATGCGCCACCACTTCCAGGACCACCGCTACGGCTACGGCGTCTCCTCCCCCCTCTGGGACGTCGTCTTCGGCACCCTGCCCCGCAAGCGCGGCAGTTGAGAGAGGGACCCGGTCCCTCATACGGACGCCCGCAACGCGAGCTCCAGCTCAAAGCGGGCGTCGGGGTCGTCGAGCTGGTCGCCGAGCAGCTCGCGCAGCCGGGCGATCCGGTAGCGGGCGGTCTGGGGGTGGATGTGGAGCTCGGCCGCCATCGCGACCGCGTTGCCGTGGTGTCGGACGTGGGCGAGGGCGGTCTCGCGCATCCTCTCCCCGGCCTTCGGCGTGAGCTCCTGGAACGAGGCGAGGCGGCGTGCGGCGATCCTCGCGACCAGCGGCGCGCCTTCGAACAGCAGCAGCTCCGCCAGGCGCGTCTCCGCTCTCAGCACTCGGGAGCCCGGCAGCGCTCCGGCTTCGGAGGCGGCCAGCAGCGCCCGGGCCAGCGACCACGATTCGCCCGCGCCACCCGGCTCCACCGCCGGCCCGACGGCGACCGTCGCGGTCCCGGCGACCCGCTCGAGCACCGCTTCCCGGCCGGGCCCGTCGGGATCGGGGAGCAGCAGGCAACCGGCCTCCTCCAGGACCGTGGAGACCGACTCCGGCAGACCGGCGGCGAGCGAGGAGAGGTCACGGTCCGCGCAGGCGACCGCCGCGAGGCTCTGCGGCAGCGGCCAGCCCGCCGCCCGCGCGGCGGCCGCGACATCCGAGCGGTCCGCCGGAGGCTCGCGCAGGAGCAGCGCGACCAACTCGTGCCGACGTCGGCTGCGCACGTCCTCGACCCCCTTCTGCGCCGCGGCATAGCCGTCCACGGAGGCGGCGGAGATCTGCTCGACGTAGGCGAAGATCGCCTCGGCGAGGAGGCTCAGCGGCTCCGCCTCCAGGCCGGCCTCCCGTCCCACCCTGGCGAAGCGCCGCCAGGCGACCCGGGCGCCGACCCGGTACGCCGCCTGCAGGGAGTCGAGCGTGCGGCCCTGGCGGAGCTCACCGCGGCCGAGCTCGACGTAGACGTCGCGACCGGGTTCCCGATCCGCGTCGGGATCGCGGATCAGCGCGAGGAACTGCCGCAGGGCCGCATCGACGCCGGTGCGGATGCCGCGGCCGAACCGGCCCTCGAGCGGCCGCGCGTACTCGGGCACCTCGGCGGCGATCGAGGCGAGGATCTCGGCGGTGATCGCGGCGAGCTCGGGCTCGATCAGGTCGGCGACCTGCGTCGGGAGATCTCGCCACGGCTCAGAATCCAAGGATTTTGTCATCTCAATGACAAGAATTGAGCGAAAGAAGTTGTCTGGAGAGTAATCTATATCGCCTCTCCCAGCGTATCTTGTGCACGTGGGCGAGATGACCAGGACCGAGAAGGCGGCGAACCTCGGAGCGGTCGTGCTCCCCTTCCTGGCCACCGTGCTGGCCATCCTCCTGCTCTGGAACCGCCTGGTCCGGCCCGCGGACCTGGCGATCGCCGCGGTCATGTACGCGATCACGGCGGTCGGGATCACGGTCGGCTTCCACCGGCTTCTCACCCACCGTTCCTTCCAGACCTCCAAGGCGACCGAGTACGCGTTCGCCATGCTCGGCTCGATGGCGGTCCAGGGACCGGCGATCGCCTGGGTGGCGGACCATCGCAAGCACCATGCGCACACCGACGAAGAGGGCGACCCACACAGCCCACACGTAGGCCACGACGGTGGCGTGAAGGGCATGCTCGCGGGCCTCTGGCATGCGCACACCGGCTGGCTTATGTCAACTCAGGGTCGGGCCGACTGGAAGCGCTATGCGCCGGACCTCTACGAGGACAGCGGCATGAGAGCGATCAGCCGCCATTTCGTACTCTTGGTACTCGTCAGTCTTGCGTTGCCCGCCCTGGCTGGCTACGCAGTCAGTGGCACTCTCGCGGGCGCCGCGACCGGGCTGCTCTGGGGTGGTCTGGTGCGCATCTTCTTCGTCCACCACATCACCTGGAGCGTCAACTCCGTCTGCCATTTCTTCGGCACCCGACGGTTCGACACCGACGATCGCTCCACCAACGTCTTCTGGCTCGCTCTTCCCTCGCTGGGTGAGTCGTGGCACCACAACCACCACGCCTTCCCCCGCTCCGCCTCTCACGGCCTCAAACGGTGGGAGCTGGACCCTTCCGCGGCGATCATTCGCGTCATGGAGTCGCTGGGCTTGGCCCGTAACGTGATCCGCATCTCTCCGCAGCGCCAGGCCGAGCGCGCCCAATAGCCGTCCGCGCGCGCCGACAACGGCATTCATCCATTTGGCCAGTTGAGGGACTTCCTCTGAGCAAAGGGGAAGTCACAGTGATAGTGACTGTGCCACACTCCACAATTGGCAGATCACTTTTTGGATGGAAAGGAAAACGATGCCCAGCACGACGAACGTACTCGACGAGGCCAAGGAGCTGGTTCAGAAGCGCCTTGCCGACCTCGACGAGGAGCGCAAGCGCCTCGAGCGCGCCCTGGCCGAGCTTGGCGGCAAGGCGATCCGTCGCGCTCCCGGTCGACCTCGTGGCAGCAAGTCAGGCGCCCCCAAACCCGGCCCCCGTCGCCGTCGCCGGCGCGGTGGCACCCGTGCGGATCAGGCGGTCGACCTGATCGCGAAACAGCCCGGGATCAGCGCTTCCGACGTCGCCAAGACGATGAAGATCAAGCCGAACTACCTGTACCGGGTCCTCGGCGACCTCGAGAAAGAGGGACGGGTGAAAAAGCAGGGTCGCCAGTATTACCCTGCCGGCTGAGCCCAGCCTTCGGCGAATTTCAAAAGAGGCCGGCCAGATGGCCGGCCTCTTTCTTTGCCGGCTGAGAAAGGTCTAGATCAGGCCGAGCTGGCTGACCGCGTCCCGCTCCTCCTGCAGCTCCATCACGCTGGCGTCGATTCGCTCGCGCGAGAAGGCGGGCGCCTCGAGCCCCTGCACGATCGACCACTCGCCGCCGCTGCAGGCGCAGGGGAGCCCGCAGACGATCCCCTCGCCGATCCCGTAGGAGCCGTCGGCCGGGACCGCCATCGACACCCAATCGCCGTCATCGGTGCCGAGCACCCAGTCGTGTATGTGGTCGATCGCGGCGTTTGCCGCCGAGGCGGCGCTGGAAGCGCCGCGGGCGGAGATGACCTCGGCTCCCCGCTTCGCCACCCTCGGGATGAACTCGTCGGCGATCCAGGCCTCGTCGTCGACCGCGTCCCAGGCGCTCCCTCCCTCCACCCTGGCGTTGACCAGGTCGGGGTACTGGGTGGTCGAGTGGTTGCCCCAGGTGGTCATGTTGGTGATCGCGGAGACCGGCTTGCCGAGCCTGTTGGCGAGCTGGGATATCGCCCGGTTGTGATCGAGGCGCATCATCGCCGTGAACCGCTCCCGGGGCACGTCTGGGGCGTTCGACATCGCGATCAGGCAGTTGGTGTTGGCGGGGTTGCCGACCACCAGGACCCTGATGTCATCCGCGGCGCCGGCGTTGATCGCTTCGCCCTGGGGCTTGAAGATGCCGCCGTTGGCCTCGAGCAGATCGGAGCGCTCCATGCCGGGGCCGCGCGGCCGCGCCCCGACCAGCAGCGCCACGTTGCAGCCGTCGAAAGCCTGCTTGGGATCGTCGCTGATATCGATCCGCCTCAGCAGCGGGAAGGCGCAATCGTCCAGCTCCATCGCGGTTCCCTCGGCCGCCTTGACCGCGTCGGGGATCTCCAACATGCTCAGCTCCACCGGGGTGTCGGGACCGAGCATCTGCCCGCTGGCAATCCTGAACAGCAGCGCGTAGCCGATCTGGCCGGCCGCGCCGGTGACGGTGACCTTGACTGGGGTGCTCACGAAATTCGTCTCCTCGAAGTTGTGGGTGAACGGTTACGCCATCGCCTCGCGCAGGCTCTCGTCGATCGAGGCGAGGAACTCCTGCGTGGTCTGGAACTCCTGCCCGCCACCGACCAGCAGCGCCAGGTCTTTGGTCATCTTGCCGCCTTCGACCGTTTCGACGCATACCCGCTCGAGCGTCTCCGCGAACGCGGTGACCTCGGGAGTCTCGTCCATGCGGCCGCGAGCGGCCAGCCCGCGGGTCCAGGCGAAGATCGACGCGATCGGGTTGGTCGACGTCGGCTTGCCCTGCTGGTGCAGGCGGAAGTGGCGGGTGACGGTGCCGTGGGCCGCCTCGGCCTCGACCGTGCGCCCGTCGGCGCTCATCAGCACACTGGTCATCAGCCCGAGCGAGCCGAAGCCCTGCGCGACGGTGTCCGACTGCACGTCGCCGTCGTAGTTCTTGCAGGCCCAGACGTAGCCCCCCTCCCACTTCAGCGCCGCCGCCACCATGTCGTCGATCAGCCGGTGTTCGTAGGCGATCCCGGCGGCCTCGAAGTCCGCCTTGAACTCGTCCTCGTACACCTCCGCGAAGAGGTCCTTGAAGCGCCCGTCGTAGCGCTTGAGGATGGTGTTCTTGGTCGAGAGGTAGACGGGGTAGCCGCGGTCGAGCCCGTACCGCATCGAAGCGCGGGCGAACTCGCGGATCGACTCGTCGAGGTTGTACATCGCCATCGCGACGCCGCCCCCGGGGAAGTCGTAGACGTCGAGCTCGACCGGCTCGGAGCCGTCCTTCGGCGTGTAGGTGAGGGTCAGGGCGCCCTCGCCGGGGACGACCAGGTCGGTGGCGCGGTACTGGTCGCCGAAGGCGTGGCGGCCGATCACGATCGGCCTGGTCCAACCGGGCACCAGGCGGGGGACGTTGGAGATCACGATCGGCTCGCGGAAGATCACCCCGCCGAGGATGTTGCGGATCGTCCCGTTCGGCGAGCGGTACATCTCCTTCAGGCCGAACTCCTCCACCCGCGCCTCGTCGGGGGTGATCGTCGCGCACTTGACGCCGACGCCGTGGCGCTTGATCGCTTCGGCGGCTTCGACCGTGATCCGGTCTTCGGTCGCGTCCCGGCTCTCGATCCCGAGGTCGAAGTAGACAAGGTCGAGGTCGAGGTAGGGGAGGATCAGCTGCTCTTTGATGAACGACCAGATGATCCGGGTCATCTCGTCGCCGTCGAGCTCGACCACCGGGTTCTTCACCTCGATCCTGGGCACGGCGGGCGATGCTATCTCCCCCGCGACCCCGGCCGCGCGCCGCCTCGAACGGCGTCCGAACTGCCACAATCGGTACCGAATGGCAACCGCGGAGCGACCCACGTCCGGCAATCACGAGGTGGCGAACCAGCCTCCGCCGCTGACCGGCTACAACCTCTTCGAGGCGGACCGGCCGCTGGTCGAGGCGGTGCGGCGCGAGGGGGCCGAGTGGGCCGAGGCGCGGATCTCCGCGGTCGGCGCCTATGCCGGCAGCGGGGAGGCGCAGCGGCTCGGCGCGCTCGCCAACGAGAACCCGCCGAAGCTGCGGACCCACGACCGCTACGGCCACCGCGTCGACGAGGTCGAGTTCCACCCCGCCTGGCACGAGCTGCTCGGGAAGGCGGTCGGCTACGAGCTTCACTCCCTTCCCTGGAAGGAGCCGCGGCCGGGGGCCCACGTCGCCCGCGGCGCCGCCTTCATGTGCATGTCGCAGGCCGAGGCCGGGATCGGCTGCCCGATCTCGATGACCTACTCGGTGGTGCCGGCGCTGCGCGCGCAGCCCGACCTCGCCGCCGAGTGGGAGCCGCGCATCCTCTCCTCCGAGTACGACCCGCGCAACGTCCCCGCGCCGCAGAAGCCCGGGGCCCTGATCGGGATGGGGATGACCGAGAAGCAGGGCGGCAGCGACGTCCGCGCCAACACCACCGTCGCCCGCCCGGTGAACGGCGGCGGGCCCGGCGCCGAGTACGAGCTGACCGGCCACAAGTGGTTCATGTCGGCGCCGATGTGCGACGCCTTCCTCGTCCTCGCCCAGGCCGACGGCGGCATCTCCTGCTTCCTCTTCCCGCGCTGGACGCCGGACGGCGAGCGCAACCGCTTCCGCCTTCAGCGGCTGAAGGACAAGCTCGGCAACCGCTCCAACGCCTCCAGCGAGATCGAGTTCGACGCCGCCTCGGCCTGGCTGGTCGGCGAGGAGGGCGCCGGGGTGCGAACGATCATCGAGATGGTCAACCACACCCGGCTCGACTGCGTGATGGGGGGCGCCACCGGGATGCGCGCCGGCGTCGTCCAGGCGCTGCACCACGCCTCCCACCGCTCCGCCTTCGGCCGCGAGCTGATCGAGCAGCCGCTGATGCGCAACGTGCTCGCCGACCTCTGCGTCGAGTCGGAGGCGGCGACGATCTCCGCCCTGCGCCTCGCCCGCGCCTACGACGAGTCGATCGCCGGCGATGAGGAGGCGCAGCGCTTCAAGCGGATCTCCAACGCGGTGCTCAAGTACTGGATCTGCAAGCGGGCCGTGGTCCACGGCGGGGAGTGCCTGGAGTGCCTCGGCGGCAACGGCTACGTCGAGGAGTCGGGGCTGCCCCGCCTTTATCGCGAGGCCCCGCTGGGCTCAATCTGGGAGGGATCGGGCAACGTGCAGTGCCTCGACGTCCTGCGGGCGATGATCAAGACCCCCGCCGCGCTCGAGGCCTTCTTCGCCGAGGTGAACGAGGGCGCCGCCGCCGAGCCGAGACTGGCCGCCTACGCCGGCTCGCTGCGGGACGAGCTGCCCGGCGACATCGACACGATCCAGACCCGGGCCCGCCGCCTGGTCGAGCGCATGGCCCTCGCCCTGCAGGCATCCCTCCTCATCCGCTACGGCGACGAGGCGGTCGCCGACGCCTTCTGCGCCTCCCGCCTCGCGGGCGACTGGGGCCAGGCCCTCGGCACCCTCCCGGCCGGCGCCGACTTCGGCCGCATCATCGATAGGCACATGCCAGCGTAAGACCGCGGCAGTCCTTTGTCCGGCATACCCTGACAAAGGACTGCCGCACTCGCGAAATCCTGGGAGGCTCGGGCGCTGAGGGGCAGAAACGGCCTGCGTGAGGGAGTCCCTCAACCCGCGTTCGCGCCGTCCCTCAGCGCCCGCCCGACCTGCTCGACGGTGATCACGCCGCTGAGGCGGCCGTCGGCGTCGACCGCCATCAGCGCTCCGAAGCGGCGCAGGTTCTGGTTGCTGAGCAGGGTGTCGAGCGGGGCGTCGTCGCGGACCTGGAAGGTGCCGTCGTCGAGCTCCAGGAGGTCGGCGACCAGGGAGCTGGAGCGGGAGATCTCGGGCACCTCGTCGGCGCGGTCGCGGACCAGCAGGCCGAGGAAGCGGTGAGCGGCGTCGACCACCGGGAACCAGGGCCAGCGGTAGCGGAGGAAGTACTCGTCGAGCGCCTGCTCGATGCTCAGCTCGCTGGGGATCGCGACCGGCTGGCGGTCCATCACGTCGGCGACCCGGAGGCCGTCGATGCGGCTGCTGATCGCCGTCTGCATCGCCGCGCCGCGGGCGGAGCCGTTGATCACCATCCCGATCAGCGTCAGCCAGACGCCGCCGAAGGTGCCGAAGATCGAGTCGGTGAAGACCATGTAGATGCCGGCGGCGACGAAGGCGTAGCCGAAGAGGCGGCCGAGCCCGGCGGCGAACCGGGTCGCCGCGGTGCGGTCGCCGCTGCGATGCCAGGCGATCGCGCGGGCGACCCGCCCCCCGTCCATCGGGAACGCCGGCAGCAGGTTGAAGACCAGCACCAGCGCGTTGATCATCGCCAGCCAGGCGACCAGCGCCAGCGGGCCGGTGACCCCGGGGGCGGCTTCGAACAGCGCCGCCTGCTTGAACACGTGCGGGCTGGAGGCGGCGATGCCGACCAGGGTCGTCGCCGCGACGATCGCCAGCGTCACCAGCGGCCCGGCCAGCGCGACCTTCAGTTCGGTCCCCGGGCTGTCGGCTTCGCGGTCCATCCGCGCCATCCCGCCGAAGATCCAGAGCTGGATGCTCCTGATCCCGATCCCGTTGCGCAGGGCGACCATCGCGTGGCCGAGCTCGTGCAGCAGGATCGAGCCGAAGAAGCCGACCGCGGTGAGGATCGCGAGCAGGAACGGCTCCGTCGCCGACCCCGACTCCCCGAGCAGGTCGCCGTAGGACTGCGACATCCAGAGGATGAGCAGGAAGAGGACGATGAACCAGGACCAGTCGACCCCGATCCTGATCCCCCGAACGCGGAAGAGGGTGAAGGAACCGCCACCGAGCATTCCCCCATGGTAAGTGGGTCCAGAAGGCGGCGGTGCGCCGTCTCCCCGCCTCCACCACCTGTGTGACGAATTCCGAGTACGCGCTCGGGCTTCGCCGCTATAGAGTCCGCGCCCGTGCCATCCCATGACGTCCTCGTAATCGGCGCCGGCCTGGCCGGGCAGCGGGCCGCCCTTGCGGCCGCCGAGCAGGGCGTTTCGGTCGGGATCGTCAGCAAGGTCCACCCGGTGCGGTCGCATTCCAACGCCGCCCAGGGCGGGATCAACGCGGCGCTCAACCCCGGCGACTCCTGGGAGTCGCACGCCTTCGACACGGTCAAGGGCTCCGACTACCTCGGCGACCAGGACGCGATCGAGATCATGTGCCGCGAGGCGCCGGAGGAGATCCTCCACCTCGAGCACCTCGGCGTCACCTTCCACCGCAACGAGGAGGGCAGGCTCGGCACCCGTGCCTTCGGCGGCGCCTCCGCCGCCCGCACCTACTACGTCGCCGACATCACCGGCCAGGCGATCATGCACGTGCTCTACGAGCAGCTGATGAAGTACTCCGAGCAGATCGCCCGCTACGAGGAGTGGTTCTGCACGGCGCTGGCTATGGACGAGCAGGGCGAGTGCTGCGGCGTCGTCACCCGCAACGTCGCCGACGGCTCGATGGAGCTGTTCGAGGCGAAGTCGGTGATCCTCGCCTGCGGCGGCAACGGCCAGGTCTGGAAGCCGACCACCAACGCGCTGATCTGCACCGGCGACGGGATCGCGATGGCCTACCGGGCCGGGGCGAAGCTGATGGACATGGAGATGATCCAGTACCACCCGACGACGCTGGCGGGCAAGGGCTTCCTGATCACCGAGGGCGCCCGCGGCGAGGGCGCGCACCTTCTCAACGCCAAGGGCGAGCGGTTCATGGAGCGCTACGCGCCGAACAAGATGGAGCTGGCCTCGCGCGACGTCGTCTCCCGCGCCGAGCAGACCGAGATCGACGAGGGCCGCGGCTTCCCCGACGGCACCGTCGCCCTCGACATCACCGTGGTGCCGAAGAAGCGGATCCACGAGGCGCTGCGGGAGATCGTCCTCGTCGGCCGCGACTTCGCCGGCGTCGACATCACCCGCGAACCGATCCACATCAAGCCCGGCAACCACTACACGATGGGCGGCATCAAGACCGACGTCGACGGCCGCACCGACATCCCCGGCCTCTACTCGGCGGGAGAGACCGCCTGCGTCTCGGTCCACGGCGGCAACCGGCTCGGCGCCAACTCGCTGCTCGACACGCTGATCTTCGGCCGCCGCTCCGGCGTCGACGCCGCCGCCCGCGCCAAGCGAATCCCCGGCTCACGCCCCTCGAGGCGGGTGCTGGCGGCCGAGGAGGCGATGATCGCCGACGTCAACGCGCGCGAGAAGGGATCCGGCCGCCGCGTTTCGGAGATCAAGCTGGAGCTGGGCCAGACGATGGACGCCAAGGTCGCCGTCTTCCGCGACGAGGCCGGGATTCAGGAAGCGCTGGAGACGGTGCGCCGGCTCAAGGAGGAGGCCGCCACCGCCTACATCGACGACCACGGCAGCGTCTTCAACCAGGACCTGCTGGGGGCGATCGAGCTCGGCTACATGCTCGACAACGCCGAGTGCACCTGCGTCGCCGCGCTGGAGCGCAGGGAGAGCCGCGGCGCCCAGTACCGCACCGACTTCCCCGAGCGAAACGACGAGGAGTGGCTCAAGCACATCGACCTCGAGCAGGGCGACGACGGCCCCGAGATCTCATACTCCGAGGTGACGATCACCCAGTGGGAACCGGAAGCGAGGACTTACTGATGGCCGACTACACGATCAAGGTCCGCAGGTTCCAGCCGGAGAGCGGCGAGGGCCCCTACTGGGAGGAGTTCGGCGTCGAGCTCGACCCCTCGCTCTCGGTGCTCGACGGGCTGCTGCAGGCGAAGGACCGCGACGACGGCTCGCTCGCCGTCCGCTGCTCCTGCCGGGCGGCGATCTGCGGCTCCTGCGGGATGAAGGTCAACGGCCAGTCCGGGCTGGGGTGCAAAACCCAGATCGGCGAGGCGCAGGAGCTGGCCGACAAGAAGGCGAGCGCGGTCGGCGGCGCGAGCTCCGGCAACGCGATCGTGATCGAGCCGATGGGGAACATGCCGGTGGTCAAGGACCTGATCACCGACATGGAGTCGACCCACTGGGCCAAGATCCGCCGCGTCACCCCCTGGCTCCTCCCCCACGGCGAGCCGCCCGAGCGCGAGTACGTGGTCGAGCCGGAATCGATGCTCGACATCACCCAGTCGATGGCCTGCATCCAGTGCGGCGCCTGCGTCTCCTCCTGCCTCTCGATGGAAGCCGACCCGGACTTCATCGGCCCGGCGGCGCTGGCCAAGGCCTACCGCTTCGTCGGCGACCCGCGCGACGCCGAGACCACCGAGCGCCTGCACGACCTCGCCGAGGACCCGCACGGGATCTACGACTGCACCCACTGCTTCAGCTGCATCGACGCCTGCCCCAAGGGCGTGGCGCCGATGGACCAGATCATGCGCCTGCGCCGCAGGGCGGGCGAGGAGGGGATCGAGGACCCCAACAGCGGCCACGACCACGAGATCGCCTTCGTCAAGATCATCGAGAAGAAGGGGACGCTGGACGAGTCGCTGCTGCTGCAGGAGTCATTTGCCCCAGGCCTCAAGGGCAAGCTGAAACCGAGCAAACGGGCGATCAGGGAAATGCTCGGCTCGATCCCGACGGCGCTGCGCGGGATCAGGACCGGCAAGATGCGCTCGCTGCCGAAGCTGATCCCGGGCGTCCACCACAAGCTCCCGGGCGGCGCCCAGGACGAGGTGAAGGCGATCTACCGCCACGCCGAGGAGCACAACGAGGAATTCAACCTGTACATCAAGGGCGAGGAGGGCGACGATGAGTGAGCCGACGATCAAGGTCGCCTACTGGCCGGGCTGCGTCTCGCGCGGCTTCACCCCGGAGCTGCACGGCTCGATGGCGCTGGTCGCCGAGCGGCTCGGGATCGAGCTGGTCACCCTGGACCGCGCCAACTGCTGCGGCGCCGGCGTGATCGCCGAGCACAACCAGGAGCTCGCCGACACGCTCAACGCGCGCACCTTTGCCCTCGCCCAGCAGACCGGGCTCTCGATGATGAACATCTGCTCGACCTGCCAGGGGGCGCAGTCGGAGTGCCAGCAGCGGCTCGACGCCGACTCCGCCTACCGCGCCCACGTCAACGAGGCGCTCTCCGGCCAGGGGCTCGCCTACGAGAAGGACAAGGACGGCTTCACCAACAAGAACTTCCTCTGGCTGCTGGTCGAGGACTACGGGCTCGACCGCCTCGCCTCGCTGGTGAAGCGGCCGCTGTCGGGCCTGCGGGTCGGCCCCTTCTACGGCTGCTACGTGGTGCGGCCGAAGGAGCGGCTCGGCTACGACGAGTTCCCCGACCGCGACGTCTACCTGGAGAAGGTGATCCAGGCGCTCGGCGGCGAGGTCGTCGAGTACGACGGCGCCCGCCGCTGCTGCGGCTTCCCGGTGATCGCGATGAACCGCGAGACCTCGCTGCGCCAGGCCGGCACCCACGTCGGCGACGCGATCGACGCCGGCGCCGACTGCCTCGTCACCCCCTGCCCGCTCTGCCACCTCAACCTCGACCTCCAGCAGCCGGAGGCGGCCAAGGTCGTCAACCGCGACCTCGGCCTCGCCGTCCTGCACCTGCCGCAGCTGGTCGGCCTCGCCCTCGGCGCCGAGCCGAAGGAGCTGGGGATGAGCAAGCACATCGCCTCGACCGGCTGGGTCGAGGAGCGCCTCAGCGCCGTCGCGGCGTAGACAGCACCTATTCGGTAGAGCTTCACCGAGAACCCATCCCGGTAGGGGTTCTCGGGTCTGCGGTCCACATAGGTGGGAGTTTTTGCATCGCACGCGATGCAAAGAATTGATATTAGGCTATAATGCATCGTTAACGAGGCATTATGCGAATTACGGCTTTCAACACCGATGCGGCGGTGCTCGAGGAGCTTGGCTCCCGCCTGCGCGAATCGCGCCTGCGCCGCAACCTCAGCCAGGCCCGCCTGGCCGAGGAAGCGGGCGTCGGGCGGGTCACCCTCCAGAGGCTCGAGGAGGGCGCGGCGAACGCCTCGATGTCGACCGTGATCAGGCTCCTCCGCGCGCTCGACCTCTCCGAAGGACTCGACCAGCTCGTCCCGGCCCCGGGCCCGAGCCCGATCGAAGAGCTGAAGCGCCGGGGTCGGCGGCGGCAGCGGGCCGGGTCACGGCGCGGCGGTGACGCCGCCCCACCGCCCGGGCCCTGGCGATGGCCCGATGAAGGCGAAGCTTGAGCACCCTCGCCGAGGTGCGGATCTGGGGCGCGACGGTTGGCGCGGTGCATCTCGAGGACGACTCACGCACCGCGGTCTTCGAGTACGACCCCGGCTTCGCCGCCAGCGGCATCGAGCTGGCCCCGCTGACCATGCCCGCGGCCGGTCGCCGCTTCAGCTTCCCCACCCTCTCGGAGGAGACCTTCAGCGGGCTGCCCGGACTCCTCGCCGACTCCCTCCCGGACCGCTATGGCAACGCGCTGATCGACGCCTGGCTGGCCGTCCGCGGCGAGGACGCCGGGGACTTCGACGCGGTCAAGCGCCTCTGCTACATGGGCAGGCGCGGCATGGGGGCGCTCGAGTTCGCTCCGGCGATCGGCCCCAAACCGACCACGAGCCACACGCTCGACGTCGAGGCGCTGGTCGAGCTTGCCGCGGAGGTCCTCGCCGAGCGTCGCGACCTCGCCGTCATCCTCAGCGAGCCCTCGAAACAGGAGGCCCTGCGCGAGATCCTCCGGGTCGGCACCTCCGCCGGCGGCGCCCGTGCCAAGGCGCTGATCGCCTTCGACCCCGAGACCGAGGAGACGCGCTCCGGGCAGCTCGACGTCCCCTCGCGGTTCGAGCACTGGCTGCTCAAGTTCGACGGGGTCGAGGACCCCACGCGCGACCTTGGCGCCTCGCGCGGCTACGGGGCGGTCGAGCTCGCCTACTCGCAGATGGCGAAGCTGGCGGGCATCGAGATGACCGAGTGCCGGCTTTTGGAAGAGGGCGGGCGCCGCCATTTCATGACCCGGCGCTTCGACCGCGACGAGGAGGGCGACAAGCTTCACATGCAGTCGCTCGGGGCGATCTCCCACCTCGACTTCAACCAGCCGGGAGCCCACTCCTACGAGCAGGCCTTCCTGGCCAGCCGCAGGCTCGGGCTCCCCCACTCCGCCATCGAAGAGCAGTTCCGCCGCATGGCGTTCAACGTCGTCGCCCGCAACCAGGACGACCACGTGAAGAACATCGCCTACCTGATGGACCGCGGCGGCGCCTGGTCGCTCGCGCCCGCCTTCGACGTCGTCTACGCCTACAACCCGCGGGGTCGCCAGACCGCCCGTCACCAGATGTCGATCAACGGCAGGCGCGACGGCTTCACGGTCGCCGACCTTCGCGGCGCGGGCGAGGCCGCCTCGTTGAAGCGCGGCCAGGCGGGGAGCATCCTCGCCGCGGTGACCGACGCGGTTCGCGCCTGGCCGGAACTGGCGGCCCGGGCAGGTCTCGGCGAGGAGCGGATCGAGCGGATCGCGAAGGCGCACCGCCTCGACCTTCCGCTCGGCTGAGCCGCCCTCGGGTTCGGCGAGCGGGGCCGCGCCGAAGCGCGGCCCCGTCCCGATCGATCCGGCTATTCGCCCGCGATGTAGAGCGGCGGGCCTTCTTCGGCTTCGGAGCCCTGGGCCACGGTCAGCTGCGAGGACTGCTGCAGCGCCGGAGGGCATTCCCCTTCCGGTCCTTCGACCAGCTGCCAGCGTCCCTGCATGATCAGCTGGCTGAGGCCTTCCGGGCCTTCCGGGGCGCCGTTGACGATCTGCCCGCTGAGGAAGTCGGCGAGATAGGAGCAGGGTCCGCCGGATCCATAGACCCTGATCCGGACCTGCCCCCCGCCTTCCTTCGCCACCACGAAGGCCCCCTGAGGACCGAGCGTTCCGAGGTAGACGAACCTCGAAGCGTCGAACGGGGTGTTTTCCAGCGCGACTTTCGATTCCGGCGATTCCCAGAACGGGTTGTTGCAGTGGTCGAAGATGAGGAATTGGAGCCCGCTGCCGGCGACCGTCCCATCTTCTTCGAAACTGCCGCTGTAGAAGCCGCCTTCGCAGGAGATGGTGCCTTCCGCACCCCCACCCGGGAATTCGAAGGTGGCGGTCGATTTCGGCATCAGCTGCCCGGACACCGTGCCGCTGAACCTTTCTCCGGGCGGGCAGAGGAGCATTCCACCGGCTTCTTCCGGCGCGGTTCGGCACAGCACGGTGCCGGTGGGGCTGCCGCCGCCTTCTTCTTCACCCCCTTCTTCTTCTTCTTCCCCGTCGATCTGGGCGATGGCGACCAGCGCCGCTTCCAGCACCGCGCCCGGCAGGTCCTGGTAGCCGGCGTGCCTGACGCTCGTCTGCCCGGCTTCCGGGTCGACGACGAAGCGGAGGTAATCGTGGAGCGTGGTCGCGACGCCTTTGCCGAAGAGGCCGACCGCGTTCGCCGGGACGACGTCCCAGGTGAGGGTGCAGATCGGGTAGGCGGTTTCGGACACTTCCCCGATCGAGGGATTGGAGCCGTATACCTGCGACCAGTCGACGTTGACGCCTTTTTCGAAGCCTTCCGGAAGCGAGTATTTGGCGGCGGCGCAGTTCGCTTCCCCCGATTCCGTCGCGGGACTGGCGAATTTCACGCCGTTGGAGACGTCGATGACCTGTTTCGGAGCCCACTGCTCGGCTTCCGGCAGGGAGCCGTAGGTGATCGTGCCCGCGTTTTCCCTGACGAAGGAGAGCGGGCCCTGCTCACCTTTCGCGGCAGGGCCGGCGACCGTCGTCAGCGGGCCTTCGCCTTCCTGGCAGGCGGCGGTTCGCGGCCATTCCTGGTTCGGCGAGGTTTCACCCCCAAACGGCGCCTGCAGCTGCGTCCAGGTGCGTTTTTCTTTGCCGGTGCAGGGCAGCCCCGCTGGATTCATCACGTTGAGGAAGTGCTTGAGCTGGTAGGTGGCGCCGGCGCTTTCGTCGCGGACGATCCGCGTGATCGCCTGATCGCAGTCGCCGCCGAGCGACTGGTCCGAGGCGGCATTCAGCTGGCGCCAGTTCTTGATTTCTCCGCTGAACACTTTCTGCAGCTGCACCGGTGAGATCCGGGGAACCGTGCAGGCCGGGTGCGCCGGCAGCGCCGGTGGGTGGGCGGCAATCGCGATCGCCGTTTGGGTCACCGGGACCACGACGGAGTCCGAGCCCAGCGCTTTGTGCAGGTTCGCCAGCATCGTCCCTTCTTCGCCGACCGGCCCGGCCGGAGCGATATCGGTCCCGAGGAAGTCGACGGGGAATTCGAATTCTTTGCCGTGCAGGACTCCGTCATCGGCACCCCAGGTGTGCAGGGCAGCCGTGCTGCTGACCGGCGTGTAGGCCAGTTTCGGCGTTCCGCCGGTCCCCTGGCTTCCGCTGCACGCAAGCGGGTTCGACATGCCGTTGAACCCGAGTTCGTTGTTCGAGGCCCACCTTTCCTGAGCGTGGGTTTGGAGGAATGCGCCCAGGCCATGGGCGTTTTCCCCCGAGCAATGTTCGCCGAGCGCCGAGGCGCTGGTGGCCTGGAGGGCGCCGAGAACGGCGACGAGGAGGACGGCGCAAGCGAGCGAGGCGATGCGCCAGCGGTCTCTCCAGGACCGCCAATCGGTGAGTCTCATCATGACTTCTCCCTTGTTGAGCACGAGCAGCGTCGTGCGAGGTATCGGCCCAGCTCTGAGCTGGGCGATCTAGCAGTAGTCAGGAGATGCCAATTAAAGACCGATTGGTTTCCAAAGGGTCGTCATACCGGCCTTCATCCCTGCCGCAGGCCGGCCCGCCGCGCCATCCAGCGGGCGCCGACGGTGTCGGTGAGGCCGTGGGCGACGATCGAGGCGATGATCGCGATCGCGGCGACGTCGAAGATCAGGTCGTTGGCCGGGACGTCCGACTTGAGCACGAAGAGGGCGAAGAGCATCGAGGCGACCCCCTTGGGGCCGAACCAGGCCATGAACAGCTTCTCCGAGCGGGGGATGCCGGTGCGCAGGAAGGAGAGCAGCACCGCGGCCGGGCGGGCGATGAGGAGCGCGAAGAGGACGAAGGCGACCAGCGGCGGGATGCTGTGGTGGAAGCCGGTGGCGACGATCAGCGCGCCGAAGACGAAGAAGGTGAGCACCTGGAGGATCGCGCTGGCGTTCTCGGCGAACTCGACGAACCCCTGCGGCACGTCGCGCTCGGTCGCCCCCATCGCGATCCCGCAGAGGAAGGCGGCGATCAGCCCGTTGCCGATCGTCGCTTCCGCCAGGCCGAAGGCGAAGAGGGCGAAGCCGACCGCGAAGATGCCCTCGTAGCGCGGCGTCAGCCCGCCGCCCGGCAGCCGGTGGTGGAGGCGGCCGGCGAAGGCGCCGAGAGCGACCCCGATCGCCGCCCCCACCAGCGCTTCGCCGGCCAGCTTCGCCGCTTCGCCGCCGGGGTTCCCGCCCGGCGAGGCGAGGACGAGGAAGAAGAGGACGAAGGGGAGCGCCAGTCCGTCGTTGAGGCCGGACTCGAGGTTGAGCGTGTGGCGGACCGAGCTCGGGACCAGGCGCGAGGTGACGACCGCGGAGGTGACGACCGGGTCGGTCGGCGAGAGGACGGCGGCGAGCAGGAACGCCTCTGCCCAGCCGAGGTCCGGGAAGAACGCCTTCGCCGCCAGCCCCAGCAGCGCCATCGTGATCGGCATCGCGATCACGAGCGCCCGCGCCACCGGCCCCCAGTGGCTGCGCAAAAGCTCGCGCTCGACGAACATCCCGTCGGAGAAGAGGGTGAGGATCAGCGCCAGCTCGATCAGCTCGACGATCGCCCTGTCGGTCGCGTCGACGTGGACGACGCCGGTCGCGGCGAGCAGGATCCCGAGCGCGACCGAGAGCACCGAGGCGGAGAGGACGGTGCCGCGCATCACCCCCGAGAGCGCGGCGACGACCGCGAGCAGGCCGCCGAAGAGGAGCAGCGCTTCTCCGAACCCGATGTCCATCCGTGGCTTATATATGGATATGGTGGGGGGGGACCTGTTGACTTCTCCTGAGCGAAACCCCCATTGCTCGACCCCGCCGCAGCCGCCGCTGCAGCTGCCGGCGACGATGCCGATCGACCGCCAGCGCGCGTTGATGGTCGGCGCCTCGAAGTGGGTCAACGGGACCGTGCTCAGCTACGCCTTCTTCGATTCCGATCCCAACCCCGCCTGGGCGCCGGCCGACGAGGCGCAGAAGGACGTCGTACGCGAATCCTTCGAAGCCTGGAAGGACCTGCCGATCGGCCTCGACTTCAAGGAGGTCGACGACCTCGCCGAGGCGGAGGTGCGGATCGGCTTCGACCAGAGCGACGGCTCCTGGTCCTACATCGGGCGCGACATCCTCAAGGCGGCGGCGAACGAACGGACGATGAACTACGGCTGGGACCTGACCACCACCTACGGCCACACGACCGCGCTGCACGAGATCGGCCACACGCTGGGCATGCCCCACGAGCACCAGAGCCCCTTCTCGGGGATCGTCTGGGAGGAAGACGCCGTCTACAGCACCTTCAGCGAACCGCCGAACAGCTGGTCGCGGCAGATGATCGAGAGCAACATCCTCGACAAGCTGGCGCCGGCCCAGGTCGAAGGCTCCTCCTGGGACCCGAGCTCGATCATGGAGTACGAGTTCGAAGCCGGGCTGATCTCCGAGCCGGCCGAATTCCAGGAAGGCATCCACCCGCCCGGCGCCGTCTCCGAGCTCGACGTGGACTGGATGACGACCTGGTACCCGGCGGGACAGACGGCGACGACGCTCGACCCGCTGAACTCGTCGCCGCTGCGGCTCGAGCCCAAGCAGCAGGCCGACTTCGCGATCTCCCCGCCCTCCTCGCGCGGCTACGAAATCGGCACCTTCGGCTCCGGCGACACCGTGGCGGTGCTGTTCGAGAAGGTCGACGGCGAGCTCCGCTACCTGGCCGGCGACGACGACGGCGGCGAGGACCGCAACGCGCGGCTGAAGGCGAAGCTGTTCCAGGGCCGCGAGTACGTCCTGCGGGTGCGGCTCAACTGGGCCGGCCCGAGCGGGGCCACCGCCGTCATGTACTGGTAGGCGGGGTTCAGATACCGGCCCAAAGGGCCGACACCGGCCAGGCTTCCAGCCGGTCGCCGAACGGAAGGGCGCGGTCGCCGGTATAGAAGACCACGCCGCGCACGAAGCGCGAGCCAAGGGTCTCGCGCAGGCGGTCGAAGCGGCGAAAGTCCGCCGCCTCCACGGTCCTCGAGGCCTTTACCTCGATTGCCGCGACCCGTCCGTCGCCTGCTTCGAGCACAAAGTCGATCTCGACCCCCTTGGCGGTTCGGTAGTGCATCAAGCGAGGATCTCCCCCATCGAGATCGGCCGCCTTCGCAAGCTCGATTCCGACAAGGCTCTCCAGCGCGAGCCCGAACGAGGTCGGATCGGAGAGCAGGCGCTCCTCATCCCAGCGCAGGAGATAGCAGAGCAAGCCGGGATCGCAGAGTAGGAGCTTGGGCGATTTGACGAGCCGAGGCCCAAGGCGGTTGTGCCACCCTGGCAGGCGCCGCACCAGGTAGATGCGCTCGAGCAGCATCAGGTAGCGATCGATCGAGCTGACGGGGATGCCGAGATCCTGGCTGAGCGCGCTCTTGTTCGAGTGCCCTCGCGAACGCAGGGCCAGGGCGGTCAGCACGGCCGGCATCTCCGCGAGCCGACTGATGTCCGCAATGGAACGCACATCGCGGTCGAGGATCGTGGTGAGGTAGCTCGAGAACCACTGGTCCCGCCGCTTCCTGTCCTCGCGTTCAACTGCCTCAGGGAAGCCGCCGCGAACCATGCGACCCGCAAGATCCTCTCGCTCCACCGGCGAGAGGCCTTTCGGCGCTCGCGAGTGAAACAGCGTTTCAGTGAAGATCGCTCCATCGGCTCCCTCCAGCTCCGCCTGTGAGAATGGCCAAAGCGTCAGGATCTCCATCCTGCCGGCCAGTGCTTCAGCAACCTCTGGCACGAAGAGCGGGTTGGCGGAGCCGGTCAGGAGAAAGCGACCTGGCCTGCGGTCGCGGTCGACGGAGGCCTTGATCGGCAGAAAGATCTCAGGGACTCGCTGCACCTCGTCGAGAACGGCCGTGTCGTCGAGGTCCTCGACGAACTGCACCGGATCGGCACGGGCAGCGGCAAGGAATCGCGGCTCGTCAAAGGTGGAATAGCTCGCCTTTCGGTGCTCGACGAGAGCTCCCGCGAGCGTGCTCTTCCCCGTCTGGCGAGCTCCTACGAGCATCACGACGGGCGTATCGCTCAGCGCGGCCCGAATCGGGCCTTCCAATGCACGCTTCAGCATGGAACAAATTTACCACTATGTGGGTGAAAATCACCCACGTCGTGGGGAATTTGTCAAACCGCTTGTCTAAGCGGTTTTCCCGAGCAGATTTCGCTCTACCAGCAGCTCCGCCACCTGCACGGCGTTCGTCGCCGCGCCCTTGCGCAGGTTGTCGCCGGCGATCCAGAGGTTGAGGGTGCGCTCCTGGCTGGGGTCGCGGCGGATGCGGCCGACCAGCACCTCGTCGCGGCCGGCGGCGTCGAGCGCCAGCGGGTAGACGCCGGCGCTGGGGTCGTCGACGACGACCACGCCCGGGGCCTCGGCGAGCAGCGCCCGGCAGCCCTCCGGCGAGAGGTCCTCCCGGGTCCGGACGTTGACCGACTCGGAGTGGCCGGCGATCACCGGCACCCGCGCGCAGGTGACCGAGATCCCGACCTCCTCGCCGAAGCCGAGGATCTTGCGGGTCTCCCCCATCACCTTGCGCTCCTCGGTCGTGTAGTCGTCGCCGTCCTTGAAGACCTCCACCTGGGGCATCACGTTGAAGGCGATCTGGTGCGGGTAGACCTCCGGCGGCGGCGCCTCCTCGCCGCCCAGCACCGCCCGCGACTGCGCCAGCAGCTCCTCGATCGCCCGCTGACCGGTGCCGGAGACGGCCTGGTAGGTGGAGACGACGAGCCGCTCGAGGCCGACCGCGCGGTGGATCGGCGCCAGCGCCATCATCATCACCATCGTGGTGCAGTTCGGGTTGGCGACGATGCCGCGGTGGCCGGCGGCCGCCTCGGGGTTGACCCCGGCGACGACGAGCGGCACGTCGTCGTGCATGCGCCAGTAGCTGGTGTTGTCGACGACCACCGCGCCGGCCTCGACGATCCGCGGCGCCCACTCGCTGGAGACGGCGCCGCCGGCCGAGGAGAGGACGATGTCGAGCCCCTGGATCGAGTCCTCGCTCAGCTCGCGCACCTCGAGCACGCCCTCGTTCCACTCGAGCTGCTTGCCGGCCGAGCGGGAGGAGGCGAGCGGCACCACCTCGGAGCTTGGGAACTCGCGCTCGGCCAGCACCTCGAGCAGGGTCGAGCCGACTGCGCCGGTCGCGCCGAGCACCCCGACCCTGTAGCCCTCGCCCGCCATGCGGTCGCCGTTCAGCCGGCGACCGTCGGGCGGTGCTCGGGCCCGGTCGGGTCCTCGGGCCGGATCGCGTCCTCGCCCAGCTCGAATGCCTGGTGCAGGCCGCGCACCGCGTCCGGGACCCGGTCGGCGGCGATGACGCACGAGATCTTGATCGGCGAGGTGGAGATCATCTCGATGTTGATCCCGTCGGCCCCGAGCACCTCGAAGACCTTCGCGGCGACGCCGGGGTGCGAGCGCATCCCGGCGCCGACGATCGAGACCTTGCCGATCCGCTCGTCGGTGCGGACCCCGTTGCTGACCCCGCCGAGGGCGGCGATCGTGTCGGTCGCCGTGGTCAGGTCGGCGCGGTCGACGGTGAAGGAGAGGTCGGCGAGCTGGTCTTCGCCCACCGGCTCGTTCTGGATGATCACGTCGACGTTGACGTTGGCGTCGGCGAGCGCCTTGAAGATGCGGCCGGCGACGCCCGGCTCGTCGAGGATGCCGGTCAGCGTCACTCGGGCCTCCGAGTTGGAGTGGGTGACGGCGGTTACGAAGGGCTGCTCCATCGTCTCTTCCTCTGCAACGACGAGGGTACCGGGGCCGTCCTCGAAGCTGCTGCGGCAGTGGATGCGGACGCCGTGGTTGCGCGCGTACTCGACCGAGCGCAGCTGCAGCACCTTCGCCCCGGAGGCCGACATCTCGAGCATCTCCTCGAAGGAGAGCTGGGGCAGCTTGCGCGCGTTGGGGACGATCCGCGGGTCGGCGCTGAAGACGCCGGAGACGTCGGTGTAGATCTCGCAGACGTCGGCGCGCAGCGCCGCGGCGAGCGCGACCGCGGTGGTGTCCGATCCGCCGCGGCCGAGCGTGGTGACGTCGTTGCTCTCGGTCGAGACGCCCTGGAAGCCGGCGACGAGGACGATCCGGTCCTCCTCCAGCGCCTGCTTGATCCGCTCGGCGCGGACGTCGAGGATGCGCGCCTTGGTGTGGGAGGAGTCGGTGACGATGCCGGCCTGGGAGCCGGTCAGCGAGATCGCCTCGTGGCCCATGTCGTGGATCGCCATCGCGCAGAGCGCGCAGGAGATCCGCTCCCCGGTCGAGAGCAGCATGTCCATCTCCCGGGCCACCGGCCGCTCGGAGATCTCCTGCGCCTGGGCAAGGAGCTCGTCGGTGGTCTTGCCTCGCGCCGAGAGCACCGCGACCACGCGCCTGCCGGCCTCGCGCGCGGCGACGATCCGCCCCGCGGCGCGCTTGATCTGCTCGGCGCCGGCCACCGAGGTGCCGCCGAACTTCATCACCACGATTTCCGATCGAGCCTCGCTCATCGAAGCCTGAGGATAACCCCCGGTTTCGGCCGCCGACGGGCTATCCGGAAACGGCCTCGGGCAGGACCGTGCGGGTGCTGCCATCAGGCGACACAAGGACCACGGCAAAGCCTTCGCTGAACGCCCGCGCCATTTCACGCTCGGTGCAGGGCGTGTTGGCATCCAGGAAGGTCACCGACTCGGGATAGGGCGACCTGCCCGCGATCGCCAGCTCGATCGCCTCGTCCATCGCCCGCGACGCGGGCGACCTCGCGCCATTTTCGCTCATGAGCCTCGCCACCCTTCAATCATCTCGACAAAACCCTCTTTGATCTCCTCGATAGCGGCTCGCATTCCCTGACCAAGGCTACCGGGGTGGAAAGCCTTTCCGGCTTGCTTGCCTCCGCGTCGCGTGTACCGATGCATCTCGTTGAACCCATGGGCGCCGTCGTAAAGCCGGACTGTCTTGGTGCCCGCCGGGGTCCCGAGCAGAAGCGCAACGGTGTAGTCGACCACGTCACCGCGCTCGGTCGCGAAGTCGACGAACAGCACGATCCCGTCCCTTCGATCGAGGATCTGGCGATACCGAGCGCTCATGCGCCGATCGTGAAGACGATCGGCGCACGCGTGGCGCGTAGAAAGTCAAGGTCCTGTCAAATCTCTCTTACGACTTCGACGCGGGGCCACGTGACAGGAATCAACCGCCGCCGAGGTTGCCGAGCATCGCCTGTTCGGCCATGCGGACGAGGCCGAGGCCGCTGTGGGGGCGCATGTCGCTGCTGCGCACGCGGACGTGGGAGCCGTGCGGCCCTACGACCTCGACGATCGTGCAGACGTCGCCGATTTCGCAGTCGTCGCCGTAGTCGCCTTCGATCGCCTCCATCTGCTCGGCCACGACCCGGCCGATCTTGCTCTGGTCAAGCGCCATCTTTCAGTTCCTTTCATGAATCAATTCCCAGAATCCTCCATATTCCGCATTGGAATGGGAAAAATATGGGGAACGTGCGTTCGTTTTTTCTCTTGACTCCATCCGCCTGGACAGCTACAGTCGGTAGCACTACTACGGTCTCCTTACGGCGACAAGACCCCCTGGGGTCTTCTGCTTCGGCAGATAGCTGTCTGGGGGCCGTTAGTAGTTCTGCTTCAGTAGTAATAAGTCGTCCCTGGCGCCCAGATGTCCTTGTTGGTTGCGATCTTGCTGTCCAGGAGCTTGAGGAAGGTCTCGTCTTCTCGCTCCCAGGCGCGCTGAACGGCCCAGCTGCAGTAGTCGGCCACCTGGATGCAGGGATCGCTGTCGGCGGCCCAGAAAGCGACTCTATGGCGAGCGGGAGAAACCTGCCGAACCACGTCATCGACGGCCGCGCTGAAAAGTTGCCTGGTCTTCTTCGTCCCCAGGCTCGCCGCGACCACGAACAGGCGGTCCTGCGTCGTTGCGATGAGGGGAGCGACGTACTTGAAGTGCAGGAACCACCCCATCTTGTAGAGGGCAAGCTCGCTTTGCAAGTGGGGTTCCGCTTTCCGCTTCTCGAGCACGGTGGCGTCGATCCTGATCGGCGAGCGCTTCAGGAGGTCGAAGACAGCCTCGCGAACCGCTGGCGTGTCGTCCGTGGCGTGGAAGGGCTCAGGCAGATTGAGTCCTCGCCAGGTCAGATCGCGACGAAGATGCGCCAGCGCGTCACCGGTACGGCAATCCGCCATCGTCACCGTGGTCAGGATGAAATACCGACTCGCGCCGGCATTGCGGCTGAAGTCGAAGTTCCCTGCCTCGTCTGCGAATACGAACTTGCTGGCCATTCCAGCCGAGCACCCTAGATGCAGGCCTGGGCTCGCCGTTGTGAGGCTGGCGGAAACACCTCTATGTGATGCAGATCGCACTTTTAGATATATCGACCTGATATATATTGGTGAGAGATGGAGGAACTGAGCGCAACCGCCTATGTGATCCTCGGGATGGTCCGCGGCGGGGCCAAGTCCGGCTACGAGATCAAGGCCCTGGTCGACAGGACGACCCGCTTCTTCTGGGCGGCCAGCTACGGCCAGATCTATCCGGAGCTGAAGCGGCTCTCGGAGATGGGGTTGATCGAGGGGGTCGACTCCCCCACCGGCGGCCGCAAGCGCACCGTCTACGAGATCACCGCCGACGGCGAAGCGGAGCTGAAGGCGTGGCTGCGGCAGCCGCCGAGCACCTACGAGATGCGCGAGGAAGGGCTGCTGAAGCTGTTCTTCGCCGACGCCCTGCCGCGTGAGGAGGCGGTCGAGATCCTGCGCTCGATGCGCTCCTACCGGCTCGACGTCGCCAGGCAGCTGCGCGCGATGGAGCCGCAGAAATCCGAGGCCGAGGACGCCTTCCCGCTGGTCGTGCTGCGCGGCGGGATCGAGTTCTCCGAGTTCATCGCCGACTGGTGCGAGCGGATCGAGGCCCAGCTCCTCGCCGCCGCGCCCGCAAGAAGGAGGAGCTGATGTTCGACGCACTCGCCCGCTTCGCCGACGGCAACGCCCGCCGCATCGGGATCTTCGCCGTCCTCTTCTTCCTCGTGGCCGCCGCCCTCGGCGGCTCGGTCGCCAGCCGCCTCGACCCCTACGGCGCCGACGACCCCGCGACCGAGACGGTGAAGGCGCGCGAACGGCTCGAGGACGCCGGCCTGCGACCGCCGGCGGTGATCGCGGTGGTCGAGCACGCTCCCGTCGCGGACCCCGCCACCCGCGCCCGGGTCGAGGCGCTGGAGAACGGCGTGCGCCGGCGCGGCGACGTGAAGTCGGTGGCCGGCTACTACGACACCCGCTCCCCCGCCTTCGTCTCCCGCGACCGGCGCTCCACCTACTTCGCCGTCGCCCTGAAGCCGACCGGCGACAAGCGGTGGCAGCAGTCCGGCTCCGACATCGCCGACCAGCTCTCCGCCCATCCCGGCGTCGTCGTCGGCGGCGCCGCGGTCGCCCAGGAGCAGGTCAACAAGCAGGTCGAGAAGGACCTGCGGATGGCGGAGATGCTCGCTTTCCCGCTGCTCTTCCTGCTCTCGCTGCTCTTCTTCCGCAGCCTCGTCGCCTCGGTGCTGCCGCTGATGATCGGCGGCCTGGCGATCGTCGGCACCTTCCTCATCCTCCGCCTCGCCAGCGAGATCGGCTCGATCTCGATCTTCGCCCTCAACCTGACCACCGCGCTCGGCCTCGGCCTGGCGATCGACTACAGCCTCTTCATCGTCTCCCGCTACCGCGAGGAGATCGCCAAGGACGGGCCCGGGTTGGCGGCGATGCGCCGCGTCCTCGCGACCTCCGGACGGACCGTCTTCTTCTCCTCGCTGACCGTCGCCGCGGCGCTCGCCTCGCTGCTGGTCTTCCCGCAGCGCTTCCTCTACTCGATGGGGCTGGGCGGCTCGCTGGTCGCCCTCTTCGCGGCGACGATCTCACTCACCGTCCTCCCCGCCGTGCTGACCCTGCTCGGCGCCCGGGTCAACGCCGGCGCCCCGCGCTTCTTGCAACGGCGGGCCGAAGCCGACGCCCGGGCCGACGAGTCGGGCTTCTGGTACCGCCTCTCCCGCTTCGTGATGCGGCGGCCGGTCCCGGTGGCGACGCTGAGCGCGCTGCTGCTGATCGTGCTCGGCCTCCCCTTCCTCGGGATCAGGTTCAACACCGTCGACCCGACCGTGCTGCCGAAGTCGGCCAGCGCCCGCCAGGCCTACGACACCGTCCGCGCCGAATTCCCGCCCTACCACGAGACGCCGATCTGGGTCGACGTCGAAGGGGGCGGCCCGGGCGCGGCGGCGCGGGTGACGACCGCGGTGCGCCAGGTCCCCGGCGTGGCCGAGGTCGCGCCGCCGCAGCGCCTGCGCGGCGACTTCACCGCCGTGCAGGCGATCTCCGCCCACCCGTTCGTCTCCGGCGCCAGCCAGGAGACCGTGAAGCGGATCCGGGCGATCCAGCCGCCGCCGGGGACGCGGATGCTGGTCGGCGGCGCGACCGCCGACTTCGTCGACCTGCAGAGCAGCCTCGCCAGCCATCTGCCGGTCGTGCTCGGGATCATCGTGATCGCGACGCTGACGATCCTCTTCCTGATGACCGGCTCGGTGATCCTGCCGATCAAGTCGCTGATCATGAACTTCCTCAACCTCAGCGCCGTCTTCGGCCTGCTGGTGCTGATCTTCCAGGACGGCCGCCTGCAGGGCTTCCTCGACTACACCAGCCCCGGCGCGATCGAGCAGACGATGCCGATCCTGCTCTTCGCGGTCGCCTTCGGGCTCTCCACCGACTACGCGGTCTTCCTGCTCTCGCGGATCAAGGAGGCGCGCGACAACGGCGCCTCGGACTCGGAGTGCGTGGCGATCGGGCTGGAGCGGACGGGGCGGATCGTCACCGCCGCGGCGCTGCTGTTCGCGGTCGCGATGTTCGCCTTCGCCACCTCGAAGATCATCTTCATCAAGGAGAACGGGATCGGCACGGCGCTGGCGGTGCTGATCGACGCCAGCATCATCCGCGCGCTGCTCGTCCCCTCGCTGATGGAGCTGCTCGGCAAGTGGAACTGGTGGGCCCCGGCGCCGCTGCGCCGGCTCCACGACCGCTACGGGATCAGGGAGTCAGGGGCTGCTCCAGAGCCCGGATAGCGCTGCGACGCTGGCGGGGTTTCGGTTTCGGCAGGGGTTCTTCGGCGACCGGCGCGGCTTCGCCGGTGTAGACGGTGCTGTCGAAGGCGGTCAGCGCCGGTTCGGCCGCGTAGCCGAGCGGCTCCAGTTCGAACAGTTCCTCGATGCTGCGCAGCAGCGAGAAGTGGTTGTAGTAGCCGCTTTCGTTGACCGTGCCGGGGGCGACGTAGGGGGAGATCAGCAGCAGACCGACCCGGCCGCCGCCGCCGCTCGGCTTCACCGGCCCGCTCGCCGCTTCGGCCGGCGGCGCTTCGGGCAGGTTGGGGTAGGCGGGGCCGATGCAGCAGGAGCTGGCGTCGGGGGTCGGCCCGGTCTGGCGCGCCTGCGAGGAGACGATCGCGATCAGGCCGCCTTCCTTGTAGGCGGGGGAGGCCTCGATCTCGGGGACGACGGCCTGCAGGAACGGTTCCGCCTCGACCGGGCCGGAGGGCTTGCCCTCTTCGCAGGGCGTTTCACCGCCGTCGTGGCAGGCGCTGGGGACGATGTAGGCGAGGGTCGGGGTCTTTTTCGCCGTCGTCAGGTCCGGCGCCAGCTGGTCGAGCCCGACGTCCCGTTCGGCGCATTCGGGCCCGTCGATCAGCGAGTGGAAGTAGACGATCGGGTTGCGCCAGGTCTCGTAGGCGTCGCCCGCGGTCGGCGCCTGCCTCGGGTCGGCGGTCCCGAGCGCCGGATGGCGGCAGCTGGTCGCTTCCCCGGCGCCGGCGCCGTTGCCGATGTCCTCGACGTAGGCCTTCCACTTCAGCTTCTCTTCCACCAGCTGGCCGGGGAGGGTCTGCGCTTCCGCCGGGTAGACGCAGCCGCCGCCTTCGACCTGGCCGGTCGGCGAGAGCGTGCCCGGCGAGACGTCGGCGTAGTTGGGGCAGCTCGCGGCCGTTTCCTCGGTCGGGCCCTGGCCGCTGAGCAGGGCGACCTGGTTGGCGAGGTCCCCCTTGGTCGCCGCGTAGTAGTTGGAGAGCAGCTCGCCCTGCGCGGTCAGCGTCTGCGCCAGGTAGGGCGCGGTCGAGCTCGGGCCGTAGGCTTCTTCGTAGCCGTTTTCGCCGAGCACGATCAGGAACACGTGCTTGACCGGCGGCAGCGTTTCTTCTACGGGGATTTCCGGGAGCTCGGTCGGTTCTTCGACCGGTTCTTCGGTGAAGGCTTCTTCTTCGGGGACGAGCGGGACGCTCGAGGTTTCCGCCGCGATCGGTTCGCTCGCTTCCGCTTCGGGCGCTTCCGCCGTCACCGGGGCTTCTTCTTCTTCGGGGGGCGGCGGGGGCGGCACTTCGAGCAGGATCGAGCTGAGGCCGGCGCTGCGCGCGAGCGGGCTGATCGCCGAGCCGATCATCACCCCGAAGGCGAGCATCCCCATCACCGCCACCGCGGCGGCGCGGGGGGTCGGCATGAAGCCGCCGCTCCTCTCCTCGCCGTCCTCGCCGGGCGGGGGCGTTTCCGAGAACGGGGCCGCGGCCGCGCGGGCCCACTCCAGCATCGCCGCGACCCGCGTCGCGATCGCCGGCGGCAGCGGCCCGCGCCGGGCGCCGCACTCGACGCAGTAGCGCTGGTCCCCGCTCAGTGCCGTGCCGCAGTCGACACAGGTGGAACTCGTGCGGCCGGCGCCGCGCTGGCCATCGTCGCTTGGGGTGACCACGCTCGGCGGCGAGTATCGCGGGGGGTCGTCACCGAGATGTGAAGATCCTGGTCATTCATGATGTAACAGTGTTGTTACAAACATGTAACAAGAGTCTTCACAGCTCTTAAACATCCTCCGCCGGGCGAGAGCCCGAAGATGCATGTGTGACTGCCAGCCCCGAGCCAGAGGCTGTGCCGATGTTCCCGCAGCTCGCTCACCCGGTTCAACCGGCACTCGTTTCCAGCCCGGGCGAGCAGTGCCCCTCCTGCGGGACCCACATGGCCGCCGACCAGCGCTACTGCCTGCACTGCGGGCAACGGCGCGGCGACCCGCGGCTGCCGTTCATGGACGCGGTCACCTTCATGGACGCCGCGAAGCACCCGCCCCAGGCCGCGGCGGCCGTGGCGGCGCCCCCGAGCGGCAGGAAGCCGCGCATCTCGGCCAACGCCTCGCTGATCGCCGGCGTCGGCACCCTGCTGCTGGCGATGGGCATCGGCGTGCTGATCGGCAAGACCGGCGAAGGGTCCTCGACCAGCGCCCCGGCTCAGCAGGTGATAAAGGTCGGGGGCGGCGGCGCGGAAACCGCCGCCGCGGCGAAGGGCAGCGAAAGCGGCGCTGGCGCGAAGGCGAACGGCAGCTCCGGCGGGGGCGGCAAGAAGACCGCCAAGGCGAAGAGCAAGATCGACAGCAGCGGCACCACCAAGGCGGCGGCCGAAGTCCTCAAGCCCGCCGGCGACGTGAAGCTGCCGCCGCCGACCGTGGAAAAGGGCGGCAGCTGCGAATCGGGCGCCGCCGGCTGCGAAGGCGGCAAGTTCAACGGCAACTTCTTCGAATGAAGCTGAGCCTGCCGAAACGAGGACGGCCCCAGGCCGCGCCGGGCGCGGCCGTTCCACCCCCATCGCCGCAGCCTGGCCCGCCGGCGGCCTCGAACGGCTCCCACCCCTCTCCTCACGCCAGGGTCGACGCCGCCTACGGGCAGGAGATGCTGGTCGACCTGCGCCGCCGCCGCGACCAGCTCGTCGCCAAGGTGGCGGAGCTGCAGTGGGACCTCGGCGGGCTCGTATATGAGATGGCGATCCGCAACAGCATCAAGGTGGAGGTGCTGGTCAAGCGCGCGGTCGAGCTGCAGGACGCCGACGCCGAGCTGAACGAGGTCGAACGGATCGTCCGCATGGAGGAGACCGGCACCGCCGGCTCCTGCCGCGCCTGCGGCGCCCCCCACAGCAGCGGCGCCACCTTCTGCTGGCAGTGCGGCCAGCCCCTGCTCGAGCAGGTCTCGGGCGAGTCGATCCTCAGCCGCTGACCCCCTTTCGCTCATCGTTTCCACCTTGGTCCTCGTGTGGGCGAGGACAAAGGTGGAAACGATCCTGCCTGTCGGCTTAGGGTCAGCCGAAGCGGCCGGTGACGTAGTCGCGGGTGCGCGGGTCGCGCGGGTCGCCGAAGATCCTCTCGGTGTCGTCGAACTCGATCAGCGTCCCGGTCGCCTTCGCGTCGCTGGTCGACTCGAGGCTGAAGAAGGCGGTGCGGTCGGCGACCCGGGCCGCCTGCTGCATGTTGTGGGTGACGATCACGATCGTGAAGCGGCCTTTGAGGCTGTGCATGAGGTCCTCGATCGCGCCGGTGGCGATCGGGTCGAGCGCCGAGGCCGGCTCGTCGAGGAGGAGGACGTCGGGTTCGATCGCGATCGCGCGGGCGATGCAGAGGCGCTGCTGCTGCCCGCCGGAGAGGCCGAGGGCGCTGTCCCTGAGGCGGTCCTTGACCTCGTCCCAGAGCGCCGCGCCGCGCAGCGCCTTCTCGACCCGCTCGTCGAGCCCCGCCTTGAGGCCGAGGTTGCGCGGCGCCCAGGCGACGTTGTCGTAGATCGACTTCGGGAACGGGTTCGGTTTCTGGAAGACCATCCCGATCCGCCGCCGCACCTCCACCTGGTCGACGTTGCCGCCGTAGATGTCGTGGCCGTGGTAGAGGATCTCGCCGTCGATGCGGAAGCCCGGCACCGAGTCGTTCATCCGGTTGAGGCTGCGCAGGAAGGTCGTCTTGCCGCAGCCCGAGGGGCCGATCAGGGCGGTGATCTGGCCGCGGCGGATCCGCAGCGAGACGCCGGTCAGCGCCTGCTTGGGGCCGTAGAAGACGTCGACGTTCCGGGCGTCGAAGACGACTTCGGCGGCGATCGAGCCGTGCCCGTTGGCGCTCGGCGCCGGCGGCTCCACCTGCCCGCTGTGGATGCGGACCCGCCGCGGCGCCGCCGGCTCGAATCCCTGACTCGGGTCGAAGCCGCTCACCTGGCCGTCTTCCTGGTGCCGCGGGCGAGCAGCGTCCTGGCGCCGAGGCTGGCGAAGAGGATGAAGGAGATCAAGAGCAGCGAGAGCCCCCAGGCTTCGGTGAAGCCGGCCGGGTTCGCTTCTTCGGAGAGCGAGTAGATCCGCACCGAGACATTGGGCAGGGCTTCCAGCGGGTTGAGCGCGAAGTCACGGGGGTCGAAGGCGGAGCTGGCGAAGATCAGCGGCGCCGTCTCGCCAGCCGCGCGGGCGACGGACAGAATGGTGGCGGTGAGAATCCCGCCGAGGGCGCTCGGCAGGACGACGGTCAGCACGGCCCGCCAGCGGGCCACCCCCAGCGCGTCGGCGGCTTCGCGCAGGTTCGCGGGGACGAGCTTCAGCACCTCGCCGCTGCCGCGCGCGATCAGCGGCACCATGATGATCGCGAGCGCCACCGCCCCGGCCAGGCCGGACTGCTGGCGGTGGTCGACCATCAGGCCGAAGATGAAGAGCCCGATGATGATCGAGGGAAGGCCGTTCATCAGGTCCATCGTCAGCTTGACCAGATGAGCCGCCCGGTTGCCGGCGTACTCGCTGAGGAAGAGGGCGATGAGGACGCCGATCGGCGTCGCGGTCGCGGTCGCGATCGCGACGATCACCGCGGTGCCAGCCAGCTCCGGGCCGATCCCGGCCGGCGCGCCCTTGAGCACGAAGTCGAGGCTGAGCGCGTCGGCGCCGCGCGAGGCGACCGTGTAGACGACGATCCCCAGCACCGCGATCGCCAGCACCGCCGCCGCCGTCGCGGCGGAGTCGGTGAAGCGGCTGAACAGCTGGCGCCGGCGCAGGTTGCCGCTCGGCGTCAGCGGCGCGGCCGGGTCGAAGCCGCCCTCGGCGCTCATCTCAGCGTTCCCCCTTCGAAGCTGAAGCGGCGCCCGATCCAATGCGCGATCAGGTTCGAGGCGAGGCCGATCGCCAGCAGGATCACGCCGCAGTAGTAGAGCGACGCTTTGTGCATTTCGGTCAGCGCGCCGGGGAACTGGTTGGCGATCCGCGCCGCCAGGGTGTCGCCCGTCTTGAAAAGCGACGCCTGGATCTCGGAGCCGGCGCCGATGATCTGCGCCACGGCGATCGCCTCGCCGAGCGCCCGGCCGAGGCCGAGCAGCGAGGCGGCGACCACCCCGGAGGCGGTCGAGGGCAGCACCACGCCGCGGATCACCTCCCAGCGGGTCGCGCCGAGGGCGCTGGCGCCGTCCTGCATCTCGCGCGGGACGGCGAGGAAGAGGTCGCGCGAGACCGAGGCGATGATCGGCACCACCATGATCGCCAGGACCAGGCTCGCGGTGAAGACGCTCGACCCGGTGGTTTCGGGAGCGCCGAAGAGCGGGATGAAGCCGAAGGCGCCGTGCAGGAAGGGCTCGACGTGTTCGTGCGCGAATGGGGCGAGGACGAGGACCCCCCAGAAGCCGAGGATGACGCTGGGGATCGCCGCCAGCATTTCGACCAGCGGCCCGATCGCGCCGCGCACCCCGGCGGGGGCGAGCATGCTCAGGTAAAGCGCGATCGCGATCGCCACCGGGGCGCCCAGCAGCAGCGCGAAGAAGGAGCTGACCAGGGTCCCGAACAGCAGCGAGCCGGCGCCGAAGACTCCGAAGTTGGGCTGCCAGGCGGTGCCGGTGAGGAAGCCGAGGCCGAACTTCGAGATCGCCGGCTGAGCCCCGTGGATCACCTGGTAGGCGATCAGGACGAGCACGGCGACGGCGAGCAGGACCGCGGCGACGCAGATCCCGTACAGCAGGACGTCGCCGACCCGGTCGAGCTGCCTGCGGCGGGCGGAGGATATTCGCGGCGCGCGGCCGCTGCCGAGGGCTGCCGGGGTGACGGTGGCGCTCATCGGCGGCAGCGTAAAGGAGATCGAGCCGATTCCCTCACCCGTTCCACCAATTTTCACAAGATTGAAACAAGTGGACAGTTGTGAATGAAATTAACACTCATACTGTTACATCTTTGAAACAACGCCTTTCACAAGATTGAAACAAATACTCGGCCCCCTGCCGCGACCCTACCCGCGCCAGGGTGCGCCGTTTGCCACCTCCTGGCGGGAAATCATCGATAACGAGTTGAAAGGATTCCCTTGATTCGCAACAGGTTGCTCGGTCTCTTCATCGCGATCGCTGGGACGGTTGGGGGTATGGCAACCGTTGCCACCGCAAGCGCGTCCGCGGCTGGCCTCACCGGCGCCGGCTCCACCCTGGTGGCGCCGCTGATGGCCAACTGGATCAACGGCTTCGAAATCAAAGAAGGCATCCCGGTCAAATACGCCTCGGTCGGCTCAGGCGCGGGGATCGCCCAGATCACCGCGCGGACCGTCGACTACGGCGCCTCCGACGCCCCGCTGACGCCGGAACAGGCCGCCGCCTGCAACGGCTGCGTGCAGATCCCCTGGGGACTCACGGCCGTCGGCGTCGGCTTCAACGTTCCCGGTGTCAAGAAGCTGAACCTCACCGGTTCGATTCTCGCCGGCATCTACTTCGGCAAGATCACCAACTGGAACGACCCGAAGATCAAGAAGGCCAACCCGAAAGCCCACCTTCCGGGAACCCCCGTTACCCCGGTGTTCCGCAGCGACGGCTCGGGTGACACCTACGCGTTCACCCACTACCTGTCGCAGATCAGCACGGCCTGGAAGAACGAAGTCGGGTATGCGACCTCGGTCGGGTTCAGCCACGGGGTCGGCGGCAAAGGAAACTCCGGCGTCACCTCGACCGTTACCAAGACCCCTGGCGCGATCGGCTACATCTCGGCCTCCTACCTGGTGGCCGCCGGTCTTCGGGCCGCGGCGATCCAGAACAAGGCCGGCAACTACGAGGTGCCGAACCTGGAAAACATCGAATCCGCGGCTTCGGTCGTGAAGAGCGTGCCGTCGAGCAACGCGGTGACGATCTCGAACCCTCCGAAGAAGGCCAAGATCGCCTACCCGATCTGCACCTTCACCTACGGCATCGTCCCCCACAACGCAGGGCAGAAGGGCTTCCTGCAGCAGTTCGCGAGGTATGCGGTCACCGTCGGCCAGAAATACGGCGCGGCGCTCGACTTCGCCCCGCTGCCGAAGGTCATCAAGACCGCGGCGCTGAACGCTATCGGGTCCCTTTAGGCTCGCGACGAGATAGCGGGTTGCGGGCGGAAGGCGCCGCGCAACCACCGACCGGCACAGGGTCCCCGCGCAGGGGCCTTGTGCCGGTTCTTTTTCTTGGTCCGTTAGGCGAACGCCTGGGCGGCGCGGCGGCGCAGGTCGGCGTTGAGCATGCCGGTGACCTGGCTCGGGCTGGCGCCCGCCGAGGGCACCGCGTCGCCGATCAGGCCGCTGGCGCGGAAGCCGAAGAGGGGGGCGTCGAAGCCCAGCTCGCGGATCTTGCGGACCAGGCGGACGGCGCCGGGCGTGTCGGCGCCGGGGCCGCAGAGGACGATCGCGGTCGGGTCGAGGGCGCCGAGGGCGCGCTCCAGGCGCTCGTCGCCGAGCTCGTTGGAGAGCACCAGGACGCGGAAGCCGGCCCGGCGAAGGGCCAGGTCGAGCGCCTGCAGGTGCACCTGCTCGGCGTTCTGGCCGGGGCAGGAGTCGAGCAGCAGGATCCCGGCCGGGCGCGAGGCGGCGGAGGCGAGGCGGCGGGCGCCGTTCAGCCAGCCGGTCGCCCAGCGCGAGGCGAACTCGAGCTCGGCGTCGCGGTCGGGGTCGGCGGCGAGCTCGTCGATCGCCGGCAGCAGCAGCTCCTCGACCGTGCGCTCCAGCGGCCGCACCGCCAGGCTCTCCTCGATCGCGCGGTCCGCGGCTCCCTCGTCGAAGCTCTCGAAGGCGGTGAGCAGGGTGCCGCCGCTGGCCGGCGCCGACTGGCGCTGGCGGGCCAGCTCGATCGCCGAGGAGATGTTGCCGGTCTCAGCCAGCGCGTCGCGCAGCGTCTGCAGCTCGACCAGCTCGTAGTTGCGGTGGTTGCCGACCGTGCGCTTCGGCTTCGGGTAGCCGTAGCGGCGCTCCCAGCTGCGGAGCGTGTTGGGGCTGACGCCGAGCACTTCGGCTGCTGCGTTGGTTCGGATTCCGGGCATATGCGGGTTGATTCTGTTGCTGGGATTCGACGCGCGAGGGCCATCTTCCCACCCCATGCGCCGGGTTTACACCAGTTATGGACAAATTTCGGAAATCTGTCAGCGATCTTGCAGAGCGCCGACGCCCACCGGCTGCCCGACGGCGCGCGCTCGCCACATCGCCGCGTCCGCCTTGTGCAGAAGCTGGTCGACGTCGGCGCCGTGCTCGGGGCAGGCGGCGACGCCGGCCGAGATCGCTATCCGCAGGCCCCCCGCCCGCTCCAGCTCGTCGAGCAGCCCGAGCAGCCGCTCGGCCATCTGCATCGCTTCGACCGTGCGCAGGTTCGGGGCGAGGACGCAGATCGCGTCCTCCTCGAGGCGGAAGGTCTCGTCGACGATGCGGACGCTCTCGCGCAGCGCCGCCCCCACGACCGCCAGCGTCGTCTCCGGGTCGCCGCCGGCGCCGTTGCGGGCGTCCGGCCCGGAGGCGTCGAAGACCGCGATCGCGAACGGGTGGCCGTAGCGCCGGTTGGTCTCGACCAGCTGCTCGAGGCGGCGGCGCATGTGCCCCGGCCGGTAGAGGCTGGTCAGCTCGTGCGCTTCGGCCTCAGCGGCGTCATCGGTCCTCGTGGTGGCCGCGGCGCTCGCGTCGGCCGCGGCGACCGCGGCCTCTTCGGCCCCGGGCCCCCCGTCCCTCGCCGCCTCCGCGCCGGGGACGGGCGCCGGATCCGTCCGCGACGAGCGCGTGCCGCTCGCCGCTCGCCGGTAGGCGGCGTCGACCGCGGTCGCCGTCACCGAGCCGAAGTCCGCCGCCAGCCGCTCCGCCGCGTCGGCGAACTGGCCCGCGTCGCCGCCGAGCTCCTCGCGCAGCCTCGCCAGCATCGAGGCCTGCAGCGAGGACGCCTCGCGGGCGAGCCTCCCCGCGGGCGAATCGTCCCCGGAGCCGTTTCCAGATCGCGTTTCCCGCGCCACGTCCTGACCTTGCCGAAGGCGGCGGACGCCGGGGTCGGAAAAACGCGCTATTTGCGCATTGACGGTCGTCCAGGACGGATATCCAATTTGCGGGGTTAATCGAAGGCCGCCCTCGCCCTTTCGTCCACCGAAGGCCGAGCCTTCAGGGCCTAATCGAGGCTCCGCCGTCCCGCCAGGGCCTTGCCGAGCGTCACCTCATCGGCGTGCTCGAGGTCCGCTCCGACCGGGAGGCCGCTCGCCAGGCGCGTCACCGTCACCTTGCCGCGCAGCTCGGCGGCGATGTGCAGCGCCGTCGCCTCGCCGGTGGTGGTCGGGTTGGTGGCGAGGACCACCTCCTCGATGCCGCCGCGCTCGACCCGGCCGAGCACCTCGGCGATCTTCAGGTCCTCGGCGTCGACGCCGTCGATCGGCGAGAGGGCGCCGCCGAGCACGTGGTAGAGGCCGCGGTATTCGTGGGTGCGCTCGATCGGGATCACGTCGGCCGGCTCCTCGACCACGCAGATCGTCGCGCGGTCCCGGCCGGAGTCGGCGCAGATCCGGCAGAGCGGCCCCTCGGCGAGGTTGAAGCACTCCTCGCAGAGGCCGACCTTCTCCTTCACCTCGCGGATCGCGTCGCCGAGCGCGAACGCCTCCTCGTCGGGGGCGCGCAAGAGATGGAAGGCGAGCCGCTGGGCGGTGCGCTGGCCGATCCCCGGCAGGCGCGAGAGCTCGGCGACGAGGCGCGCCAGCGGCGCCGGTCCCTCCGCGCTCAACCTCCGAGAGCTCCCAGGCCGCCGCCGAGGCCGCCGGTGATCCCGCCCATCTTGCTGTTGGCCAGCTCCTGCGCCGCGCGCAGGCCCTCGTTGACCGCGGCCTGGACCATCTCGGCCAGCATCTCGGCCTCCTCGGGGTCGATCGCCTCGGGGTCGATCGCGATCTCGCGCAGGGTGAGGTCGCCGCCCATCTTCACCTTGACCATGCCGCCGCCGGCGCTCGCCTCGACGGTTTCGTCCTTCAGCTGCTCCTGGGCCTGCAGCATCTCGTTCTGCATCTGCTGCGCCTGCTTCATCAGCGCGTTCACGTCGAAGCCTCCGGGCCCGCCTCCTCGTGCCACCTAACCGACCTCCTCCGCGTCGAACTCGTTCTTGAAGTGCTCCACCAGCTCCGCCTCGTCGACCGCCTGCTCGCCGTCGCCGGCGGGCGCCTCCCCCTCCTCGGCCTCGCTGTCCAGGAGGACGTAGGCCGGCCGCAGCGACTGGCCGATCACGGACTCGAACGCCGCGCCGACCGCCTCGCGGCGCTCCGGCGCCTCGGCCTTCTTCTTGTTGAAGGTCCGGTCGGCGGGAAAGCCGATCTTCAGCCCCTCCTCGTCGAGCCCGACCGGCCGCGCGCCCTCGAAGGTGGCGGCCAGCGCCGGCGCCGTCTCCCCCAGCTTGTCGAGCACCGCGGGCCAGACCCGCTGCAGCTGCTCCAGGTCGAGGGCGCCCTGGCCGGCGGGTCCTGTCGCGGCGGCGGGACTGGCGGGTTCGGCAGTCTCCTGAGCCGAGTCTGGGACCGTGGGGCTGGCGTCTGCCGGGGAGGAGTCTGCCGCGGGTGGCGCGGTAGGGGGGCCCACCCCCGAGGAAGCTTTAGCTACCGCAGGGGGTGGGGGGTCCCCTGCCGCGACAGGACCCGCGGCCCGCTCCCCCCCGCCCAGCCGACTCTCCAGCCGCTCAATCCTGCGCAGCAGTCCCTCAGTCGACGGGTCGAGGTCCGGGCGGGCCGCTTTCAGCAGGGCGATCTCGACCGCCATCCGCGCGTCGTCGCCCTCCCGCACCGCGGTCAGCGCGTTCGCCAGCTCGTCGATCGTCCGCACCAGGGTCGCCGCGCCGATCGAGGCGGCCTGGGACTGGATGCGGGCCGAGTCGCCGGCGGTGACGACGAAGGAGGCCGGCACCTCGCCGGTGGTCTGCGTGACCAGCAGGTGGCGCAGGTGGGCGAGCAGGTCGCGGGCGAACTGGGAGGGGTCGCGGCCGGAACGGGCCATCCTCTCGACTCCGAGCAGGACCGCCTTCGGGTCCTCGGCGACGACCGCGTCGACGGCTTCGAACAGCAGCTCGGCGTCGGCGGCCCCGAGCATCTGCAGCACGTCTTCGAGGCTGACCCGACTGCCGCCGAAGGCGACGAGCTGGTCGAGCGTGCCGAGCGCGTCGCGGAAGCTGCCCGAGGCCGAGCGGGCGATCATCGCCACCGCCCCTTCCTCGACCTCGATCGACTCCGCCGCGGAGACCCGGTTCAGCACCTCGGAGATCTGCTCCAGCGAGGGGCGCTGGAAGTCGAAGCGCTGGCAGCGGTCGGCGATCGTCGGCATCACCTTGTGCGCCTCGGTGGTGGCGAGGACGAAGACGGTGTTCGGCGGCGGCTCCTCGAGCGTCTTCAGGAAGGCGTTCCACGCCTCCTTCGTCAGCATGTGCGCCTCGTCGAGGATGTAGACCTTCCAGCGGCCGCCGGCGGGCGCGTAGGCGACGCGCTCGCGCAGGTCGCGGACGTCGTCGACCGAGCGGTTGGAGGCGGCGTCCATCTCGATCACGTCGACCGAGGTGCCGGCCGCGATCGTCAGGCAGGACTCGCATTCGCCGCAGGGCGCCACGGTCGGGCCGCCGCGCTCGCAGTTGAGCGAGCGGGCGAGGATCTTCGCCATCGAGGTCTTGCCGGTGCCGCGCGAGCCGACGAAGAGGTAGGCGTGGTGGACCTTGCCCTGCTCGACCGCGTTGCGCAGCGTGCGGACCACGTGCTGCTGCCCGACGACCTCGTCGAAGGAGCCCGGGCGATGGCGGCGATAGAGGGAAGTCGACTCGTTCACAGGCGCTCCGGCCAGTGTATCCACGCCCCGGTCGCCCCCCTCAAGGGGGTGTCTGAGTTTCGCCCCCATATATGTGGGTCAAGCTCAGACACGCCCCTGGGGCCGGCGGTGCCGGTACCGTGCGCGCGTGCCACCGAGGGTCGCCAGCTGGCTCGTGCCGGCCGCCTGGGTCGCCGCGGTGAGCGCGGCGCTGCTGCTCGTCTTCCCGGTCGGGTTCCCGAACTACGACACGGTCTACGCCCTCGTCTGGGGACGGGAACTGGCACACGGCGTCAGCCCCGACTACGGCTCGGCGCTCCCTCCCACCCCGCACCCGCTCGCCGACCTCCTCGGCCTGGTCGCGACGCCGCTCGGGGACGGGGCGATCACGGTGACGATGGTCGTCGCCTACGCCTCGCTCGGGCTGACCGCCTACCTCGTCTACCGGCTCGGCGAGCTGTGGTTCGACCGCTGGATCGGCGCGGTCGCCGCGGCGATCGTCCTCACCCGCGCGCCCTTCCTCTCCAACGGCCTCCGCGCCTACGTCGACCTCCCCTACATCGCCCTCTGCCTCGGCGCGCTGACGATCGAGGCGAAGCGACCCCGCGCCGGCTGGCCCGTGCTGTCACTGCTAGCCCTAGCCGGCCTCCTCCGCCCCGAGGCCTGGCTGTTCGCCGGCGCCTACTGGATCTGGCTGGCGCTGGATCGCACGCGATCGCGGGGAGAGCTCGCCTGGCTGGTCGCGCTCGCCGCCGCCGCCCCGATCCTCTGGGCGCTGTTCGACGCGATCACCACCGGCAGCCCCACCTACTCGTTCACGGGCACGCAGGAAACCGTCGAAGCGCTGAACCGCCAGACCGGCCCGGTCGACCTCGTCCTCTACGGCCCGCGCCGGCTCGGCGAAGTCCTGCAGTGGCCTGGGATGGTCGGCGCGCTCGGCGGCGTCGTCCTCGGCTACGCCTTCCTGCGCCGCCGCTCCGCCCTCGGCATCGCCGCGGTCCTCCTCGCCCTCGGCGCCTTCGCCCTGCTCGCCTGCGCCGGCCTCGCGATCATCGCCCGCTACACGATGCTGGCCGGGGCGGTCCTCTCGATCTTCGCCGCCCTCGCCCTGCTCGGCTGGCGCCTGCTCGCGGTCGACCACCCCTGGCGCCGCCGCTGGCAGCTCTTCGCCGGCGTCGTCGCGCTGATGTTCCTGCTCTGGCTCCCCAACCAGTGGGACCTCGACTCGACCGTCCACCGCGACCTCTCCAACCAGGGGACGATCGAGCGCGACCTCACCGACCTGGTCGACGCCGGCGCCTTCCGGCCGCTCTGCGGGCCGATCGCGGTGCCGAACCACCGCGCCATACCACGGCTCGCCTTCGGGCTCGAAGCGAAGCCGACCGAGATCGTCAGCGCCAGCGAGGAAGGGATCCCGGCCCGCGGCTACCTGGTCGCCCCGACCAGCCCCTTCGTCATCCACAACTTCATCCTCGACCCCAACGACCCGACCCGGTTCGCGGTGAAGAAGGTGCCGCCCGGCTTCCGCGAAGTCGACCGCAACGCCTCCTGGCGGGTCTACCGCCGCTGCTGAGCGCGCGCCGAGGCGGCGGCCGGGCGGGTGCGGCTACCTGACAGCATCGGGGCATGGCGGCGATAGAGCTGCGCGGCGTGGTCAAGCGCTTCGGCCCGATCACCGCGGTTGACGGCCTCGACCTCGAGGTGCCCGAGGGCATCTGCCTCGGCCTGCTCGGCCCCAACGGCGCCGGCAAGTCGACGACCATGCGGCTGCTGACCGCGCAGGCGATCGCCGACGCCGGCACGCTGCGGGTGCTGGGCCACGAGCTCCCCGCCGACTCGAAGGCGGCGCGAGCGCAGATGGGCGTCGTCCCCCAGCTCGACAACCTCGACGTCGACGTCACGGTCGAGGAGAACCTGGCGATCTTCGCCCGCCTCTACCGGGTGCCCGACGTCGGCGCCGCGGTCGACGCGGCGCTCGACCTCTCCCGCCTGCGCGGGCGCCGGCACGCGGCCGTCGACCAGCTCTCGGGCGGGATGCGCCGCCGCCTGCTGCTGGCGCGCGGGCTCGTCCACGAACCGCGGCTGGTGCTGCTGGACGAGCCGACCGTCGGCCTCGACCCCCAGATCCGCACCGAGCTGTGGACCCTGATCGGGGAGCTGAAAGCGCGCGGCACGACGATCCTGATGTCGACCCACTACATCGAGGAGGCGGAGCGCCTCGCCGACGAGGTGGCGGTGATGCACCGGGGCAGGATCATCAGCAGGGGCCACCCGGTCGAGCTGATCACCGAGCACGCCGGCCGCCAGACGGCGGAGGTCTACGGGCCGCCGGACCGGCTCGCCGAGGTCCGCGCCGAAGCCGAGTCCCGCGGCCTCCCGGTCCGCCCCGCCGGCCCGGCGATCGCGATCGTCGGCTCCGAGCGCGGCGGGGACAGCACGATCCCCGAGGACGCGGTGCTCCGCGCCGCCTCGCTCGAGGACGTCTTCGTGCTGCTGACCGGGGAGGAGGCGGAGTGACGGAACAGCGCAGGATGCGACGGCTGGAACCGGCGGCGATCGCCGGGGTGATGAGCCGCGAGGCGGCCAACTTCCGCACCTACTGGAAGGGCACCACCTTCTCCAGCGTGCTCGAACCGATCGTCTACCTGCTCGCCTTCGGGCTCGGGCTCAGCGCGACGCTGGTCGACGAAGTCAACGGCGTCCCCTACATCCAGTTCGTCGGCACCGGCATGGTGGCGACTGCGGTGATCTTCTCCAGCGCCCTGCCGGCGATGTTCGGCACCTTCGTCAAGCACCGCTTCCAGAACACCTACGACGCGATCCTCGCGGCGCCGGTCGACGTCGAGGAGCTGGTCAGCGCCGAGATGCTCTGGATCGGGATCCGCTCGGGGACCTACGGCTGCATCCCGCTGGTGGTGACGATCGCCTTCGGCCTCGACCCGGCGCCGGGGATGCTGCTGGTGCCGCTCTTCTGCTTCGTCACCGCGCTCGGCTTCGCCGGCTTCGGGGTGGCGATGGCGGCGACCGTGGCGAAGATCGACCAGTTCAACTACGTGACCGCGCTCTTCGTCACGCCGCTATTCCTCGTCGCCGGCACCTTCTTCCCGATCGACGGGCTGCCCAAGGGCGTCCAGGTGGCGGCGCAGCTGAACCCGCTGCACCAGCTGGTCGAACTGGTCCGCGGCGGCGCCTTCGGCTTCGAGGCCGTCGACCTGCTCCGCTTCGCCTTCCTCGCCGGCTTCGCGCTGCTCACCTGGCGAATCGCCGTGCACCAGATGCACAAGCGCCTGATCGACTGAGGCGGCAACGCCCGGCGTTCGTCCTTTGTCGGCATATACCCGACAAAGGACGAACGCCGAAGCGGAAATGGACCGTGCACCCGCCTTCGAAACCCGGTCACCGGGCGTGTCCGTCGCTTCTGGCTCGGGCCGGGCTCGCCCGCGGCACCCGCGGCATCCGCTTAAGGCTGCTTCCTTCCGGACCTGACCTGATTCGCGTGCCCACGTCGCGCGGGACCCGGCCGTCAACGCCGCCGCGACGCACTGACCCCGACGGCCAGTCCCTCGGAACGGTAGTCGGCCCCGCTAAGCGGATTTCGGGTTACAGGGCACCGCTGATTCCCCGCCTAGCACGGTCCGTTGCCGATCCTACCGGTCGACCGTAGGATCACCCGGACGTGATCCACGTCGACACCGAGTCCTTCTTCGTCATCGTCCTCTCCGCCGCGGCCGCGGCGATCCTGGTCGCGACTCTGCCCGGGCGCTTCGTCCCCCCGGTCGTGGTCGTCGAGCTGGGCCTGGGGATCCTGGTCGGGCCGCAGGTCTTCGACATCGCCGGCGTCGACAGCTTCATCCAGTTCTTCTCCAACCTGGGGCTGGGGATGCTGTTCTTCTTCGCCGGCTACGAGATCGACTTCCAGCGGATCCAGGGCGCCCCCCTGAGGCTCGGCGCCCGGGGCTGGCTGCTCTCGATCGGCATCGCCTACGCGATCGGCGGCGCCCTGATGGCGGCGGGCGTCATCGACTCCGACCTCTACACCGGCTCGGCAATGGCGACGACGGCGATCGGCACGCTGGTGCCGATCCTCCGCGACGCCGGCGAGCTGCAAACCCGCTTCGGCACCTATCTGATGGCGGCCGGCGGAGTCGGCGAGTTCGGCCCGATCCTGCTCGTCACCCTCTTCCTCTCGACCGGGCACCCGTTCCACGAGGCGCTGATCCTGATCGCCTTCGTCGCTCTGGCCCTGGCGGTGGCGCTGATCTCGGTCCGGCTCGCCTGGCGCGGATGGCCGGCATTGGAGCGGACCTTCGAGGCCAGCAGCCAGCTCGCGGTGCGGGTCACCGTGGTGCTCGTCTTCGGCCTCGTCCTGCTCGCCGGCAAGCTCGGCCTCGACGTGCTGCTCGGCGGCTTCGTCGCCGGCCTGATCACGCGGATGGCGCTGAAGGGCCACGAGCTGAGCGTGTTCGAGTCGAAGCTGACCGCGGTCGGGTTCGGCTTCTTCGTCCCCTTCTTCTTCGTCACCAGCGGGATCACGTTCAACCTCGACGCCCTCGGCTCGGCCGGGGCCCTGCTGAAGCTGGCGATGTTCTTCAGCCTCTTCCTGGTCGTGCGCGGCGCCCCCGCGATCCTCCTCTACCGCCGCGCCCTCAAGGCCCGCGACCGGGCGGCCCTCGCCTTCTTCTCCGCCACCGAGCTTCCCCTCGTGGTCGCGATCACGACGATCGCGACCGAGACCGGCCACATGAAATCCTCGACCGCGGCCGGACTGGTCGGCGCCGCGATGCTCTCCACCCTCGTCTACCCCTTCGTCGGCCTCGCCCTGCGCGGGGACAGCGAGGAGAAGGCCCCGGCGGAACCCCCCGGCCCGACCGGAGAGATCGCCCCCGCCCCCCTATGATTGCCGTCCCGGGCGCGTAGCTCAGTGGGAGAGCGCTCGCTTCACACGCGAGAGGTCGCAGGTTCGAAACCCGCCGCGCCCATCATGTGACGCCCGAGGAGCTCGCAAACCTCGCGCACCTGCGCCGCGCCCGCGAGCGTGCCCGGACCCGGCGTCGTCCCCCCGCGCCCTCCCGCTTCAGTAGTTCCCCGCCGTGGATCGCGGCCTTGGGCCGATGCCGTGTTGGGAACCGGGGCGTATCTTCGGACGAAGGTGAACGGGGAATTCTCGGAAAGCGGATCGGAGCAGGGACCGCGGGCGGCGCTCCGTCAGCCGAAGGCAAAGCCCGGCCAGCTGCGCGACGCCTACCTGCCCGACCGGCGGGTGCGGCTCGCCAGCGACGTCGCCTCGGCCTGCGCGATCGGGATCCTGATCGGGCTCATCGCCACCACGTTCACCTGGGACGACCGCGTCCCGCTCTTCGAGCTGGGGAGCAGCCCGCTGCAGACGGTCAAGCTGGGGACGGGATACCTGGCCGGGCCGCTGCTGATCCTGGTGGCGCTGCCGCTGGTTCTCGGCCGCTCGCGCCAGGTCGCGCTCGCGCAGCGGTTCCGCCTGCGGCTCGCCGTGGCGGCGCTGCTCTGGATCGCCGGCCTCGCGGTTCTCGCAGCGAAGATCTCCAACCTCGGCTCCGCCTATGCCGTCACCGCCGGCGCCTACGTCACCGCCGCCTTCCTCGTCGTCGGCCTGCTCGCCACCCTGGCGATGTGGCCCGCCGGCCTGGGGACCGTCAAAGTCGACCGCGCCGGGGTCGTTCGCGACACGCCGCCGTAGCGGCTTCCTCTCAGGCCTGGCGCTCCTGCAGCACCGAGAGGGTGTTGCCGGCGGGGTCCTTGAACCAGGCGATCAGCGGGCCGCCGTCTCGCATCACGCCCTTCTCGTCCTGGGACATCTGCTCGTAGCGCTCGAAGGCGATGCCGCGGGCGGCGAGCCCGTCGACCGCCGCGTCGATGTCGTCGACCGGGAAGTTGAGGATCGTGTAGCTGGGCGGGGTCATCTCGGGGCTGAGGTAGACGAGGGTGTCGCGCTCGCCGCCGAGGTGGAGGGTGAGCAGGCCGTGGTCTTCGTCGATCAGGGTCGTCCTCAGGCCGAGCGTTTCGCCGTAGAACCGCTGGGCGGCGGCGATGTCGTCAACCGCGAAGCCGCTGAAGGCCTTGCTGTCAGTGAGCATTGTCGGGGTCCTTTCCTCGGGGTCTCTGTCCTCTACCCATTGGACGGGCTCCCCATCCCAAACTCATCGGTCGACTCCTATTCGGCTTCCCGGCCGGGCCTGCGGCGGAATCGCTTGCGTTCGGCCGCCCGGCGCTTCTGCTCCAGGCGGCGCAGGCGCGAGGACCTGGTCGGGCGGGTCGGCCGGCGCCGCCGCGGCACCGCCAGCCCGGCGGCGATCTTCCCGGCCAGCCGCTGCAGCGCCAGCTCCCGATTGCGGGACTGGCCGCGGGCGTCCTGGGCGACGGCGGTGACGACGGCGCCAGCGCGGTCGAGAAGGCGGGCGCGCTGGTCCTCGTCGAGCGTCCGCGAGGCCTCGACGTCGAACACCGCTTCGACCCGCGAGGCGGTGACGTTGGCGTGCTGGCCGCCCGGCCCGGAGGAGCGGCTGGTGCGCAGCTCGACCTCGGCCAGCGGGATCGAGAGACGCTCGTCGATCCGAAGCTCGTCGGCCACGGCTACCCCGCCAGCTCGGGGATGTGGCGCTCGAGGTGGGCGGCGATCGTCCGCCGCACCCAGCGCTGCGTCTCGGCGTCCGCCATCCGGTAGCGGCCGAGCAGCATCTTCTGGTCGGTGAGCGGCAGCCCGGCGATCTCCCAGCGCACCGCGAGGCGCTCGAACAGGGCCTCCGAGCGACGCTGCCAGGCGTCTTCCAGCGAAGCCGCCGACCCCGCCGGAGGCTCGCCGACCTTGGCGATCGTCGCGGCGCTCAGCGTCTGCCGCAGGGTCAGCGTGTTGCCCTCGGGGTCGAGGTAGTCGACCGTCGGCGCCTTCTCCCGCGGCCGCCGCTGCTTCCTGCGCTTCGCCATCGGCTCCGAGTTTGCCAGCCGCGGCCCCCGACTATCCTCGGATCCTTGGAGCCGCTCACCCTGATCGGCGTCCCGATCGACTCGGTCGGGCGCGACGGCGGCGCCGAGCTGGCGCCGGCGGCCCTGCGCGAGCTCGGCCTGGCGGCGGCGCTCGGCGGCGCCGACGAAGGCGATCTGCCGGTCCGCATCCGCGGCGAGGAGCGCGACCCGGCCACCGGGATCCTCGCCAGCGACGACGTCCTGAGCGCCACCGGGACGATCCGCGCCGCCGTGGCCGAGCGGATCGGCGCCGGCGCCCGCCCGTTCCTCGCCGGCGGATGCTGCGCGGAGCTTCCTGGCGCGCTGGCGGGGGCGCGCGACGCCCTCGGCGAGATCGGCCTCGTGCACCTCGACGGGCACCGGGACCTCTATGACGGCGAGACGTCGCCGAGCGGCGAGGCCGCCGACATGCCGATCTCGGTCGCGCTCGGGCTCGGCCCCGCGGCATGGGTCGAGGCCACGGGCGGCGCCTCGGTCGCTCCGGAGCGCACCGCGCTGCTCGGCTTCCACGACCCCGAGGAGCCGCCGGTACCGGGCCGGCTGAGCGAGCTCACCCTGCTCGGCGCCGAAGAGCTCCGCGCCGATCCCACCAGGGCCGCCACCCGGTTGGCGTCAACGCTCGCGGCGCCGGGGCCCTTCTGGCTCCACTTCGACGTCGACGCCCTCGACCAGGCCGTCTTCCCGGCCACCGACTACCCGATGCCCGGCGGCCTCGACTGGGACGACGCCCGCGAGGTGCTGGCGCCCCTGGTCGCCTCGTCATCCCTAATCGGCTTCTCCCTAGCCTGCTACAACCCGGAGAAGGACCCGAACCTCACCTGCGGCGAGCAGCTCGTGACCCTCGTCGCGGAGCTGACGACGCGGCCCGAGGGGCCATCCCGGTAGGGATGGAACGTCTTGTACTTTTTCGGCGCGGCGCTGCTCGGACGGCCGCAACACGATCTCGAAAAAGTCAAGTGGAATCCCTACCGGGATGGCCCCCAGCAACCCCGTCGATCTTCGCCGCCAGCTCGAAGTCATTCGCCGTCAGCCCACCCTCGGAATGGGTCGACAGGCTCACCTTCACGGTGTCCCAGGAGATCGACAGGTCGGGATGGTGCCCCATCTCCTCCGCCGGCTCGACCAGGCTGGAGACGAACTTCACCGAGCCGACGAAGTCGCCGCGCCCAAACTCCTTCACGATCGTGTTGCCGCTGCGCTCCCAGCCCGGCAGATCCGCCAAACGCGCCTCGACCTCGTCGTCGCTCAGCAGTGCCATCGCGCGTATCCTCCCAGGGGACCCAGGAGGCGTCAAATGAGCGACACCAGTCCCACTCTCTGGCAGATCGCGATCTCGCACTACAGCGAGAAGGCGCGCTGGGCCCTGTCCTACAAGGGCGTCGAGCACGAGCGCCGCGCGCCGCTCCCGGGCATGCACATGGCGGTGGCGCTATGGCTCACCCGCGGCGCCCAGAAGACCATGCCGGTGATGCGCCTCGACGGCCGCAACATCGGCGACTCGACCGCGATCATCGCCGCGCTCGAGCGGCGCTACCCCGATCCCCCCCTCTACCCCGCCGACCCCGAGCAGCGGCGTCGCGCGCTGGAGCTGGAGGAGTTCTTCGACGAGGAGCTGGGACCGCACATCCGCCTCCTCGTCTTCCACGAGCTGATCAGGGAGCCGGCGATCTTCGCCGAGGTGGCCTCGGAAACGTTGCCGCGCGCGATGAGCAGGACGAAGGCCCTCAACGGCGCCTACGCCCGCGTGTTCACCAGCCTCCGCTTCGGCGCCAACAGCGACTCCGCCGCGGAGGCCGCGACGACGAAGGTGGTCGCGGCGATGGACCGGCTCGACGCCGAGCTGGAGGCGAGCGGCGGCGAGTACCTGGCCGGGGACCGCTTCAGCGTCGCCGACCTCACCGCCGCCTCGCTCTTCTACCCGCTGGTCTCGCCGGAGGAGGGGCCGCTGCCGGCCGACCGCCCCTCCCCGCCGGCCTTCGAGCGCTTCCGCGACAAGCTCAGAGGGCGTCCCGGCTACGCCTGGGTCGAAGAAACGTTCCGCCGCCACCGGCGCCCGGTGGCGAGGAACGTCTCCTGGCGCGGGAGCCTCTAGGAAGAATCTGCAAAGACGGCACAATCTGCAGACAACATGTTGCATTTGGTTCTGTAGGGTGCCAGTATGCAGCGGATGGCATGGACCGACGAGCGGCTGGAGGAGCGCTTCCACAGCATCGACCTTCGCTTCGACACGGTCGATCATCGTTTCGACGAAGTGGACAGGCGATTCGACCGAGTCGAAGGGGAGATTTTCGAGCTGCGGCGAGAGATGCGGAACGGATTCGCCTCCCTTCAGGCGCTTCTCAACCGCGCCGGCGCCGGGATCATCATCAGCCTGATGGGCGTGATCGCGGCGATCCTCGTCAAAGGCGCCTGACCCCGGCCGCCGCTTCCCGCGACGAGTCTGCTCCTACACGTCCGTAGGACGTGTAGGAGCAGACTCGCGATCCATTTGGGGCGGAGGTCAGCCGCCGATCGGGGCGCGGGGGTTCGAGCCCCAGAAGACGACCGTGCCGAGCATGCCGATGATGTGGACGAGGATGATGTTGACCACCATCGATTTCGCGGTCGCCGTCCCCACCCCGACCGGGCCGCCGGAGGCGGTGTAGCCGTAGTAGCAGCCGACCAGCACGATCACCGTCGCCATCACCATCCCCTTGATCAGGCTGAAGAAGACGTCGGGCGGGCTCTGGTACATCCAGAAGATCAGCGAGTAGCCGCCGGAGGAGACGTCGCCGACCTGCTGGACGACCGCGATGTAGCTGGCGAGGTAGGCGAGCGCGATCCCGACCAGGTAGATGAACGGGATCGCGATCCAGGCGCCGAGCAGGCGGGTCGCGGCGAGGAAGGTCACCGGCTGGATGCCCATCACCTCGAGCGCGTCGATCTCGTCGGAGATCCGCATCGCGCCGAGCTCGGCGACGATCCCGGTCCCCACCTTGGCCGCGAGGATGTAGCCGAACGCGTAGGGAACGCCCTCGCGCAGGTCGCAGTAGGCGGAGAAGAGGCCGGCCAGCGAGGGGGCGCCGATCGAGCGGTTGAAGTAGGCGCCCTGGATCCCGCACTGGAGGCCGAGGATGAGGACGAAGGCCCAGATCACGATCGCCGAGCCGAAGATCAGGATCCCGGCCTGGCGCAGGCCCTCGCCGAAGAAGCGGAAGACGCGCCCGGAGAAGACCAGGCCGGCGACCCGGGTCCCGAACCCGACGACCTCCCCGAAGGAGTCGAGCCAGTCGCGGGGGACGTCGAGCCAGCCGATCACCGGATCGACTGCAGTTCGGGGTTGGTGGCGAGGAGGACCGAGGTGACGACGAACTGGAAGAAGAAGACGGCGACCAGGGCGATCACCACCGCCTGGTTGACGGCCCGGCCGACCCCGGCGGCGCCGCCGGAGGCGGTCATCCCCTTGTAGCAGCAGACCACGGCGATGATCGCGCCGAACATCGTGCACATCAGGACCGAGGCCAGCAGGTCGACGACGGTCGCGTTGGAGAACAGGGTGGCGAAGAACCCGCCGAGCGACTGGTGGTAGAGCAGCTCGGCGGCGATCCCGGCGGAGAGCCCGAAGACGATCGCCGAGATGTCGAGCAGGCCGGTGATCATGATCAGGGCGAGGAAGCGCGGCACGACCAAGTTCTTGATCGGATCGACGCCGAGGACCTGGAGGGCGTCGAGCTCCTCGCGGATCTTGCGGGCGCCGAGGTCGGCGGTGATCGCGGTGCCGGCGACGCCGGCGACCACCACCGCGGTGACCAGCGGCCCGATCCAGCGGATCGCGGTGAGGACGAAGAAGCCGCCGAGCCGGTCGAGCGCGCCGAACAGGGAGAGCACCCCCGCCGCCTGCAGGCCCGGGGCGCCGAGGTTGAGCGCGAAGGTCGAGACGATCAGCGGGAACCAGGAGAGCTTGAGCACGAAGAGCAGCTGGTCGACCAGCTCCTCGCCGAACGGGTACGGGGGGCGGACCGCGGAGAGCAGCGTCCGCGCGGTCAGCAGGACCAGGTTGCCGACCTGGACGAAGAACTCCGTCACCGGCCTGGCGCCGCGCGCTACGGCTTCGCCCGCCACCAGATCGCCTCCCCGCGCTCGCGCTGTGCCATCGCCGACACAGTATCCCGCCACGCTGTTCTAGTCAACTGGCACAGCGAGGCTCGGCACCGTACCCGAAGGCCGCAGATTACGGCGTGAGGACGATCTTCAGCGCTTCGCGGTGGTCGTAGAGCTCATAGGCCTCGGCCGCCTGGTCGAGCTTCATGTGGTGGGTGACGAGCGGGGCCGGGTCGAGCCTGCCCGCCTCGAGCAGGCCGATCACGCGGTCGACGTGGGCGATCACGTTGGCGAGGCCGAGCCGCAGGGTCAGCCCCTTCAGCCAGGCGAGCCCGAGCGGAACCTCGCCGCGGCCCGCGTAGGCGCCGATCCCCGAAACGGTGCCGGCGTCGCGGGCGAGGCTGACGGCGAGCTCCAGCGGGCCGGGGTCCCCGACCGCGTCGACCACCACGTCGACGCCGAGGCCATCGGTCGCCGCGCGCACCGCGCGCTTCGGCTCCTGCTCGGTCAGGTGCAGCGGCTCCGCCCCGAACGACTCCGCCATCCGCAGCCGCTGCTCGACAGAGTCGACCGCGAAGACGCGGGCGGCGCCGCCGGCGATCGCCGCCTGCACCGCGCACAGCCCCACCGGCCCGAGGCCGAGCACGGCGACGGTGTCCCCCGCCCGCATCCCGGCGTGGGCGATGGCGTGGTATCCCGTCCCCATCACGTCGCCGGCGAAGAGGGCGACATCGGCCGACATCCCCTCGGGCACCCGGCGCAGGGTCAGGTTCGCTCGCGGGACCAGCAGCTGCTCGGCCTGGGCGCCCTGAAGGTCGCCGAGCTTGGAGCCGTGGCCGAAGGTCTGCCCCCTGCGGCAGCGGTGGTAGTCGCCGCGCAGGCAGGAGGAGCAGGTGGCGCAGGCGGTGTGGAAGCAGCCCAGCACCCGGTCCCCGACCGCGACCCGCTCGACGTCCTCGCCCGCGGCGAGCACGGTGCCGACGAACTCGTGGCCGATCGTGAAGCCCCGCTCGACCGGCACCCGCCCGTGGTAGATGTGCAGGTCGGAGCCGCAGATGCCGGTCGCCTCGACGCGGACGATCGCGTCGTCGGCCGCCGCCAGCTCGGGCTCGGGCTTCTCCTCGATCCGGACCTGCTCCGGCGCCTGGAAGGTGACCGCGCGCATCGGCCGCAACCGTACAGGCGTGGGGGCTCGCTAGGCGCTGACGCCGGCCACTTGGAAGCGGCTGCGCTCGCCCTCGGGGCTGGCGGTCTCGGCGATCCGCGCCTCCAGCGCCAGCTCCTTCTCGAAGTCGGCCGCCTCGCCGTGTTGGAAGGAGACGTCCTTGCCCTCGAGCAGCTCGATGAAGACCTCGACGAAGCGGGCGTCGAGCTGCTTCCCGGCGACCCGGCGCAGCTCGACGATCGCGTCGTAGCTCGACATCGGCGTGCGGTAGGAATCGCGGGCGGTCATCACGTCGTAGGTGTCGGCGACGGAGATGATCCGCGCCAGCTCGGGGATTTCGTCGCCGGCGAGCCCGCGCGGGTAGCCCTTGCCGTCGATCCGCTCGTGGTGGGCGAGGATGATCTCGGCGACCGGGCCGTAGCCGTCGAGCGAGGAGACCACCCGGGCCCCCTGCTGCGGGTGGCGGCGGATCAGCATCCAGTCCTCGTCGGTGAGCGGCACGTTCGCCTTGAGGATGCGGTCGGGAAGGATGAACTTGCCGATGTCGTGCAGCAGCGCCGCGATGTGGACCAGCTCCTCCTCGCGGCGCGAGTAGCCGGCGCGTTGGGCGATCGCCCGCGAGTAGCGCGCCACCGCGGCGCTGTGGCGGGCGGTCATCTGGTCCCGCAGGTCGAGCGTGCGCAGCATCGCGCTCAGCATCCCGACCTGGAAGCTCGCCAGCTGCCTGCTGCGCAGCTCCAGCTCGCCGGCCCGCTGCTGGGAGAGCAGCAGCTGCCCGAGCAGGTACTGGAAGGTGACGAGGACGACGCCGAAGAGGGCGATCGCCGAGATCCCGATCTCGTGGTAGATGTAGGCGACGGCGACGGCCAGCATCGCGCTGGCGAACTCCGAGGGCAGCACCGGCGGCAGGACCTTCAGCTTGGTCGAGAAGGCGGAGCGCTCGACGTAGCAGCCGTAGCTGGCGATCATCAGGAAGTTGATCGCCAGGGCGAGCTGGAAGAGAGCGAAGACGCAGAGGTAGAAGGACGGGTCGGCGGCGGTGAGGCCGAGCGCCGTCACCCCCTCGTGGAAGGCGATCCCCCCGACCAGCGGGAAGAACGCGTAGGTGAGCAGGTTGTCGAGCAGGTAATGCCACTCGTCGCGCCAGCGCAGCCAGCCGGTGAGGATCGTCGCGATGCCGATCAGGGCCGCCGGGGTGCCGCCGAGGAAGACCATCGCGACGACCAGCGCGAGGAAGCTTCCGGAGACCTTCACTTTGGACTCGGTCGAGACCGCGGTGAGGTCGCTGAAGATCGAGAAGGCGAGCAGCACCGCGAAGAGGCCGAGGTCCCAGTTGCACGCCGGCGCCCGCAGGATCCCTCCAACCACGGTCAGGGCAAGGGCACCGCAGAGGCTGGCGACGACTAGACGGGTGGGACGGGAATGGTCCATGGCCTTGGCTCTGTCTGCCTGCAGCAAGTGAGACAGTGGGGAGATTCACGGAGGCGCGCCCAATCCCTGCGCCGAAAAGCCCAGTCGGCTCCCGCGCCGCTCCTTGCTCAACTCCAAGGTAGTGACCGGTACCGGGATAGGCAAGCCCGGCTGGCCGCATGGCCAAAATCTCCCAAAGCGATCCGGGCGGGTCGATCTCAGCCGCCGACGTGGCCGGCAGGGGCCGGCTCCCCCTCCCCGAAAAACAACGAGGGCGCCCGCGGGGGCGCCCTCAGAAACTGGTTTGCGGCCCTCGATCAAAGAGCCGCTTGGAAGATCTAGTGACGAAAGCCCATTTTTCTCTGCCCTTTCGGTTTCGGTTGAAGCCCACGACGTTTTGCGCTGGCATGGGAACTTGAGAATGTCTGCATCAGTTTGTAGCACAGTTTGGCGGAAACTTGTGCATCTGCAGGAAAAGTTGTGCACAAATTCATTAGGCCGGCCCTCCAACAATGCGTAGACACCGCTTGATCAAGCCATTGCGGCGACCCCTCTTCCGCCGCCTCGCGATCACCTACGCGGTCAACGAGCTGGGCGACTGGATGGGGATCGTCGCCCTCTCGGTGCTGGTCTTCGACCGCACCGGCAGCGCCCTGGCGACCACGGGCCTCTTCCTCGGCACCCGCTTCCTCCCGGCGCTCCTCGCGCCGATCCTGGTCACCCGCGGCGAGCGGCCGCCGCCGCGATTCGCCCTGCCGGTGATCTACTGCGGCGAGGCGGCGGCGTTCGGCGGCCTCGCCTTCTTCGCCCACGAGTTCTCGCTCGCGGGGGTGATCGCGGTGGCGGCCGTCGACGGCGCGCTGGCGCTGACCGGCCGCGCGCTGACCCGCGCCGTGGTGGTCGCGCTGCTGGCGGAGGGCGAGGAGCTGCGAGCCGGGAACGCGCTGCTCAACGTCGCCTTCACCGGCGGAGCGGCGATCGGACCGGCCCTCGCCGGCCTCGTCGTGGCCGGCTTCGGGGCCGAGACGGCGCTGCTGGTCGACGCCGTCTCCTTCTACTCGATCGCCTGGATCCTCTTCACGGCGGGCCCTCTGCCCCACGCCGAGCCCGAACCCGGCCGGCTGCGCGATCGCGTCCGCGCCGGCGCCGCCTACATCCGCCGGCAGGCCATGCTGCGGCGCCTGTTGACCGCCCAGGGCGCCGTCTTCGTCTTCTTCGCCGCGGTGATCCCGATCGAGGTCGTCTACGCCAAGCAGACGCTCGGCGCCGGCGACTCCGGCTACGGCCTGATGCTCGGCAGCTGGGGGGCCGGGATGCTGCTGGGCAGCCTCGTCTTCGCCGCGGCCCGCCGCGGCCCGCTCGGGAAGCTGCTCTTCTTCAGCAGCCTCGCGGTCGGCGCCGGCTACCTCGGGCTCGCCGCCGCCCCGACCCTCGCCGCCGCCTGCCTCGCCTCGGTGCTCGGCGGCGCCGGCAACGGCGTCCAGTGGGTCTCCGCGATCAGCGCGGTGCAGGAGCTGACCGCGCCCGAGATGCAGGCCAGGGTGATGAGCGTGCTGGAGTCGATCGGCGCGGCGATGCCGGGGGTCGGATTCGTCCTCGGCGGCGCGGTCGCCGCGGCCGCGAGCCCCCGGGTGACCTTTTTACTCGCGGGAACTGGAGTGTTTGCGGTCGTCGCCTTCGCGGCGCCTGGGCTGGCGGGCGCCTGGTCCGACCGCCGCTCGACAGATGATGCAGGTCAACTTGACGGCGGCAACGACGTTGTGCTGGAGTTGATCGTCGGGAGCTCGCCTATCCAGCCCAGACGGGAGGTCGGACCTTGAAGAAGCGGGGATTCGCAGCAGCGGTCATCGGGCTTGCAGCGGTCGCAAGCCTTGCATTGGTGTCGTGCGGCAGCGGCGGCTCGAGCGGCAAGGAGGGCGGCACGCTCCACGGCAGCTACGCGTCGTTCCCCGACTACCTCGACCCCGGCCTCTCCTACACGCCCGAAGGCTGGACCGCGATGTACGACACCTACCTCCCGCTGCTCACCTACAAGCACGCCAGCGGCACCGCGGGAAGCGAAGTCGTCCCGGCGCTGGCCACCGCCCTGCCGAAGGTCTCCAACGGCGGCAGGACCTACACCCTGTTCCTCCGCAAGGGGCTCCAGTACTCCAACGGCAAGCCCGTCAGGGCCTCGGACTTCCCCTATACGGTCGAACGGACCTTCAAGCTGAACTCGCCCGGGTCACCGTTCTACACCGACATCGTCGGCGCCGAAAAGTTCGCCGAAACGAAGTCCGGGCACATCTCCGGCATCGAGGCGAACGACAGGACCGGCAAGATCGTGATCGACCTGGTCAAGCCGCGAGGGACGTTCAACAACGAGCTCGGCCTGCTCTTCGTCGCCCTGCTGCCGAAGGGGACTCCCGTCCGCAACCTCACCGACACGCCGCCCCCGGCGACCGGGCCGTACGCGATCGTCAAGTCGGAACGGGGCCGCGGCTGGACCTACGAACGCAACCCGGCGTGGGCAAGGGCCAACGGGAAGCGGATACCCGACGTGCCGAGCGGGCACGTGAACAAGATCGACATCACCGTGGTCCGCAACAACTCGACCCAGGTGAACGAAGTCGAACGCGGCAAGGCCGAGTGGATGGAGAACCCGCCGCCCCCCGACCTCTACGCCAAGGTGAAGGACAAATACGAGGGGACGCAGCTGCGGGTCGAGCCGACGGTCAGCACCTACTACTTCTGGATGAACATGCAGAAGCCGCCGTTCGACGACCTCAAGGTGCGCCAGGCGGTCAACTACGCGCTCAACAGCGAAGCCTTCGAACGGATCTACAGCGGCCAGCTGAAAGGCCTGCACCAGATCCTCCCGCCCGGGATGCCCGGCCACAAGCCATTCGACCTCTACCCGTACGACATGGCCAAGGCGAAGCAGCTGATCAAGGAAGCCAACCCGTCGGACCGCAACATCACGGTCTGGGCCGACGACGAACCGGAAAACAGCGAAGCGGCCGTCTACTACCAGGGCGTCCTCACCAAGCTCGGCTTCAACGCGAAGCTGAAGGAAATCAACGCCGACACCTACACGCAGCTGATCGGCAACCAATCCACGCCCGACCTCGACACGGGCTGGTATGACTGGTTCGAGGACTACCCGCACCCGAACGACTTCCTCCAGCCCCTGCTCTCGGGCGAAAGCATCCTCCCGACCGGCAACACGAACTTCTCGATGACCGATATCCCGGCGCTGAACGCGAAGATCACCTCGCTGGGGGAAAAGCCGCTGGGCCCGCAGCAGGAAGCCGGGTACGCGGCGCTCGACAGGGAATTCATGGAACAGGCGCCGTGGGCCCCGTACGGGTCGCGGACGGTGACGACGTTCGTCTCGGACGCGATCGACCTCGACAAGGTCGTCTACAACCCGACCTTCCAGGACGACCTGACGAGCTTCCAGTTCAAGTAAACGCCGCGGGGCGCTGGAAGATGCAGGGGTGATCGCGGGGTCCCAGGCAGAGCCGGAGCCGGCGGGCGCAAAGGGGGCGCCCGCCGCCGCCGCGCGGGGAGAGGGGCCCTGGCGCCTCGCGCTCAGGCGCCTGCGGCGCAACCGCGTCGCGCTCGCCTTCCTCGGCCTCTTCGTCGCCGTCGTCGCCTTCTGCCTGGCGGCGCCGCTTTGGGCCAACGGTGTCGCCCACACCGGCCCGAACGACACCCACACGCTCGAGAAGGTCGAGGTCGGCGGCGAAAAGCGCGACGTGGTCAGCCCGGAAGGCAAGCCGATCGGGCCGCTCTGGCTCGGGGCCGGCGGCAGGTTCTTCCTCGGCGCCGACGGCCGGCTCGGCCGCGACGAGATGGTGCGCCTGATGTACGGCGGGCGCACCTCCCTCTTCATCGCGCTGGTCTCGGCCCTGCTCACGACCCTGCTCGCCACCGTGCTCGGCCTGCTCTCCGGCTACCACCGGGGGTGGGTGGACACCGCGATCTCGCGGGGGATGGACGTGATCTGGGCCTTCCCGGTCCTGCTGCTGGCGATCGCACTGGGCCTGGCGCTGGCGGTCGGCGGCCTGCGGATCGGGCCGCTTCACATCCCCAGCGGCTCGATCTGGATCCCGATCCTGATCATCGGCGTCGTCTACACGCCGTGGGTGGCCCGACCGATCCGCGGCGAGGTGCTCTCGCTGCGGGAGAAGGAGTTCGTCGAGGCCGCCGTCGCGCAGGGCGCCGGCCCGCTGAGGGTGATGTTCGGGGAGCTGCTGCCGAACGTCTGGTCGACGATCATCGTCTTCTTCGCGCTCACCATCGCCAACAACATGCTGCTCGAGTCGGCCCTCTCCTTCCTCAACGTCGGGGTGCAGGCGCCGAGCTCCTCCTGGGGCACGATGATCGCGAGCGGGGCCGACCTGATCACCAGCGCGCCGCTGCTGACGATCATCCCCGGGACGATGATCCTGCTCACGGTGCTGTCGCTGAACGTCTTCGGCGACGGGCTCCGCGACGCGCTCGACCCGCGCTCGAAGGTGCGGCTCGAGGCGCACGCCGGGACGGCCGAGCCCGAGGGGGCGCCGGTCTGATGCTGCGCTTCGTCGCGCGGCGGCTGGTCGGGATGATGCTGGTGCTGTTCGCGGTCTCGGTGCTGGTCTTCCTGATCTTCAACGTGATCCCGAGCTCGGACCCCGCCCAGCGCCTCGCCGGCAAGAACGCCACCCCGCAGCTGGTCGAAAGCATCACCGAGGAATGGGGCTTCGACGAACCCCTGCCCAGCCAGTACCTGACGATGATGAAGAAGATCTTCAGCGGCGACCTGATCTCCTACGAAGGCCGCGAAGACGTCGACGAACGGATCGTCGAAGGGATCCCCGCCACCTTCTCCCTCTGCATCGGCGCCGCGGCGATCTGGATGTTCTTCGGCATCCTCTTCGGCTACCTCTCGGCGGTCAGGGCGGGAGGCTGGCTCGACACCTCGCTCACCGTGCTCGCGGTGGCGGGCATCTCGATGCCGGTCTTCTGGCTCGCCGCGATCTTCCTCAACTACCTCACCTACCAGACGGGGGTCTTCCCCTCCGGCGGCTACGTGGAACTCACCGACAACCCGCTGGAATGGGCGAGCCACCTGATCCTGCCGTGGGTGACGCTGGCGATCCTCTACACCGGCTTCTACAGCCGGGTGCTGCGCTCGAACATGCTCGACGCGATGAGCGAGGACTACGTGCGGACGGCGCGCGCCAAGGGGCTGAGCGAGCGGCGGGTGATGAGCCGCCACGTGCTGCGCAACTCGCTGATCCCGATCGTCACCCTGTTCGGGCTCGACTTCGGCGCCCTGCTCGGCGGGGCGATCCTGATCGAAGCGATCTTCAGCCTCAACGGGGTCGGCCAGTACGGCTACGAAGCGCTGCAGAGCCTCGACCTGCCGCCGATCATGGCGATCACGCTCTTCGGCGCCTTCTTCATCGTCCTCTTCAACGCGCTGGTCGACATCGCCTACGCGTACCTCGACCCGCGGATCCGGCTCGGCACGGAGGCGCCGTGACGGCGGCGGGCGGCGAGCCGCTGCTCTCGGTCTCCGGCCTGCGGGTCGGGTTCCTCACCGAGGACGGCCTGGTGCAGGCGGTCGACGGCGTCAGCTTCGAGCTGCGGCCGGGCGAGGTGCTGGCGATCGTCGGCGAGTCGGGATCCGGGAAGAGCGTCACCGCGCAGACCACGATCGGGCTGACCCGCTCGAAGAACTCGCGGATCGAGGGCTCGGTGAGGCTCGCCGGCGAGGAGCTGATCGACGCCGGCGAGGGACAGCTGGGCAGGGTCCGCGGCGAGCGGATCGCGATGGTCTTCCAGGACCCGATGACCTCGTTCAACCCGGTGTACCGGATCGGCGACCAGATCGTCGAGGCGATCCGGGCCCATCGCGACCTCAGCCGCGCGGAGGGTCGCCGGCGGGCGGTCGAGCTGCTCGACTCGGTCGGCATCCCCGACCCCGAGCGCCGCGTCGACGGCTACCCGCACGAGTTCTCCGGCGGGATGCGGCAGCGGGCGATGATCGCGATGGCGCTGGCGCTCGAGCCGGAGGTGCTGATCGCCGACGAGCCGACCACCGCGCTCGACGTCACGATCCAGGCGCAGATCCTGCGCCTGCTGCGGGACCTCAACCGCGAGCGCGGCCTGGCGACGATCCTCATCACCCACGACCTCGGGGTGGTCGCGGAGATGGCCGACCGGGTGCTGGTGATGTACGCGGGGAAGATCGTCGAGCAGGGGACGCTCGACGAGATCTTCTACGACCCCCAGCACCCCTACACCTGGGGCCTGATCGGGTCGCTGACCAGGCTCGACCGGCCCCGCCCGCACCGGCTGCCGCAGATCGGCGGCGCCCCGCCCTCCCTGCTCGACCTGCCCCAGGGGTGCGCGTTCCGCCCCCGCTGCCCGCATGAGTTCGGGCGCTGCGCGGAGGCACCGGAGCTGGAGGCGCGCCTGCCCGAGGGCGGGGAGCACCGCGATCGCTGCTGGCTGACCCCCGAGCAGAAGCGGGAGAAGCGGCAGGTCGAGGGCCGGATCGGGCTCGAGGCGCCGGCGTGAGTACCGAGACCCTGCTCGAGGTCACCGGCCTGGTCAAGCACTTCCCGGTCAAGCGCGGCATCCTGATCGACCGCGAGGTCGACCGGGTGCGGGCGGTGGACGGTGTCAGCTTCAGCATCGCGCGCGGCGAGACGCTGGGGCTGGTGGGCGAGTCCGGCAGCGGCAAGTCGACCGCCTGCCGGGCGGTGCTGCAGCTGATCGAGCCGACGTCCGGCTCGGTCCGCTTCGAGGGACGCGAGATCGCGGGCCTCTCCCGGCGGCGGATGCGGCCGCTGCGGCGGGAGATGCAGATGATCTTCCAGGACCCCTACGCGTCGCTCAACCCGCGCAAGCGGGTCGGCCAGATCGTCGGCGACCCGCTGCGGCGCCAGGGCATCGCGTCGGGGGCGGAGCTGCGCCGGCGGGTGCAGGAGCTGCTGGAGCGGGTCGGGCTCTCCCCCGAGCACTACAACCGCTTCCCGAACGAGTTCTCGGGCGGGCAGCGGCAGCGGATCGGGATCGCGCGAGCGCTGGCCCCGCGGCCGAAGCTGGTGATCGCCGACGAGCCGGTCTCGGCCCTCGACGTCTCGATCCAGGCGCAGATCGTCAACCTGCTCGACGACCTCCAGGACGAGCTCGGCCTCACCTACCTCTTCGTCGCCCACGACATCGGCGTCGTCCGCCACATCTCCGACCGGATCGCGGTGATGCACGACGGCAGGATCGTCGAGCAGGGCAGCGCCGACCAGGTCTGCGAGCGCCCCGTCGATCCGTACACGAAGAAGCTGCTCGCCGCGGTGCCGATCCCGGACCCGCGCGAGAGCCGCGACCGCCGGGGGGCTACCCTCGGCGGTCCGTGAACCTGCCGCTCTCGCCGCCGATCGAGCCGCAGCTGGCGCTGACCCGCAAGCAGCTGCCGGTCGGCGAGGAGTGGGCGTACGAGCCGAAGCTCGACGGCTTCCGCGCGATCGTCTTCGTCGACGGCGAGGAGTCCTACATCCAGTCCCGCGGCGGCAAGGCGCTGGCCCGCTACTTCCCCGAGCTGAGCTTCGCGCCGGGGCGCTGGGTGCTGGACGGCGAGCTGGTGATCCGCGACGCCGACGGCAACCTCGAATTCGACGCCCTGCAGCAGCGGATCCACCCCGCGCAGTCGCGGATCGAGCTGCTCTCGAGGGAGATCCCGGCCGCCTACGTCGCCTTCGACCTGCTGGCGGAGGGGGACGAGGCGCTGCTCGGCGCGCCGCTGGCGGAGCGGCGGGCGCGGCTGGAGGCGATCGCCGCGAAGGCCGGCCTCGAGCTGACGCCGCTGACGACCGACGCCGAGCGGGCCGAGGGTTGGCTCGGCAGCATCGAGGGGGTGATGGCGAAGCAGCTCGGCGCCCCCTACCTGCCGGGCAAGCGCAGGGGGATGGCGAAGGTGAAGCGCGAGCGGACGATCGACTGCGTGGTGATGGGCTGGCGGCCGGGGAAGGAGGAGGGGACGGTCGGCTCGCTGATCCTCGGCCTCTACGACGGCGAGGAGCTGCGCACCGTCGGGCACATCTCCGGCTTCAGCATGGAGGCGAAACGCGCGATGCGCGCGATGCTGGCGCCGCTGGAGACGGGCGAGAGCGGCGCCGCCGAGCCGAGCCGCTGGACCGGCGGCCGCGACCTCGAGTGGGTGGCGCTGCGACCGGAGCTGGTGATCGAGATCGGCTACGACCACGCGGCCGGCGGCCGGATCCGCCACGGAGGGCGGTTTCATCGGTTCAGGGATGACAAAGAGCCGCGGGAGTGCAGGTTCGAGCAGCTGGACGAAGGGGGTTAGGACGAAGGTTGCCGGCGGGCGGGTCCTGTCGCCGCAGGGGACCCCCCATGCCCTGCGGTAGCTAAAGCTTCCTCGGGCATGGGTCCCCCTACGGCGCCACCCGCCCGAGCAACCGCTCCGCCAACTGCTCAACCCGTCCACGTCGCGGCAGCAGGGTTCACCCGCCGGAGGCTCCGCCTTGGCGAGAGCACGCGGGACGGACCGTGGGCTCAGAACAGCTGGGGCTGGGGAGCGCAGGGTGTCCGAGGAGGGGGAGCCTGTTCTGCGCGGGGCTGGGGTTGGGTCGAGCGGTCGGCGAGGGTTGCGCGGAGGCGGTTGCGGCCCCAGCCTCGGACGGCGCGGGTGGCGTGCTTGCGGTGGGCGGGGCGCATGTAGGCGCGGTCGCCGTAGAGCCGGTCGTAGGTTGGGAGGAGATCGGGGCGTTTCGCTTCGAGCCAGGCGAAGAAGACGTCCTTGACCTCGTCGCGGAGGTGGAGGGCGACGCCGCCGAGGAAGCTCGCCTTCGCCTTCCGCGCCCGCTCGACGATCGGGCGCACCTGCTCGGGATGGTCGTTGATCCCCGGCATCAGCGGCGCGATCAGGACGCCGGAGTCGATCCCGCGCTTGCGCAGCTCGGCGACCGCGTCGAGCCGCGCGGCGGGGCTCGGCGTGTGCGGCTCGGTCGCCCGCCAGGCGTCCTCGTCGAGGGTCGGGACCGAGAGGTTGACCGAGACCGGCAGCCGCTTCGCCATCCGTTCGAAGATCGCCAGGTCGCGCATCGCCAGCGGCGACTTGGTCAGCACCGAGACCGGGGTTTCCGCCTCCTCAAGGGCCTCGAGGATCTCCGGCATCATCAGGTAGCGGCTCTCGACCCACTGGTAGGGGTCGGTGTTCGTCCCCAGCGCCACCAGCTCCCGCCGCCACCCCGGCCGCCTCAGCTCCGTCCGCAGCAGCTCTGGCACGTTGACCTTGACCACGATCTCCCGCTCGAAGTCCCGACCGGCATTGAAATTCAGATAGGTGTGAGTCTTTCGAGCAAAGCAGAATACGCATGCATGAGTGCATCCCCTGTAGGGGTTGACGGTCCAGCTGAAGCCGTAGCGGCCGCCCGGGACGTGGTTCAGGGCCGAGCGGGCGCGGACCTCGTGGAAGTTGATCCCCATCGCCTCCGGGGCGTCGAAGGTGCGCACGACCGTGCCGTCGCCGACCCCGGGGAGGCGGAGGTCGTTCTCGACTCGTTGCTCGTCCCAACGCACGAACGTATGTTCGCACCGCGTTCGGACAGACTCCCGCGAAGCGGAGCTAGCCTGGAAGCTCGCCGCGGATCGCGTAGCGGAGCACGTCGACGACCTGCTCGGCCTCGCGCGCGGTGCCCTGGGCGGCGCGGTCGACCTCCTTCAGCGCGTGGTCGAGCTCGGCGTCGTGCAGGGTGACGATCGGCTTCCCGAGCGCGGCGGCGAAGCCGGCGTCGAAGGCCGCGTTCCACTGCCGGTACTTGTCGCCGAAGCGGACCACGACGACGTCGGCCTCGCGGATCAGCGTCTGGGTGCGGATCGCGTTGACCCCGGCGCCCTTGTGGTCGCGCCAGAACGCCTCGCCCTCCTCGCCGAGCGTGCCGGCGCCGGCGTCGTCGGAGGCGGCGTGGTCGGTGACCGGAGCCGAGAAGGCGACCGGCAGGCCCGCCTCGCGGACGCCCGCTTCGATCCGCTCGCGCCAATCGCTGTGGATCTCACCGGAGAGATAGACGGTCCAGGTCCGCTCGGCCATCGGCCCATCCTACGTATCGGCGTTCGTCCTTTGTCCCCCTTTACCCCGACAAAGGACGAACGCCGAGCGTGGGTAAGCTAATTAATGTGAACGTTAAAAAGAGGTTTTCGGGGCGCGCTGGCGTTGAGGCGGGGCACGAGCACTACAGGTGGTGGGCGCTCTCCTGCACCAGCCTCGCGATGCTGCTGGTGGCGACCAACTCGGGGACGCTGATCATCGCCCTGCCGGACCTCGAGCGCTCGCTCGACACCAGCCTGCTGGAGCTGGTCTGGGTGATCCTCGCCTACATGATCTCCTCGACCGTGCTCGTGCTCAGCGCCGGCAGGCTCTCCGACCTGTTCGGCCGCAAGACCGCCTTCGTCGCCGCCTTCGGGATCTTCGGCGCTGCCTCGCTCGGCGCCGGCTTCGCCGCCGACGGCACCCAGCTGATCCTCTGGCGGATCGTGCAGGGGATCGGTGGCGCCTTCCTCCTCGCCAACAGCCCCGCCCTGGTCACCGACGCCTTCCCGCGCGAGCAGCTCGGCCTCGCGATGGGGACCAACACGATGATCGCCGCGGTCGGCCTCGTGCTCGGCCCGGTCCTCGGCGGCGCCCTGGTCGCGATCTCCTGGCACTGGGTCTTCTGGTTCAACGTGCCGCTGGCCCTGTCCGGCGCGCTCTGGGGCGCGCTGGTGCTGCGCGAGCTGGCGCGGCGCGACGCCGCCCGCGGCCTCGACCCGGCCGGGACCGCGACCTTCGTGGTCGGCCTCACCGGCCTCGTCTACGGGATCTCGCGCGGGGGCATCTCCGGCTGGAACGACCCGCTGGTGATCGCCGGCCTCGCCGCCGCGGCGCTGCTGCTGCCTCTCTTCGTCTGGATCGAGGCCCGCTCCGCCGCGCCGATGCTCGACCTCTCGATCTTTCGCAACCGCCTCTTCGCCGCCGCCACCGCGGCCGCCTTCATCAACGGCCTCTCCCGCTTCGCCCTGCTCTTCATCTTCGTCTTCTACTACCAGGGCGCCCAGGGGGACGATCCGATCACCGCCGGGATCAAGCTGGCCCCGATGGCGGTCGGGATGCTGATCTCCTCGCCGCTGGCCGGGATCTGGGCGGACCGCCACGGCTCGCGGATGCTGGCGGCTGGCGGCATGCTGGTCAGCGCCCTCGGCCTGGCGCTGATGACGACCCTGCAGGCGGACTCGCCCTACTGGCAGGGGATGGCGTGGCTTGGCCTGGTCGGGATCGGCTCCGGGATGTTCAACTCGCCCAACACGGCGGCGATGATGGGCACGGTGCCGACCGAGCGGCGCGGGATCGCCGCCGGGACGCGGACGATGCTGCAGAACACCGGCGCAGTGATCTCGATCGCCTTCGTGCTGGCGATCGTCACCACCGCGGTGCCGAAGCCGGTCCTCTTCAAGATCTTCTCCGGGCTCGCCGCCGGCCTCACCAGCGCCGAGCTCGATCCCTTCATCCACAACATGCATACCGCCCTCTGGGTGCTCGCCGCCACCTCGGTGCTCGGCGCCGGCGTCTCACTCCTGCGCCCCAAGCACGAGAGCGCGGCCGAGCGTCCCGAGCACCCCGTTCCGCGCTTCGCCGCCGTCGAGGAGGCGATTTCCGAGGAGATCGAGGCCACCCCGTGAGCAGGGGACTGAAGATCGGGGAGGTTGCGCGGCTTGCCGGGACGACCCCGCGGACGATCCGCTACTACGAGGAGATCGGGCTGCTGCCGACGGCGGGGGAGCGCGAGCCCGGCGCCCACCGCACCTACGCCGAGGCCGACGTCGAGCGCCTTACCGAGCTGCTGCGGCTGAAGGACCTGCTCGGGCTGAGCCTGGAGGAGCTGAAGGAGCTTGTCGCGGCCGAGGGGGCCCGCGCCGAGCTGCGCCGCGAGTGGCGCGGCGGGGTCGAGGATCCCGTGCGCCGGCGCCAGATCCTCGAGGAGTCGCTCGGCCACATCGCCCACCAGCTCGAGCTGGTGCGACGGCGCCGGGACGAGATCGCCCGGCTGCAGAGCGAGCTGACGGCGAGACGCAGGCGGGTGCGAGGCCTGCTGCGCGAGCTGGACCGTCAGCGAGGCTTGAGCGGACCGGTCAGAGAGTAGAGGCGATCGACGGTCGTGCCAGAGGGCGCCAGCGGCGCCGGCTTCGTCACCGTCGTGTAGCTGAGCAGGCCCATCTTCTGCAGGGACCGTAGGCCTCGTCGGATCGTGTCGCGGGATACCCCGTACCACTTGGCCCCATGGTGCTGGGGCAAGAGAAACCTGTCGGGAAGCGACAACGCAATCAGCAGGACCGCCGTCGCGGGCAGATCCAAGCTGCGGTGCCAGCGATCCAGCCAGTAGTCGAACGAGAGCTTGAAATACCCGGCGCGGGTCTCTCGCGGCTCCGCCGCCGGATGCCTGTACGGATGACCGCTCCCGTCGTCGGCCAGGAGCACGACCCGCCGCGAGTTGCCGACCCGCGAGGTTTCGATCAAACGCTCGGCCTCGAGCCAGCTGATGGTCGATGAGATCTGAACCGCCGACCCCGCTGAAGACGGCATCTCCAGAGCTCGCGCCCAAACGCGAGCCGGAATGGCGACATCGAAGGGCGGAGAGCTTGCCACCGCATGCATGAGCAGGTAGAGATCGAGCGCGCGCTTGCGGCGAGTGACGACAAATCGAGAGAGGGGACCGGGACCTCCCCCGGGGCGCGGCTCCTGGAGAAAAGACCGGGCGATCGGGACAGATGACCGCCGCGAGCTGCGGCCCAGCAGCAGCTCGCGGATGGTGTCCGAGGAGGAAGCGACTACGCTCATCGGCATCCCTAGGTGGGATCCCCACCGCGCCGCCGCCGCCGGGTCCGCTTCCGCTTCCGCATCTCGACCTTGATCTTCCCGGCCACCTCTCTACCGCCGGGCCGGAACGTCGGGACGTCGCACCGGCGCAGGAGGTACTCGGACAGTGCGGCCTTCTGGCCATCCGATCGCGGCTTCCCCCCTGGCGCCCCGTGTCTGAAGTCGAACATCGCGGCGCCGAGGAGCAGATCGGCCAGCTGCAGGCCGTCGACGGCATGGGAATGAAGTCGGGTGAGCGTGGCGATCGCCAGCCTTCCCCTCAGCGAGTTCAGGTCAGCCGCGACCGCCTCCTCAAACCGGACCTTGGGCGGGGTATCGACATGATCCGCCATCACCGATACCACCTCGTCGGACCCGATGCTCGCGTCGAGCGCACGAACCGAGAGGTTCTCGTAGGCCTTCCAACCGGTCCCGTAGCTCTTCAATAGATCGCCGTTTTGGCGGTCGGCGACGGTGCAGCAGAACGAAACGTCGGCATGACCGAAGAAGGTGTCGAGGGTGGCTACGGCCAGGTCAAATGCGCTGCCGTCCAAGGCCGGGGCCTTGTCGAATTGGGACCAGTGAATCTCGTCGAAGCACTCGAGCTTCTGGCGCTTGCGCCACAGGGCTCGCGACAGCGCCGCCCCATTACCGACCTTGAGGCAGCCGATACCGAAGAAGCGGTCCCTCTTGATCACGCCTGACTCATCGAGGTAGATGGTCGCCGTCGGGTGGTCCTTGGGCAAGGCCGCGATCGGCGGCAGCCCCGTTCTCCCCGCTGTGTGAAGGATCTGCGACGGCATCAGGAGTTACCTTAACACAGCTCATCACTTATGTTTTCAGCAACCTTAGTAGTATATCCTTATAGCTATTAAGTAGGTAATTACAATAAGTACTTGTATGGCTGCCGCCGAACACCTAAGTGCTATGCTGCAGATCGCAAGGAGTTGTTGGCAACGCCTTTAGCTCCTTGAAGACGACCGGCCGGCACGCAGCCCGTGGCCAACCGCCACTAGAGCGCGACCGGCCGTTCGCATGTATGGGGTGGGGACTCGGTTCAGCCGCTTTCGGCGGCGGTTCCCGCCGTCTGCTCCTCGAAGTGCTTGCTCAGCATCGTCACCTGGCCCTGGTAGTTGGAGCCGAGGCTGGCGCCGTAGAGGCGCTCGGCCGGCTCCGCCATCCGCTCGAGGCCGAGCTTGCAGACCGGCTGGCGGTGCTCGACCATGAAGGAGACGTCGCGGGCGCGCACCTCCAGCGCGGCGCGGCTGCCGTGACGGCCGCCCTCCGGGTCATAGCCGAAGCCGGGGTCGAAGAACCCGGCGTAGTGGGTGCGCAGCTCCCCGGCGGTCGGGTCGTAGGCCATCATCTCGGCCGCGATCTGAGGCGGGATGCAGACGCCCTCGGCGGAGAGCAGGAGGTAGAAGATCTCCGGCTCCAGCACCACCCGTCCGCCCGGCTCCGGGTAGACCGGGTCCCAGTAGTCGGTCCAGCGGTAGGCGCGGATCCGCGAGAGGTCGACCGGCAGGCTGTTCTTCTTGGCGCGGTAGCCGACGATGCGGTCGGGCGGGCCGGAGAGGTCGACGCTGAGGAAGAGCCCGTCGGCGAGCGCGAGCTCGGACTGGCGCAGGGCGTGGGAATCGAGGTAGAGGAGCGGGAACTCGTCCTGCAGGCCGCGGATCTGCTCGTCGCCGAGCCGCACCTCGCCGCGGGCCAGACGCAGCTGATTGAGCGAGATGCCGGTCCTGACCTGGATCGCGAACGAGCGCGGCACGATCTCCAGGTACAGCCGCCCCTCGTACCCGGCGCGGATGTCGTCGAAGCGATGGTGACGGTCCGTGATCACCCGGGTGAAGACGTCGAGCCGGCCGGTCGAGCTCTTCGGGTTCGCCTTCGCCCGCACGTCGTCCGGCAGGGAGAGCTCCTCGATCAGAGGCACGAGGTATGGACGGTCGCGCTCCAGCACCGCGCCGTCGCGGAGGTCGATCCTCTGAAACGCGAGGCCGTCGATCTTCTCCTCCACGGTCGAGTCGACGTCGGGCAGGAAGGAGCAGCGCAGCGCCCAGGCGAAATCGCCCAAGCGCAGGTCGATGCTGGCCGGCTGGATCGCCTCCGGGCGGATCCGGTATTCGCCGGAGCTGACCCACTCGGCCTCGATCGCCTCGCTCAGCGCCTGCGAGGGGAGGACGCCGGCGCTCGCCTTCAACGCTCTCCGCCCGGTCGCCGCGCTGTCCGCGCTCGCCGCCTCGCTCATCCGGCAGAGCTTATTTGCCGGGCCGCGGCGGCGCCAAGGTAAGGGGTCAGCGCAAACTCGAGCACTTCCGGAAGCAGCGCATCGATTTGCCCGGCTTCGCCCGCGAGCACCCGCCGGCTCAGCAGCGACGCGATTCCACCCACCACCGCTTCGTCGGTCGCCTTCGGCACCCTGCTGCCGTCGGGCGCTGTCGGCGCGCCCTCTCGCAGCGCCGGCACAAAGCCCTCGACCGCCGCTTGATAGCGATCGTAGACACCGCGACCCGCCCGAAGCCCCTCCACCAATGCAATGCTCGCAAGCGGAGGATCGGAGGCGAGAAATGTGAGAAGCGCCTCGAGCGCGTCGTGCACGCGCGCCGGCCACTCGCCATCCGAGCGCCTCTCGCACGCCTGCAGCACCTCGCCTCGAATCCGCTCCACCGCGGCGTCGTAGGCGGCGAAGAAGCAGTCATCCTTACTCTCGAAATGCTTGTAGAAGTCACTCTTTGAAACTGACGCCCGTTGACCGATTAATGACACAGTGGTTTTTTGATAACCTACCTCGTAGAGGGCTTCCGTCAGGCCGGCGATCAGTCTCTCGCGCTGATTCCGTGCGACGAACTCAGGGGAAAGGCCATGGCGTCCGCGGGGTAGTCGCTCCATCTACTCATTGGAGTCTGCCATCGTACTGTCAGTTTCGTCTGCTCGTACCCGATTTGGGTTCGATACACCCAAATACGGGGATAGGACGAACTCCGACAGTTCGGGCAGAAGGTTCGCTGCCTGCTGTCCCTCGCCTCGACGAATCTGCTGGCTGAGAATCCAGGCCACGCCACCCACCAGCGTCTCCTCGATCGTCTCGGGAAGGCCGGTATCGCTGGGCGTGGCACGTCGCAGCAGGCTGACGAATCGCTCCAGCGTGGACTCATAGCGCGCCGCCGAAGCCGGGGTCGCCGAGAGCGCCTCGACCAGGCAGAGCCGCGCCATCGCGGGCCGTTCCGCGATCGCGCCGAGCAGCGCCGCGAGGCCGGCCCGCACCCCGGCCCGCCAGTCCCCGCCCGCGCGGCAGGCCTCCGCGACCCTCTGCTCGAGATCCTCGGTCGCGGTGTCGAAGGCGGCGAGGAGAACGTCCTCCTTGCCGTCGAAGTTGTCGTACAGCGTCTTGCGGGCGACTCCGGCGCGGCCGACGATGTCGGCGATCTTCGTCGACTCGTATCCTCGCTCGGAGGTCAGCTCGGCGATCGCGTCCATGATCCGCTGGCGCTTGAGCGCAGCAACAAACTCCTTTGGAAGCTCGGGCCGAGTCGGCTTCGCCGCAGCTCCCCTGGCGGGGGTTGGGAGCATTGGATTGAAGAATAGCCGCGGCGCGGGGCGATAAGCGCAGAGCACCATCTGGTCTGGTACCGTAAAAAAACCCGTTTCGTTCTCTTTAGAAACTGTTGGGTTTCTAGGTGCCTTTCGATCGAATCCAGTTGAGCGAGGAGACTCTCCGTGCGGCTATCGGCGACAACTGGTCGCCGGCCGAGGTCGATGCTGCCCTGAAACTGCTCGCGAGCAGCGACGGGAAGTTCCCCTCCGGCGTGCGCCGGCTCCCCTCCGACCTGGTCAGCGCCGTGCAGCGCGAGCGGTTGATCGCGGCGATGCTGAACGCCGCCGCCGAGCTCGGATACAGGGAAGCCAACGTGCAAGACGTGATCGATCGGGCGGGCGTCTCGCGTCCCACCTTCTACGAGCATTTCTCCAACAAAGAAGACTGCTTCCTGGCGGCATTCGACACGACCGCGAAGCGCGTCTCCAGCAGGATCGAGGCGGCCGCGCTGAACGGGTCGACCTGGCGGGACCGCCTCCGCCTCGGGTTGGAAGAGCTGCTCAGCTTCGCCGCCACCGAGCCGGACGCGGCGCGCGCGCTGATCGTCGAGGCGCGAGCGGCCAGCGCCGAGGCGGTGCGGCGGCGCGACGAGCTGCTCGACCGGTGCGCCACCTGTATCGACTCGCAGGTGCGCGAGCTGCTGCCCAAGGCCTCCTCCCAGGCGACGATAACCGCGGCGGGGATAGTCGGCGGGATCGAAGCGCTGCTCTACTCGCGCCTCAACCGCGGCGAGATCCAGGAGCTCGACATGCTCCTCCCCTCGCTCATGTACTTCGCCGTGCTCCCATACGAAGGACATCGGGCAGCCAGCGAGGAGCTCGCCTCGGCCCCCGGCTGAGCCGCCCGCGGGGCATATGGTCCGGGGGATGAGATCCGCCCGGTCCGCCCGAGCCGCGCTGGCCCTGCTCTTCGTCGTCGCCCTCGGAATCGGGCTGCTGGCCTCCGCCGCTCCGCGAGCCTTCTACGAGGACTTCCCCTTCTTCGCCCACTGGGTCGACCTCCTCCCTCCCTACAACAGGCACCTCGTCACCGATGTCGGCGGCCTCTACCTCGGCTTCGCCGTCGTCTTCGCCTGGGCCGCCCGCACGCTCGACCGCAACCTGGTCCTCGCCGGCTGCGCCGCCTGGCTGCTCACCGCGACCCTGCACCTGCTCTTCCACGCCACCCACCTCGACAACTTCGGCGCCGCCGACGCGATCGCCGAGCTGGCCGGCCTCGCGTTCCTCCTCCTGCCGCCGGTCGTCGCGATCTGGGCCGTGGGCACGCCGGCCTCACGGCATTGACGAAAGCGGGCGCCCTCGGGGTAGGCTCGGAGACGCCCATTTCGATTTCTGGAGGAAGCCGATGAACGCGAACAAGGAGCTGTGGGAGAAGGGCGACTTCACCCGCATCGCCGCAACCATGCGGGAGAGCGGCGAGGCGCTCGTGGAGGAGCTGGGAGTCGCCGCGGGGACGAAGGTGCTGGATCTCGGCTGCGGCGACGGGACGACCGCGGTGCCCGAGGCGCAGCGCGGGGCCGACGTCCTCGGGGTCGACATCGCCTCCAACCTGGTCGCGGCCGGCAATGCGCGCGCCGAGGCCCTCGGCCTGGCCAACCTGAGGTTCCAGGAGGGCGACGCGTCGAACCTGAGCGAGCTCGGCGACGGGAGCTTCGACCTCGTGGTCAGCATCTTCGGCGCGATGTTCGCCCCGAAGCCGCACGACGTCGCCAGGGAGATGGTGAGGGTGGCCAAGCCCGGCGGCCGGATCGTGATGGGGAACTGGATCCCGAACGACCCGACCCTGGTCGCGCAGATCCTGAAGATCAGCTCCGCCTACTCACCCCCGCCCCCGGAGGGCTTCGTCAGCCCGATGACCTGGGGCGTCGAGGACGAGGTGATCGACCGGTTCACGGCCGCCGGGGTCCCCGAGGAGCGGATCGCCTTCGACAGGAGCACCTTCACCTTCAACCACGCGGGCTCGCCCGCCGAGCTGGTGGCGGCGTTCAGGGACTACTACGGGCCGACGATGAACGCCTTCGCGGCGGCGTCCGCCGATGGCCGCGAGGCCGATCTCCAGGCGGAGCTGGAGGCGCTCTTCGAGGAGCAGAACACGAGCGAGGACGCCACCTCGATCCCGGCGACCTTCCTGCGGGTGAGGGTCCAGAGGTAGCGACGACTCAACCGGCGCGGACCGCGCGGCGCAGCACGACGTAGACGCCGACCGAGAGCGCGGCGAGCCAGGCGAGGCCGAGGGCCAGCTCGCCCGCTGCCTGGAAGCTGGTCGAAAACGCCCCCTCGTACATCAGCCGCGAGGGCCCGTAGGCGGGGAGGAGGACGGCGAAGCGCCCCGGCGTCGTGCTGAACATCGGGCTCTGCACGATTCCAACGTCGGTCATCGCGAGGAACAGCATCAGGTAGGTGGCGGCGAGCTTGTCGAGGAGAGCGCCGGCAAGGGCGCCGATCCCGCCGTAGATCAGCCCGATCAGGACGAGGGCCGCGATCACCTCCGGCCAGGACGCGGCGTCGAAGCTGAGCGCGGTGACGAGAGCCGAGACGCCGACGACCACCGCCGTCGCCGCCAGCAGGACCGCGAGCCGGGCGAGGACGGCCTCGCCCGGGCGGAAGCCCGCGAGGACGAGCCGCCGGTCCCCCTCGAGCGCCGACTGCATGACGAAGACGCCGACCAGGGCGACGACGAAGGCGATCGTGACGCCGCCCATCTCGGCGCCGTGGACATCCTTCATCGTCGTGTGGACGAGCACTCCGCCGGGCAGGCCGACGTCGCGCGGCGTCGGCAGGGTCTCGGCGATGCTCCGGGTGATCACGTAGGCGGGGACGATCACGAGCAGGATCAGGACGAGGGGCCGGCGGCGCTGGTCGCGAAACGCCATCGCCGTCGCGGTGCGTGCCCGCGCGGACATCGCTAGGCCCTCGTCCTCGCCGAGGTCCAGAAGGCGGCCAGAGCGACCGCGAGCGCCGCGAGCGCGATCGAGCCCGCCCCGACCCAGTCGCCTGGCGGCGACCCCTGGGCCCCGCCCGCGGCGACGAGCAGGTTCGCCGCGTTCTGGGTGGGCGTCTCGGCGATCAGCCCGTTGCTGGTCATCTGGGGATCGGAGAAGGCGTCGACCGAGAAGACGAGCACGACGAGCAGCGAGCCCTCGAGCTGGCCCTTGACGAAGGCGCCGATCACGGCGCCGATGCCGATGTAGGTGGCGGCGAAGGCGAAGATCGCGGCGAAGGCGTGCAGGGGGTGGGCGATGCCGCTGCGCAGCCAGAGCGTGACGAAGGCGACGGCGCTGATCGTGAGGCCGATCGCGAGCGCCGCGAGGATCCGGGAGCTCGCCACGCGCAGCGGCCCGAGCCCAGCGGCGGCGAGGCGCCGATCGGCCCCCCGCGAGGAGGAGACCTGGAAGAAGGCGAGCGCCCCGCAGAGGAACGCGGTCGCCCAGCCGGCGCTGATCGCGGTCGCCGACTGGCTGGCGAGGGTGCCGCCGAGCGCCTCGGAGAACTCCCCGAGCACGCTGGCGAAGACGAGCACGAAGAAGGCCGGGATGGCGATCAGCATCACCAGCGTCAGCGGGGTCCGCAGGTGCTCGCGGACGAAGGCGGCGCCGGTGGGCAGCGTCGCGCTCAGCACCCGCTGATCCGCCCTTCGCGCAGCTCGTACATCCGATCCAGCCGCTCCCGCTCGGCGAGCAGATGGGAGACGATCAGGATGCCCATGCCGGCGTCGCGGCGGCGCTCCGACATCTCCCAGAAGCGCAGGTAGGTCTCCCAATCGAAGCCCGAGTAGGGCTCGTCCAGCAGCAGCAGATCGGGCTCGTGCATCAGCGCCAGCGCCAGGTTGAGCTTCTGCCGGGTGCCCCCCGACAGCTCCTCGATCCGGTAGCCGCGGTACCTGGCGAACCGCAGCTCCTCGAGCAGGCCGGCCACCGCCCGCTCGCACTCGGCCTCCTCCAGCCCGTAGGCGCGGCCGTAGAGCTCGAAATGCTCGTCGACCGTCAGCTTCTCCCACAGCATCGGCAGCTGGGGGCAGTAGCCGAGCCGAGCCGGTCGCTCGACCTCGCCGGCGTCCCGCCTCAGCAGGCCGACGACGATCTGCATCAGCGTGCTCTTGCCCGAGCCGTTCTCGCCGACCAGGCCGACCAGCTCGCCGGCGCGGATCTCGAGCGTCACCCCCGTCAGCACCTCGATCTCGCGGCGCAGCGGCCAGATGCCGCGATGAAAGCGCTTCTCGACGTCGCGGACGCTGAGCACCACCCGCTCGGCGCCCGGCTCGGGACGCCCGGCGACCTGCGCCGGCGACCCGTCTGGAGCCTCCTTCGCGCGAGCGATGCCCACAATGACCTCAGGCTATGCCCCCGCGGAGGGGGCGCCATCCGGGCAATGCCCGGTTCCGGGGGCTCGGTATTTCACCTACGAGAGAAGGGTGGAGATCTCGGTTTTCGCCGGATGACCGCAAGCCGACCGGTCTCCGCGGTCGCGGCACAGCACAAGCGGAGGGGGTGGGATTCGAACCCACGAGCGCCTTGCGACGCCAACGGTTTTCGAGACCGCCCCGTTCAACCACTCCGGCACCCCTCCGGGGACTTCAGCTGATTCTACGAAGCGCCGCGTGCGGCGGCGGGCGACGGTTCCGTGCCGGGAGTCAAGGCCGGGGCCGGCGGCGTCGATCTACCCGTGTGGACAGCGGCGAGCAAACCCGCGCCGGGCGCTTCTTCGACCGGCACCCGCTGCTGCTGCGGGCGCTTGCGGTGGCGGCCCTGGTCTGGGGGCTCGGCTACCTGACCTGGCGGGTCGGCTGGAGCGCGCAGGGGGCCAACCCGGTCCTCTTCGCGATGCTCCTCGCCACCGAGGTCTACGGCCTCTACGCGCTCGGGGTGCTGACCTGGTTCTCCTGGTCGCGCCGGCCGGCCGACCGTCCCCCGGCGACGCCGGGGCGCAAGGCCGACGTCTACGTCTGCACCTACGACGAGCCGGCCGAGGTTGTGATGGCGACGCTGGCCGGCTGCCGCGCGCTCGAGTACCCGCACACGACCTGGCTGCTCGACGACGGCCGCCGGCCGGAGATGGAGGAGCTGGCGGAGTTGGCCGGCGCCCGCTACCTGACCCGGCCCGACAACTCCCACGCCAAGGCGGGCAACGTCAACGCGGCGCTGCGGCGCACCGACGGCGACCTGGTCCTGGTCCTCGACGCCGACCACGTGCCGATGCCCGACGCCCTCGACGCCCTGGTCGGCTACTTCGACGACGAGCGGATGGCGCTGGTGCAGACCCCGCACGACTTCTTCAACCACGACTCCGTCCAGCACTACGTGGTCGGCCGCCACGAGCAGTCGCTCTTCTACCGGGTCATCTGCCCGGGCAAGGACCGCCACGGCGCCGCCTACTGGTGCGGCTCGGCGGCCCTGATCAACCGCCATGCGCTGCTCGAGATCGGCGGCGTCGCGACCGAGACGATCGCCGAGGACTTCCACACCACAATCCGCCTGCTCCGCAACGGCTGGCGCACCCGCTACCACGACGAGGTGCTGGTGCAGGGGCTGGCGCCGCACGACCTCGACGGCTACCTGCTGCAGCGCGACCGCTGGGCGCGCGGCAACCTCGCCGTCTTCACCCTCCCCGAGTCCCCCCTGCGCGCCCGCGAGCTGCGCCCGCTGCAGCGGCTCTCCTACCTCGCCAGCCTGCTCGCCTACCTCGCCCCGCCGATGCGCCTGCTGCTGCTGGTGACGCTGGGCCTGGTGCTGTGGACCGGGGCGCTGCCGATGAAGATCAGCGTCGCGGCGCTGGCGGCGCTCTGGCTGCCCTCGCTGGCCCTCAACCTCAGCGCCGGCACGGCGCTGGCGCGCGGCTACATGCGGATCCCCGAGTCGACCCACTACGAGCTGCTGACGATGGAGATCTACACCCGCGCCCTGCGCTGCGCCGTCCGCCCGGGCCGGACCGCGTTCAAGGTGACGCCGAAGCAGGGCCGCGACGGCGGCGGGCTGGCGGCGATCCGCAAGCTCCACCTGGTCGTCTTCTGCACCGTCCTGCTCGGCACGGGCACGCTGCTGCGCCTGCTCGACCTCGCCGGCGTCGACACGCTGCCCGGCCTGCCGGGGATCGCCGCGGCGATCGTGCCGCTGCTGGGGCTGGTCGAGCTGCGGCGGCTCGCGCAGACGCTGGTCGCGGTCGGGCGGCGGCGCCAGCGCCGCCTCGTCTACCGCTTCGAGGGAGACGCCGAGGCGCGATGCTTCACCGCCGACGGCCTCGTCCCGGCCCGGCTCGTCGACGCCAGCGCCACCGGCCTCGGCCTGGTCTCCGAGGCGCCGCTGGAGATCGGCGCCCGTCCCGCCGTGATGCTGCGGCTCGACGACGCCGCCGGCGCCGCCCACGAGGTCAGCGCCAAGATCGAGGTGCGCAGCTGCCGCGAGGCGGACGGCCGCTTCCTGGTCGGCGCGACGATCGCCGACATCGACCCCGATTCGCGCCTGCGCCTGATGGAGTGGTGCTACGTGGTCTGCAGCCACGAGCGCCTGCGCGGCCGCCGCCCGGCCGCGCCGCTGCCGGTCCCCGAAGTCGAGCCGATCGTCGTCTCGCTCGACGATCACCGCGAGCGCGGCCATGCCGCACCCGCCCTGGCGGCGTTCGAGCAGGCTTGAGCCTCGGCGCTGGAGCTAGGCTTTCGGGAGCACCCCGGAGAGGTGTCCGAGTGGCTTAAGGAGCGCGACTGGAAATCGCGTGGGCGGGGTTAACCCGCCTCGTGGGTTCGAATCCCACCCTCTCCGTTTTGCGCGGTTCGCGCATCCGATGTTTACCCACCTCTGGTGTGGTCAATATCGGATGCGCTCCACCGCTGGTTCAACCCGGGCGGCGGACCGCGAAGAAGTCGCGCAGGAGGGCGGCGCACTCGGCCTCGCGGACGCCGCCGATCACCTCCGGGCGGTGGTTGAGCGCCGGCTCGGCGAGCACGTCGAGGACGCTGCCGGCGGCGCCGGCCTTCGGGTCCGGGGCGCCGAAGACGACGGTGGGGACGCGGGCGAGGACGATCGCCCCGGCGCACATCGCGCAGGGCTCGAGGGTGACGTAGAGGGTCGTCCCAGGCAGGCGCCAGCCGCCCAGCGCCTCGGCGGCGGCGCGGATCGCGAGGATCTCGGCGTGGGCGATCGGGTCGCGGCGCAGCTCGCGCTCGTTGCAGGCGACCGCGAGCGGCTCGCCGTGGCGCAGGATCGCCGCCCCGATCGGGACGTCGCCGTGGCCCGCGGCGAGGCGCGCCTGCTCGATCGCCAGGCCCATCCCCCTCTCATGGGCGACCGGATCGGCCTTTTCGTCCATTGATGCTGGAATATCTCCTCCTACAACTTCGACGGTGCGCCGGTGTTAGCGCTAGAGCCCCACGGCGCAGGGGAGCCGGCGGGGCGGCGCGACCAGATGAGACGACAGCTACCGATACTTGCAGCCGCGACCCTGCTCGCGACTCTCGGCCCGGCGCCAGCTCCGGCGGGGGCGGCGACGGGCATCTCGCCGGCGCGCGAATTCGCGCCCCGGCAGCTGGTCGTCAAGTTCGCGGGCGAAGGCCCCGGGCGGACCGTGACCCTCCCTGGCGGAGTCGGGGTGCGCCGCGGCGCCGCCGCCCTGCGGCGCAACCCGCGGATCGCCTACGCGGAGCCGAACTACATCGCGACGGCCTCGGTCGCCGGCTTCGAACCCCCGGCCTTCCTGCCCGACGACCCCGGCACCCTCGGGGGCGCCTCGGAAGCCGCCGCCGGCGCCGGCAACTGGGCGCTCAAGCAGTGGAGCTTCCTCCCCTACGAAGGGAGCTCGAGCTCGCGCCTGCCCGTCTCGCCGGGCGGGATCGACGCGGTCGGCGCCTGGAGCAACCTGATCGAAGCCGGCCTGCCGGGGGCCGAAGGGGTCAGGGTCGCCGTCCTCGACACCGGGATCGCCTACCGCGACGCCGGGCCCGCGTTCGTGCGCAGCCCCGACTTCGCCGCGGGCCAGTTCGTGAGGGGATACGACTTCGTCGCGCACGACCGCATGCCGCTCGACGAAAACGGCCACGGGACCCACGTGGCGGGGACGATCGCCGAGAAGACCGACAACTCGGTCGGCCTCACCGGGCTCGCCTACCGGGCGAAGCTGATGCCGGTGCGGGTCCTCGACCGGCATGGGCGCGGCGACGCGGCCGAGATCGCGCAGGGCGTCCGCTTCGCCGTCCGCCACCACGCCCAGGTGCTCAATATGAGCTTCAACTTCGGCTGCGGGAAGAGGGTGCCCGAGGTCGACGAAGCGCTGCGCGAGGCCTACCAGCGCGGTGTGGTCGCGGTCGCCTCGGTCGGCAACATCGGCTCGGAGACCTGCGTCTCGGAGCCCGCCACCGGGCCGCAGGTGATCGCGGTCGGCGGCACCACCGAGGGCGGCTGCCTCGGCGACTACTCGCTGGCCGGCGACGTCGACCTCGTCGCCCCGGGGGGAGGAGACCCGGTGGCCGGCTGCCCGTCGGTGCTGGGCCGGCCGATCTACCAGGTCACCCTGGAGCCGGGCACGACCAACGTCTTCGGGATCCCCGGGGACTACGTCGGGACGTCGATGGCCGCGGCGCACGTCTCCGGCGTCGCCGCGATGGTCCTCGCCTCCGGCGTCCTGGGCCTCGGCCCCGGCAAGGTGCCGGCGCGCCGCATCTCCAACGCCGTCGCCCGCCGCCTGCGCAAGACCGCCCGCGACCTCGGCCTCCCCCGCACTCAGCAGGGCGCCGGCCTGATCGACGCCGCCCGCGCGACTTCTCCGGGCGCCTGAGGCCTCAGGTAGTACGAACGATCATCACCGCGCATGGCGCGTGATGGGAGACGTTGTTGGGGACGCTGCCGAGCAGGAAGCGGCGGGCCCCGGTCATTCCCTTGTTGCCGACGACGATCAGGTCGGCGTTGGCTTCTTCGGCGACGTTGAGGATCCCCTCGGCCGGGTCCCCCTCGACCGGATGGGTCCGCACCTCGAGCCCCTCCTTGCGCGCCGTCGCCGCGGCGGCGTCGAGAACCAGGTTGACGTCCTCGCGCGGCCCGATCTCGTACTGGACGTCCGGCGGCGCGTCCCTCTGAGCCTCTTTCACCTTCCGCTCGGGGACCGGCTCGTAGGCGCTGACGATGCTGAGCTCGGCGCCGGAGAGCTTGGCCAGGTCGATCGCCTGGCGCACGGCCTCGGCGGCGGTCTCGGACCCGTCGGTGCCAACCACGATGCGAGTGAACACGCCGGCCTCCTCTACCTCGGTCGCTGGACGCGGCTGATACTAACGTCGAGAATGGGCAGGGAGGCGGTCGGCGGGCAGGCCGTGGAACCTGTCGCCGAGGATTTCGGTCGGCGTCGTCTCGAGCCGGACGACCGCGATCGCGATCGAGGCGAGGAGGCAGGCGAGCAGGACGATCATCCCGCCTTTCCAGATCCAGGGCATGGGCGAACCCTAGCCGGGTAGTCTGAGCGCCATGGGACTGGAGAGCGTGGCCGACGGCGTCTGGCTGCTGCGCGGCGATTTCCGCGGCGCGATGAACGTGTACTTCGTCGAGGACGGCGACGGGGTGGTGCAGTTCGACGCCGGCACCAAGAGCATGCGCAAGGCGGTCAGGGCCGCGGGCGAGGAGCTCGGCGGCGTCAAGCGGGTCGTGCTGGGGCACGCCCACGCCGACCATCGCGGCGCCGCGATGGCCACCGGCGCGCCCGTCTTCTGCCATCCCGACGAAGTCGCGGACGCCGAAAGCGACGCCGCCATCGCCCCGTACATGGACCTCTCGCAGCTGCCGGTCGCCTGGGTGCGCTGGATCTACCCGATGCTGCTGCGGCGCTGGGACGGCGGCGCGGTGAAGGTCGACGGCGCCGTCTCCGAAGGCGACCGGGTCGCCGGCTTCGAGGTGATCCACTTCCCCGGCCACGCGCCCGGCCTGATCGGCCTCTGGCGCGAGAGCGATCGCGTCGCCCTGGTCAGCGACGTGATCTACCTGGTCGACTCCGCGCGGCTGAAACCGCTGCCCCACGGCGAGGCGAGCGTGCCGCACCCGGCCTGGGCCTGGGACCACCAGAAGGCGAAGGAGTCGGTGCGGCGCCTGGCGGCGCTCGACCCGAAGGTGGTCGGCGCCGGCCACGAGCGCCCGTTGCGCGGCGAGAGCCTGCGGGCGACGCTGGAGCGCGCGGCCGAGAAGCTCTGACGGCGCGCTTCGTCCTCGCTGCCATAGGTTCCCGGGCCTGATGATCGGGACCTACGCCTCGGCGGCGCTGATCTGCGCCGCCTCGCTGCTGGTCGGGCGCGCCGTCGCCTCGCTGGCCGGGTGGCAAAGGTGGTCCTGGGTGGAGCCGGGCGTCGGGTTGGCGGCGGTGCTGACCGTCACCGGCGTGCTGGCACGGGCGCCCGGACACGGCGCCACCGCGACGCTCGGGGTCGTCGTGCTGCTGATCGTCGCCGCGGCGGTCGCCTGGCGGCTGCCGTTCGACGCCAGCGGGGCGGCACGCGCGGGCCTGCCGGTCGCCCTGCTGGTCCTCCTCGCGCTCTCGATCCCGTTCGCCGTCAACGGCCGCTGGGGCCTGCTCGGGGTCGGCTTCAACAACGACCTCGGCCTTCACCTCGCCTGGGCCGAGTGGCTGCGCAGCGGCTTCGGCCCGGCGCCGGACGCGGGCTACCCGCTCGGCCCGCACGGGCTCGCGGTGGCGGTCGCCGCCGTCCCGGGGATCAATCTCGGCCAGGCGTTCGTCGGCGAGATCCTCGCCGCCGGCGCGCTGACTGGGCTGACCGCGCTGGGAGCGCTGCGGGGGATGCGACCCGCCGCGCGCGTGCTCGCCGCCGCGATGGTCGCCCTCCCCTACCTCGCCGCCTCCTACTTCGCCCAGGCCGCCTTCAAGGAGACCGAGGAGGCCCTATTCGTCCTCGCCTTCGCCATCTACCTATCGACGGTCGAGGGAAAGCCGAGCAGCCAGGCCAGCCAGGTCCCCTCCCCGGACACTCAACAGCGAGCACAGCGAGCTGTGTCCGGGGAGGGGACCTGGCTGGCCTGGCTCCCCCCGCTAGCCCTCGCCGGCGGCATCTTCTTCTCCTACAGCTTCGCCGGCCTCGCCTGGCCGCTGGCGATCCTGGCGCTGTGGAGCCTCAGCCTGCCGGCGGTGCGGCGGGCGCTGCGGCCGCGGGCGCTGCTGCGCTTCATCTCGCGGCCGGCGACCCTGGCCGCGATCGCCGTGCTCGCCGGCCTGGCGATCGTGCTGACGCTGGTCGGGCCCTTCGGCTTCGCCCACGGGTTCAACAAAATCGCCGGCAGCGACACCTACGGCCCGGTCTCCCCGCTCGAGGCGCTCGGCGTCTGGCCGGCCTCCAACTACCGGCTCGACGCGGCTGGCGGCGCTCACCTGACCGGGCTGGCCGGCGCGATCGCGATCCTGGCCCTGCTGGCCGGCGTCGCCTGGTGGGCGCGGCGCCGGGAGACGACGATCCCGATCGCCCTCGGCGCCAGCGCCCTCCTCTATCTCGTCTCACTCCCCTTCAGCGGCGACTACTCGCAGGCGAAGGCGCTGATGATCATGGCGCCGCTGGCGATGCTGGTCGCGGTGCGACCGCTGCTGACCGAGTCCTTCGAGCGCGCCGGGGGGCGCGAAACCGAGCGCGGCAGTCCTTTGTCCGGTATAGCCGGACAAAGGACTGCCGCGCTCGGAGGAGGGGCAATTCGGGCCGGGTGGATCGTGCTGGCCGTCGCCTTCATCGGCGGCTCGGTCTACTCCAGCTTCCTCGCCCTGCGCGAGGCCCCGGTCGCGCCGGCCGGCCACGGCGCCGAGCTGCGGGCGTTCCTTCCGATCCTCCACGGCAAGCCCGTCCTCTACGCCGGTCAGGACCGCTACGCGGCCTATGAGCTGCTCGGCGCCGACACGCACGTGCCCCTGGTCGAGTTCCCCGACTCCGAAGTCTCGCCCAACCCGGAGAAGCCGTTCGACACCGGCGACGCCTACAGCCCGGTCGACTTCGACTCCTTCTCCCGCAGCACGCTCGACCGCTTCCCGTACGTGATCACCAGCCGCGCCGCCTGGAACAGCAAGCCGCCGCCCAACTTCAGGCGGGTCGCCAAGACCCCCTCCTACGTGCTCTGGAAGCGAACCGGCAGGACCCCGGAGGACCGCCACGTCCTGCTCGAGGGGACCGAGGCCGGCGCACTCGCCGGCTGCGCGGCGCCCGAGGTGCGGATCCTGCTCGCCAGCCCCGGCCGCGCCTCGCTCTTCCCCGGCGCGGTGATCGGGCCGAAAGAGAGCTGGGCCGCGGAAAGCATCCTGGGAACCGGCGCCAGCGCCACCCAGACGCTGAACCTGCCGGCGGGCGATTGGGACCTCTCGCTGCAGTACTTCTCCCCCTTCGACCTCACCCTCTCGGCGCCGGGCCTCCGTGAATCGCTGCCGGCGGCGCTCGACGGCCAGCGCCCCAACACGATCAGCCTCGGCAACAACGGCCAGTTCTGGCCCGCCGGCCGCTACAAGAGCAACGGCGGCAGGGTCCGCTTCAAGCTCACCACCGCCGACGCCACCACCCTGCAGTCCCTCACCGGCTACGACGGCAAGGCCTACCTAGGGGAGCTGGTAGCGGTCCCAGCGAAATCCCATCGCCTCGTCCCGCTCAGCCGTGCCTGTGGCTCCTGGATCGACTGGTACGAATCACCCGCCTCTCCTTGAAGCCAACTGCACCGCCTCTAGGCCGATCCCGGTAGGGGTGAAGCGTCTTGTGTTTTTTCGGCGCTGCGCTTCTCGGACGGCCTGCGCTCGACCTCGAAAAAACTAAGGACCTATCCCCATAGGCCCATCGCCACCCGCGCGGCGTGAGCCCGCTTGAAGGCGATCAGGCCGCCGGCGAGCTGCAAGAAGGCGAGGTGGTTCTCCTCCTTCTTGGACCAGCGCACGTGGATGC
>Ga0210143_1000009_pt1 | contig 114622 bp, 124 predicted proteins | sample MayberryNW_TuleC_2_FD_185527 | JGI IMG/M metagenome (GOLD analysis project Ga0210143, IMG submission 185527) | Wetland microbial communities from San Francisco Bay, California, USA, that impact long-term carbon sequestration - MayberryNW_TuleC_D2... | ecosystem: Environmental > Aquatic >... | reverse complement strand
AGCCGGTCGAGGTCGACGCCGTCGCCCGCATCGACTCCCACCACGGCGGGATCCGCGCCACCTTCGGCTCGATCCCCGACCTGCCGGTCTCGAAGGTGGTGCTGAGCATGCCGAGCGGCGCCAAGGGACTGCTGGTCAACAGCACCAATCTCTGCAAGAGCACGCATCGGGCAACCGCCCACTTCACCGCGCAGAACGCGAAGTACATCAACCTGAAGCCGGCACTGCGGGTGAAGTGCCGCAAGAAGCGCTAGCGATCTTGCCGCTGGGCAACGCGAGATTCATTAGTACTTGCTAATATCTCGTTTACTCAACGCTCACTGAACATGCTTCGCTCGATCACGCCAATCTCGCTTGCCTTCGTCGCCCTTCTGGCGCTTTCCGCCGCAGGCTGCGGAGGGAGCGCTGAAGCGGTGCCGACGAAGGCGACGTTCATCAAGGAAGCGGACGCGATCTGCATTCGGACGGATTCGACGGTGCTGAGAAAGATCAAGGAACTGGCCAAGGCCCATCCGGCGCTGATCAAGCAGCTCTCGGAAAAAGCGGCGGCAGAAAAGGCCGTGACTCTCGTCGCTCTTCCCGAAATCCAGAGGGAGGCTGAAGGGTTGGGGGCTCTGACGCCACCGAAGGGCGACGCGAAGGAGATGAAGCAGTTCGTCTCCGAGATCGAAACCGGGGTGAGGGAAGTCGAAAAGGACCCCGCGCGGTTCACCAACGACTACGGCGCCTTCCTCCACACGAGCGAATTCGGCACGAAATACGGGTTCAAGTCATGCAACGAACCGCTCTGATCCCGGTTGCACTCGCGGCCCTCGCGGCCCTCACCCTGGCCACTTCCGGCTGCGGCGGCAGCAGCGAAGCGAAGCCGACGATCACGAAGGCGCAGTTCATCAAGCGGGGCGATGGGATCTGCAACAAGTCGGATGACCGGCAGGGCAAGGGGCTGGTCGCGTGGCAGAAAAAGAACCCCAAGAGCGGGGCCAGCAAGGCCTGGCAGAAGAAGATCTTGGCGGAAGTCGCCCTCCCGCCGGTGAAGGTCGAGATCCGGGAACTGGCGGCGCTGCCGACTCCCGCGGGGGACGAGGCGACGGTCAAGGCGATCGTCAGCGGCCTCGAAGAGGCGCTGAAGAAGACCGAAGCGGATCCGAGTCCACTGCTGAAGGGACCGGGGGCCTTCGGCCCGGTCGAGAAGACGATCACCCACTACGGGTTCAAGTTCTGCGTGAATCCGTTGTAACGGTTCGCTTTCGGTACCGACCAATCTAATGACGCTGATCGAATAGGAGTCACAAAGCAAAGGCGAAGAGTAAGCTTCTTCCTGTGTAGTGGTTGTCCGGCGCCGCGGCTCGTCCGCGGCGCCGGCGTTTCTGGGACCCAGCGAGAGCCGCGCGCGCCTCGCGATCTCCTCCTCCCTCTCGATAGGGCCCATCGAGTCGACCTTTAAAGGACTGCTGAACGAACCTCTATCGGGCGGAGTCCGTATGCCAGTCGGTGTCGACGATCTGCAAACCGACCGCGACCGACTTGGACCGTCTGGCGAAGAGCCTCGATCAGCTCCGCGGCCTGCTCGGGAAGCAGGAAGGGAAGCCGACCCCGCTGGGGGACGGGGTCGTCACGCGGAGCTTCCGCGCCCGCTTCGGCGGCGCCGACGTCGTCGTCCGCCTCCCCGGCGAGGACAGCGAGCTGCTCGGGATCGACCGTGAGGCGGAGCGCGCGGCGAACCGCGTGGCCGCGCGGATCGGGGTCGCCCCCCGGGTCGTGACGGTGCTCGAGCGTCCGGCCTGCCTCGTCACCGAGTACCTCGAGGGCCGCGAGATGAGCAGCGAGGAGCTGCGCCGCAAGAGCGCCCTGAACGAGGTCGGGATGGCGCTGCGGCGCTTCCACGAGTCGCGCGAAGCGCTGCCCGCCGGCTTCTCGCCCTTCCAGGTCGTCGACCGCTACGCGCTTACCGCCGCCGCCCACGGCGGCGAGGTCCCCGAGCCGTACGACTGGGCGCGGCCCGCGGCGATGCGGGTCGAATCCGCGCTGCACGGCCCCGAGCACCAGGCGGTGCCCTGTCACAACGACCTCCTCACAGCCAGCCTGATCCGCACCCGCGAGGGGATCCGCATCCTCGACTGGGAGCACGCGGGAATGGGCGACCGCTACTTCGACCTCGGCAGCTTCGCGGCCGGCAACGACCTCGACGCCGGCGAGGAGGAGGCGCTGCTGACAGCCTATTTCCGCGAGCCGATCGGGCCGCCCAGGCTCGCCGCCCTGCGGCTGATGCGCTTCATGGCCGGCTTCCGCGAGGCGATGTGGGCAACCCTGCAGGCGGCGATCGCGGAGGGCGAGTACGACTTCGCGGCCCACGCCGCCCGGCACTTCGAGCGGCTGCGGGAGACCGCTGCGGACCCGCGCTTCGGGACCTGGCTGGAGGCCGCCGCCCACTGAGCGCGCATCGCGCGCATCCGACATTTACCCACCTGGGGGTGGGTAAATGTCGGATGCGCGCGTGCCGACCGGCTCGACCTCCCGCGACGGCGGCGGCAGCACGCCGGCGAGGATCCGCTCGGTGCCCTCGATGTGCTCGCGCAGCAGCCGCACCGCGCGCCCGCCGTCGCCGCGGCGGAGCAGCTCGACCAGGCGCCGGTGCTGCTCGTTGGAGCGGCCGAGCACCTCGCGCGGGTGGTCGATCAGCGCGATCAGGTCGCTCATCTGCCCCTGCACCCCGGTCATCGCGCCGATCAGCCGCGGCGAGCCGGCCGCCTCGGCGATGCCGATGTGGAAGCGCATGTCGGTCCGGCGGTACTCGTCGAAGTCCCCGACGTCGGCCGCCATCTTCGCGACCAGCCCGTCGAGCCGGTCGAGCTGCTCCGCGCTCACCCGCTCGCTGGCCAGCAGCACCGCCCCGCACTCGACCGCGACCCGGTAGTCGAGCACCGCCCAGGCCCGCTGGTCGAGCGGCTCGCGCTCGGCTTCGGCCAGCGGCGGCTGCTCGGCGACGAAGGTCCCGCCGCTGCGCCCCCTGACCGAGACCAGGTGCCCGCTCTGGACCAGGGTCGTCAGCGCTTGGCGCAGGGTCGAGCGCGAGATCCGCAGCTCCCCCGCCAGCTCGCGCTCGGACGGCAGGCGGCTACCCGCCGGCAGCAGCCCGAGCCGGATCGCCGTGCCGAGCCGCCCGACCGTCTCCTCGCAGGTGCTCGCGGGCCGCACAGGCTCGAACACCGCCGCCAGCGCCGCGTCCCGCTCCATGTGACAACCGTATATCTCCTGAATGGTCGAGCGCAGGGAGGTAACAGGGCGGCGTCGAAGCAGTGGCGGTGAACGCGGCGACGGCAGAGGGCCGGGAGCGCTACGGGCCGGGGATGGACGCGCGCAGCACCCGCGTCGCCGAACGCCTCAACACGCCGATGCTGATCGCCGCGGCGCTGACCCTGCCCACGGTCGCGATCACCGAGTCCCATCCCGGCGGCGCGCTGGAGAAGATCGCCGTCGTCCTCAACTGGGTCACCTGGAGCGCCTTCCTGGTCGAGCTCGTGGTGATGCTCGCGGTGGTGCCGGAGCGCCGCACCTGGCTGCGCCGGCATCCGCTCGATGTCGTCATCGTCGTCCTCACCCCGCCGATCCTCCCGGCCGGGCTGCAGAGCCTGCGCGTGCTGCGGCTCCTCCGCCTGCTCCGCCTGCTCCGCCTCGCCCAGCTCTCGCGCGAGGTCTTCTCGCTCGAGGGCCTGCGCTACGCGCTGCTGCTCGCGCTGCTGACCGCGGTCGGCGGCGGCGCCCTCTTCGTCGCCTTCGAGCGGCACCACCAGCACCTCACCGCCTGGGACGGGGTCTACTGGGCGGTGACCTCGATGACCACGCTCGGCTCGAACATCTACCCGACCACGACCGGCGGCGAGGTCGTCTCTGTGGTGATCCTCGTGGTCGGGATCGGCTTCGTCGCCCTGCTCACCGGCGCCGTCGCCCAGCGCTTCCTCGGCCCGGAAATAGCCGAGGTCGAGGAAGAGCTGGAGGAGGAGCAGCTCTCGGCAGAGGCGGTCGCGATGCGAGAGCTGCGCGCCGTCCACGAGCAGCTCCAGGCGCTGGAGATCGCGGTCGAGAGAATGGTCGACGAGCGCAGCTAACCAGTCTCGGCGAACCCCGCAACATGACCACATCGCTCCAGTAGATCCGCGACTGCCCCGTGAGCGTCGGCCTGATGGCCATCGTCGGGGTGACCCGTGAGAAAGCGCGCGAAGTCGCGCGGCCCGGCGGAATCGAGATCGCCGAAATCACCGGCCAGGAATCCAAGCGCCTCCTGGGACGATCAGAGCCGCGAAATCTGCCTCCAGGCTCTGGAGGCGGGCGCCCCGACCGCTGTCCGCTGGATCCTGGAGCCGCAGCGGGATCAGGATGCGGTCGCGACCGCCGGCTTGCGCGCCACTACCAATGGATCCACTTCTCGCGCAGGTGCTTCGCAGCCTCATCCGCCCGTTCCGGCAGACCCCCGAGATCCAGGTACGCCTGAACCGGGTGAACGCAACGCGGGCCATCCACCTCCCGCGAGCCGAAGAACACCCCTTCGTCGGCTGGTCGAATCAGGTGTACGTTCGCCCCCCGCGGATCCATTCGGGCCCCGATCTTCTCCGCCACTTCGTATGGGTTCTCGTCGACGAACACGCTGACCACGCGGAACTGTGCGAAGCCGTCATACAGCCAGGCCGCCGCGAGACCGGTCAGGGCATGACCGACATCGATCCCCTCGATTCTCCCCGCGACCTCTCTCGCCAGGGCGACGCCAGCACCGGTCAGGTGCATGGGCAGGATCTCATGGCGTTGGCACTCGTACTCGTCTCGCCAGGCGTCGAGCAACTCGCCGGGCGCCGGGACCGAGTAGCGGCTCTCGTCGTCGCGGGTCACCAGGCCAATGTCCACCAATCTGGCCAGCACCCGGGACACCGTTCCCTGCGCGAGCGCCGTTGCCGCGACCAGCTCCTTCTGGGTCCAGTGTCGTTCCGGTTCGATCAGCAGCGCCCGGGAGACTCGCGAGCCGCGCTGAGAGAAGGCGGTGGCCGGACGGCCGCGAGGCCTGGCCCTGCGCGGCCTCCCTTCGACTTCCACCAACGCCGCCCCGGGGATCGCGAGATGGGCGTTGCCGGCGAGGTCGAACCAACCAACCCCGACATCCTCGGCAGCCCGCCTCCCGGCGGGCGTCATATGGGGGACGAACACGGCTGGAATTCCATCGACCCGAGCCGCTCGATCTCGCGCGCGCTCCCCCGCTCGCACGATCACCGGCCGTCTCGACTCTCCCGCGGGGGCAACGACCAGCGGCCGCGGCAGCTCAGCGATGCGAAACTCAGTGGCGCCCTCGCGTTCCGCGGTGTCGGGCTTCACTCCTCGACCGATCGCCCGGCTGAGAACCTCGACAACGACCTTCCGAAGGGCCGTTTCGGGGGAAGGCTCTATCTGGATATTCGCCTGCATTTGCCATACAGCATATCGCGGATATACAGATATTCAGGAATATTCACCTCCCTGAATTTCTCGCCTTTCTCGAATATCGAGCCTGGCGCCCTCAGCCTTCCTTCTCGCGCCTGGCCGCGACCTTGTCCTCGAGCTCGCTCATCACGCCGGGGTCGCGGAGGGTGGTGACGTCGCCGAGCTCGCGGCCCTCGGCGATGTCGCGGAGGAGGCGGCGCATGATCTTGCCCGAGCGGGTCTTCGGCAGGTCGCCGGACCAGATCACCCGCTTCGGCCGCGCCAGCTTGCCGATCCGCTCGGCGACGTGGTCGCGGACCTCGCCGACCATCTCCTCGTCCCCCTCGAGGTCGCCCTCCAGGGTGACGAAGGCGCAGATCGCCTGGCCGGTGTCCGCGTCGGACTGGCCGATCACCGCCGCCTCGGCGACCTTCGGGTGGGAGACGATCGCCGACTCCACCTCGGCGGTGGAGAGGCGGTGTCCCGACACGTTGATCACGTCGTCGATCCGCCCCAGAACCCAGAGGTAGCCGTCCTCGTCGCGCCGGGCGGCGTCGCCGACCAGGTAGGTCTCCTTGCCGAAGCGGGAGAAGTAGGTCTCGACGAAGCGCTCGTCCTCGCGGTAGAGGGTGCGCAGCATCCCCGGCCAGGGGCGGCGCAGGACCAGCAGGCCCTCGCCCTCGCCCACCTCCTCGCCCTGCTCGTCGAAGACCGACGCCTCGACCCCCGGCAGCGGCCGCGTCGCCGAGCCGGGCTTGGTCGCGGTGATCCCCGGCAGCGGCGAGATCATGATGTGGCCGGTCTCGGTCTGCCACCAGGTGTCGACGATCGGGCAGCGTTCGCCGCCGATCACCCTGTGGTACCAGAGCCAGGCCTTCGGGTTGATCGGCTCGCCGACCGAGCCGAGCAGCCGCAGCGAGGAGAGGTCGTGCTTGGCGGGGTGGTCCGGCCCCCACTTCATGCAGGCGCGGATCGCGGTCGGCGCCGTGTAGAGGATCGTCACCCCGTAGCGCTCGACGATCTCCCACCAGACGTCCTTGCCGGGATAGTCGGGCGCCCCCTCGTAGAGGACGCTGGTGGCGCCGTTGATCAGCGGCCCATAGACGATGTAGGAGTGGCCGGTGACCCAGCCGACGTCGGCGGCGCACCAGTACACGTCCTCCTCCGGCTTCAGGTCGAAGACGTAGCGGTGGGTGTAGGCGACGCCGGTCAGGTAGCCGCCGGTGGTGTGGAGGATCCCCTTCGGCTTCGCGGTCGAGCCGGAGGTGTAGAGGATGTAGAGCGGGTCCTCGGCGCCCATCGCCTCGGGCTCGCACTCGGCCTCCGCCGCCTCCATCGCGTCGCGGAGCCAGACGTCGCGACCCTCCCGCATCTCGCACTCGGCCCCGGTGTGGCGGACGACGAAGATCGTCTCGATCGACTCGACCCCGCCGATCGCCCGGTCGACCTCGGCCTTGACCGGCGCGGTCCTGCCCTTGCGGCGGGCGCCGTCGACGGTGACCAGCGCCTTCGCCTCGGAGAACTCCATCCGCTCCCGCACCGCCTCGGCGGAGAAGCCGCCGAAGACGACGTTGTGGGGGGCGCCGATGCGGGCGCAGGCGAGCATCGCGACGACCACCTCGGGGATCATCGGCAGGTAGATGCCGACCACGTCGCCCCTGCCGACGCCGTGGTCGCGCAGCGCGTTGGCGAAGCGCTTGACGTCGGCGAGCAGCTCGGCGTAGGTGACGTCGCGCTCCTCCCCCTCCTCGCCCCGCCAGTGGAAGGCGACGCGATCGCCCCGGCCGGCCTCGACGTGGCGGTCGAGGCAGTTGGCCGAGGCGTTCACGCGCCCGTCGGCGAACCACCTGTAGAAGGGAGGGTCGGAGGCGTCGAGGCCGGCGCTCGGCGGCTCGATCCAGTCGAGCAGCTCGGTGGCCTGGCGTTGCCACCACGCCTCCGGGTCCGCCGCCGCCTCCTCGTAGACCGCGGGGTCGCTCCACAGCGCCCGCTCGGCGAACTCCGCCGGCGGCTCGAAGCGCTCCACCTCCAACAGCGCGCTCAGCTGCTCCTCCAGCCCGGCCTCTCCCGCGTCGGTAGCCATCGCCCTACGGTACCCGTTTCAGGCGAGGTTGCATTTGGCGTCGCAATGCGGACACAGATGCAACCTCGGCGGGCTGAGGGCTCCTCAAAAGGCGAAGATCAGCGTGCAGGCGATGCCGGCGAGGATGCAGTAGACGCCGAACGGGGTGAGCCGGTTGGTCTCGAAGAAGCGGAGCAGGAACTTGACCGCGAGGTAGGTGGTGAAGGCGGCGGCGAGCGCCCCGACCAGCGCCTGGCCGCGCACCCCGTCGCCAGCCGACCCCATCAGTTCGGGCAGCTTCAGCACCCCGGCGGCGCCGATGATCGGCGTGGCGAGCAGGAAGGCGTAGCGGGCGGCGTCGTCGTTGGAGAGGCCGGTGAGGAGGCCGCCGCCCATCGTGATCCCTGAGCGCGAGATGCCCGGGATCAGCGCCGCCGCCTGGGCGGTGCCGATCGCGGCCGCCTGCCGGAAGCTCATCCTGGCGATCCGGGGATCGGCGTCGCCCTTGTAGTCCCCGGGCCGTGGCGGCCGGCGGCGGAAGCGCTCGAAGACCAGCAGCAGGACGCCGTTGATGGTGAGGAAGATCGCCGCCGAGGTGGGCGAGGCGAAGAGGGTGCGCAGCGGGTGCTCGAGCAGCAGGCCGAGGATGCCGGCGGGGACGGTGCCGATCACCAGCAGCCAGCCGAGCCGGGCGTCGGCGTCCTCGGCGCCGATCTCGCGGTCGCGCAGCGAGCGGCCGAGCCCGCGGAAGATGCGCATCCAGTCCTCGAGGAAGAAGAAGAAGAGCACCGCGGCGGTCGCGCAATGGGTGGCGACGAGGAAGGCGAGGAAGTAGTCGTCGTTCTGGTGGATGTTCCAGCCGAGCAGGCTGGGCAGGATCACTCCGTGGCCGAGGCTGGAGATCGGGAACGGCTCCGCCAGCCCCTGGAGCAGGCCGAGCACGATCGACTGGAGGTAGGTGATCGGTTCCATCTAAGGGGTCGGTCCCACGGCCGGCGCGGCTAGCTCTCGCCCTGACGCGAGGGCCCGCTCTGGAACCAGGCGAAGACGAAGCAGCCGAGGGCGAGGACGAAGGCGGCGATCCCGTGCTTGGCGTGGTGATGGCTGGAGCCGGCCTCGTGCCCGGGGAAGAACGAGGGCAGCGAGCCCGCCGGCTCGACCCAGTAGATCACCGCGATCGCGAGCAGGACGATGCCGAGGACGACGGCGGGGAGGATCAGGTTTCGGCGCTTGGTCATGGAAAGCTGGCGCAACCGTAGTCGCCGGTCCGGCTCGAACGGGCGCAAGCTGCCTTGGGGGCGCGGGAGTCTATCCCGCGTTCCTTAAAGGGACTCTCAGTAGCCGGGCGGGTGGCGGGCGATGAAGCCTTCCGGCGAATCGACCGGCGTGGAGTGCCAGCGCGGGCCGGGGCCGCCGACGGTGTCGAAGGCGAGGCCGGCGATCATCATCCAGGCGTGTTCGGCGTTGGCGTAGACGGTGATCCAGTGGCCCGGGCCCGGTTCGCCCCAGGTCTCGAGGCCGGTCGAGTCGAGCGGGCTTTCGAGGAAGCCGCCGCCGTGGAGGGCGAAGCTGACCGCGCCCGAGCAGTCGTAGCCGGACGATTCGAAGGAGCCGTGGCCGCCGCCCCATATATATGGAGTGGTGGCGATCGAGTTGGCGGCGGAGATCGCGTCGCGGATCGCCGGTGGCGCCGAGGCGGGGGCGCTGGCCTCGCTTTCGCCGATGAAGCCGGCGGTTTCGCCCGGGTTGAGCGGCGCCGGGACTTCGCCGGTCGGGACCGGCCCGCCCTGGGAGGCGATCTGGTTGCTGATCGAGGCGAGGTTGTCGCTGAGCGCCTGTTCGCGCGACTCGAGCGATTCCATCGCTTCGCGGCGTTCCGCCTGCGCGGCCTTCAGTTCGGCGAAGCGGGCCTCGGCTTCTTCGCGCGCCGCGGCGACTTCGCGCTCGATCGCGGCGACCGCGTCGCGCGCCGCTTCGATCTTGGCGCGGGTGGCGGCGAGGTGGGCGACCGCTTCGGTGACTTCGTCCCGCAGCGTCTTCACCCGCTCGACCACCGAGTCGTCGTAGCTCTGGATCCGGCTCAGGTATTCGGTCTGCGCCGCCATCTGCGACCAGTCTTCGGATTCGAGGATCGCGTTGACGACATCGGGGGAGCCGGCCTCGTAGATCGCGACGAGGCGGTCGCGGAGCACGCCGAGCGCCCGTTCGAGCTGCGCCCGCACTTCTTCCAGGTGTTCTTCTTCCTTTTCCAGCGCCGCCGTCGCGCGATCCAGCTCGGCCTGCTTTTCCGCCAGCTCGGCCTCGACCGCGGCCTGCTTCTGGCGCAGCGCCGAGACTTCGCCGATCATCGAGTCGATCGCCCTGTTCTGTTCGGCGATCGTTTCCGCCAGCGCGCTCGAGCTTTCGCGCACCTGGTCGAGCTTGCCCTGCGTGTCTTCGAGCTTCCCCTGCAGGTCCTGCGCCGGCGCACTCGCCTCCCGCGAGCCGGCGAGCACGCAGAGCGCCGCCAGCAGCAGCGCCGCGAAGAGCAGCGCCCGCCGCTTCGCAGCAGCAGAAAGGTTGTCGAGGGAAGAAGCCCGCATAGAGGCATGCCGACCCTGCCGGGGTCAGGCAAGGTCGGGCACGCTAGCGAAGCAACCTAAAGATCCTTAGTGTCTACTAACAATTTGCAACTTTCCATGCAAATTGCACACTTCTGAAGGACTTCCACCCCCCTCGCAGACGCGGGGGAGAACCCTGCCAACTGGCTCCGAGGCTGGTTACGCCAGCAGCTTCGCCTTGGCCCTGTCGAACTCCTCGGCGGTGATCGCGCCCTTGTCCTTCAGGTCATTCAGCTTGTGCAGTTCGTCCGCCGGGCTGGAGTGGGCCTGTTCGCGGATGTAGGCGTCCATGTGGTGCTTCGCCTCGGCCTGCGCTTTCAGCGCCCTTTCGCGCATGCCCTGGCCGCGGGCGATCAGGTAGATCAGCGCGGTCAGGAACGGGATGAAGACGAGGAACAGGACCCAGGCCGCCTTCGCCCATCCCGACAGCTCGTGGTCGCGGAAGAGGTCGGAGAGGATCGTGATCAGGATCCAGATCCAGATGACGAAGAAGAAGATCTCGAGGACTACGAGGAGCAGTTCCCCGAAGCTGATGTCGGCGAGTGGCAAGGCGCTTCCTTTCCTTGGATGGCAGCGTTGCGGCGCAAACGGCGCGCCAACCTGTTCCGCACGCTAGCCCCGAACCCTGCCGGGCGCATCAGTAGTTTCCTGCTAATCAGGCACTTTGGCGCTGACGATCCAGGTCGAGGCGCGGGCCCAGACCCCGTCGGGGCGCTCGAAGTCGGCCAGCGCCTCGCGCAGATCGGCGACGATCTGCGGGCGCAGGCGGTCCGCCTCCTCCCCGGCCAGCCGGATCACCTCGCCGGCGGGCCCGAGCGCCATCGCGAAGTCGATCGCCTCGTCGAGGTCGGCGCCGGTCTGGATCTCGAGGTCGCAGCGGGTCAGCGCCACCTCCTGGAAGCCGGCGCTCTGGAGGATCTCGCTGGTCACGTCGGCGTCGGCCATCGAGAACGGGCCCGGGCCGCAGGTCGGCTCGTCTGAGTCCTCGTCCTCCTCGAGGTAGCGCTCGACCACCTTCTCCGCCCGGTTCACCCAGTCGTTCTCCAGCTTGCGCCGCCAGACGACCATGCAGAGGCGCCCGCCGGGGACGAGGGCGCGGCGCAGGTTGCGCATCGCCGGCACCGGGTTGGCGAAGAACATCGTCCCCATCCGCGAGAAGGCGTAGTCGAAGCTCTGCTCGAACTCGGTCGCCTGCAGGTCGCCGACCGCGAAGCGGGCGTTCTCGACCCCGGCCTCCGCCGCCTCGGCGCGGGCCTGCTCGATGAACCGCTCGGCGGCGTCGAAGCCGAGCGCCGACCCCTCCGGCCCGACCATGCCGGCGATCCGCTGCGTGGTGTCGCCGAAGCCGCAGCCGATGTCGAGGGCGCGCTCGCCCGGCCGCGGCGGGTGCAGGCGCAGCGCTTCCTCGCCGTGGGCGCCGAGGCCGGCGGTGACGAGGTGCCGGTACTGGACGAAGCGTTCGAAGAGGACGCCGTTCCAGGCTTCGACGGCCTCCTCGTTGGTCGCGGCGACGTCAGCCATTTTCCGCATGGTAGAGCCGCCAGGCGAACAGCACAACCGCGACCGAGGTGGCCAGGTTGAGACTGGAGACGCCTGCCCGCATCGGGATCGCGATCCGCGCGTCGGCGCGCTCGAAGACCTCGTCGCTGAGGCCGTGGCGCTCGGTGCCGAAGGCGAGCACGGCGCGGGGCGGCAAATCTCCCGGGCGCAGCTCCTCCCCGCCGGGGTCGATCGCCAGCAGCGGCCGGTCGCTGGGCGGCAGCGCCTCGACCGCGGCCACCGGCAGCGCGAAGTGCAGGCCGGCGGCGCCGCGGACCGCGTCCGGGTACCAGGGGTCGTTCTCGCCGGTGGTGAGAACCGCGGCGGCATCGGCGGCGGCGGCGACCCGGATGCAGGCTCCGATGTTGCCCATGTTGCGCGGCTGCTCGAGCAGGACCACCGGCGCCGGGCGCGGGTCGGCGAGGGTCGCGGCGAGGTCGACCGGCGGGCGGCGGGCGATCGCGGCGACGCCGGTGCGCGGCGGCCGCGGCACCAGCTCGACCAGCCGCCCGGCGTCGATCCGCTCCACCCGGCCGCTCAGCTGCCCGGCAAGGTCGGGAGCGAGCTCGCCGGCCAGCTCCTCCAGCCGCTCCGGGTCGACAGCGACCGCCTCGACGATCTCGGCGCCGAAGCGCAGCGCGTGCTTGAGGGCGTGGAAGCCCTCGACCACGGTCAGCTCCGGATCGCGCCGCGCCAGCCGGTAGCGCTGGGCGAGCGTCTCCTCAGGCGCCGGCGACATCGGGCGCCTTCGCCCCGTTCACTACCTCGAACTGGCTCATCAGGCCGTGGTCCTCGTGGTCGAACATGTGGCAGTGAATGACGAACTTCCCGGTGTAGTCGGCGAAGTGGCCGGCGAGCAGGATCCGTTCGCCAGGGTAGACGAAGAAGGTCTCCTTGAGGCAGTCTTCCCACGGCGGCGGCGGCTTGCCGTTGCGGGAGAGCAGGTACCAGTCGGTGTGGTGGATGTGCATCATGTGGGCGACGTTGGTGCGGTTGACGATCTCCCAGGTCTGGGTCGTCCCCAGCACCGGGAAGGCGTCGGCGCGGGCCGGGTTGAAGGTCCTGCCGTTGATCAGCCAGGTCGTCTTGAAGAGGCCGCCGAGGGTGATCTCCCAGCGGTGATCGGGCTCGGGCTTCGCTTCCTTGGTCCACTCCGGCAGCGGGCGCAGGCGGCGGGGGACGCGGGTGCGGTCGGCGACGCGGCGGCCGCCGACCCGGAACTGCATCAGCGCGCCGGCGTAGGAGCGCGAGCCGAGGGGGTCGCGGCCGCCGTGGCTGGCGCTGCGCAGCTCGACCGTCTGGCCGGCGGCGCCGGCGAAGTCGACGATCACCTCGACCCGCTCGGCCGGCCCGATCAGGATCCGGTCGCGGCGCACCGGCTTCGGCATCAGCCCGCTGTCGGTGCCGATCTGCGTTAGCGGGGCGCCGTTGGAGAGGTGGAGGTCGTAGGCGCGGAAGGCGGAGACGTTGAGGATCCGCAGCCGGTGGCGGCAGGGCTCCACCTCGTGGTGGGGCATGAAGGCGCCGTTGACGAGGACGGTGTGCCCGAGGATCCCGTCGGCGGGCGGCTGCCGGTTGCTGAACGGGTCGATCAGCTGGTTGTCGCGGTCGAAGGTGCGGTCGGCGATCATCAGCGGCAGGTCGCGGTCGCCGGAGGGCAGCGGCAGCGAGGAGTCGAGCTCGTCGTCGACGATCCACATCCCGGCGAGGCCGCGCCAGCTGTGCCGCGCGGTGCGGTCGAGGCGGTGGTCGTGGTACCACTGGAAGGCGGCGCGTTCGGGCTGCCCGTCCTCGACCAGGTCGTAGACGTAGGTTTTCCTCTCGCCGGGAGAGATCAGCAGGTCGTTGCCGGAGGCGCGCGCCGAGAGCCCGCGGGAGATGTGGCAGAAGTAGGAGACCGGCTGGCTGGCGGTGAGCCCGCCGGGCTGCCCGTCGAACTGGGTCCGGTTGTGGCCGCCGTGCAGGTGGACGGTCAGCTCGCCGGCCTCGGCGGGCAGCTGGTGGTGGAAGGTGACCCTGGTCCGCCGGCCGGCGCGGCGGCGGATGGTGGGGCCGGGAAAGGTGCCGCCATAGGTCCACAGCCGCGTCTTGGCGCCGGGGAGGATCTGCGCCTCCGCCTCGCGGATCGGGATCTGGATGTGGGAGCCGTCGAGGACCCGCGGGATCGGCAGCCGCTCGCGGAAGGGGACGGCGGCGAGGGCCGGAGCGGGATCCCCCAGCAGCGGCAGCACGCCCCTGCCGAGGCTCCTCAGCGGCAGCAGCGAGGCGAGCGCGCCGCCGCCCAGGGCGCCGAGGAAGGCTCGGCGCCCCAGGCGCGGCGAAGGTGAACCCGGGCCGGACGTGCCGCTAGCCCGCCGGCTCGACGGTGATCTTGCCGTGCATCCAGGGGTGGATGGCGCACATGAAGTAGATCGTCACCGGACCGGCGGTGGCGCCGGCGTCGACCCGCTGCTCGATCGAGGCTTTTGGCTTCTCGCCGGTGAACCAGGAGTCGCCCTTTTCGGTCAGGCTGCCCATCGTGCTCCAGCCTTCCGCTCCGGCTTCGGCCGGGTTCTCGGTCGGCGGGCCGTTCCCCTTGACGCCGTGCCAGTGCGCGATCGCCTTGCAGATGTGGCCTTTGGTGAAGCAGACTTTCTGCGCTTTCGGGGTCTTCGGGATGAATTCCGGCTGGACCAGCGAGAAGGTGTGCGGACCGACCTTTTTCGGGTTGGTCTGGTTGACCACGGTCAGGCTCTCGCCTTCGGCGATCGTTTTCGGCGCGACGAAGCGCAGGCCCTGCTTGCCGTCCCTGATGAAGACGGTGGCGCCGCCGCTTTCGCTCGATTCGCCCGCGGCGAGGGACGGCGCGATGGCGACGGAAAGCGCAACGAGAGCGACGGCGAGACCGATCGCTCCCCCAGCCCGCTTCCCGCGGAAGAGACGCTGCTTCAAGGTGGCTCCTTTCGGTGCCGGAGGCCCCCGGCACGGCACTAGACGGATCGAGCCGGACACGGTAGTACGGGAGTCCCGCTCGATCAAGTGTCCAGGCGGGGGCTCATCAGCAGTCCAGGCCGGCGACCGGGCGCCTTATTCGGGCTGGGGCCGAGAAAAGCGGCCGGCTCGGCGATAGGCTGGGTCCAATGACCGCCTTCCTCCACACCTGCTACCGGATCGGCGAGATCGACCGCTCGGTCGCCTTCTACGAGAAGCTCGGCTTCGAAGAGGCGGGCCGGATGCCGATCGGCGAGGAGGCGATCAACGTCTTCATGAACCTGCCAGGGGAAGACCCGCGACTGGAGCTGACCTACAACCACGGCGTCGACTCCTACGAGCTCGGCACCGGCTACAACCACATCGCGCTCACGGTCGAGGACCTCGACGGCACGATCGAGCGCCTCGCCGCCGCCGGCATCGAGCCCGAAAAGCCCCCCTACCGCCCCGGCAACCGCACCGAGGGCCCCCGCATCTGCTTCTACAAGGACCCCGACGGCTATCGGGTCGAGCTGATCGAGAACGGCTGACCGCCGCCTGGGCGATCCGGCCAGCGGGAATTGATCCCGGGGTTCTTGAAGCGATGGATGTACCGCGGCGACCGCCCCGGGCGGCTGGCCGCGTCGCTGAACCGGGGCTGGGCGACAATCGCGGGAAGCGGGCGCGGCCCGTCGCGGATGGCGAGAATGGAGGTGCGGGGGCGCCGAACGGGACGCCCGGTCTCCTTCCCGGTGATGGTGGCCGATCTCGCGGGGGAGCGCTACGTGGTCGCGATGCTCGGCGAGCGCGCCAACTGGGTTGCGAACGTGCGAGCGGCGAATGGACATGTCCTGCTCAGCCAGGGTCGCCCGGAAAGGGTGCTGCTCGAGGAAGTACCGGACCACGAGCGGCCGCCGATACTCCGGCGCTACCTGCAGATCGCCTCGGCGGCACGCGCCCACTTTCCAATCGACCCACAGGCCTCCCTGACCGCCTTCGAGGAGATCGCCGGGCGCTACCCCGTTTTCCACATCCGAGCCGACGAGGCGTCAAGCCGCTCCGAGGACCCGGCATGAGGCGGACGGCTATCTGGTCGAGCTGAGCGAGACCATGGTCCATGATTTCGAGAGAAGAACCGTCGCGTATCCGGGGCCAGGAGGAGGATCAGGTCCACCCCGATCCAGACGAGGTAGAGCCACGAGTAGTGGTCGGCAATGTAGGTGGGAGTGGCGATGACCTGTGCGGCGATAGCCAGGACCCACGCGATCCGGTTCCGCCGCAGAAGGAAATAGGCGAAAAGCAGCGTAATCGGCACCCCGATCAGGCTTACCGGGGAATGGAGGATGGCGAGCACGAAACTCGCAGTGACGTTGAGTGCGATATAGCCCTGTAAGGAAAGTGGCGCTCTCCTCCAATGCTCCACAAGGGTGGAGAGTAGTGGAAACTTCCATCCCAGCACCGCATGTAACGTTTTGACTTACCGCGTCGAGGCCCTCCTACACTTCGTAGTCGCTCGAGTAACTCAGGCCAGATTCTTCTGACGCGCGATACTGCACGCGTGGAGTTGCCTGCAGCTTCAACCGGCATTGCCATCGCATACGGGATCGGCCTCTGGATCGTGCTGATCGTCGCGCCGGCGACGATCACCGCGCTTAAGGGTCAGTGGGGCCTCTTCGCCGCCGGTTGGATAACGCTGGGAATGGTTTGGTGGATCGCAGCCCCGAGACTCGCCCACCCTGAATCGTGGTGGGCCAACCGGTTCTACGGCCCGGACAAACTCGCCCGTGCGCATGCTCGATACGGCGCGACCACCGGGGACCAGGGAGTCGCGTGAATGTCCTGTCGTGACGGGGGACGGCTACCGGGTCAAGCTGATCGAGACCGGCCGATCCGCCGAGTTGGCGGTCCAGCCCAGGGCCCGGAACCGCGGGAGCGCGTCTTCTTCGCGGATCTCGTCGCAATGAATTGTCTTTCTGCGCGCCACGCGTGAATCGGCGCTCCATACGGTCGGCCCATGACTTGGCCACCGGGTGTCGGAGAACGATTGCCGTGCTCACAGGAACCGCTCGGCATTCGCGAAAAGCTGCTGGATTACTGCCTGGACCCTGCTCATCAAGACGGCGGCCCCAAGGCACGGGGGTTCGAGTCGATTCTGGGGATAGAAGCCGCCGACGTGGACTATCTCGAAACCACCATTCGAGACGGGATTCTCAGCACGCCTGTCAGCCAAGTCCGGGACAACTATCCACATGGGCTCAACTGTGTAGTTGACCTGGCGATCGCCGGTTTACGTGAGAAAAGCGGGCGAATCATCGCCGTGCGGACAATTTGGGAGCTCGTCGGCCCGGGCGTGCCGCCCCGGCTGGTGACGGCGTATCCGAGGCCCTAGACTGGAGAGCTATGGCGACCGTCGAGCATGCGATCGGAGAACACGACTATGTCGAGCTGCGCGGGGGAATCGGCGCATGGCCGGCGGGTCGTCGCGGCACCGTCGTCAGCGATTACGGCGACGTCAAGCTGATCGAGATCAGCGATGAGCGTGGCGCGATGCTGGACCTGATCCAGGTGCCCGAAACGGGCCTGAAGCTGATCACCAAGCACAGCTCCTAGCGCGGAGCGACGCCGCCGCCCACCGACGGCGGTGGCGCGGGGGGCGGGGTCGGCGTCGGAGTGGGCGCCGGTTCCGGGGTGGGTTCGGGCGATTCTTCTTCGCCTTTGCCTTCTTCGGATTCCCCTTCTTCTCCCTTGCCGTGCTTCTTGGCCCCGGAGGCTTCTTCGGATTCTTCTTCTTCGCCTTCGCTCGGGGCGAGGGAGGACGAGGAGGTGTGTTCGCTCTGCAGGCCGGAGAGCTCGGGCAGGCTCGAGGGCACTTCGAATTCGGGGCAGTCGCCGCCCTGCGCCGATTCCATGAAGGCGCGCCAGATCGGGCCGGCGGTGGGTCCGCCGAAGCCGGTCGCTTCGCGCGATTGCGGGTGGCCGACCCAGACCGCGGTGGCGTATTTCGGCGTGTAGCCGACGAACCAGGCGTCGGACTCGCCCTCCGAGGTGCCGGTCTTGCCCGCCTCCGAAGCGCAGCCCATGTACGTGTAGCCGGCGCCGGTCCCCTGCGTGATCACGCCCTCCAGCAGTTTGGTCACTTCGTAGGCCTGGCCCGGGGTCAGCACCCGTTCGCCGGAGTCGGGGTTCGGTTCGTCGACCTTGCCGTTGGGGAATTCGACCCGGCTGACCGCGGTCGGGTCGTGATGGACGCCGCCGTTGGCGAGGGTCGCGTAGCCGTCGGCCATTTCCAGCGGGGTGACGCCGATCGCGAGACCGCCGATCGCCTCCGCCGGCACCGATTCGAGCGGCGATTCGATCCCCATCTGGTGGGCGGTGTGGGTGACGTTTTCCGGCCCCACGTCGAGGTCGAGCTGGGCGAAGACGACGTTGACCGAGTCCCAGGTCGCCTCCGCCAGCGACATCGTGCCGCCGCCCGGCTCGGCGTTGTTCACGGTCCAAACGCCGCCGCCGGGCAGGTCGAGCGTCTTCGGCGAGGTGCCGTCGTAGTAGGTCGAGTAGGGGTCGACGCCCTGCTTGATCGCCGTCGTCAGCACGTAGGCCTTGAACGAGGACCCCGGCTGACGGTGCGCCTGCCAGGCGTAGTTGAACTGGCTTTCGCTGGACGACCCTTCGGTCGAGGCGAGGGCGACGATTTCGCCGGTCTGCGGATCGATCGAGGCGAGCCCGGAGGCCGGCCCCCCTTCCGGGTAGCAGACCCCGCAGGAGGCGACCGCTTCTTCGGCCCGCTTCTGCAGCTCGGGGTCGATCGTCGTGTACGCCTTGAGGCCGCCGTTGCGGACGGTGTTGATCCCGTACTTGTCGATCAGTTCCTGCTGGACCAGGTCGAAGAGGAAGGGGTCCTTGATCACCTGGTACTTGTGGCCGGGGTGCAGCCGCAGGCCGGCGTGAATCGCTTCGCGGTATTCGGAGTGGGTGATGTAGCCCTGTTCGTCCATCGCCCCCAGCACCTCGTTGCGCCGTTGCAGCGCCGCCCGCGGGTCGAGGAACGGGTTGTATTCGGAGGGCGCCTGCGGCAGCCCGGCGATCATCGCCGCCTCAGTCAGGTCGAGCTCTTTGGCGGGCTTGCCGAAGTAGGTCTGCGCCGCCGCCTCCGCCCCGACCGCGGTCTGCCCTTCGACCGTGCCGTAGGGGGCGGTGTTGAGGTAGGAGGTGAGGATCCAGTCGCGGCTGTGGTGGGCGAAGAGGTCGTTGGCGAGGTGGGCTTCGATCAGCTTTCGCTTGATCGTCTCTTCCGGGTTCTGGATGTAGAGGTTGCGGACCAGCTGCTGGGTGATCGTCGAGGCCCCCTGCACCGGCTTGCCGCCCGCGAGCAGGTCCTTCCAGGCGGCGCGGGCGATGCCTTCGGGGTCGAGCGCGGCGTGGCTCCAGAAGTTCTTGTCCTCGATCGCGACGGTGGCGTTCTTCAGCTCCTGCGGCAGCGAGCGCGAGGGGACCGGCTGGCGGATGTTGTTGGAGCGGATGAAGCCGATCAGGCTGCCGTCGGCGGCGTAGATCGCCGAGGAACGGCCCTTCTGCACCGGCTTCAGGCGCGACAGCGGCGGCGCTTCGTTGTAGACGCTGAGCGCCCAGGCGACGGCGATGCCGCCCACCACCGCGATCAGCGCCGCGAGGGCGCCGACCGGGATCAGGACCTTGTGCCAGCGGGAAGCGTGCGGCTTGCGGCGCCGCCTGCGCATGCGAGTCGCCATCGGGACTGCCGATTGTAGACAGGGGGCATCGCCCGCCTGGACGCCTCGACGACCGCGCAACTCCGCTTGCCGCCGCGATCGGCGTTTCTCGACTAGGCTCCCCGCCGGAAGCACCCAGGGAGAGGAGAAAGCGATGAAGCTGGTGATCGGGATCGTTCGCCCCGAGCAGGCGAACGAGGTTCTGGAGGCCCTCTACAGGGCCGAGGTCAAGGGCTTCTCGATCAGCCGCGTGCAGGGGCACGGCGGCGAGCTCGACCGGGTCGAGACCTACCGGGGCACGACCGTGCAGATGGGCCTCTCCGAGAAGGTCCGCTTCGAGGTCGCGGTCTCCGACTCCTTCGTCGACGCGACGGTGGAGGCGCTCTGCGAGGGCGCCCGCACCGGCGAGGTCGGGGACGGCAAGATCTTCGTCCTCCCGCTCGAGCGCGCGATCCGCATCCGCACCGGCGACACCGACATGGGCGCGCTGACGCCGGTGAGCAAATGAGCGCGCCGGCGCAGCTCGTCGCCGCGGTGGGCGGCGTCGACACCGGCGACACCGCCTGGATGCTGGTCGCCACCGCCCTGGTGCTGATGATGACCCCGGCCCTCGGCCTCTTCTACGCCGGCCTGGTCCGCTCGAAGAACACCCTCAACACCTTCATGATGTGCGTCGCCGCGATCGCCGTCGCCACCGTCACCTGGGCCGCGGTCGGCTACTCGCTCGCCTTCGACGGCGACGGCAGCATCGTCGGCGGCCTCGGCAACGCCTTCCTGCACGGGGTCGGCTTCCAGCCGCGCGCCGGGTCGACGATCCCGGAGCTGGTCTTCATGGCCTTCCAGGCGACCTTCTGCATCATCACCGTCGCCCTCGTCTCCGGCGCCGTGGTCGAGCGGATGCGCTTCGGCGCCTTCCTCGTCTTCGCCGCCCTGTGGTCGGTCTGCGTCTACGCCGTCCTCGCCCACTGGGCCTTCGGCGGCGGCTGGCTGCAGGCCAACGGCACCCTCGACTTCGCCGGCGGCGTCCCGGTCGAGATGGGATCCGGCTTCTCCGCCCTCGCCGCGGCGCTGGTGGTCGGCGCGCGCAAGGACTACGGGCGCCAGGCCCTCCTCCCCCACAACGCCGTCTACGTGCTGCTCGGCGCCGGCCTGCTCTGGTTCGGCTGGTTCGGGTTCAACGGCGGCAGCGGCTTCTCGACCGGCAACCCGAGCGTCCTCGCCTTCACCAACACCCTGCTCTGCCCCGCCTGCACGCTGGTCGCCTGGTTCGCGCTCGACCTGCTGCGCGGCCGCAAGGTGACCGCGATCGGCGCCGCCACCGCGATCGTCGTCGGCTGCGTCCTGATCACCCCCGCCGGCGGCTACATCAGCCCCGGCTGGGCGATGCTGCTCGGCTTCCTCGGCGCGATCCCCAGCTACGGGATCATCGTCTGGCGCACCCGCACCCGGGTCGACGAGACGCTCGACGTGCTCGCCGCCCACGGCATGGCGGGCTTCTGCGGCATCCTCTTCATCGGCTTCTTCGCCCAGCTCGCCTGGAACGGCGCCTCCGACGGCCTCCTCTACGGCAACGCCGCCCAGCTCGGCGACCAGGCGCTGGCCGCGCTGGCCGGCCCCGCCTACGCCTTCGGCGCGACCTACCTGCTGCTGCGGCTGATCGGCGCGCTGATGCCGATCCGCGCCAGGCAGCGCGAGGAGGCGCTGGGCATGGACGTCGTCCAGCACGGCGAGGAGGCCTACGTGACGGGCGAGGGGGCGATCCTGGTCGTCCCCGACGGCGAGGAGCAGCTGGCCTTCGCCAAGGCCGACTGAGCCGGCGGCGCTACGCGCGCAGCTTGTAGCCGCGCGAGAAGAGCCGCAGGTTGAAGGCGAAGAGGGCGGCGGTGGCGGCGGTCAGCGCCAGCAGCGAGAGCGGGATGCTGACTTCGGAGTAGCCGACGAAGCCGTAGCGGACCAGGGAGATCATGTAGTAGACGGGGTCGAACTTGGTCAGGGTCTGGAACGGCTGCGGCAGCAGCGCCGCCGAGTAGAAGACGCCGCCGAGGAAGATCAGCGGCGTCAGCACGAAGGTCTGGGCGATCGCGACGTCGTCGAACTGCTCGGCCCGGACCCCGATCAGGACGCCGAGCTGGGAGAAGAAGAAGCCGACCAGGATCAGCGCCGGGACGAGGACGAGGACGTGGTCGACCGGGAGGGCGACCAGGATCGAGGCGGCGACGAAGGTCAGCAGCGCCACCAGCAGGCCGCGCATGAACCCTCCGAGCGAGAAGGCGAGCAGCAGCTCGGCCGGCGAGGCGGGCGAGGAGAGCTGGTCGTGGATCGCCCCCTGGAACTTCTGCTGCAGGATCGAGGAGGAGTTGTTGGCGAAGGAGTTGGTCGCCCAGGCCATCATGATCAGCCCCGGGATGACGAAGACGATGTATTCGATCCCGTGCAGCTCCTTGATCCGCGAGCCGAGCGCGGCGCCGAAGACGGAGATGTAGAGGAAGGTTTCGAGCAGCGGCGCGCCGAGCGTCTGCTTCTTGATCTTCATGAAGCGGCTGACCTCGCGCCGCCAGAGGGTGAAGAAGCGGATCTGGGCGCCGCTCATCAGGCGACCTCCTCGATGTGCGACCGCGAGAGCTCCTTGCGGCCGACCAGCGCAAGGTAGGCGTCCTCGAGGTTGGGGACGCCGTAGCGGTTGGAGAGCTCGCGGCTCGACCCTTGGGCGGCGATCCGCCCGTCGGCGATGAAGGCGATCTTGCCGCAGAGCTGCTCCGCCTCCTCCAGGTAGTGGGTGGTGAGCAGGATCGTCGTCCCCTCCTGGTTGATCCGCTGCACGTAGTGCCAGAGCTCCAGCCGCAGCTCGATGTCGACGCCGGCGGTCGGCTCGTCGAGGATCAGCAGGCGCGGGCGGTGCATCAGCGCCCGGGCCAGGACCACCCGCCGCTTCATCCCGCCCGAGAGCGTGCGGGTGCGCTCGTTCGCCTTCTCGGTGAGGGAGAAGGTCTCGAGCAGCTCCCTGGTCCGCTCGCGCCGCTCGCGCTTCGGCATCCCGAAGTAGCCGGCGTGGAAGTCGAGCGTCTCCTCGACCGTGAGGAACCAGTCGAGGTTGACCTCCTGCGGGGCGAGGCCGACCGCCTGGCGCGCCTCGGCGTAGTCGTGGATCGCGTCGTGGCCGAAGACGCGGATCGTGCCCGCGGTCGGCTGCGCGAGCCCGGTCGTGCAGTGGATCAGGGTCGACTTGCCGGCGCCGTTCGGCCCGAGCAGGCCGAAGAACTCGCCCTCCTCGATTTCGATCGATACGCCGCGCAGCGCCTCCACCCCGGTCGGGTAGCGCTTCGCCAGCTCGGTTATCTCGAGTGCCTTCGGCCGCATCGGCGCGCTAACGGTAGTGAAGTGCCGAGCTCGCCCGGCAGGGGCGGGTCCAGGAGCCGAATGGGCGGCTCAGCGATGGGGCCGAGCCCGGACCACGCGGAAGCTGCGAGCGGCCGGCGTCGGATCGCTGACATCCCCGAACACGGCCCGGACCTCGGGGCCGAACACGGCCCGCACTTCGAAGCGGTAGCGGCCCGGCCGCAGCCGGTAGCTCTTCGGCGACCTGCAGGGGGCGAAGGTGGACGCCGGCGACGAGGCGGCCTTGTTCACGACGGCCTCGCGCACCCGGCATTCGAAGCCCGCGCCGGGCACCGAGGCCGAGAAGCGGAATCGAACGAAAGCGCGGCGGCGGGTCGTCTTCACGGCTCCCTTCGGCCCCTGGCTGATCTGCGGCTGGATCACCAGGATGTGCGGGGGCTTCACCGGCGGCTCTTCGGGCGGCTTCACCGGCGGCTCTTCGGGCGGCCTCACGACCCCGCTCACCCGCGCCACCTCGTTCGAGCCTTCCAGCGTCACCCAGAGCGTGTTGTTCGGCCCCGCCGCGATCTGGCGCGGCCTGCTGCCGGGCGCGAACCCGGTGAGCTCGCTGACCTGACCCGTCCTCGTCAGCCGGATCAGCTCGTCGCGATTCCCCTCGGCGAACCAGTAGGCGCCGTCGGGCCCGAGCGCGGCGCCGAACGCGTCGGTGCCGGGGACCTTCTGGCCCGTCGGCGCTCCCGGCGGGGTGAGGAGGCCGACTTCCTTCGGTTCGGCGCTCGGCTGCGAGTAGGCGATCTGGCCGTCGGGACCGCCGGCGACTCCCTGGGGACCGCCCGCCAGCTTGTATTCGGCGGTGACGCCTTCGGTCGTCGCGGTGAGCAGGCGACTGCCGCCGAAGTCGGCGATCGCGAGCAGCGGGCCGGCCGCGTCGATGTCGCGCGGGCCGAGGCCGGGGACCGCGAATTCTTTGAGGCCGCCAAGGACCGCGGAGCCGCCGGCGGGCGGGAACCGCAGCAGCGCTTCGCTGGTCGCGACCCAGAGGTTGCCGTCGGGGCCGGCGGCGATCGGATAGCTGCCGACGAAGGCCGGCATCGGGATCGTTTCGTGCGCGGTCGGCGGGTCGGAGGGGGAGAAATGCGTCACGTTGCCGGCGGCGGTGACCCAGATTTCGCCTTTGACGGAGGCGATTCCCGCAGGCCCGCTGAGAGGGCCGTTGAGCGGGCCGATGTTCCGTTCTTCGACCGCGCCGGTGAACGGGTCGATCCGGGCGACGTCGTGGACGCCGCCGCTGAGCGTCACCCACATCTCCCCGTCGGGGCCCTCGACGACCTTGTTGCTCGATTCGATCCCGGAGACAGCGAATTCGCCGGTGACGGCGGGAGCGGCCTGGGCCACGGCCGGCAGGGCGGCGAGGGCCAGGAGCCCGATCGAGATCCGCCCGAGGGCGCTGCGCAGACTCATCACCTGCCATACGCGGCGCACCGCGACCCGGTTCAACGGAGCGCGGCAGTCCTTTGTCCGGCATAGCCCTACAAAAGACTGCCGCGCCCGGTTCGCGGCGTCCGGCGATGACCCCCCGTAGGGTGAGGGCGGTGACCCAGCCCCTCCTTGCCGTTGACGCGCCGTCGATGCTGTTCCGCGCCTTCTACGCGCTGCCGGCGAAGATCGTCGGACCGGACGGGAGGCCGGTCAACGCCCTGCTCGGCACCGCCAACCTGGTCCTGCGCGAGGTCGAAATCCACGAACCGCGCGCCGTCGTCCTCTGCTTCGGCCCCGACGCCGCCTCCTACCGGACCGAGCTCTACCCGGCCTACCACGCCGAGCGCGAGGCGGCGATGCCGGCCGAGCTGGCGCCCCAGTTCGTCGCCGCGCGCGAGCTCTTCGAGGCCTTCGGCTGGACGGTCGCCACCAGCGAGGACCTCGAGGCCGACGACCTGCTCGGCACCTACGCGCGCCGCGAGGCCGAGGCCGGCGGCCGGGCGCTGCTGATGACCGGCGACCGCGACATGTTCCAGTGCGCCGGCGAGCGGGTGAGCGTGCTCTACGTCCGCACCGGGGGCAAAGGCGCCGAAGAGGTCGGGCCGGACGAGGTGCGCGAGCGCTACGGCATCGGCCCCGAGCTGGTGCCCGACTTCATCGCCCTCCGCGGCGACCCCTCAGACGGCCTGCCGGGCGCCAAGGGCGTCGGCCCGAAGACCGCGGCGGAGCTGCTGCGCGCCCACGGCACGCTGGAGGCCGTGCTCGACAACGCGATCCGCGAGCGCCGCCCAGCCCTCCGCGGCGCCCTCATAGACGGACACGACGACCTCCTCGCCTTCAAGGACATAGCCACCCTCCGCGACACCGGCGTCGACCGCCCTCCCGACCAGCCGACCGACTGGTCAAGCGCCGCAGTCGCCGCCCGCCGCTATGGCATGAATCGTTTAGCTGAGCGCTTGGAGGGCCAATCCCGGTAGGGGTGGAGCGTCTTGTACTTTTTCGGCGCCGCGAACCTCGGACGTCCACCTTCGATCTCGAAAAAGTTAAGCGGAACCCCTACCGGGATTGGCCTCAACGGTGCTCCGGGTTCGGGAAGTCGAAGCGGCAGCCCGCGTCCCATGCAGTCCGCTGATTGCCATGAGCGGGGATGCCGCCGGCGTCCTTGAGGATCCGCGCCAGGTGGAGCATGTTCCAGGCGGCGAAGGTGGTGTTGCGGTTGGTGAAGTCGTTCTGCGGCCCTCCCGACCCCTCGTCCAGGTAGGAGGGCCCGGGGCCCGCCTCGCCGATCCAGCCGGCGTCGGCCTGCGGCGGGATCGTGTAGCCGAGGTGCTGGAGCGAGTAGAGGACGTTCATCGCGCAGTGCTTGACCCCGTCCTCGTTGCCGGTGACCAGGCAGCCGCCGACCCGGCCGTAGTAGGCGTACTGGCCCCTGTCGTTGAGCAGGTGGGAGTTGCCGTAGAGCCGCTCGACGACCCGCGTCGCGATCGAGGACTTCTCCCCCAGCCAGATCGACATCCCGAGCACGAGGATGTCCGCCGCCATCACCTTCTCGAAGATCGCGGGCCACTCGTCGCGCTCCCAGCCGTGCTCGGTCATGTCGGGCCAGACGCCGGTGGCGATCTCGTGGTCGACCGCGCGGATGCACTCCACCTCGACCCCGTTGCGCCGCATGATCTCCATCGAGAGGTCCATCAGGCCCTGGGTGTTTGACGTCTCCGGGCTGCGCTTCAGCGTGCAGTTGACGAAGAGGGCGCGCAGGTCGGAGTAGTCCGTGGTGCTGCTCTCGCACAGCTCCGCCTGCTTCTCGGTCAGCTCGGTCATATCTCTCCTCGGGTCGGGTGCACGTCCATTAGAGCCGCTGGCTCACCAGCTGTCCACGAAGCGGCGGCGGCTCGGCGGGGTTCCGGCGCCGGCCGCGGCGAGGGTCGAGGCGATCGATGCCCGCGTCTCCGCCGGGTCGACGACGTCGTCGATCTCGAACAGCGCCGCCGCGTTGAGCGCCTTCGCGTTCTCTTCGGCGGCGGCGGTCAGCTCGCGCACCCGGCGCTCGCGCTCGGCCTCGTCCGGGATCGCCTCCAGCTCCTTGCGCAGCGCCAGCCTCACCGCCCCCTCCAGCCCCATCGGGCCGAGGTGGGCGGTCGGCCAGGCGAGCGTCAGCAGCGGCTCGTGCATGCTGCCGCCGACCATCGCCTGGGCGCCGAGGCCGTAGCCGCGGCGCAGCACGACGGCGACCAGCGGCACCCGCAGCGCCGCCCCGGCGAGGAGCAGCCGCGAGGCGTGGCGGACCAGGCCGGTCGCCTCGGCCTCGGGCCCGACCATGATCCCAGGCGTGTCGACGAGCGAGAGGACCGGCAGGCCGAAGGCGTCGCAGAGCTGCAGGAAGCGCGCCGCCTTGTCGGCCGCGTCGCTGGTGATCGCGCCGGCCATGTGGCGGGTGTCGTTGGCGATCACCCCGAGCGGCCGGCCCTCGATCCGGGCCAGCGCGGTGACCATCTCCGGCGCGAAGCGCTCGCGCAGGAAGGTGACCGAGCCCGGGTCGGCCAGCGTCTCGACGATCGGCGCCGGGTCGTAGGCGCGGCGCTGCCGCTCGGGGACGAGGTCGCGCAGCGGGGCCTGGTCGGGGGCGGGAGGCGCCGGCGTCAGTCCCTGGAAGTAGGCGAGCAGGCGCTTCGTCGCCGCGGTCGCCTCGCTTTCGTCGGAGACCGCCAGGTCGACCACCCCGTTGGCGGCCTGCATCGCGATCGGCCCGATCTCGTCCGGGTCGACCTTGCCGAGGCCGCCGCCCTCGATCATCGCCGGCCCGCCCATCCCGAGCGAGATGTCCTCGGTGGCGACGATCAGGTCCGAGCAGCCGGCGATCACCGCGTTGCCGGCGAAGCAGCGCCCGGCGACGACGGCGATCCGCGGCGCCAGGCCGGAGAGACCCGCCCAGAGGGCGAAGGCGCGGGTGTCGAGCGCCGAGACCACCGGGTAGTCGGTGTCGCCGGGACGCCCGCCGCCGCCCTCGGCGAAGAAGACGGTCGGCAGCCGCATCCGCTCGATCAGCTCGAAGAGGCGGTCCTTCTTGCGGTGGCCGAAGGCCCCCTGGGTCCCGGCCAGCACCGTGTAGTCGTAGGAGAGGACGGCGCAGGCGGCGCGCTCGCCGAAGAGGTCGCCGTTGATCCGCGCCGTGCCCCCGATCAGCCCGTCGGCCGGGGTGCGCTCGATCAGGTCCGCCAGCTCGCGCCGGCCGCGCTGGGCGGCGATCGCGAAGCGCCCGTACTCGACGAAGGAGCCCGGGTCGACCAGGTCGGCGAGGTTCTCCCGCGCCGTCCGCATCCCCGCCGAGTGGCGCCGCTCCACGGCGTCCGGCCGGGCGGCGTCCTCGGTCAGCGCCCGCCGCGCCAGCAGATCGGCGAGGTCGGCGCGCTGCCCCTCAGCCTCGTCTCGCTCCCTCTCCGGCACCGGCGGCATGTTCCCAGACGCCGCCGCGCGCGAGCAGCGTCAGCGCCCGGGTCATCGTGCGGCGCTCTCCGCCGCTCGGCGTGAACCCGACCCTGGCCGCGACCTTCGCGCGTCCGGCCCGGCGCAGCAGGCGCCTCGTCTTCGCGTTCGGCCGCAGGGTCAGCCTGACCGTGCCCGCGCGCGCAGCGGTGCGATGGCCGGCGAGGAGCCCGCGCCCGGAGAGGGTGAGCGCCCCCGGCCCGGGGACGATCACCGCCAGGGCAGCCGTTCCGGCCCGCCTGTCGCGGCTCAGCTTGCCGATCCGAAAGCGGTTGGAGGGCCGCGGCGGGTCGGGCGCCGCGATCGTGACCGAGGGGGCGTCGGCGCGGTCGGTGGCGAGGCTGAGGTTGCTCGTGCCGGGCCCCGCGACGCTCGAGCCTCCCCCGCCCCCTCCCGCGTTGCAGCCGTTGGCGCTGCCGCCGGCGCCGCCGCCGAAGTAGCCGCCGCCCCCGGCGCCCCCCGGCTCGCCGTTGCTTCCCCCACTGCCGGAATCGCCGCCGACCCCGACCGCGCCGGCGCCGCCCGGAGGCGCTCCGGGTTCCCCGCCGGCGCCGCCGGCGCCGCCCGCGGTCGCGGTCCCCGCCCATCCGTCGCCGCCGGGGGTTCGTTTGACGTCGCAGTCGAGCGGCTGGCCGGCGGAGCCGTTGAGGCGCGCGTCGCCGCCCTCGCCGCCGGTCGGCTGCAGGCCGCGCCCTTCGGAGCCCCCGCCTCCCCCGCCCCCGGCGACGAGCAGGCGCGAGCCGAGCGTGTCGGGCGCGCCGGCGCAGCCGGAGGCGCCGATCGAGCAGGTCCTGACGTCGGTGGCGCCGCCGCCTCCCCCGCCGGGGAAGTTGAACAGCCCGTTGTTGGAGTCGCCGCCTCCGTTGAACCCGCCGGCCCCGCCAGCGAGCCCGTCGGCGCCGGCGCCCCCGACCTCGACGAAGAGGGTCTGTCCCGGCGAGACCGCGAGGTCGGCCTCGAGCCGGTCGCCGAAGCCTCCGGACCCACCGAGGTTGATGCCGTCGTCGCTGCCCTTCCCACCCCGCGCCCCGATCGCGACGACGTGGACCGAGGTGACGCCGGCGGGAACCACGTAGGCCTGCTCCCCGCCGGTGTGGGCGAAGGTCGCGGTGGCGGCTGCGGCATGCCCGGCGGTCGCGCCGGCGAGCGCCGCGGCCAGCGCGACCGCGACGAGGAGCTGGCGCCGGCGGCCGTCCAGGAGACCGCGTGTCGCCTCGAGCAATTCGCGGTGCATGTCGGTGGCTACGGCCCCGGGCTCGATCGGGTTCAGCCGGACCCGACCTCCGGGTGGGGCTCAGCCGCCGCGCCGCGCCCGTCGGGGCGCCGGGATCACCGTGAACCGCCCGGACCGGCCCTTGCCCCGCAGGGGCGTCGCCGTCCAGCGATAGCGACCGGGGGCGAGCGCCCGTCCGTGGACGCGGCCGGAGAACCGCACCGTGTTGCGGCCGGCGTGGCCGGCGACGGCGATCCGTCCGACCCGCACCGCCGCCGCGTTGCTGGACCTGGCGCCGCCGGCCAGGCGCTCGAAGGCGAGGACGACGCGCGCCGGGCGGTCGAGGCGGAAGGAGATCGTCGTCCCTCCTCCGCGACCGACGTAGAACCGGGTCGAGGACATCGAGAGAGCGCTCAGCCGCGGCGCGGCCTCGGGCGCGGCGGGCGGCGCTTCGGCGGCCGCGGGCGATGTCGCCGGCCCGCAGCTGCCGCGCAGGACGCGCTCGCGCACCGCGGGGAAGTCGGCTCCGGCGAGCTGGTCGGTGTAGTTGACGCCGGTGCCGGCGAAGGCGATGCAGTCGCCGCTGGCGCTGAGGCTGACTCCGCCGAAGCCGGCCGGGCTGGCGAGGGCGCCATCGGCGCCGTTGACCCGGCTCGCGACGATCGTGGTCTTGGAGCCGAGATCGCGAACGTAGGCGAGGAAGCCGCCGACCGCCTCCCCCTCGCCGAGGTCGGCGTTGGAGACGAAGGCCACGCGATCGCCCGCCGCGTCGATCGAGGGCAGGAAGGAGAGCCGGTCGGCCGGAGCGCCGGCGGCGCCGCCGGCGCGGCTAACGAGCTCGGTGCGCCCGGCGCTCAGGCGCCGCACCCAGATCGAGTGAGCGCTCACCGGGCCCAGGTTGCTTGCTTCGGACTCGAAGGCGACCGCGTCGCCGGCGGCGTCGATCGACGGAGCGAACGAGTCTCCGTTCGCCTCCGCTCCGGTGGCGCCGTCGGCGCGGCTGACCAGGGTGGTCGTGCCCGCGTCGAGGTCGCGCAGATACGCCTTGGCCTCGGTGCCCGTGGCGCCGCTGCCCGGCAGCCGCGCTTCGGTGGTCCAGGCCACCCGGCTCCCGTCCCGGTCGAGCGAGGCCGCTTCGGGGAAGGCCCAGGCGGGTTCGCCGGTCACGCCGTTGGCGCGGTCGACGAACGTCGTCGTCTGCGCCGCCAGGTCGCGGACGTAGAGGTGCGGCACGCCGTTGGCCGCTTCTGGATCGACGACCTGCCCGGACATGAAGGCGACGCGGTTGCCGTCGCCGCTGATGCTCACCTCGGTTCCCTGCACCGCCGTCCCCGCCGGCCCGTTGGCGCGGCTGGCGAGCGTCGTCGTCTGCGCCGCCACGTCGCGGACGTAGGCGCGTTCGGGACCCAGGCTGAACCCCAGGTTCCCGGCCCGGGTCGTGAACAGGACCCGCCGCCCGTCGTCGCTGATCCCGCCCAGGTGGGAGTCCGCGTCGGCGGCGGCGCCGTTGGCGCCGCCCGCGCGGCTGACCAGCGCCGTCGTCCCTTTCACCGTGTCGCGCACGTAGACGTTGGCGAGGCGGTCGTCGTCGGCGCCCGAGAGGTCGTCGGCATTCGATTCGAAAGCGACGTAGCGGCCATCGGCGCTGGTCGAGCGGCTGACGACCGCGGAGCGTTTCGACCCCCAGGGGAACGCGCCCGTCCCGGTCGGGCGCGAGGCCAGCTGCACCGAGCCGTAGTCGGGGGCGGCCGGATCGACCCGGCGCGCGTAGACGCGAGCGAAGTCCCGCCCGCCGCCGGCGCCGAGGTTGTCCGAGAGGCTGAGGTAGGCGACGGTCGAGCCGTCGGCGCTCAGCACCGGCCCCCAGCTGCGCCGGTCGCCGAGCACGCCGTCGGGGCCCGCGGCGCGATCGACGATCGAGGGCCAGCCGCGTGCCCGTTCGTACTGGTAGGCGCGCAGGCGCTCGAAGTCGTTGTCGAGCGGCGCCCCGAACACGGTCGAGGTGGTGTCGAAGGCGATCCGCATCCCCCCGGGGAGGCTCCCACCGACCGAGACGCTTTGGATGGCCTGGTCGGCGGCGAGCAGGCCCGGATTGCCGGGGATCGGCGGGGCCGGCGTCTCGGAGAGCAGCAGCGTCCCATCGGGAGGGATGTGGAAATACGCCTGCGGCACGAATGCGGGGAGGGGCGGTCCGAACGGGTACGGCACGAGGTTGGAGGAGTCGCTGACGAAGGCGACGGTCGAGCCGTCTGGCATGACCGTGGGGTCGTAGGAGTTCCCGTTCCCGTCATGCGCGGGGTCCTGCATCACGGTGCTCTGGGTTTCCCAGTGGCTGAATTCGGCGAGCCCGGAGCCGTCCGCCTTCTCCACCGCCCGCGCCAGGACCACCTGCGAGCGGTTTTCGGCGATGTCGGCGATCGTCGGGTCGGCGGTCGAGAACGCCACCAGCGCGCACTGGCCTTCGGGGCAGGATTCAAGGCCCGGCAGGCCGTGGACGAACCGCAGCGACGGTTCCGAGGAGCGCCCCTGGGAGGAGTTCCCGCCGCAGTTGCGGAAGGCGCAGGAGACCAGGTGCGTGACCCCCTCGCCCATCTCCCGCAGCCAGACCTTGCTGACGGTCCCTTCGACGCCGAAGCGACCGAGGTTTCTCGCTTCCGAGGCGAAGGCGACGAGCGGGCCGCGCGGGCCGGCGGCGATCGAGGGCTGCCAGGAGCGCCCGTCGCCCGGCTCGCCCCCGAGCCCGCTGGCGCGGCTGACGAGGTAGGTGGCGCCGGCCGTCACGTCGCGCATCCAGACCTCTTCCCGGCCGCCGGTCGCCGGAACCGCGCGGTCCGCGTGGTCGACGAGGTTGGTCGCCTTGGTGGAGAAGACGACGAGGACGTGCTGCTGGTTGTGCGGGGCGTCCTGCATCTGGGCGCCCGGCTCGACCGCGATCCCGATTTGCGCTTCGTCGAAGACCCCCACGTTGGCGTTCGCGCCAACCCCGTTGGGCCCGTCGGAGCGGCTGACCAGCGTTGTGACCCCGGTGGCGGTGTCGCGCAGGAAGACGTTGGCCACCCGCGAGTCGGCGCCGGGCGCGAACCCGTCGGCGTCGGAGGCGAAGGCGACGTAGCGGCCTTCGGGGCTGACCGCGAGCGGCCCGAAGCTGCCGTTGTCGCCGGCCGGGGCGACGGGCCCGGTGCCGTCGGGGCGGCTGACGAGGAAGGTCGAGCCGGCGGGGGCGGCGAGCGCGGCGGCCGGCGCCAGCAGCGCCAGGGCGAGGAGGAGGGCGAGGAGGGACAGGGACCGGTTCATGGGGGCCTCGGCTGGGTGGGGTTCGCGGACAGGGCGCCGGCGAGCGGGGCGCGCCGGAAAAAGGGGCCGGGAAAGACATCAGACCTCTTGCGCGTTTGCAAGCCGTCTCCTGCCGCCGCTCGAACGGACGTCCAGCCGAGCCTCGACGGCGAGCCGGGAAAGGCGCCTGCGGAGCGGCGGCGCCCTCAGGCGCCGACGGCGGCGTGGCCGGTCGCCTCGACCACCTTCCCGGCCAGGTGGGCCGGGACCTCCTCGTAGCGCTCGAACTCCATCGTGAAGTCGGCGCGGCCGCCGCTGATCGAGCGCAGGTCGGGGGCGAAGTCGAGCACCTCGGCCATCGGGACCTCGGCCCTGACCTCGGTGGTCGAGCCCTTCGCCTCCATCCCCAGCGGCCGCCCGCGGCGCGCGTTGAGGTCGCCGATCACGTCGCCGACGACGTCCTCGGGGCAGCTGACGAGGAGCTTCACGATCGGCTCCAGCAGCACCGGGTCGGCCTCTTCCATCGCCATCTTGAAGGCCATCGCGCCGGCGATTTTGAAGGCCATCTCCGAGGAGTCGGTGTCGTGGTGTTTGCCGTCGACCAGGCGCACCCGCACGTCCTTCACTGGGTAGCCGGCGACGGTCCCATGCCGCATCGCCTCCAGCACCCCTTTCTCGACCCCGGGGATGAAGCCGCCCGGGATCGCGGCGCCCTTGATCTGGTTGACGAAGTCGAGGCCGCGGCCGTCCTCGCCCGGCTCGATCTCGATCACGCAGTCGGCGAACTGGCCTTTGCCGCCGGTCTGCTTCTTGTGCCGGGCGTGGGCGGAGGCCGGCCGGCGGATCGCCTCCTGGTAGGGGACCCGCGGCGGGTGCAGCTCGATCTCGGCGCCGAACCGGCTCTTCATCCGGTCGACCAGGACCTCGACGTGGACCTGGGTCAGGCCGGCGATGATCTGGTCGCCCGTCTGCGGGTCGCGGTGGACGTCGAGGGTCGGGTCCTCCTCGCTCAGCCGCCGCACCGCGGTCGCCGCCTTCTCCTCGTCGCCCTTCGACTTCGCCTCGTAGGAGAAGGCCATCACCGGCGCCGGCAGGTCGAGCGGCGGCATCGAGATCTCCCGCTGGGAGTCGCAGAGCAGGTCGCCGGCGCGGGTCTCCTTCAGCTTCGCGATCGCGCCGATGTCGCCGGCGCCGAGCTCGGTGACCTGCTGCGTCTCCTTGCCCAGGGGCTGGCCGATCTGCCCGATCCGCTCCTTCTGCTGCCGGGCGACGTTGACCGCCTGCGAGTCGGAGCGCAGGGTGCCGCTGTAGACGCGGAAGAGGTTGACGCGGCCGGTGTAGGGATCGGCGGTGGTCTTGAACGCGTAGGCGACCAGCGGGCCGTCCTCCTCGGGAGCGACCTCGATCGGCTCGCCGCCGGCGCCGAGCGCCGCGATCGGCCCGCGCATCCTCGGCGAGGGCAGGTCCTCGACCAGCGCCTCGAGCAGCCGGCTCGTCCCCAGGTTCCTGGTCGCGACGCCGCAGGTGACCGGGAACAGGTGGCCCTCGGTGACCCCGCGCTTTAGCGCGGTGACGATCTCCGCGTGGTCGATCTCCTCCCCCTCCAGGTAGCGCTCCATCAGCGCGTCGGAGTTCTCCGCCACCTCGTCCATCAGCTTCTCGCGGTACTCCTCGGCGCGCGGGCGCAGCTCGTCGGGGATCGGCGCCCGCTCGGCGGCGCCGCGCCCGCTCCCCGCGTAGACGAAGGCCTCCATGTCGATCAGGTCGACCACCCCGCGCACGTCCTGCTCGGCGCCAATCGGGATCTCGGTCGCCACCACGTGCGGGCCGAAGGCCGCCTTGAGCGAGTCGAGCGCGGCGAAGAAGTCGGCCCGCTCGCGGTCGAGCATGTTGACGAAGACGAGGCGCGAGAGGCCCTCGGCGTCGGCGCGCTGCCAGAGCCGCTCGGTGTGGACCTCGACCCCGGCGACGCCGTTGACGACGACGACCGCCGAGTCGGCGACCCGCAGCGCCGCGGCCGCGTCGGCGACGAAGCTCGGCTCGCCGGGCGTGTCGATCAGGTTGATCTCCCGGTCCGCGTACTGGAAGCAGGAGAGGCAGGCGTCGATCGAGAGACCGCGCCTGCGCTCGTCCTCTTCGTGGTCGGAGACGGTCGAGCCGTCCTCGACGCTGCCGAGCCGGTCGATCGCCCCCGCCTCGAACAGCATCGCCTCGTGGAGGCTGGTCTTGCCGCTGCCGCGGTGCCCGATCAGAGCGACGTTGCGAATCCGATCAGCGGCGGTATGCGGCATGGGACGAAGGTACACCGGCAGGCAAGCCCCGTCCATGCCCGCCCCCAGGCTTCCGGGGGAGTCAGGCGCCCTGGCCCCAGGCGGTGACGATGAGCGTGCGCGGGCCGCCGCGATCGCGGTGCTCGCAGAGGTAGATGCCGCGAGGCGGAGGTGTGCTGGATCAGCAGGCGCAGGATCCCGGCCGAGACCTCCTCCAGCTCCAGGCGAAAGCCCCGCCGTCGATCCGGACCCGGCGCCCGATCAGCCGGGGGTCCGTTGCGCCGCCGCCCCGGAGTCGAAGGCCGCGATCGCCTCCTCCGGGTCGGCGAACACCGCGCCATGGACGAAGCGCCCGCCGCGGACTCCCCAGATCCAGGCCGCCGGCACGTTGCGGATGCCCAGCTCGCGACTTCGCGCGTAGACGCGGCCGCGAACCAGCACGCGCTCCCCCCGCACCTGGATCTCGTCCGGCGCGATCTGCAGCTCTTCCCAGACCCGCGCGACGTCGTCCAGATAGTCGCGAAGGCCCGTCTCGCCGCGGTAGGGCGCCTCGCGGCCGACCGCCGAGGCGGTCACCGCCGGGAAGAACTCCATCGAGTCGTCGCAGAGCTCGACCAGGCAGCTCTCGTCGCGGTGGTTGAAGAACTCGTACAGGCGCTCGACCATGCTGCGCTCCACGGAGTCCGGATCGTCGGCCTGGGCGTCGCGCGAATCCGGCTCCGACGCGGGGGCGATCACCATCGCCGCCACGTCGTCTTCGAGCGGTCGGCCGGTGAAGGCTTCGAGCGACTCCCCGAGCTGCTGGAGTGCGAGAGCGGAATTGGCGGCTCCCCGGAGCTGCTCCCTCAGGCGCGCCTCGCCGAAGCGCTCCGTGGGGCCGTTCGCCTCGGCGATGCCGTCGGTGACGATGACGAGCTGTTGGCCGGGCTCGACGTTCGCGTCGGTCACCTCCCACTCCGCCTCCTTGAACGCGCCGAGGATCGGGCCGGGGGCCATCGCCTCGGCGACCGCCTCGCCGTCGACGACGAGCGGCGGGGGGTGGCCGGCGACCGCCAGGCGCACCGGTCGGCCGGGGTCTTCGCTGAGGGTTATCGCGGCGAGGCTGCAGAGGGCGGGGTCGCCGCGCGCCAGGAGGGCCCGGTTGAGGGCGCGCAGAGCGGTGAGCGGGTCGTCGGTGAGGATCGCCGCGGTGCGCAGGGTGTAGCGGGCGACGGCGGTGATCGAGGCGGCCCGGGCGCCGCGGCCGGTCACGTCGCCGACCGCCAGCATCCAGCCGCCCGGCACCCGGAAGACGTCGTAGAAGTCGCCGCCGACCTCGTTCTCGGCGCCCGCCGGCCTGTACATCGCCGCGATCGACCAACCGCGGATCCGCGGCAGCGCCGGCGGCAGCAGGCCGTGCTGGAGCGTTTCGCCGATTTCCGCGCGGGCGCGCTCGGCGCGCTCGAGGTCGGCGAAGAGGCCGGCGTTGTCGAGGGCGAGGGCGACGCGGCCGGAGAGGATCGCGGCGAACTGGGCGTCCTCGCGCCGGTAGCGCCGCCCCGACCAGCCGACCGCGAGGGTCAACGCCCCGGCGACCTTCCCCCGCGCCTGCAGGGCGACGGTGACCGCCGACCGCATCTCGAGGCTGCGCAGGAACTCCAGGTCCTCTTCCTGGTCGTGGGCGAGGCCGCGCAGGTCGTCGTCGGACATCCGCTCGTAGAAGCGAGGCTGGAGCGACGGGTCCTGGTCCTCGCGCAGCCGGGGCGGCGTCGACGGCGTCCGCTCGGCCAGGCCTCTTTCGAGCTCGGGCCCGCCCCCGGGACCGACCCGGACCGCGACACGGTGGGGAACGCGGTCCTCGCCGATCAGGTCGATCATGCAGAAGTCGGCGAACCCCGGAACGAGGACCGCGCAGATCGCGTCGTAGGTCTCCTCCAGCGAGTGCGCCGGGTCGGACGCGTCGGCGATGTCGGCCAGCATGCGCAGTCGCCGCCATGCCCTGCGCTCGCGCCTCAAGAGGACCACGAGCGAGGCGGCAAGGGCGATCACCGCCACGACCGTTATCTCGAACCAGGGCATCCGCTCCATCCCCCGTGGGTGATTCTCTACCGAAAAGACAGTAATCCGATTACGCCGGCTTGTCCAATCCGACGGCCTTCGAGCGCCTGACACCGCGCATCCGACTTCGACCACACCCTGGGTGGGTGAAAGTCGGATGCGTGTTTGTTACGACGGGTCGGCGCGCGGCTCGAGCTGGATCTCCCGCTCGGCTCCGGGCCGGCCCTCCTCGATCTCGGCCTCCCGCTCCAGCTCCGCGTTCAGCTCGTGGCCGAAGAGGATCGCCAGGTTGCTGATCCAGAGCCAGACCAGCAGCACGATCAGGCCGCCGAGGGTCCCGTAGGTTTTGTCGTAGGAGCCGAAGTTGGCGACGTAGACGGCGAAGGCCGCCGAGGCGACCGCCCAAGCGACGATCGCGACCAGGCTGCCAGGGGTGACCCAGCGGAAGCCGCGGATCCTCGCGTTGGGCGAGGCGTAGTAGAGGACGCCGACCATCAGCATGAAGACGACCGCCATCGCCGGCCACTTGGCGACGTTCCAGACGTCCACCGCGGCGGGGCCGACGCCGATCGGCCCGGCGACCGCGCCGACGACCGGGCCGGTGAGCACCAGCCCGACCATGAGCATCACCCCGAGCAGGACCATGATCACGGTGATCGCGATCTGCAGCGGCCGCAGCTTCCAGAACGGGCGCCCCTCGCGGGTCTCGTAGATGACGTTGGAGGCGCGGATGAAGGCGCCGACGTAGCCCGACGCCGACCAAAGCGCCACCGCCAGGCCGAGCACGAAGGCCGCGCCGGCGGTCCCCCGGTTCGAGGCGATCGATTCGATCGGGCCGGCGAAGGTCCGCGCGGCCGACCGCGGCCCGATCGCGGTGACGATTTCGGTGATCGTCCGCGTCGCGCCCTTCGGGTCCCCGACCAGGCCGACGATCGAGACGAGGGCGATCAGCCCCGGGAAGAGCGCGAGCAGCCCGTAGTAGGTGAGCGCCGCCGCCCAGTCGGTGAGGTTGTCGTCCCGGAACTCGGCGAGCGTCCGTTTGAGGGCGGGCCAGAGCCGCGGCATCGGCTCGGGCTCCTCGCTCCCCATGGCCATCGGTTTACCCCCGGCCCATCCGGTCAAAACGGTTTACGCGGTGTTAGCTCGGGCTTTTGCCGGGTAGCGGAGGCGGCGACGGCGACGAAAGGAGCGGCAATGCCCCCTCGGGGAGTGAAAAAAGGCACCAAGCGAGCACGTCAGTACGAGCACATCAAGCGGAGCGAGAAGAAATCCGGGCGCTCGGAGGGCCGGGCGGAGGAGATCGCGGCGCGCGCCGTGAACAAGGAAAAGGCGCGCTCGGGCGAATCGAGGAGCTCCTCGCGCAGCTCGACCCGGGGTCGCTCGGCGAGCAGCCGCGGCGGCAGGCAGTCCGGCAAAGGGCCCGGCGGGCGCACCCGCGAACAGCTCTACAGCGACGCCAGGAAGCTCGGCGTCGAAGGCCGCTCGAAGATGAGCAAGGCCCAGCTACAGCGCGCCGTCGCCGGCGCCAAGAGCTGAGGAGGCGACGATGGTCGGCCTGATCATCGGAGTGCTCATCGTCGTCGCGATCGTCTTCGTCCTGCTCAAGGTCGCGGTCGCCGGCGGGATCCTCGGCCTGATCGCCGTGATCCTCCTGGTCCTTCTACTCCTGGGGCGCATCTAGGCTCAGGGAAAGCTGATCCGGCCGCTGCGAGGAGGACGTGCCGAGCATCTTCGCCGGGGACGGGTAGGACACGGTCGCGCTTACGACATTTGGGCCCCTATAGGGGCCCAAATTCAGGGAACGCATGGTTCTCCGGAGCGGCCGAAATCCGAGGAGCACGATCGTTTCCAGCTTTTTCCTTGCCATAGCGAGGAAAAGGGTGGAAACGACGGGAGGCTGGTGGACGCATCCATTGACGTTCATCGATGGATGCTGCTAGGGTCGGCGCCGGTGGCCGACCTTCCCGCGATCGACTGCTGCACCCCGCTCGCCGGGACCTCGCTGGGAGAGGATCGGGCGGCCGAGCTGGAGGCGGTGATGAAGGCGCTGGCCGACCGGCAGCGGCTGCGGATCGTGAACATGCTGCTGCGAGCCGAGGGGAAGGCGGTCTGCGTCTGCGAGTTCGAGCCGTTCCTCGGCCTCTCGCAGGGCACCGTCAGCCACCACCTCAGGGTGCTGGTCGAAGCGGGCCTGGTCGAGCGGGAGCCCCGCGGCACCCGCGGCTACTTCAGCCTCGTCCCCGGCGCGCTCGACTCGGTGCGCGAAGTCTTCGCCCCCGCCGTCGCCTGCTGCTGAGCCGGCCGTGGAAACCCGACCCGACCTGATCCGCCGCGCCGCCGCCGAGTTCATCGGCGTCTTCGCCCTCGTCTTCGCCGGCTGCGGCGCGATCGTCACCGAGGCCCAGCACCCGGGCACCCTGGGGACGGTCGGGATCGCGCTCGTCTTCGGCCTCGTGATCATGGCGATGGTCTACGCGACCGGGCACCTCTCCGGCGCGCACCTGAACCCGGCGGTGACGATCGCCTTCCTCGCCACCCGCCACCTTCCCCGCGCCGACGCGGTCGCCTACCTGATCGCCCAGCTCGCCGGCGCCCTCGCCGCCGCCGGCCTGCTGGCGGCGATCTGGCCCAGTGACCCTGCCGCGCTGGGGACGACCCTGCCGACGGTCGGTGCCGGCAGCGCCCTCGCCTACGAGGCCGTGCTGACCGCCTTCCTGATGTTCGTGATCATGGCCGTGGCCACCGACACCCGGGCGGTCGGCGCGGGAGCGGCGATCGCGATCGGCGGCACCGTCGGCCTCGACGCGCTCTTCGGCGGCCCGATCACCGGCGCCTCGATGAACCCCGCCCGCTCGATCGGCCCGGCCCTCGTCTCCGGCGAGCTGCACGACCTCTGGATCTACGTCGTCGCCCCGCTGGCGGGCGCGCTGATCGGCGCCCTCGCCTACCAGCTCGTGCGCGGCGAGCACCCGGCCGGCGCGCAGGCGGAGGGCGCCTGATGGCCCGCGCCCTATTCGTCTGCCTGCACAACGCCGGGCGCTCGCAGATGAGCGAGGCGCTCTTCGCTCAGGCGGCCGCGGGCCGCCACGAGGCGCGCTCGGCGGGGACGACGCCCGGCGAGCGGGTCCACCCGGAGGTGGTCGAGGCGATGGGCGAGCTCGGCATCGACCTGGCCGACCGCATCCCCCGCCGGCTGACCCGCGCCGACGCCGAGTGGGCGGACGTCGTGGTGACGATGGGCTGCGGCGACGAGTGCCCCTTCATACCCGGCAAGCGCTATCTCGACTGGGACCTGCCCGACCCCAAGGGCCAGCCGATCGAGGCGGTGCGAGCGACTCGGGAGGAGATCCGCGGGCGGGTCGAGCTGCTGCTCGCCGAGCTCGACGGGCCGGCGCCCCCGGGCGCCGCTCAGCCGAATCCGGGCAGCACCTCGCGCTCGTAGAAGTCGAAGAAGCCCTCCTGGTCGGGGCCGATCTGGTGGACGTAGACGTGGTCGTAGCCGGCGTCGACGTACTCCGCGATCGCGGCGCGGTGGCGCTCCGGGTCGGGCCCGCAGACGACGCTCGCGGCGACGTCCTCGGCGTCCAGCACCTCGGCCGCCTACCCACTGGCTGCCCTGCCGACACCTCGGCTAGCCCCGATCTGCTCCCGCCGCGCCTGGGGCGCGACCGGCCGGCAGCTCCTCGAAGCCCCCCTCGCGGTTGCGGGCCAGGACCCGGGCGCCGGAGCCGCGCCCCGGGTGCCCGTCGTCTTTGCGTAGCCGTTCGCAGACCCGGCGAACGATGAGGTAGGCGGCGATCGGGAACAGGATCGAGGCCGCCCGGTATCCCCAGAGCTGGCCTTCGTAGGGCACCCCGAGCTGGACGAAGGCGCGGTCCGCGGCGCCGGCGAAGAAGATCGTCGCCACCCAGGCGAAGAGCGCGGCGCCGATCGCGGTGCGGCGCGGGTTGTCGCGCGGGCGGTCGAGCAGGTTGTGCTGGGCGCGGTCGCCTTCGAGGCGGCGCTCGGTCGCCGGCCAGGCGTAGAGGAAGCCGAAGACCACGGCCGGGAAGAGGACGCCGCCCCAGAACGGGTTCGGGATCAGCGTGTAGCCGCCGATCGCGACGTCGAGGTGGGGCATCAGCCGCAGCGCGCCGATCAGCCAGCCCAGGTACCAGTCGGGCTGGGCGCCGTTGGTCCCCAGGTAGGGCTCGTACGGCCCCCACTGCCAGATCGGGTTGATCTGCACGAGGCCGCCGAGGGCGAACAGCACCGCCCCCACGCAGAAGAAGAGGCCGAGCGAGCGCAGCGCGTATCCCGGCCACAGCGGCGTGCCGACCACGTTCGCCTCGCTGCGCCCCCGGCCGCGGAACTGGGTGTGCCTGGGGATCGCGATCAGCGCCAGGTGGAGCGCCATCAGCGAGGCGATCAGGGCCGGGAAGACCAGCACGTGGGCGATGTAGAGGCGCGAGAAGAAGGCGCCGGCGCCGGGGAAGCGCCCGCCCCAGATGAGGGTGGCGAGCTGGCCGCCGGCGGCGGGGATCGAGAGGGCGACCGCGTTGCCGATCGCCAGCCCCATCCCCGAGAGCAGGTCGTCGAGCAGCGAGTAGCCGGCGTATCCCTCTACCACCGCGAGGATCAGCATCGTCAGGCCGACGTAGTAGTTGAGGTCGCGCGGCTTGCGGTAGGCGCCGGTGAAGAAGATCCGCATCAGGTGGACGACGATCGCGGCGAGGAAGACCAGCGCGGCCCAGTGGTGGACCTGGCGGATCAGCAGGCCGGCCCGCACCTCGAAGGAGAGGTCGAGGGCGGAGGCGTAGGCCTTCGACATCTCCTGGCCGTGGAGCGGGGCGTAGGAGCCGTGGTAGACGATCGAGGAGCTGGAGGGCTCGAAGAAGAGCGTCAGGTAGATCCCGGTCCCGACCAGGATCAGGAACGAGTAGAGCGCGATCTCGCCGAAGAGGAAGGTCCAGTGGTCGGGGAAGACGTAGCGCAGAGCCTTGCCCAGCGCCGAGCCGGCGCCGGCGCGCTGGTCGAGGAAGGCGACGGCGCGGCGGATCACGCTTCCCTCACCCCGCCCCAGGAGGCCCCGACCGGGCCGGAGAGCTCGCTGGCGGCGACCAGGCGGCCGGCGTCGATCCGCAGCGGCAACTGCGGCAGCGAGCGCACGGCCGGGCCGAAGACGCGGTTGCCGCCGGTGAGCACGTCGAAGGTCGAGTAGTGGCAGGGGCAGACGAGCGCCGGGCCGGGCGAGCGTTCGGGGAACGAGGGGTAGCGGAAGAGGCTGATCGCGCACTGGGCGTGGGTGCAGATCTTCGAGAAGGCGAGCAGGCCGAGCGGCGCCCAGTCGCGCCGCTCGGGCGGCAGCTCGAGCTCGCTCTCCTCGACTCGGACGACGATCACCGCCGCCGCCAGGTCGCGTTTGTCGGCGCCCTCGGCGAAGGCGGTGATGAAGGAGCCGACCTCGAGCTCGCCGGCGCGCAGCGGCAGGCCGTTCTCCTCGACCAGGGCGGTGCCCTCGTGCCAGGGCGACTCGCCGAGCAGCTTGCCGACCCGGGGGCCGAGCGAGGCGACCGGGGTCAGCGCCGCGGCGCCGAGCCCGAGCCCGGCGGCGGCGCCGGCGGCGCCGAGCAGGCGGCGGCGGGTGACGCCGTCGAGGCCGGCGCGGGCGGTCTCGGTCGCGTCCTCGATCGCGTCCTCCCGCCGCGATGCCTCACCGGGGACCGCGAACTCCGGCCGGTCCTCCTCCACCTGCCGCTGTTTGAAGGCCGTGCGCGAGGCGACCAGCAGCGCCGCCCCGATCAGGCCCAGCGCCAGCGCGAGCGCGACGCCGAGCAGCTGGGTGTCGCCGCCGTCGAAGGCATAGAGCGCGACGAAGGCGAGCCCGGCCAGGCCGGCGAGGCCGAGCAGGGCGGCGATGACGAGCTCGGCGGCGGCGGCCGGGAGGAGCAGGCGGCGGATCACGCGCGGCCCCGATCCGAGTCGCTGCGCTCGCCGATCAGGCGGGCGATCAGGAGCAGCGCCGCGATCGCCGCGAACCAGGCGACGAGGCCCTCCGGCACCGGGCCGATGTGGCCGATCCCGAAGCCCCCCGCGTCGTTCGGATCGCGGGTCAGCCGCACGTAGCGGGAGATCGAGTCGAGGTCGGCCTGGTCGAGCTGGGCTTCCGAGAAGCGCGGCATCACGTAGGGGCCGACCCGGATCGCCTCGCCGACCTCGGTCGGCGTCGCTTCGCCGAGCGGCGGCGCGTAGGCGCCGATCGCGACCCCGCCCTTGCCGCCGATCCCGTGGCAGCCGGCGCAGGTTTCGGTAAAGAGGCGCATGCCTTCGCTGAGCGAACCCCGGTCGGGTCGCACCCGCGGGATCGCCGGCCCCGGGCCGAGCGAGCCGACGTAGGCGTCGAGGGCGCGGATCTGATCGTCGCCGTAGCGGGGTTCGCCGCGCAGCGGCTGCTCCCCCACCTGGTCGAGCGGCATCCGCCCGGTGCGCAGGGAGAAGTCGGCCGCCGCTTCCCCCGCCCCGCGCAGCGAAGGCCCCTGCCCCGGCACCCCGGCCCCGTCGAACCCATGGCAGCTCGAGCACCCTTCCTCGAACAGCCGCCTCCCCTCCTCCCCCATGGGGGTGTCTGAGCTTGACCCCCTTATCTGTGGGTCAAGCTCAGACACCCCTGCTCGGGGGGAGCTCTGGGGAGGTTGGGCCCAGGCGGCGACGGCGAAGGCGCCGAGGAGTGCGGCGGCCGATGCCATCGCGATTCGCCTGGCCCGGCGCATGGGCAGCCTCCCGCTGGCTCCGCGCACGGGTCGCCTCCCGCTAGCTCGGCGCATGGGCGACCTTCCGCGCTTGCTCGCGGGCCTCGCGTCGGCGCTCGCCGCGCTCTTCGCGCTCGACCGCGCGCCAGACGATCGCGGCGGCGCCGATGCCGAGCGGCAGCATCGAGACCGTCATCGCCGCCCCAGCCGCGGCCTCGCCGTCGACCATCAGCTTCACCGAGCCGACGTCCGAGAGCATCATCGCCGCCATCAGCAGCCCCGCCCGCGCCAGGGGCGGCCAGCGCCCCGGCAGCGGCTCGACCGCGAGGCAGACGCTCCAGAGCCAGAGGGCGGTGAGGAGGAAAAGCAGGTGCTCGGCCCCGTGCAGCGGCCCGTCGCGCAGCGCCTCGCCGAAGAGGGGCGTGAGGTGGAAGGCGAGCTGGGCGGCGACGAACGCGAGGAAGGCCAGCGGCGGCCAGAGCAGCGCGCGGGCGAGCGGCGAGCGCAGCAGGGCGACGACGTCGCGGGCCGCCGAGCGGGGCAGCGCCCGCAGCAGCCGCGTCAGCGGCCGGCCGAGCACGATCAGCGGCGCGGCGAGCGCCACCACGACGCCGTGGCCGGCCATGTGGACGGGCAGCGAGACGTCGTCGAAGGCGAATCCCGCGACCGCGAGGGAGATGCCGGCGGCCATCGCGATCAAGGCGCCCTCCCCCGCTCCTCGCTCAGCTCACGTCCCAGCCAAACCGCCCCGAACAACGCGACCTCGGCGCCGACCAGGCTGAGCCACAGCCCCGCAGTCAGGCCGAGCGCCGCCAGCGCCGCTCCCACCGCGAGCACCACCACCGGCACGCTGATGGCCGGGAGCAGCCGCGGCTCCCCGCCCGCCGGCCGGGCCCGGTTCCAGGCCGCGAGGACGAGGACGGGCGCCGCCGAAGCGAGGAAGAGCAGCGCCGGGACGAATTCGGAGAAGGCGGCGAGGCCGGCGCCGAGCAGGAGCTGCAGGCAGCCCCAGGCGAGCGGCGGCGCGCTCCCCCGGCTCATGCCGGCGCCCCCTCTCGCGCTTCGCGGCGGTCGAGCAGCGGCGCGTAGGAGGCGATCGGCGGCAGCGAATCGAAGTTGTGGCGGGGCGGCGGCGAGCCGGTCGCCCACTCCAGCGTCTGCGCCCCCCAGGGATCGTCGCCGGCGGGGACCCGGCGCCGCAGCGAGACGCAGACGTTGGCGAGGAAGGCGAGGACGCCGAGCGCGATCACGCCGGCGCCGATCGAGGAGAGCAGGTTGAGGTCGCCGAGGCGCGGCGCGTAGTCCGGCACCCGCCGCGGCATCCCGTCGAAGCCGAGGAGGAACATCGGGAAGAAGGTCAGGTTCGCCCCGATCGCCAGCAGCCAGAAGCTCAGCTTGCCGATGCCTTCGCGCAGCATCGCCCCCGTCGCCTTCGGGAACCAGTAGTGGACGCCCGCGAGGAGGCCGAAGAGGCTCCCCGCGAACAGCGTGTAGTGGAAGTGGGCGACGATGAAGAAGCTGCCGTTGACGTGGTAGTCGAGCGGCGGCGAGGCGACGACGATCCCGGTCAGCCCGCCGATCAGGAACTGGCAGATGAAGCCGAGCGCGAACAGCATCGGCGTGCGGAACAGGATCGCGCCGCCGACCATCGTCGCGATCAGGTCGAGGTACTCGATCCCCGCCGGCACCGCGAGCAGGTGCGAGGTGAGCGAGAAGTACTGGTTCTGCACCGCGCCGGTGGCGAACATGTGGTGCCCCCAGACCGCCATCGAGAGCGCCGTGAACAGCAGCAGCGAGACGACCAGCGCCCGGTAGCCGAAGAAGCGTTTGCGCGAGAAGGTGGCGACGACCTCGGCGACCGCGCCGACGAAGGGGAAGAACATCACGTAGACGACCGGGTGCCCGTAGAACCAGAACAGGTGCTGGTAGGCGATCGACCCGGTGGACCCGGCGAAGACGCCGCCGAGGTGGCGTTCGGCGAGCAGCAGCCCCATCGCGACGATCAGGACCGGGAAGGAGGCGAGGACCATGAACGTCGTCACCAGCATCGTCCAGCTGAAGACCGGCAGCCGCAGCATCGTCATCCCCGGCGCCCGCAGGCGGACGATCGTCAGCAGGATCGTCAGCGCGATCAGCAGCGAGCCGAGGGTGGCGAGGGCGACGCCGATCACCCAGAGGTCCATCCCGACCCCGGGCGAGTGAGTGGAGCTGGAGAGCGGGATCGTCGCCGTCCAGGTGTCGCTGCCGGCGCCGGAGTCGGTGAGGAAGCCGAGGTACATCGCGAGGCCGCCGCAGAGGTAGAGCCAGAAGCCGCCGAGCGCGAGGCGCGGCGCCGCGACCTCCGCCGCGCCGACCTGCAGGGGGACGAGGTAGAGCCCCAGCCCCAGCGCCGCCGGGGTGAGGAAGAGGTAGATCATCCCCGAGCCGTGCATGGTGAAGAGCTCGTCGTAGCTGCGGTCGGAGACGAGCTGCAGCCCGGGCTGGGCCAGCTCGGCGCGCATCGCCAGCGCCAGCAGCCCGCTCAACCCGAAGAAGAAGAGCGAGGCGACGGCGATCTTCGCCGCGGTGCGCTTGTGGTCGGTGCTCGCCAGCCAGCCGACCGCGCGCTCGGCCGGGAGGGCTACCGATGCGCTGCCATCCATCGCTCGTAGCTTTCGTCGGAGAGGACCCAGACGTCGAACCGCATGCCGCTGTGCCGCAGGCCGCAGAATTCGGAGCAGAGCCCTTCCTCGCCACCCGGCGTTTCGAAGGTCAGGTCGAAGTCGTTGACCCGCCCGGGGATCGCGGCGCGCTTGAAGCGCTCTTCCGGGATCCAGAAGGCGTGGATCACGTCGGTCGAGGTGAGCGAGAAGTGGACCGGCCGGTCGCCGGGGACGGCGAACGCCGGCGGGTCGTTGCTGTTGCCGACCACGCTGACCCCCTGCCCCGGATAGTCGAAGCGCCACCCCCACTGGAAGGCGGTCACGTCGATGCGGACCGGCTCGGCGGAGGAGCTGTCCTCCTTCGCCTCGGTGGAGAAGGTGCGGAAGAGGAGCAGGGCGACGACCGCGACGATCAGGGCGGCGGCGCCGACCTCGAGCGTGTTCGCCTCGGAGCGGGTCGAGGGGACGCGGCCCTCGCGCGCCCGGTAGCGAATCAGCACGAAGGCGACGGTTGCGAAGACGACAACCGCGACGGCGATTCCGATGCCGAGGTAAAGAGAGAAGAGCCCGTCGAAGTCCTGTCGCGTGCTCATCGCCCCTCCGGGACCCGATTGCATGCTGGCAACGGGGAACCACCTACCCGCGCCGGCATGGGCGGAAACGGCATGGCGTTCGGCCCCACGCGGACGGGAACCGCGGCCTGGGCGGAGGATCAGCCGCCGATGACGATGGAGCCGACCCGGGAGACGCGCTTGAAGTGAGCGTCGCAGGTCAGGACCGTGGTGGCATTGCGAGCCGCCGCGGCCGCGATCCAGATGTCGTTGGTCGGGAGAGGCGTCCCCGCCTTCCGCAGTTCGGCAACGATCTCGGCGTAGTGGCGGCTCGTCTCGGGATCGACCTGCAGCACCTCGACCGCGGGGTTCTCGAGGAACGCATCCAGCTCGGCCTCGTTGCGCCGCCGCCTGCCGCCCAGCAGGAAGCCGGTGCGCAGCTCACCGAGGGCGATCGTCGACACGCCGACCAGCTCCGCCCGGTCGAGCAGTTCCGCCAGGTCCTCGTTCCCCCGCCGGAAGTTGCTGTAGGCGGAGGTGTCGAGGCAGTATGCGCTCACCGCCAGAGCTCCTCGTCGACCGCCTCGAACTGCGCGGTCGCCTGCTCGAACTTGCGGTACTCCTCCTCGCTCCATCCGCCGGCCAGGCGGCTCAGCCCATTGGAGCGCACGCCCTGCGCGCCAAGCCCCTGTCCCAAGAGGTCGATCACGGTCTGGTTGAGCGACTTGCCCCGGCGACGCTTCTCGCGCTCCAGGGCCTCGCCGATGTCCGGCGGCAGGTTCCTGATCGTCAAGGCTTTGATTTTCACCCTCCTATGCAGTCAATTAATGCCTTCAACTACATTGCTAGTTTACAGCACAGCCTTTTCGGCGCAATGGCGGCATCTAGCCGATTAAACGTTTAGTCGTTTAATCGTCTAGATGAATAAACCTCAAGCCAATGCCCGAGGCTGATGAGGAGAGCGCCTGGGCGGCCTCGATGTGGGAGAGGTGGGTGAGCGCCTGGGGGAAGTTGCCGAGCATCCGCTCGGCGGCGGGGTCGTACTCCTCGGCGAAGAGGCCGAGGTCGTTCGCCGTCGCCGCGGTCCGCTCGAAGGCCTCTCGCGCCTCCTCCCCGCGGCCCTGGCGCGCGAGGAGGGTGGCGAGCCAGAAGGAGCAGGGCAGGAAGGCGCCCTCGGCCGCCATCCCGTCGTCGGCGTCGTAGCGGCGCAGCAGGCCGTCGAAGTCCAGCGCCTCGCGGACCGCGTCCGCCGTCCCCACCATCCGCTCGTCGTCCCAGTCGCAGAACCCGACCGCGGGCAGGCGCAGGAGCGCCGCGTCGAGGCCCTCGCCGTCGAAAGCCTGCACGAAGGTCCCGCGCCGCTCGTCGTAGCCGCGCGACTCGATCGCCTCGCGCACCTCCTTCCGCGCCGCCGGCCAGCGCTCCGGCGCCTCGCGGCCGGTGTCCCCGGCGAGGCGGATGCCGCGGTCGATCGCCGACCAGGCCAGCGCCTTGGAGTGGACGAAGTGGCGCGGCTGCCCGCGCCACTCCCAGATCCCCCGGTCGGGCTCGGTCCAGCGCTCGCAGGCGGCGTCGACCAGGTCGGCGAGGAAGCGCCAGTAGTCGCGGTCGGGGGAGTTGCCCCGGCGGTGCCAGCTCCAGCTCTGGTCGAGGACCTGGCCGTAGGCGTCGAGCTGGAACTGGCCGGCGGCGGAGTTGCCGTTCCGCACCGGCGCCGCGCCGCGATAGCCGCCCAGGTGGTCGAGCTCTTCCTCGCCCAGGCGCCGCTCGCCGCCGACGCCGAAGAGGACCTGCAGGTCGTCGGCGTGGCCGGCGGCGCTGCGCTCGACGAAGCGGCGGAAGGCGTCGGCGTCCTCCTCGCAGCCGAGCTCGGCCAGCGAGCGCGCCGCGAGGGCCGAGTCGCGGACCCAGCTGTAGCGGTAGTCCCAGTTGCGCTCGCCGCTCAGGTCGCGGGCCTCGGGGAGCGAGGTGGTCGGCGCGGCGACGATCGCCCCGGTCGGCTCGTAGCTGAGCGCCTTCAGCACCGCGGCCGAGCGGCCGACTCCGTCGAAGCGGAGGGCCTCGCCGCGGAGGCGGGAGAACCACTCGCGCCAGCAGGCGACGGTGCGCTCGAGCGCGTCGTCGATCCGGCCGGGGTCGAGCGCCTCGAGGCGCTCCAGCGGTTCGAGCTCGACCGGGCGCCGGTAGCCGAGGCTGAGCCGCCGCCGTTCCCCCTCGCCGACCGTCAGCTCGGCCTCGAGCCGGTGGTGGTCCACCACGCGCAGCTCGAAGTCGGCGCGGATCAGCAGGCCGTCGTCGCCGCCGATCGCCGCGAAGGCGTTCTCCCCGCCCGCCTCGCGCAGCCAGGGGGAGACCGCGCCGTAGTCGAAGCGCGGCACGACCTCGACGGCCAGGTCGAGAGATCCCCGCGTCCCCTCCACGATCCGCACCAGGCAGGACTGCTCGGCCTCCTCGGAGACGACGAAGAAGTCGAGCAGCCGCGCCTCGCCGCGCTCGCCGGCGAGCTTCGTCTCCAGGACCAGCGTCTCATCCAGGTAGCGGCGGCCGAGCGCGCGCTCGGCCGCGATCGAGCAGTGGCCCCCCTCGGAATCGAGCAGCCGCGCGAAGAGGGCGCCGGAGTCGAAGCGCGGCAGGCAGCACCAGTCGATCGACCCCGCGGCGGAGACGAGGGCGGCGCTGCGCCGGTCGCCGAGGAGGCCGTAGCTCGAGATCGGGGGCTGTTCCTCGCTCATCGGTGCCCTCAGCGCCGCAGCGAGCGGCCGATCGCGGCGCCGGCGCCGCCCACTGCCGCGAGGCCGGCGAGCAGGCCGCGGTGGCGCGAGAGCCAGGTGACCGCGCTGGTCGAGCGGGCGCCCTCGCCGAAGCGGCCGCGGGCGCCGTGGTCGCCCGGCACCGGCTCGAAGAGGTTGTCGGGCCGGCCGGGGTCGACGGGCTCGTCGGTCTGCTGGGCTTCGTAGCCGGTGCGGGCGAGGTAGCGGTCCCCGAGCCCGGGCGCGATGCGGTTGCCGAGCACCGTCTTCAGGGTCGGGGCGCCGACGTAGAGCTGGCGGCGCCGGTGGTCGGAGATCCAGACGATCGCCTCGGCGGCGACCTCGGGTTGGTAGATCGGCGGCACCGGCTGGGGATGGCGCGGCAGCTTCGTGCGGCCGATCTCGAACTGCGGCGTGTTCATGGCGGGCAGATGGACCATGCTGACCCGCACCGCGCTGCGTTCGTGCAGCAGCTCGGCCCGCAACGATTCGCTGAACCCCTCGATCGCGTGCTTGGCGCCGCAGTAGGGCGCCTGCAGGGGGATGCCGCGGAAGGCTAGAGCCGACCCGACCTGGACGACGACGCCGCGGTCGCGCGGCGTCATCCGCCGCAGCGCCGCCCTCGTCCCCCAGACGCAGCCGAGATAGGTCACCTCGGTCGAGCGGCGGTACTCCGCCGGCTCGACCTCGGCGAAGGGCGCGAAGACCGTCGCCATCGCGTCGTTGACCCAGACGTCGATCGGCCCGAGCTCGCGCTCGGCGCGCTCGGCCGCCGCCTCCACCGCGTCGGCGTCGGCGACGTCGACCTGGATGACCAGCGCCTCGCCGCCCCCCTCCTCCACCTCCGCGGCGCCTGCGGCGAGGCCCTCCTCGCCGCGGGCGAGCAGGGCGACGCGGTCGCCCCTGGCCCCGAAGGCCTTCGCCGTTGCGCGGCCGACCCCGGCGGAGGCTCCGGTGACAACGACCACGCGGCCCTTCCCGGGCGCCTTATCCGCGCGCAGGCCGAGAAAGGCTCCCGAGAGCCTCATGCGGGCGCCCCTTCGAGCTTGCGCGAGGGGACGACCCGCTTCGCGGCGAGCCGCTCGGCGAGGCGCGCGGAGAGCGCCATGATCGTCAGCGCCGGGTTGGCCGAGCCCTGGGTCGGCATCACGCTGCCGTCGGCGACGAAGAGGTTCGGCAGCTCCCAGGCCCGCTGGTCGGAGTCGACGACGCCGCTCTCGGGCGAGGCCGACATCGGGCAGCCGCCGACCAGGTGGGCGTAGCGGTCGATCTCCAGCACGTCCTGGGCGCCGGCGGCGCGGACGATTTCGCGCATCCGCTCCTTGCCGAAGGCGATGTTGGCGCGGTCGTTCTCGCACTGGCCGTAGTCCATGCGGGCGACCGGCATGCCGTTGGCGTCGGTCTCCTCGGCCAGCGTCACCCGGTTCCCGGGCAGCGGCAGCAGCTCGTTGAGCGCGCCGATCGTGTACCAGTGGTTGTAGTCGCGCATGTACTCGCGCAGCGACTGGCCCCAGTGGCCGTCGGCGAGGACGTGCTCGGCCCAGGCGATCGGCAGCGGGCCGACGGTCTGGATCGAGAAGCCGCGGGCGAACCCGCGCCCCGCGTCGGTCTCGTAGAACCGCTCCGAGCTCACCTCCGGCGGCGGCGCCTTGTACATCCGCAGCTCTTCGGGGAAGCGGCCGGCGATCTGCGGCGCGCCCTGGACCATCACCCCGCGGCCGACCAGATCGTTGCCGTTGGCGAGGCCGTCGGGGAAGCGCGGGCTGGTCGAGTGCAGCAGCAGGCGCGGGGTCTCGATCGAGTAGCCCGCGACCGCGACCGCCTCGGCGGCCTGGAAGCGCTCCTTTCCGTCGTGGAAGTAGGTGACCCCGGTGCAGCGCCCGGCCTCGTCGACCTCGATCGCGGTCGCCATGCATTCGGCGCGGATCTCGGCCCCGTGGGCGAGGGCGTCGGGCACGTGGGTGACCAGCGGCGAGGCCTTGGCGCCGACCTTGCAGCCCTGCAGGCAGAGGCCGCGGTAGATGCAGTGCGGCCGGTTGCCGAAGGAGCCGTTGGCGATCGCCACCGGGCCGACCCGCATCTCGATCCCGCAGCGCTCGGCCCCCTCCATCGCCCGCAGCGCCCCGCCGCCGACCGGGTGGGGAGAGTGGGGATAGCCGTGCGGGTCCCCCCAGGGCCAGTGCTCGCCGGCCACCGGCAGCTCGTGCTCCAGGCGCTCGTAGTGGGGCCGCAGCTCCTCGTAGGAGATCGGCCAGTCGGCGGCGACGCCGTCGCGGCTCCACACCTCGAAGTCGGATGGATGGAAGCGCGGGGCGAAGCCGGCGAAGTGGACCATCGAGCCGCCGACCCCGCGGCCGCAGTTGTTCTTGCCGAGCTCGACCGGGTCAGCGCCGCCGATCACCCGCGGCTCGGTCCAGTAGAGCGCGTGCGAGCCGGCCTCGTCGGAGACCCAGTCCCGGTCGGGGTCCCAGAACGGGCCCGCCTCCAGCACGACCACCCGCCAGCCGCGGCGGGCGAGGCGCTGGGCGAGCGTGGCGCCGCCGGCGCCGCAGCCGACGATCAGCATGTCGACCGCCTCGGCCTCGGGGTAGCGCCTCATCCCCTCCGGGCGAGGCGCGGCGGGATGGCGCGGATCGAGCAGCAGCGCCGAGTCGTTGCCCTCCGGGCGAACCGCCCCCTTCAGGCCCCTGGCGAGGCGCGCCCTCACTCCAGGCCCCGCTCGGCGACGTCGCGGACGGGATCGAGCTCGAACTCCGGCGGGCTCTCCCAGTGCTCGCGCTGGCCGGCCCCGAGGCGCGCGAAGCCGCGCGGGTAGGCGGGGCCGCCGAAGCCGATCTCGTTCCAGGCCCAGGGGTGGGAGTAGAAGACGCCGAGGACGTCGCGCATCACCACCCCCCACGCCCTGTCCACCGGGCACCCGTCCCACTCCAGCTCGCCTTCGGAGAAGCGCTGCACGATCCGCAGCTGCGCCTCGCGCTCGGCGGCGGCGAACCCCTCCCCCGTTCCGTGGTTCCCTTGTGACCCCTGAGGTGACTTTCGAACCACGGAACGGAGGACCCCCGTTCCGTGGTTCCTTTGTGACCCCTGGGGTGACTTTGGAACCACGGAACGGGAAGCGGCGGCGTCGAGCATGCGGGCGACCTGGCGCCAGGTCTCGGGGTCGGACGGCATGTCCGCGTAGCGGTAGCCCTCGGCCCGCTTTTCGTAGAGCCTCTCGTCGACCATCGCCAGGACGGGGATCCGCGGCTCGGCGTCCTGCGCCGTCACCAGGTCGCAGAAGGCGCCGAGGGTCGCGGCCTCGCGTTCGTCGAAGAAGCGGATCGGCGGCACCCGTTCGACCCGCTGGAGGACGACCCGGCGCGTCGCCTCGTCCCAGTGCGGCGCCTGCTCGAGCACGTCGAAGTCGGGATAGCGGCCGCGCATCTGCGGCGTCGTCCCGCGGCGCTGGCGCGGCAGCCTCGCCGGCGGCCCGCCCGCCTCGGTCCCGCCCAGGTTGGGGAGGTGCCCCGCGTCGCGGCTCACGCCCCGCGCTCCCGCCCCGCCGCCGCCGCGGCCAGGCCCATGCCGCCGACCAGGGCGAGCGAGCCGGGCGCCAGCAGCGGCGGCCCCATGACGATGTTGTAGAGCGGCTCGGAGAAGCCGCCCGGGCGCTTGCGCACCCCCTGCAGATGGGTGTAGACGCCGATCAGCCCGTCGAGGCAGTAGAGCGCCGAGACGACCGGCAGGGCGGTGCGGGCGGCCCGCTCGGAGCGGACCGCGGCCGCGCCGGCGGCGGCGAGCGCCGGCGAGAGCACCACCGGCGTCCACATCCACTTGTCCCCGAAGGAGCCGCGGAAGTGCTCGAAGTAGACCTCGACCCCGAGCGGCAGCGCGCTGAGCGCGGTCGCCGCCGCCAGGGTGCGCTGCACGCGGCCGCGGCGCAGGTCGCGGAGCAGGCGGGCGCGGCGCCTTCGCCCTCGCATCGCCGGCCCCTCACCGCCCGGGCACGGCGCCCGGCAGCTTCTGCCGCAGGGACTGGCGGATGATCCGCTTCGCGCCGGAGTCGCCCTTCAGCACCGCCGAGGCGAAGGATTTCGCCTGTTCGAGCGTGATGTGAGGAGGCAGCGGCGGCACCTCGGGGTCGGTGACGACCTCGAGCACGGTGGGCCGGTCGGCGGTCAGGGCCCGCTCCCAGCACTGGCCGACCTCGTCGGGGTCTTCGGTGCGGATCCCGTTCAGGCCGAGCATCTCCGCCCAGCGCGCATAGGGGACGTCCGGCAGTTGCTGGGAGCCCTCGAACTTCGGGTCTCCCGACATCGCCCGCTGCTCCCAGGTGACCTGGTTGAGGTCGCGGTTGTTGAGCACCAGGACGATCAGCCGCTGGTCCGCCCAGCGCTCGCGGTACTTGGCGATCGTGATCAGCTCGGCGAGGCCGTTCATCTGCATCGCCCCGTCGCCGACCAGCGCGATCACCGGCCGCTCGGGGTGGGCGAACTTGGCGGCGATCGCGTAGGGGACGCCCGGCCCCATCGTCGCCAGGGTCCCCGAGAGCGAGGCCATCATCCCCCGGCGCAGCTTCAGGTCGCGGGCGAACCAGTTCGCCGCCGAGCCGGAGTCCGAGGTGAGGATGACGTCGTCGGGGAGGCGCCGCGACAGCTCGTGGAAGACGAGCTGGGGGTTGACCGGATCGGCCGGCTGCATCGCCCGCTTCTCGATCAGCTCCCACCACTCGCGCACGTTCGCTTCCACCTGCTCGCGCCAGGAGCGGTCGTCCCTGCGAAAGAGCTGGCCGCGCAGGGCCCGCAGCGTCGCGGCCGAGTCGCCGACCAGGCCGACCTCGACCGGGAAGCGGATGCCGAGCATGCGGCCGTCGATGTCGATCTGCACGCCGCGCGCCTTCCCCTCTTCGGGCAGGAACTCGGAGTAGGGGAAGCTCGAGCCGACCATCAGCAGGGTGTCGCAGCCCTGCATCAGGTCCCAGCTCGCCTTGGTGCCGAGCAGGCCGATCGAGCCGGTCACGTAAGGAAGGTCGTCGGGCAGCGCCGCCTTGCCGAGCAGCGCCTTCGCCACCCCCGCGCCGAGCATGTCTGCGACCTCGATCACCTCGTCCGCCGCGCCGAGGGCGCCGGCGCCGATCAGCATCGCGACCCGCTCGCCGGCGTTCAGCACCTCGGCGGCGCGGGAGAGCTGGGCCTCGGACGGGGTGACCTCGGGGCGCTCGTAGCCCGGCGCCGAGTGCACGGTGCCGTGGGCGTGCGGAGGCGTCGGGACCGCATCTTCCAGCTGCAGGTCGTTGGGCAGGATCACGCAGGTGACGGTGCGCTCGGCCAGCGCGATCCGCATCGCCCGGTCGACCAGGTGGCGGACCTGGGTCGGATCGGTGGCGGTCTGCACGTACTCGTGGGCGACGTCCTTGAACAGGGTCTGAAGGTCGACCTCCTGCTGGTAGTTGCCGCCGAGGCCGGCGCGCGCCTGCTGGCCGACGATCGCGACCACCGGCTGGTGGTCGAGCTTGGCGTCGTAGAGCCCGTTGAGCAGGTGGATCGCCCCGGGGCCGGAGGTCGCCAGGCAGACGCCCGCCTCGCCGGTGAACTTGGCGTGGGCGCAGGCCATGAAGGCGGCCATCTCCTCGTGGCGGACCTGGACGAAGTCCGGCCGCGGCCCCTCGCGCTCGAAGGACCCCATGATCCCGTTGATCCCGTCGCCCGGGTAGCCGTAGATGCGTTTCACTCCCCACTTGTCCGCGAGCCGCGCGAGGAGGTAGTCGCCGACCGTTTCACCCATCTTGCCTCTCCTTCCACTCTGGTCCCGTTCCCGTTACCCGAATGGGAAGAGACCTAACGGCCGGCGAGCCGGAAGCGCTCGGCGTCGGCGCGCTTCAGCTCGATTCCGAGACCCGGGCGGGCCGGATCGGGGCGCAGCTCCCCGCCCTCCAGCCCGAGCGCGCCGTCGAAGAGCATCGACTCGACCCGCTCGTGGTCGTGGAAGTACTCGACGTGGACGGCCCGCTCCATCGCGCAGCAGAGGTGGGCCGAGATCTGGGGCGCGCAGTGCGCCGAGAACGGCAGCTCGCGGGCGCGGCAGACGCCGTCGGCGCGGAGCACGTTGGTGATCCCCCCGCAGCGGGTGACGTCGGCCTGCAGCACGTCGACGCAGCCGGCGAGGCGCTCCAGCTCGGGCAGGTCCCAGGCGTACTCGCCGGCCGCGACCTCGATCCCCGCCGGGACCGCGTCGCGCAGCCAGCGCAGCCCCTCGAGGTCCACGGAGGAGACCGGCTCCTCGAGGTAGGTGACGCCGAGCTCGCCGTACCGCGCGGCCCAGCGGGCGGCGGCGCGGCGGTCGAAGGCGCCGTTGGCGTCGACCATCAGCCGCACCCCGCCGCCGATCGCCTCGCGCGCCGCGGCGATCCGCTCGGGGTCGCGCTCGGGGTCGCTCCCGACCTTGATCTTCACCGCCCGGCAGCCGCGCTCGACCCAGCCGCGCAGCTGCTCGGCCAGCTCGGCGTCGGAGTAGGAGGTGAAGCCGCCGCTGCCGTAGGCGGGAACGGCGTCGCGGAAGCGGCCGAGCGAGTCGGCGAGGGAGACGCCGAGCAGCTTCGCGCGCAGGTCCCAGAGGGCGACGTCGACGGCGGAGATCGCCATCGCGCAGAGACCCTGACGGCCGAGGTTGCGAACCGCCCGCTGCATCGCGGCCCAGGCCCGGGGCGGCGCCAGCGCGCCCGTCCCGCGCACCACGGAAGCGAGGACGGAGGCGACGACCTCGACGATCGCCCGGTGGCCGTAGGTGTAGCCGATCCCGCGCTCTCCCCCGCCCGCGACCTCGACCACGACGATCGTGGTCGAATCCCACTCCAACGTCCCGTCGGACTCGGGCTGGTCGGTCGGGATCGCGTAGGCGCTCGCCGCGACGTCCTCGACCTCGGCCGGGTGCGGCCCAACCGCCTCGAGGACCGCGGTCAAACCAGGAGGAGCACCAGGATCGCGACGACGGCGAGCGGGGTGCCGATCAGGGAGAGGTAGCGGAACAGACTGGCGAAGCCGCCGCGGTAGCGGACGCTCTCCATCAGGGTGAGGCCGACGACGTGGGCCATGTTGACGAGGGCGATCGCGATCGCGATCAGGATCGCCGCCGCCGCCCGGCCGTTCACCTCGCCGCTGTCGACCCCCACCGCGGCGGCGAGGATCGCGGCGACGATCGTGCCGAAGGTGCCGGCGACCATGCCCGCGAAGTCCGCGCGGGTGAGGCCGGGCAGGTAGGCGGAGCCGATTTCGTGACCCTCGGCCGGGTCCCGGATCCCCCGGCCGGCGGTCTCGACGCCGACCACATGGGATTCGCCGTCCTCGTCGCCGTGCAGGACCACCAGCCGCAGCGGCGGGTCGAGGCCGGCTTCCGCCCTTTCCAGCAGGCCGTCCTCGAACCAACGGGCCTGCGCGGCCTCGTGCTCGAAGATCACGACCTCGTCCGTCGGCGTCTTCAGCAGGGCGTCCTGGGCCGCCTGGACCGGGTCGGCGTCGCCCACCTCCCCGGCGGCGTCGATGCCGTTCGCGCGCAGCTCCCCGAGCACGCGCTCGAGCCGGGCTTCGGCCTCCCGCCTGGGCTCGTCCACGTCCCCGAGCGTGTGTCGGAAGGTGCTCGGCTCGACCGCCGGGACCACCACCCGCAGGTCGATCTCGTCGTCCTCCCGGCCGCCGGGACGGATCTCGCGCAGCGGCTCGGGGCCGAGCGGGTCGTCGGTGACGATCGCCAGCAACCGCCGGGACCTCGTGCCAACCCCCTCAACCCCCGAGTCCATGGCTATCGCCTACCCCGCCAGCCCGGGAGGAAACGCCGGGGGAGCCGGGCTCCCTTCGTCCCTCGCTCTCGAAGAGCCCTTCTCCGGCGTTTGCCTCTCCCGGTGCGGGGTATCGAAAAGCCGCGGCCGCCGGCCCGGATCCCAGCGGCTTTCACCGGACCCCCGATCCCGGTTCCCGCTTGGGTGAGAAGACCAACCGCCGCGAGGCGGAGAGGCGTCCGGGCCGGCGGCGACGCGCCCCCGGCCGCCGCCGATCGCGTCAGGCGGCCAGCCGTTTCATCGGCATCTCCTTGCCCTGCAAGGTCTCCAGCCGCAGCACGTTCCTCAGGCACTGCTCGGTGAACCATTCCGCCGGCCGCGTTTGAGGGCGCCACCGGTGGGTATCCCACGGCCATGGAGCGAGGGGCATCGCAGGAGAGGAGAGCGGACGGCGGGGCCTCGGGTCGCCGCGCCGTGCCATCGCTCCTGCGCACCGTGCAGGCGCTGCGGGCGATCCGCGGCCATCGCGTCTCGCCTCAACCCCTGGCCCAGGCGATCGCGTTTCGCAGGCAGCTGGCCTAGGCGACGAGGCCCTGACGATGAGGCTCCTCTTCGCCCCGGTCAAAGGCCTGGCCGACCACACCGCCCGGCGCGCGTTCGCCAGGGGAACGGGGAGCTGGCCGGGCGAGGAGCGGCCGGACCCCGCATGAGCGGGGGGATGGGTGGCGGATGGCTCGATACGCGGCAGACGTCCGCGTTTCTGGATGCGTCGTCGCTGGATGGGCGCGCCGGAGGGGAAAAGGTCAAATCGCCTGCACATCGAGGCCTGCTGCTACCGTGGGGGGGTCGGGTTTGGCCAATTCGCCACCCGAGAGGTCCCGTTCCTCCGCGTGCCGCTTGGCGCCAAGGAGCCGCAGGATCTCCCCCATACGCTCAGAAGGAGCACTCAACATCACTTCGTTTGCCGATCTCGGCATCTCCAAACCGGTGACGCGCGCGCTCGCGCACCGCGACATCACCAAGCCCTTCCCGGTCCAGCAGCTGGTCGTTCGCGACGCGCTCGCCGGCCACGACCTGCTCGTCCAGTCGCCGACCGGATCGGGCAAGACCCTCGCCTTCGGCATTCCGCTCGTCGAGCGGCTCGAGCCGGGCGCGGGCCATTCCCAGGGGCTCGTCCTCGCCCCCACCCGCGAGCTGGCCGGCCAGATCGTCGACGAGCTGCGCTCGATCGCCGAGGCCCGGCAGCTGAGGATCGCGGCCATCTACGGCGGCGTCGGCTTCGGCCCCCAGAGCAGCGCGGCGCGGCGGGCGGACGTCCTCGTCGCCACCCCGGGCCGGCTCGAGGACCTGATCGCCCGCGGGGTCGTCTCGCTGCAGCGGGTCCGCGTCCTCGTCCTCGACGAGGCCGACCGCATGCTCGACATGGGCTTCAAGCCGGCGGTGAGCCGGCTCGTCGCCCAAACGCCGAAGGGCCGCCAGACGCTCTTCTTCTCGGCGACCCTGGCGGGGGCGACGGGCGAGATCGCCGCCGCCTTCACCCGCGCCGCCCGCCGCCACACCCAGGCGGCGGACAGCTCGGCCAAAGCGGACATCGAGCACCGGTTCCTCCACGTCGACTCCCAGAGCGCCAAGCTCGCCCATCTGGTCGAGCAGCTGCGCGGCGCCGAGGGCGCCAGCACCCTGGTCTTCGTCCGCACCAAGCGCGGCGCCGACCGCCTCGCCAAGCGGTTGCGCGCTCACGACCTGGAGGCCGTGGCCATGCATGGCGACAAGAGCCAGCGGCAGCGCGAGCGGGCGCTGGCGCGGTTCGAGGCCGGCGGCGTCGACGCGCTGATCGCCACCGACGTGGCCGCGCGGGGAATCGACGTCGCCGGGGTCACACACGTGGTCAACTTCGACGCCCCGCCGGACCGCGATTCTTACGTGCACCGGATTGGCCGCACCGGCCGTGCCGGGCGCCGGGGGACGGGGATCAGCTTCGTCCTCGCCGAGCAGGCCGATGACGTGCGGCGGATGGCCGGCGACCTCGGCCTAGCGCGGGAGTTCGGCCTCGCCCCCGGGTTCGGCGGCGCCGGCCGCGAGCCGACCGGGTCGCGGCACGGCTCGGCCCGTCGCTCGGGTCGCCGCCGCGCCCAGGCGAAGGCGGTCCAGTGACCGCGCCGAGGACGGCTCGGAGGTGGACCTGCGGCGGCTGCGGCGTGGCGGTGGGGCGCATGGACGAGCGGCGGATCCCGCTTCCCCAGAGCTGGGAAAGCTGCTCCGACGGCGAGTTCTGCCTTGCCTGCCGCCGCGCGCGCGCAGCCGACGCCGCGCAGGCGGCGGTCCCCGGCGACTCCAGCGTCGAAGTCCGCGCCAAGGCGCGGCGCACCGGCCTGATCGAGTTCGAGGTCAGGCGCACACCCGACCTCGCCGATGGCGCCATCGCCAGAGCCTGCCGCACGAGCGCGGCGACGGTCGCCGCCGCGCGCGGGAAGTTGGGCCTGCGCGGGTAGAGGGAGCTCAGAAGCGCTCCCCCGACCGAAGGAGAGCCGTGGTCCTGCTCACCTACCTGCCAGGGCCTCGGCGCTGACCGGAGGCAGGGCCGGCCCGTGCCCGAAGCGGACGTCCGGGAGGACCCGGTCGAGCCAGCTCGGCAGCCACCAGGCGGCGCGGCCGCTCAGCCGCAGGAACACGGGCAGCAGCAGCAGGCGAACGAGGAAGGCGTCGAGGAGGACGGCGATCCCGAGGATCGTCCCCATCTCCTTCGGCGGCAGCGGCCCGGAGAGGGCGAAGGTGAAGAAGACGGCGACCATCACCGCGCCGGCGGCGAGGATCACGCGGCCCGAGTGGGCGAGCCCGCCGACCATCGCCTCCTTCGGGTCCCTCGAGGCCTCCCAGTGCTCCCGCGCGGAGGAGAGCAGGAAGACGGTGTAGTCCATCGCGATCGCGAAGATCATCGCGAAGAAGAAGATCGGCCCCCAGGCGTCGAGGAAGCCCTGCGATTCGAACCCGAGCAGCCCGCTGAGGTGGCCGTGCTGGAAGATCAGCGTGGCGACGCCGAAGGCGGCCCCGGTCGAGAGCAGGTTGGCGAGGACGCCGATCGCCGCGGCCAGGGGAGCCTGGAAGGCGACCAGCAGCAGGAGGAAGCCGAGGCCGAGCACGACCCCGATCGCCAGCGGCGTCTTCGCCGCCAGCGCCGCTTCGAGGTCGCGGTTTTCGACCGACGGCCCGCCGACCAGCGCCCGCGGCGGCAGCGCTTCGCGCAGCCGGTCGACGGTCGCCCGGGCGGCGTCGCTCGAGGGGCCGCTCGCCGGCGCCGCCTGGATCAGCACGAGGCCTTCGCGGCCCGGGACCGGCCCGCCGACCGCGGCGACGCCGGCGTCGGCCCGCAGCGCCGCGACCGTCGCCGCGCTCTCCGCGCGGGGCGCGACGATCTGCAGCGTCCCGGGCGCGCCGGGGCCGAAGGCGGCGCTGACCTGGCGGTAGCCGACCCGGGAGGGGTCGCTCTTCGGCACGACCTTGATCGACGGCATCCCCGTCTTCATGCCGAGCACGGGGATCGTCAGGGCGAGGAGGACGACCAGCGCGGCGCCGCCGAAGACGATCGGCCGCCGCCACAGCAGCTCCCCCCAGCGGGCGAAGCGGGGCGAGCGGTGCTCGCCCGCGTGCACCCAGGGCAGGGACAGCCTGTCGACCCGCGGCCCCAGCCTGGCGAGGACCGCCGGCAGCAGGGTCAGCGTCGCCGCGAGGACGAAGAGGACCGCGATCATGATCCCCAGCGCCATCGAGCGGAAGGCGGGGCTGGGCACCAGCATCACCGCGGTGAGCGAGATCAGGACCGTCAGCCCGGAGAAGAGGACCGCCTTGCCGGCGGTGTCCATCGTCTCCCCCACAGCCGCGGGCACGTCCTCCCGCTGGCCGAAGAGGGCGTTGCGGAAGCGCATCACGATGAACAGGGCGTAGTCGATGCCGAGCGCCAGCGCGAACATCAGCGCGAAGTTCATCGCCCAGATCGAGATCGGCGAGATCAGCGTGCCGAGGTAGAGGACGCCGGCCGAGGCGAGGAGGCCGATGATCGTCAGCAGCAGCGGCAGCCCGGCGGCAACCAGCGAGCCGAAGGCGAGGACGAGGATCGCCAGCGTCACCGGCCAGGAGAAGAGCTCCGACTTCATCATCGCTTCGCGGTTGGCTTCGTTGAAGTCCGACCACATCCCGGCGGCGCCGGTCAGGTTCGCTTCGACCCCGGTCGCCGTGACCGCGGCGACTTCGGACTTGAGGTCGTTGGCGGCCGCGACCATTTCGTTCGGGCTCCTGGCGGCGGTGCCGACGACGATCGCGGTGTGGCCGTCGCGGGAGATCGTGGCGGGAGGCCGCGGCGGAAGCGCGGCGCGCACCGCCGGGTCGGCGGCGAGGGTGCGCCCGATCCGGGCGACGCTGCGGCGGAAGGCCGGGTCGGCGGCGGTCAGCTCCTGGGAGTGGACCGCGACCTGGATCGCGTAGGAGCCGCTGCCGGCGAAGGCGCGGTCGACCGCTTCGCGCGCCTTCACCGACTCCGAGCCGTTCGCCTGCCAGCCGGCGCCGGAGAGCGCGGTCTCGACCCGCGGGGCGAGGAGCCCGAGGGCGACGGCGACGACGGCCCAGCCGGCGAAGACGGCGCGGCGGTGGGTGGCGGCGAAACTCCCCAGCCGCCCGATCGGCCCCAGTGCGTTCATCGCGCTATCCTTTTCCTAAGTACAAGTTAACAACTTTACAGTTGTGAAAGACTAGCAGAGAGATGAAGAGCCCGCTCACCCCCGATGCCGCCGAGCTGATCGCCCGCCGCTTCCTCGCCCTCTCCGACCCGACCCGCCTGCGCATCGTCGACCTGTTGCGGGCGCGGGGAGAGGCGTCGGTGCGGGAGCTGACCGAGGAGCTCGGCACCTCCCAGCAGAACGTCTCCAAGCACCTCGCGACGCTCCACATGGAGGGCTTCGTGTCGCGCCGCAAGCAGGGGACCAGCTCGATCTACGCGATCGCCGACCCCTCCGTCCTCGACCTCTGCGAGCAGGTCTGCGGCGGGATCGAAGCCCAGCTGGCGGCGCTCGGCGAGGCGCTCGGCGGCTATCGGTAGCCGCGCCGGAGATTGGCGCCGAGCCACGGACGCATCATGCGTCAAAAGGACTAATCGACTCCAACAGGCGTCAGGCCTGCGCCCGAGGGGACTTCCTGACGCCTGCGCGGCTGGGGTCCGGCAGCTCCTGAGCCGCCGCCGGAAGGGTCAGCTTCAGCCGGGCGCCGCCGAGGGTCGAGGCCTCGGCGGCGACGGCGCCGCCGTGGTCCTCGGCGATCGCCTTGACCATGGCGAGGCCGAGCCCGGTCCCCTCGGTCGGGCTGGTGTCGGCGCCGTCCTGGTTTCGCACGAAGCGCTCGAAGACCCGCTCCCGCATCTCCGGCGCGATGCCGGCGCCGCTGTCCTCGACGACGAGGGACGCCGACCGGTTGGAGGGGTCGACCCCGGTGCTGAGCCGGATCTCCGCGTCCTCGGGCGAGTAGCGGATCGCGTTGTCGAGCAGGTTCACGACCAGGCGGTGGAGGTCGTCCCGGTTGCCGACGACCGGCGCCGGGCCGCAGCCGGTGACGTCCAGTTCCCTCTCGCCCAGCCTGGGCGAGAGCTCGCGCGCCGCGCCGACGGCCACCTCGCCGAGATCGCACCGCTTCACCGGCCGGGACTGCTGGGCGTCGCTCCTGGCGAGGACGAGGAGGTCGGAGACGAGGCGGCTCATCCGCTTCGAGGAGCCGAGCGCCGAGTTGACGATTTCCCGCTCTTCCCCTCCCCCGCTCTTCTCGTGCTGGAGCTGGAGCAGTTCGAGGTTCGCCAGCACGCTGGTGAGCGGCGTGCGGAGCTCGTGCGAGGCGTCGGCGACGAACGCGCGCTGCTTCGCCATCGCGGCGTCGCGGTCGGCCTGCGAGGCCTCGAGCTCCGCCAGCATCTGCTGCAGGGTGACGTTCAGCTCGCCGACCTCGTCGTCGGTGGTCGGCTCGGGCAGGCGGCGGGACGGGTCGCGCGTGTTCGCGATTTCGCGCGCGGTGGCGGTCAGGCTGCTGATCGGCTGCATCGCCCTGCTCGCCAGCGCCAGCCCCGCCAGCACCGCGAGGATCGTGCCGCCGAGCACTCCCGCCGCGATGAACAGCCAGAGGCGGGTGATCGTCGCGGCGACGCCTCTGTTGCTCCTCGCGTACTGGATGTAGCCGACGACCTGCGAGCTCGGCCCGAGGACCCCCTGGGTCGCCACGGTGAGCGAGCCGTCGGTGTGGACGCCGACCCGCGGCGGGCCGAGTTCGGGGACGTCTTCGGGCGCCTGGTCGAGGATCTGCCCTTCGGTGTTGACCACGCGCGCGAAGGCGTCGTTGGGCAGCGAGACGTCCCCCAGGTCCGGGCTGACGACGACGGGTTCGGAAAAGGGTTTTTCGACGATGCGGGTCCGGCTGACGAGGCGCGTGGCGGACTGCTCGACCTCGTGGTTGAAGTCGCTCCTGATCCGCTCCGACACCAGCTTCCCGACCGCGCCGCCGAAGACCAGCAGGATCACGAAGGTCAGCGAGGCGGAAGCGATCGTCAGGCGCCAGCGGACCGGCAGGCGCTTGAACCTCCTCCAGGGACTCCTGAGGACGCGCTTCATCAGCCAATCTTAGGTGCCCGAAGTTGGCTTCTGAAGGGCATTTTGCCCCGCGGGCCAACCTTTTAGCTGGCGTTTAGCGACGCTCGAGCGCGAACAGGTCGTGGACCATCCGCACCGCGATCGACCCCTCCCCCACCGCCGCGGCAACGCGGTTCATCGAGCCCTCGCGGACGTCCCCGACGGCGAAGACTCCCGGCATGCCTGTCTCGAGCGGGAACGGCCGGCGCTCCAGCGGCCACCCGGGCGCGTCGGCGAGCTCGACCCCGGTGCGGACGAAGCCGCCCTCGTCGCGCCCGACCTCCTCCGGCAGCCAGTCGGTGTTCGGGCGGGCGCCGATCGTCAGGAAGAGCGCGTCGGCGTCCACGTCCTCGGCCTCCCCGCCGCGCCCGCGCAGCCGCAGCCGCTCCAGCCATTCCTCGCCCTCGCCCCCGACGACCTCGGTCCGCGGCCTGACCTCGACGTTCGGCGCCGCCTCGACCTGCTGCACGAGGTAGTGCGACATCCCCGCCGCCAGCGAGTCCGCGCGGACGACGATCGTGACCCGGCGCGCGTATTCGGCCAGGTGCAGGGCGGCCTGCCCCGCCGAGTTGGCGCCTCCGACGACGAAGACGTCCCGGCCCGCCATCGCCGGCGCCTCGGCGGCGGGGCCGCCGTAGAAGACCCCGGCCCCCTTCCGGGCGAGGATCTCCAGGTCCTCGACCTCGAGCCGGCGGTAGGAGGCGCCCGTCGCGAGGATCACGGCGCGGGCGCTGACCTCCGGGAAGTCGGCGAGGCCGATGTCGATGCGCTCGCCGTCCCGCCTCAGCCTCGTCACCCTCTGCATGAAGGCGAAGCGCGCCCCGAAGACCCATGCCTGCTCGTAGGCCTCCTCGGCCAGCCGCCGCCCGCTGATGCCGCGCGGGAACCCGAGGTAGTTGCGGATCAGCGAGCTGAGCGTCGCCTGCCCGCCGATCCCCCCTTCGTCGACCACGAGGGTGCGCAGCCCTTCCGAGGCGCCGTAGACCGCGGCGGAGAGCCCGGCCGGGCCGGCGCCGACGATGACGAGGTCGAAGGCGCGGCCCGGCGGGTCGACCGGCCCCCCGGCCGCGACCGTGAGCTCGGCGTTGCTCGGGTCGGCGAGGACGTCCCCGTTGGGGAGGACGACCAGCGGCAGCCTCCCGTCGCCGAACTCGTCGACCAGCTCCCGCCCTTCGGGCGAATCGGCGAGGCAGAACTCGTGCGGCAGCGCGCACTTGCCCAGCACCCTGCGCAGCTCGTACGCCCGCCCGGTCCAGGACTCGCCGACGATGTGCACGGTGTGCGCCGAGACCCTGCGGGCGTGCGCCCACTCGAGCAGGAAGGTCGAGATCGACTGGTGGAACAGCTCGTCGGGGGGACGGACGGGGCGGATCGCGTAGTAGTCGATCTGGCGCAGCGCCATCGCCGCGAAGATCGCCTCGCCGGTGGAGCTCTCGCCCCAGCTCTCGTAGTCGATCAGGAGGCCGCGCTGCGCATGCGGGTGGCGCTTCCGCACCCGGCCGAGGAGCTCGCTCCCGGGCGCGCCGCCGAGCGAATCCCCCGCCAGGACGAGCGCGACCTCCTCGCCCGCGTCCGCCAGCCGGCCGAGCTCCGCCTCGGCCTCGGGGGCCGAGCCCAGGCAGACGACCCGATAGCTCCGCCCGTAGCGATCGCGCAGCTCCCCCTCGATGTCGCGAAGCGAGCTCTCGTTCTCGTCGACGGCGAGAAGGACGGGTAGGGCCACATGCAAACCGTAGCCTTCCGGCGGATCGGCCCAGGGATGCGCGTCGCCGCTTCCCCGGGTCCTCTCCCAGCGAGAGATGCCTCAGGAAGCCTCGCCGCTCTGCCGCAGCAGCACCGACGTCGTCTGCTCGAGCACCCGGCGCCAGGCCGAGGTCGACTCCGGCTCCTCTTCCGCGGCCGTCTCGACCACGCGGCTCACGCGGCGCTCGGAGATCTCGAGGCCGTGGCGCTCGGCGATCTCCCGGTAGCGGTCGTAGTCCTCGGCCAGCGCCGCGGTCACCGATTCGAAGCCGTGGCGGGCGATCCGCAGCCGCCGCGAGTAGTCCATGATCGGCGTGCCGAACATCAGCTCGTCGTTCGGCTTCGGCTCGACCAGGATGATGTCGACGCCCGGGTACTTCTCCTGCCACATCGCGACCGACTGGTGCAGCCGCTGGTGGGCGATCAGGCGGAAGGTCTGGTTGGCGATCGCCGGCAGGCCCATGTCGGAGACCCGCCTCACCCGGTTGCCGAACACGGTCGGGATCGTCTTCTCGAAGTCGTTGACGAAGGGGACGAGCGGGTTGACGACGACGATGAACTTGGCCCCCTTCTCGACCGCGACGTCGACGTTGGTGGTCGAGCGGATGCCGCCGTCGACCATCTGGCGCCCCTTCAGGTCGACCGGCTTGTAGACGATCGGCAGCGCGGTCGAGCACTGGATCGCCTTCGAGATCGGCACGTCGGACCAGCCGTCCTCGCCAAAGACGATCCGCTCGCAGGTGTCGAGGTCGGTCGCGGTCACGTACAGCTCGTGGTCGAGCAGCCTGAAGTCGTTGACCCGGCCGCTCGCCGCCAGCACCTCTTCGACGTAGTCGGCGATCCCGGCCCCCGAGTAGAGCCCGGTCGGCAGGGCCTCGGCCAGGCCCACCCCGATGTCGATCGCCGACAGCTCGCCGATCCGGGCCAGGGCGCGGATCAGCTCCAGCGTGCGCAGCGGCAGCGCCGCCGCTTTGGCGAGGAAGCCGAGGTAGTTGGGCTTCAGCACCCGGTCGAGGTCGAGGTCTTCGAGCTCGGAGGGGAGGCGCGAGCCCAGCACTTGCATCATTTCGTCGGGCGTGATGCCGTTGGCGAGCATGCCGGCGACGAAGGAGCCGGCGCTGGTGCCGACGTAGACGTCGAAGTTGTTGACGGTGCTGTTGACCGCGAGCAGGTCGAGGGCGCGCAGGGCGCCGATCTCATAGACGCCGCCGGTGAAGCCGCCGCCGCCCAGCACCAGAGCGGTCTTCGAGGGCTTTTTGCGGCTGCGGGCTTTGCGCCGGGGTTTTGACTCGATGTCGACGACCTTGCCCATTGCCTGGCGATTATCTCAGGCCGGCCCGGCGGGCAGGCCGAATCGGCCGCTACCCTGCGCGGAAATCGTGTTGGAATGGACAATGAGACGAGCCTTTCTCCTGCTCGCCGCCCTCTGCATCGGGGCATTCCTTTTCGCCACCGCCCACGCCCGGGCGAGCACGGCGTGCGACCGGATGCGCGGCGAGCTGACCAGCGGCGGCGGGCCGGCGAGCGGCCTGCTGGTCGTCGCGGCGGAAAGCGGCGAAGTCCTCTGCGCCCGGGCGGCGGGGACCCAGCGGCCGCTGGCCTCGAACATGAAGCTGTTCACGACCTCGACCGCGCTCTCGCTGCTCGGGCCCCAGACCCGCATCCCGACCAAGGTCTTCAGCGACGGCCGGCTCGACCCCGACGGCGTCCTCCACGGCAGCCTCTACATTCAGGGCGGCGGCGATCCGACCCTGGGCACCCCGGCTTTCTACGACAGCTACCTGGCGGGCCTCGGCGCCAACCTCTTCGCGCTGACGCCGCAGATCCGCGCCGCCGGGATCCACTCGGTCACCGGCCGCCTCTACGCCGACGACACCGTCTTCGACCGCCTGCGCGGGGTCGCCGACTCCGGCTACGCGACCAGCCCCGAAATCGGCCCGCTCTCCGGCCTCGACCTCAACTCCGGCTTCAGCGGCTCCTCCAGCGCCAGCGGCTTCTCCTCCGACCCGGCGAAGCTGGCCGCCTCGAAGCTGGCCCGCTCGCTGAGCGCAGGCGGCGTCTCGGTGCCGCCAAAGGTTGCGCTGGCGGCGACGCCGGCCGGGGCGCAGCGGGTCGCGGTCGTCCGCTCCCCCACCCTGACCCGGATCGTCAACACGACCGACGTCTACTCGGACAACTTCTTCGCCGAGATGCTGATCAAGCTGATCGGTGCGCGCTTCGGCGGCGCCGGCACGACCGCCGCCGGCGCCGCCGTGGTCGCCGACTTCGCCCGTCAGCACGGCTCCGGCGTGCACGCCGTCGACGGCTCGGGCCTCACCCGCTCCAACCGCGCCTCGCCGCGCCAGGTGGTGAACCTGCTGCTGTCGATGCGAGAGAGCCCGATCGGCGAAGACTTCGTCGAAGACCTCGCCGTCGCCGGCCGCGAAGGCACCGTCGCCGACCGCATGCACGGCACCGCCGCCTACGGCCGCTGCCGGACCAAGACCGGGACCCTGACCGGGGTCAGCAACCTCTCCGGCTACTGCTTCGACGCCAGCGGCCGGGTGGTCGTCTTCTCGGCCCTGATGGGCAGCGTTTCCAACCTTACGCTCGCCCACCTCGAGCAGGACCGGATCGCGGCCGCCGCCGCCTCCTACTGAGCCAGCGCCAGCAGTCCGGCTTCGTCGATCACCTCGGTGCCGAGCGACTCGGCCTTGGCCAGCTTCGAGCCGGGGCTCTCCCCGGCGACCACGTAGTCGGTCTTCTTCGAGACCGAATTGACGACCTTGCCCCCCGCCCCTTTGACCAGCGCCGCCGCCTCGTCGCGGGTCAGCTCCGGCAGCGTGCCGGTGAGGACGACCGTCTTGCCTTCGAGCGGCCCTCCGGCGGGGCGCCGTTCGGAGGCGTCGGTCTCCAGCCGCAGTCCCTTCTCCTTCAGCTTCTCGACCAGCGCCCAGGTTTGGTCGTCCGCCAGCGACTCGGCGATCTGCAGAGCCATGATCGGCCCCACCCCCTCCACCTCCTCGATCTGCTCGGGGTCGGCGGAGTGCAGGTCGTCGATCGAGGCGAAGTGCTCGGCAAGCGCTTCCGCGGTCACCGATCCCACCCCCGGCAGGCCGAGGGCGTAGAGCACCCGTTTGAACGGCTGGCGGCGCGAGGCGTCGATCGCCGCGACTAGGTTGCGGGCCGAAAGCTCCCCGAAGCCCTCGAGGCCGGCCAGCTTCTCCTCGCCCAGCTCGTAGATGTCGGCGACGTCCTCGATCAGCCCTTCCTCGAGGAAGCGCTGCGCCTGCTTCTCGCCGAGGCCGTCGATGTCCATCGCGCCTTTGCTGACGAAGTGCTTGACGTGCTGGAAGGACTGGCCGGGGCAGCCGGAGCGGTTCGGGCAGACGGTGAAGACCGCCCCCTCCGGCTTCACCGTCGGCGTCTTGCAGGCGGGGCACCGCGCCGGCGGCTTGGGCTTGCGCGCGCCCTTCTTGCGGCGCTGGATCATCGGCGCCACCACCTGGGGGATCACGTCGCCGGCGCGCATCACCACCACCTCGTCGCCGACCCGCACGTCCTTGCGCTCGAGGTCCTCCTCGTTGTGCAGGGTCGCGGTGCTGACGGTGACGCCGCCGACGTGGACCGGCTCGAGCATCGCGAAGGGCACCAGGTGACCGGTGCGGCCGACGTTCCAGACCACGTCGAGCAGCTTCGTGGTCGCCGTCGTCGGCGCGAACTTCCAGGCGATCGCCCAGCGCGGCTCGCGCCCCACCACCCCCAGCTCCCGCCACAGCGCCCGCTCGTCGACCTTGACCACGACCCCGTCGATCTCGTAGTCGAGCGACTCGCGGCGCTCCTCCCACCAGCGGCAGCGGGTCACCACCGAGTCGATGCCGGGATGGTGGTCGGTGTCGGGGTTGACCTTGAAGCCGCGGTCCCGCAGCCACTCGATCTCCTCGCTGTGGCTGGCGAAGTCGAGGCCCCGGGTGGCGCCGGTCCCGTAGCACCAGATCGAGAGCGGCCGTTCGGCGGCCAGGGAGGGGTCGAGCTGGCGGATCGAGCCGGCGGCGGAGTTGCGGGGGTTGGCGAAGGTCGGCTCGCCGGCCGCGGCGCGGCGCTCGTTCAGCTCCTTGAAGTCGGCGATCGGCAGGTAGACCTCGCCGCGCACCTCGACCAGCGGCGGCGCGTCTTCGATGCTCAGCGGGATCGCGCCGATCGTGCGCAGGTTCCGGGTCACGTCCTCGCCGATCCGGCCGTCGCCGCGGGTGGCGCCGCGGGTGAAGACGCCGTACTCGTAGGTCAGGGACATCGCCAGGCCGTCGATCTTCGGCTCGGTCGTGTAGCTGAACTGCGAGCCGGTGATGTCGAGCCGCTTCAGGTGGTTGGCGAGCCGCGTCTCCCAGGCCCGCAGCTCCTCCTCGTTGCGGGCGTTGGCGAGCGAGAGCATCGGCTCGGCGTGCTCGACCTGCTCGAAGCGCTCCAGCGGCGGCGCCCCGACCCGCTGGGTCGGCGAGTCGGGCGTGCGCAGCTCCGGGTTCTCCGCCTCCAGCCCCCGCAGCTCGCCGAGCAGCGCGTCGTACTCGTCGTCGCCGATCTCCGGGTCGTCGTGGACGTAGTAGCGGCGGTTGTGGTGCTCGAGCTGGCGCCGCAGCTCCGCCGCCCTCTGCGCCGCCGGGTCGCTCACGCCGCCGCGGCGCTCGCCGCCAGCATCTCCTCGAAGCCCCAGCCGCGCAGGCGCTCCAGGCCGCCGTGGTCGGTGAGGTCGAAGTGGACCGGCGTGACCGAGATCCGCCCGCTGGCGACCGCGTAGAGATCGGTGCCCTCGATCTCCTCGTAGCCAGGTTGCCAGCCGTAGATCTCGTAGCGGCGGCGGCCGCCCTCCTCGCCGACCAGCTTCAGCTCGTCGTTGTAGATCCGTTTGCCGAGCCGGGTCACCTCGATCCCCTTCGGCTCCCCGGCGGGGCAGTTGACGTTGATCAGGGTCGCCTCCGGCATCGTCTCGGTGGTCAGGCGCCGCACCAGCTGGGCGGTGAACGGGGCGACCTGGTCGAACTCGAAGCGGCCGCTGACGTAGCCCATGCCGCCGCCGGAGGATTGCTGGGAGACGGCGATCGCCGGGATGCCGAGCACGATCCCCTCCAGAGCGGCGGCGACCGTTCCGGAGTAGGTGATGTCGTCGCCGAGGTTGGCGCCGTGGTTGATCCCGGAGACGATCAGGTCGGGGCGCCCGCCGACCAGGCCCAGCTCGGCGAAGCGGACGCAGTCGACCGGGGTGCCGTCGGTCGCGTAGCCGCGGTCGCCGTCGCCGAACTCGATCTCCTCGACGCTGAGCGGCGAGCGGGTGGTGATGCTGCGCGCGGTCGCGCTGCGGTTCGAGTCGGGGGCGATCACGTCGAGCTCGACCCCGTCGATCTCCCGCAGGGCGCGCCGCGCCGCCTGCAGGCCGGGGGCGCTGATGCCGTCGTCGTTGGTGAGCAGGATGCGCATGCGGTTTCGATTCTAGGTGTCGGAGATACTGCAGCCCGTGACCACGGTGAGGCTCGACATCGAATACGACGGCGCCGGCTTTCGGGGCTGGGCGAGGCAGCCGGGGCTCCGCACCGTGCAGGGGGAGCTGGAGGCCGCGCTGGCGACCGTCCTGCGCAAGCCGGTGGAGCTGACCGTGGCCGGGCGCACCGACACCGGCGTCCACGCGCTCGGCCAGGTGGCGAGCTTCGAGACCGCCGCGGAGCCGCCGCCCGACCTCGCCCGCAGCCTCAACGGCCTCGGGCCCGACGACGTCGCGGTGATCGCGGCGACGACGGTCGCCGACGGCTTCGACGCGCGACGCGACGCGGTCTCCCGCAGCTACCTCTACCGGCTGCTGACCCGGCGCGCCCCGAGCCCGTTCGAGCGCGGCCGCGCCCTCTGGTGGCCGCACCGGGTCGACCGCGCGGCGCTCGACGCCTGCGCCGCCGCGCTCCCCGGCAGCCACGACTTCACCGCCTTCACCCCCACCCAGACCGAACACGTCCGCTTCGAACGCGACGTCCTCGCCGCCTCCTGGCAGCAGGACGGCGACCTCCTCTCCTTCCGCATCACCGCCGACGCCTTCATGCGCAACATGGTCCGCGCCCTGGTCGGCACCATGCTCGAAGTCGCCTCAGGCCGCCGCACCGTCGAGAACTTCACCAGGCTTCTAGGGGGGGCACCCAGAACCGAGGCGGGAGACACCGCCCCACCCCACGGCCTGTACCTGGAGTCGGTCAGCTACTGAGCTGGGGTTGCGGTCGCGAGAAGGCGGCGGGGGTGTCCGGCCGCGCAGCGGCGTCCTGTTTTTCGCCCAGCGAGCGATCTCGGACGGCCTTCAACCCGTCAGGCGAAAAACCCAGCAAGCGGCCGGACACCCCCGCCGCCTCCCCTGACCCCTAGACCAGCTCGAGATAGACCATCTCGGTGGAGTCGCTCCGCCGAGGGCCCAGCTTGACGATGCGGGTGTAGCCACCCGGTCGCGTCGCGTAGCGCGGCGCCACCTCGTCGAACAGCTTGTGGACGATGAACTTGTCGTTGTGCAGGGTCGAGAGCGCCTGGCGGCGGGCGTGCAGGTCGCCGCGCTTGGCGAGCGTGATCAGCTTCTCGACCTCGGGCTTGACCGCCTTCGCCTTGGCCTGGCTGGTCTGGATCCGCTCGTGCTCGATCAGCTGCTTGGAGAGGTTCGAGAGCAGGGACTCGCGGTGCGCCGCGTCGCGACTGAGCTTGTTCCGCTTCTTGCGATGGCGCACCGTCGTCTCCGTTCCGTCCGCGGCCCTAGTCCGCCTGCAGGTCGAGGCCGCGGGCGTGCAGGGTCTCGATCACTTCCTCGATCGACTTTTGACCGAAGTTGGGGATCGCGTTCAGTTCCGCGCGCGACTTGCGGACCAGGTCGCCGACGGTCTGCACCCCGGCGCGCTTGAGGCAGTTGTAGGAGCGGACGCCGAGTTCGAGCTCCTCGATCAGGATCTCGTCGAGGCCGTTGCTGCTGGCGGCGCCGTCGCCGATCGGCGCGGCGAGGTTGTCGCCCGCCAGCGCCGGCAGCGGTTCGCGCGCGGTCAGCTCCTCGACCCGCTCGGCGTCGGTGAAGATCGCCAGGCTCTTGATCAGGATCTCGGACGCCTCGCGCAGGGCGGCCGCGGGCTCGATCGAGCCGTCGGTCTCCAGCTCGAGCGTGAGCTTGTCGAAGTCGGTCCGCTGCCCGACGCGCGCGGCGGCGACGGTGTAGGAGGCGCGGCGGATCGGCGAGAAGATCGAGTCGATCGGGATCACGCCGATCGGCTGCTCGTCGCTCTTGTTCTCTTCGGCCGGCGAGTAGCCGCGGCCGCGGCCGATCGTCAGGTAGACCTCGAGCTTGGTTTTTTTCTCCAGCGTCGCGATCGGCGCCTCGGGGTTGAGGATCTCCACCCCGGAGGGCAGGTCGATGTCCTTCGCCTTGACCTCGCCCGGGCCGGTGGCGACGAGCGGCGCCTCGACCTCGTCGGCGTCGGTGTGCATGCGGACGACGAGGTCCTTCAGGTTGAGGACGATGTCGGTGACGTCCTCTTTGACGCCCGGCACGGTTGAGAACTCGTGCGCGACGCCCTCGATGCGGACGCTGATGATCGCGGCGCCGCCCAGCGAGGAGAGCAGGACGCGGCGAAGGCTGTTGCCGAAGGTGTAGCCGAAGCCCTTGTCGAGCGGCTCGATCGTGAAGGTGCCGCGGCGGTCGTCGGCCTTCTCGGAAATGATGCGGGGGACCTGGAAGTCAGTGGTCATGAGTTCCTTGCGTGTGCGGGTTCAGAAATTGCGGTTCCGGGCTACTTGGAGTACAGCTCGACGATCAGCTGCTCCTGGACCGGCGCCGAGATCTCGGAGCGCTCGGGGTAGCGCAGGACCTTGGCGGTGAGCGCGTCGTGGTCGGCCTGCAGCCAGGCCGGCACGGTCGATACGAGTTCGGTGGCGCGGCGGATCGTGTCCGCCGCCGAGGAGCCCGCCTTGATCGAGATCACGTCCTCGGGGCGGACCTGGTAGGAGGGGATGTCGACGCGGCGGCCGTTCACCATCCAGTGGCCGTGGCTGACCAGCTGGCGGGCCTGCCGGCGCGAGGCGGCGAAGCCGAGCCGGACGAGCACGTTGTCGAGCCGCGACTCGAGCAGCCGCAGCAGGTTCTCACCGGTGACGCCGTCCTGGCGCGAGGCCTTGTCGTAGTAGGCGCGGAACTGCTTCTCGAGCACCTGGTAGTAGCGGCGGGTCTTCTGCTTCTCGCGAAGCTGCACCCGGTACTCGGACTGACGCAGGCGGCCGCGCCCATGCTCGCCCGGCGGGTAGGAGCGGCGCTCGACGCCGCACTTGTCGGTGAAGCAGCGCTCGCCCTTGAGGAAGAGCTTCTGGCCCTCGCGGCGGCACTGCTTGCACTGGGGGGCGGTGTCGCGAGCCATCAGACGCGCCTCCGCTTCTTCGGGCGGCAGCCGTTGTGGGCTTGAGGGGAGACGTCCTTGACCGTGGTCACGTCGAGGCCGGCGGCCTGAAGCGAGCGGATCGCCGTCTCGCGGCCCGAGCCGGCGCCCTTGGCGAAGACCTCGACCCGCTCGAGGCCGTGTTCCATGCCCTTCTTCGCGGCGGCGTCGGCGGTCACCTGGGCGGCGAAGGGAGTCGACTTTCGCGAGCCTTTGAAGCCGACCGAGCCGGCCGACTCCCAGGCGATCACGTTGCCCTCGGTGTCGGTCAAGGTGACGATCGTGTTGTTGAACGAAGTCTTGATGTGCGCCTGCCCGTAGGTGACGTTCTTGCGGACGCGGCGGCGCGCGCGGCCCTTGGCGGGTTTCTTCTCAGCCATCCCCGTCCCCTATGCCTTGCGCTTGCCGGCGACGCTGAGGCGGCGCGGGCCCTTGCGACCGCGGGCGTTGGTCTTCGTGCGCTGGCCGCGGACCGGCAGGCCCCGGCGGTGCCGGAGGCCGCGGTAGGAGCCGATCTCCATCAGCCGTTTGACGTTCTGGGAGCGCTCGCGGCGCAGGTCGCCCTCGACCTCGCGGTTCTCCACCGCCGTGCGCAGTTTGATCACCTCGTCCTCGGTCAGGTCCTTGCCCTGGGTGCCGGGGTCGACCCCCGTCTCCTCGATGATCTTCCGCGCGGTCGAGTGACCGATCCCGAAGATGTAGGTGAGCCCGAACTCGATCCGTTTGTTGACCGGGATGTTGACCCCCGCGATCCGTGCCATGCGCTAGCCCTGCCGCTGCTTGTGTCGGGGGTTCTGACAGATCACGAGGACCGCGCCGTTGCGGCGGATGATCTTGCACTTCTCGCACATCGGCTTTACGGAAGCTCGAACCTTCATCGCTCCGGTCTCGTATCGAAAACAGGAAATCCCACGCGCCCCATGAATCGGACGGCAGGACACAACACCCGGCCCTCTGGGCCGAAGGGGAAAGATAGCAGGACGCAAGCGACGGGGGCAGCCTAAATCGCCTGCGCCAGGGCGACCGTGAAGCCGTCGTAGCCCTTGACGCCGACGGTCTGGATCGTCGTCGCCGAGACCCGCGGCTCCGCGGCGAGCATCTCGTGGAAGCGGCGCTGCGCCCGAGCGGCCTCGTCCTCGCTGTCGGCTTCGGCCAGGGTGCCGCCGCGAACCACGTTGTCGGCGACGATCAGGCCCCCGGGGCGGGTGCGCTTCAGCGCCCAGGCGAAGTAGCTGGGCGTGTTGACCTTGTCGGCGTCGATGAAGACCAGGTCGAACGGCCCGGCCCCCTCCGCCTCCAGTTCGGGCAGCGTCTCCAGCGCCGGCCCGACCCTGACGTCGACGACCTCCCCCAGCCCGGCCCGCGCGATGCTCCCCCGCGCCACCTCGGCGTAGTCGGCGTTCGCCTCGAGCGTGATCAGCCTGCCGCCGGGAGCGAGGGCCCGCGCCAAGAGGATCGTGCTGTAGCCGCCCAGCGTGCCGAGCTCGAGCGCCGTCCGCGCCCCGACCAGCCGCCCGAGGATCTGCAGCAGCCTCCCCTGCGGCGGCGAGACCTGGATCGCCGGCAGGCCGGCCGCATCGGCCGCCTCCAGCGCGCCCCGCAGCGCCTCGTCATCCGGCGTCAGCGTCTCGCAGACGAACTCGTCGACGGCAGCCCAGATCTCTTCGCTCATCCGCCGATCTTCGCATTCCCGGGGGGAGAGATCGTCGGCCGGGGCGCTTATGCGTCCATGTCGCATCCGATCGACGCACTGGACTTGCCGATCCAGCTGTTTGTCGTGGGGACCGTGCTGGGCATGATCAGCGGCCTGATCCATTTCGGACGGACCGGCGAGCTCGAATACTGGCCGGTGCATGTCTCCTTACCGGCTGTCGTGCTCTTCCTGGCAGCTCTTCTGCATACAATTGTCCGAGGAGCATTTTGAGCCCGATGAGACGCACCGACGAAAAACGCACGGATCTCCGGCTGTGGAGAACCCTCGGCTACTACCTTGTGCTGACCTGCGCCGCCGGGATTGCCCTCGGCGTACTGGGCAACGCAATGGCATGGAGTGGCGGGACGTCGTTTGTAATGACCGCCCTCGTCGGCACCCCGATCGCATTGATGGCCCTGCGCAGCACCCTCGCCTGCCTTGAAGCTCGCGACTATCGGCCAGGTAGGCGCCGCCGCTCCCCCCCTGAGCCCTAGCGCGGCAGGCGCTGCGTCAGCGTCACCACCTGCTGGAAGGTCGGCCGGTTCTGGAACGGGAAGGGGCCGAGCGTGACGCCCGAGGTGACCTGGGGGCGGTTCTGGTCGTAGCAGGACGGCTGGGGGTTGGCGGCGCAGTCGCCGTTGCCGCCGCCGTAGAGCTGCTGCGGGGTCACCTTCAGCGCCGCCGCGAGGCTGCGCTGCAGGGCCGCGCGGCACCTCCTCTTCGAGCCCCCGCCGCAGTAGGCGCGGCTCCAGGGAGCCCGCGGCCTCGGCCCGAAGAGATCGCGCAGGTCCTTGTGGACGTAGCCGTACCAGCCGTCGTCGAAGTCGGGCGCGGTCGGGGAGCCGCCGACCACGCTGCCGGTATGGACCATGGCTTCGAGGCTTTCGTAGGCCCTGTGGCCGAGCACCGGCATGAACTCCGCTTCGAGCAGCTTCGGGTACCAGGCGTCCATCAGCTCGATCGCCGGCGTTTCCTCGTCGACCCCGTCGCGATTGAGGTCGCGCCGGTGGGAGCCGTGCTGGCGCCAGGTGCGCAGCGTCGCCAGCGCCTTCCGCAGCCTCGCCGACTTCGGCGTGCCGATCGCCCTGAAGAGGACCGGCAGCAGCTTGTAGCCGCGCATGTCCTCGCTCGCCGGTTCCTCCATCGCCTGCACCAGCTGCGCGATGGTCATCTTCTTCCCACCCTCGATCCCCCGCTTGATCCGGTCGGCGATCATCTGCGAGCGGAAGACGGGCCCGTAGTCGTACTTGTCGTCCGCCGCCGCCCAGCCCGGTGCCTGCTTGTTGTTCCAGGAGACGAGGAATTCAGGGTCGGTCGCCTGCGGGTGCTTGGCGAAGGGCAGGAAATCCGCGCTCTGGGTGGCCGGCTTGAACCCCTTCCAGTCGTAGGGCCCGGTGCCGAGGACGGGGAAGTCGGGAGAGGTCCCGCGGGCCCGCTGGGGCATCGCGCCGGAGAGCGCGTAGGCGATGTGCTCGGAGTCGACGTAGGCCCAGTTGAAGAGGAAGTCGATGTTGGAGACGGCCTTCTTGAACCCGGCGACGCCGGTGACGACCCCCGGTTCGTTGAGCTGGCCGAAGCCGATCACCGAGTCCGCCTCGTGGAAGTAGGTGCTGCGCTGGTGGACGAAGGCGACCTTGCGGGCCCCCACCTTCCCCCGGGCGAAGACGATGCCGTGGACGGTCCGGTAGGAGACCATCGTCTGCGAGCCCGCCGCCGTCGAGTCGATCTGGTTCGGCGTCCAGCTCTCGGTCTTCTCCAGTCTTTCCATCGGCTTGCACTTGCCGCGGTAGAGGTAGTGGAAACGGTCCTTGCAGAGGACCTCGGCGAAGGTGTCGGTGTTGTCGGAGGTGGCGGTGGTCGCGCTCCAGGCGTAGTCGCGCCCGTGCCCGAGCTCGACGAAGAGGTTGACGCCGGGGAAGGCGGCGCCGCGGGCGTCGATGCCGGGGCCGTGCAGGTCCTCCTCCATCAGGACCTGGGGCACGTAGTAGCCGACCTGCGGCCCCATCACCGCGAGCGGATGGCCGCTCGCCGAGCGCTTGGCGGAGACCAGCTCCCAGTTGGAGGCGTGGCCCGCCGATTCCAGCGCCGCCCGCAGCTCGGCGCCGATCCCGCCCAGGCCCGAGCCGGGCCCGGGGCCGGTGGAGGCGGTCGCGGTCTTCGTCTCCCTGACGCTGCCGGGGTCGGGCAGCGCGAGCCCGCGCTTGGCGAAGGCGCCGCGGGTCTCATACGGGAACCGCTTCGCGATCGTGGTCGGCGCTTCGGGGTCGTTCTTGGAGCGGAAGCCGAGCCAGGCCCTGCGCCCCGCCCCGCGGCCCATCCGCTTGACGAAGGACTCCATGGTCAGCGCCGAGCCCAGCTCGTCGCCGCCGCCGCGGCCGAAGATGCCGCCGATCAGCGAGGCGATCGCGATCACGTCGGTCGGCTTCCAGGGTTCCATCTTCTTCCCGAGCAGCGAGTATTCGGCGGGTTCGAGGTCTTTGGGGTCCGCCTTCGCGGCGGCGATGTAGGCGTTGACCCCGTCGACGTAGCTCTGCACGTCTTCGACCGCCCGCTGGCCGAGCTGCCCGTGTTCCACCGGCGCCTGGGCCAGCTGCCTTTCGAGGTCGGCTTCGGTGTAGGGGGCGAAGCCCCACTGGGAGGCGTCGGCCCCGGCGTTGCCGCCGCCGAGGAAGGAGGCGAGTTCGGCGCGGCCGGTGTGGCGCAGGACATCCATCAGGAAGAGGCGGTCGGCGGCCCCCGCGTAGCCGGCGCCGAACATCGTGTCGGCGCGGGTGACGCCGTAGATGTGCGGGACGCCGTAGGCGGAGTCGCGCTGAATCGTCACCCCCGGGCGCGGTTCGATCGTCGATTCGACCTGGCCCGCCCCCACCCCGAAGGTCGCGTCCTTGTAGTAGAGGCCGACCTGTTCGTCGGTCAAGGTCGGCGACGCGTAGAGGAGGTTTTCGTAGAGCGGCTGCTGGTCGGCGAAGTGGGGCGGCAGGACGTGGCTCTGGCCGCGGAAGGCGAACAGCTGGGAGATCGTGTCGAGCCCGTTCTCCCCCGGCGGCAGCACATTGCGGAACCCGCCGGCGTCGTTGGCCCCGTAGGGCTGCGGCGCGGCGACGGCGTTCGGGGCGGGTGCGACCGCGAGCGCGAGCGCGAGCGCGAGGAGGGCCAGAGGGAGCACAGCGTGGAAAAACGCTCGGCGAGTCAACCTCACTCCTTCCTATCGCGGCGCCCCTCCGCCGTAACAACGATAGAGAAGGCGCCGCGCCGGCTAGGAGACTTCGTGCCAGGGCGTGAGGATGCGGGGCCCGTCGGCGGTCACCGCGATCGTGAACTCGAAGTGGGCGGCCAGCGAGCCGTCCTCGGAGTAGACCGACCAGCCGTCATCGTCCATCCGCACCAGCGGGCCCCCGGCGTTGACCATCGGCTCCACCGCCAGCACCGTCCCCTCCTCGAGCAGCGGGCCCCTTCCCGGCTCGCCGAAGTTCGGCACCTGCGGCTCCTCGTGCATCTCGCGGCCGATCCCGTGCCCGACCAGCGTGCGGATGATCGAGAGCCCCTCGATCTCGACCGCGCGCTGGATCGCCGCCGAGACGTCGCCGAGGTGGTTGCCGGGGCGCATCTGCTCGACCCCGGCGAACAGCGCCCCCCTGGTCACGTCGAGCAGCTTGCGCGCCTCGGCGTCGATCGACCCGATCGGGAGCGTCACCGCGGCGTCGGCGACCCAGCCGTCCTTGACCACGCCGACGTCGATCGTGAGGATGTCGCCGCGCTTCAGCTCGTAGGGGCCGGGGATGCCGTGCACGACCATCGAGTTGGGGGAGGCGCAGATCGAGCCGGGGAAGCCGCGGTAGCCCTTGAAGGCCGGCGTCGCGCCCTGAGAGCGGATGAACTTCTCCGCCGCCTCGTCGAGCTCGAGCGTGGTGACGCCGGCCCGGGCCTTCGATTCGAGCATCTTCAGGCAGCGGACCAGGATCTCCCCCGCCGCGGCCATCTTCTCGATCTGCTCCGGCGTCTTGCGGACGATCATCCCGTACACGCTAGTCGCCCCCGCCGCCCGGGCTAGACCGCTTCGTCCTGCTCGAGGCGCACGGTCGCCAGCGTCCGTTGGATCTCCTCGGCGACGGCGTCCGGCGCCTCCGCGCCGTCGATCCGGCGCAGCATGCTGCGGTGGTCGTAGTAGCCCACCAGCGGCTCGGTCTTGGCGTGGTACTGGTCGAGGCGGTGGCGGATCACCTCCGGCCGGTCGTCGTCGCGGACGATCAGCTCGCTGCCGTCGAGGTCGCAGACTCCCTCCTCCTCGGGCGGGTTGAACTCGACGTGGAAGACGTGCCCGTTCTCGGCGCAGGTGCGGCGGCCGCCGAGCCGGCGCACGACCTCGTCGTCGGAGACGTCGATCAGGACGACGGCGGTGAGGGCGCGGCCGAGCTCACCCAGCTTCGCGTCGAGCGCTTCGGCCTGGGGCATCGTGCGGGGGAAGCCGTCGAGGATGAAGCCGTCGAGCGCCTCGGTCGAGTCGATCCGCTCGGCGATCACGCCGACGATCACCTCGTCGGGCACCAGGTCGCCGCGGTCCATGTACTCCTTCGCCGAGCGGCCCAGGTCGGTTTCCTCGCGCACCGCCGCGCGGAGGATGTCCCCGGTCGCGTAGTAGGGCAGGCGCAGGTCTTCCTGCAGCCGCTCCCCCTGCGTGCCCTTCCCGGACCCGGGGGGACCGAGGAGGACTAGGTTCAGCTCCGGCATCCCCCAGAGCCTATTTCAGGAAGCCCTCGTAGTTCCTCATCATCAGCTGCGCCTCGAGCTGCTTGACCGTGTCGAGCGCGACCCCGATCACGATCAGGATGGAGGTGCCGCCGAAGAAGAAGTTGGCCGACGTCTGGCTGATCAGGATGGTCGGCAGCGCCGCCACCGCCCCCAGGTAGAGCGCGCCCGGGAAGGTGAGGCGGGAGAGGATGCGGTCGAGGTACTCCGCGGTCGGCCGACCGGGCCTGACGCCGGGTATGAAGCCGCCGTATTTTTTCAGGTTGTCCGCCTGATCGACCGGGTTGAAGGTGACCGCCGTGTAGAAGTAGGTGAAGACGATGATGAAGAAGATCTCCCCCAGCACGTAGGGCCAGCTGTTGGGGCTGAAGAAGTTGGCGAATTCGAGCGCGGTGGGGGTGTTGAGGAGCTGGCCGATGGTCGGCGGGAAGGCCATGATCGAGGCCGCGAAGATGACCGGGATCACGCCGGCCATGTTGACCCGCAGCGGCAGGTAGGTCGAGCCCCCGGCGGTCATTTTGCGCCCGACGACCCGTTTCGCGTACTGGACCGGGATCCGGCGCTGGCCCTCCTGGACGAAGACGATCGCGACGATCACGCCGAGCGCGATGAAGGGCATCATCACGACGAAGACCTGATCGGGGTTTTCCCACCACTTGGTGATCCCGTTCGGGATCCGCGAGGCGATCGAGGCGAAGATCATCAGCGAGATCCCGTTGCCGATCCCGCGCTGGGTGATCAGCTCGCCCAGCCACATCAGCAGGGTGCAGCCGGCGGTGAGGCAGATCACGATAAGCATCGTCTTGGCGAAGGTGAGGTTGCCGAGCACGTTGGCGCCGGCGCTGTTGCCGAACGATTTGAAGAGGAAGACGTAGCCGAGCGACTGGCCGAAGGCGAGCCCGACCGTGAGGTAGCGCGTGTACTGGGTGATCTTCTGCTGCCCGACCTCGCCTTCTTTCTGCAGGCGCTCCAGCGAGGGCACGACCACGGTCAGCAGCTGCAGGATGATCGAGGCGGTGATGTAGGGCATGATCCCCAGCGCGAAGAGGCTGAGGCGCGAGAGGCTCCCGCCCGAGAAGAGGTTGAGGAAGCCGAGGATGTTGGAGCCGCCGAAGTTGTTCTGGATTTCCTTGACGGCGTTGATGTCGACCCCCGGCGCCGGGATGTAGGCCCCGAGCCGGTAGAGCGCCAGCATCGCCGCCGTGAAGAGGAGCTTCTTGCGAATGTCGGCGACGCTGAAAGCGTTCAGGATCGTTCTAAGCATTACGGCTCCAGAGTGTGACAGGAACCGCCGGCTGCCTCGATCTTCTCCTTCGCCGCCGCGCTGAACGCGTGCGCATGGACCGACAATTTCTTCGCGATCTCGCCCCGGGCGAGGATCTTGACCGGGTCCGATCGCTTCGCCAGGCCCTTCTCCTTCAGCGTGGCGGGGGTCACCTCGTCGCCGGCCTCGAATCGCTGCTCGAGGTCGGCGAGGTTGACCGGCTGCGTCTTGGTGCGGAAGTTCTCGAAGGGCATCGACTTCTTCATGTGCGGGCCGCGCAGCTTTCGCATCCGCATGTGGATCGGGTTTTGCCCGCCCTCGTAGTTGGCCTTGCGCTTCGCGCCCGAGCGCGAGCCGGCGCCCTTGTGCCCGCGGCCCGAGGTCTTCCCCAGCCCGCTGCCCTCGCCGCGGCCAATCCGCTTCCGCGGCCGTTTCGACCCCGGCTTCGGCTTCAGGTTATGCAGCCCGATCTCCTCCGAGCGCGGCGTCTCGGCCATCAGGACACCTCCACCAGATGCGAGACGACCTTCAACTGCCCCTGCAGCTGAGGCGAATCCTTCCGCTCCACAGCCTTCCCGATCCTGCCGAGCCCAAGCGCCCGCAAGGTCGCTTTCTGGCTCGGGTTGGACCCGTTGGCCGACCTGACCTGCTCGATCTTGACGGCACTCACGACTGCTCACCCTCGGGCGCATCCTCCGCGGGTCCTGCCTCCGCAGGGGACCCACCGCCCCCTCCGGTAGCTAAAGCTTCCTCGGGGGCGGTACCCCCTACGGAGTCACCCGCGGTCGAAGCGTCCGCTGCTGACTCGGCAGCAGGGGCCTCGCCGTCTGCCGGAGGGGCATCACCAGCGGGTGGCGCAGAGTCCGAGGGGCCGAGAACGGAGGCCCCGCCCCCGCCCGCAGGCCCCTCGGACTCTGCGGCAGGACCCGCTGCCAGATGCTCTCCGTCTGAAGTAGTTCCATTCTGCAACCCCAGCACCTGGGAGACCGTCAGCCCGCGCAGCTCGGCGACCTGCTCGGGCCGCCGCAGGTTGATCAGCCCGTCCATGGTCGCCTTGACCAGGTTGATCGGGTTCTGGGTGCCGATGCTCTTGGTCAGCACGTCCCGCACGCCGCCGAGCTCCAGCACGGCGCGGACGCCGCCGCCGGCGATCACGCCGGTACCGGGGCTGGCCGGGCGCAGCACCACGTGCCCCGCCCCGAACCGGCCGATGATCCGGTGGGTGATCGTCTGCCCGTATTTGGGCACGCGAATCAAGTTCTTGCGGGCGTCCTCGACGCCCTTTTGGATCGCCAGCGGCACCTCGCGCGCCTTGCCGTAGCCGATCCCGACAACGCCCTCTTCGTCGCCGACGGCGACCAGCGCGGTGAAGGAGAAGCGACGGCCGCCCTTGACCACCTTGGCGACGCGGTTGATCTCGATCACGCGCTCCTGCAGGTCGAGCCCGCGAGGGCTCACCGTCTCCACGTTATTGGCATTCATCATCTTCATCGCGAGCGGCCCACCGTAGCGAAACGGCGTCTCTAGAAGGCCAACCCCCCCTCGCGGGCGCCTTCGGCCAGGGCCTTCACCCGGCCGTGGTACCGGTAGCCGCCGCGGTCGAAGACGCAGGTCTCGACTCCGGCCGCCTTCGCCCGCTCGGCAAGCAGCTCGCCGGCCTTCTTCGCCTGCTCGCTGGCGCTGAGCTTGCGCAGCTCCGGCTCGATCCAGTTGACCGCCGCCACCGTGTGGCCCTTGGCGTCGTCGACCAGCTGGGCGAAGACGCCGCGGTTGGAGCGGTAGACGGAGAGGCGCGGCCGCTCGGCGGTGCCGCTGATCCTGGCCCGGACCCGGCGGCGCCGGCGCAGGCGCTGCTGGCGCTTGGTGACGACGCTCATGCCCTCTTCCCAACCTTTCGCAGGACCTGCTCGCCCTGGTAGCGGATGCCCTTGCCCTTGTAGGGCTCCGGCGGGCGGCGCTTGCGGATGTCCGCCGCGACCTGGCCGACCAGCTGCTTGTCGATCCCGCGCACGACCACCTCGGTCGGCTGGGGCACCTCGAACTCGATTCCCTCCGGAGCCTCGACCGCGACCGGATGGGAGAAGCCGAGCGCCAGCTCCAGGTTCCCGCCCTTCAGCTGGGCGCGGTAGCCGACGCCCTGGATCTCCAGGCGCTTCTCGAAGCCGTCGGTGACCCCCTCGACCATGTTCGCGATCAGGCTGCGGGTCAGCCCGTGCAGGGCGCGGTGCTCTCCGCGGTCGGTCGGGCGCTCGACGGTGACGGCGCCGTTCTCCTGCTTGATCGCCATCTCCTGCGAGTAGGCCTGGCTCAGCTCGCCCTTCGGGCCCTTGACGGCGATGCTGCCAGGGGCGATCTCGACCGTGACGGCCTCGGGGACGGGGACTGGCTTTCTTCCGATTCGACTCATCGCTCACCAAACGTAGGCGACGACCTCGCCGCCGACGCCCTTGGCGCGGGCTTCGTGTCCGGTCATCACGCCCACCGAGGTGCTGACGATCGCGGTCCCGGTGCCGCCGTAGACGCGCGGCACGTGCTTGTGGTCGACGTAGCGGCGGCGTCCCGGGCGCGAGACCCGTTCGATGCCGATGATCACCGGCTGGCGATCCTCGGTGTACTTGAGGCTGACGCTGATCGCCTCGCCGACCGTGGCGGGCTTGCGGTGGAAGTCTTCGATGTAGCCCTGCTCCTTGAGGATCCGCGACATCTCCATCTTCAGGCCCGAGAGGGGGATCTCCACCTCGTCGTGGCCGGCGCGGAGCGCGTTGCGGATTCGGGTCAGGTAATCGGCGATTGGGTCGGTCTGCATCGTCTCGTCCTACCAGCTCGACTTGGTCATCCCGGGGACGTAGCCCTCGTGGGCGGCCTCGCGCAGGCAGATCCGGCAGAGGCCGAACTTGCGGTAGTAGGCGCGCGGCCGGCCACAGCGGCGGCAACGGTTGTATCCACGGGTCTTGAACTTGGGCTTGCGCCCCTGCTTGACCTTCTGCGAAGTCTTGGCCATCTAGGAATCCTCCTTCTTAGCTTCAGCTGCCTCGTCCGCGGCATCCGCCTCTCCGGCGGGTGGCGCCGAGGAGGGCTCGCCATCCCCGGCGTCGGGACCCGCCAGCTCGGACGGCTCCTCGGGCTTGGCATAAGCCTCGGGATTCTCCTCCTTGAGCTGCTCGAGGGCCGCCTGTTCGACCTCGGCCTTCTGGCGGGCCTCCTCTTTGCGCTGCTCCTCCTCGGCTTCCTGTTCTTCGGCTTCGCGCTCGGCCTGTCCGGGCCGGCCCTGCTGGGCGAACGGCATGCCGAGGGCGAGCAGGAGCTCGAAAGCCTCGACGTCGGTCTTGGCGGAGGTCGTGATCGTCACGTCCAGGCCCCGCACGACGTCGATCGAGTCGTAGTCGATTTCGGGGAAGATCAGCTGCTCCTTGACGCCCATCGAGTAGTTGCCGCGACCGTCGAAGGAGCGCGGGTTGAGGCCGCGGAAGTCGCGAATCCGGGGCACCGCGATCGACATCAGCCGGTCGAGGAACTCCCACATCCGGGCGCGGCGCAGGGTCACCGAGACGCCGACCGGCATCCCGTCCCGCACCTTGAACGAGGCGATCGACTTGCGGGCGCGGCGCACGTTCGGCCATTGCCCGGCGATCGTCGCCAGCTGCTTCTGGGCGGCTTCGAAGGACCGTTTGTCCTGTTTCTCTTTGCCGAGCCCCATGTTGAGCGTGACCTTGATCAGCCGCGGCGCCTCCATCGGCGTCGAGTAGCCGAATTTCTCGGTCATCGCCGGCAGCACGTCCGCCTCGTAGCGCTCGCGCAGGCGCGGCGGCGGAGCCGCCTGCTTGGTCGGGGTCGCGGTCGCCTCCATCAGCCGATCACCGCCCCGCTGCGCTTCGCGTAGCGGACGCGCTTGCCGCCCTCGTCGCGGCGAACTCCGACCCGGGTCGCCTTGTTGCCTTTGGGGTCGAGGAGCATCACGTTGGAGACGTCGATCGGGCCCTCCTTCTCGACGATGCCGCCGATGTTCGCCCCCCGTTCGGTGTCTTTCACCGAGCGCGGCCGTTCGTGCCGCTTGACCAGGTTGAGGCCCTCGACGAAGACGCGGCGCCGCTTCGGATCGGTGCGCACGACGCGGCCGGTCTTGCCGGCGTCCTTGCCGCTGATCACCTTCACCTGGTCGTCCTTGCGGATCCGCATCGACTTCGCCATCAGAGGACCTCGGGGGCGAGCGAGATGATTTTCATGAAGTTGCGATCGCGCAGTTCGCGCGCCACCGGCCCGAAGATGCGGGTCCCGCGCGGGTTGTTGCTCGCCGGGTCGATCAGCACCGCGGCGTTCTCGTCGAAGGAGATGTAGGTGCCGTCCGGCCGGCTCAGCGGCTTGCGCGTGCGCACGACGACCGCCTGCACGACCTCGCCCTTGCGGACGCCGCCCTGCGGGCTCGCCTGTTTGACGGTCGCGGTGATCACGTCGCCGACGCTCGCGTAGCGGCGGTGGGAGCCGCCCTTGACCCTGATGCAGAGCAGCTCGCGGGCGCCCGAGTTATCGGCGACCTTCAGCCTCGACTCCTGCTGGATCATCGGGCCTTCTCCACCACGTCGACCAGGCGCCAGCGCTTGGTCTTCGACAGCGGCCGGGTCTCGATCACCCGCACGACGTCGCCCTCGCCGGCCTCGTTGCGCTCGTCGTGCGCGTGCAGCGTGCGCGAGCGGCGGACGACCTTCTCGTAGGTCCGGTGGCGGCGGGCGATGTCGATCCGCACCGTGATCGACTTGTCGCCTTTGCTGGAGACGACGATGCCCTGGCGGACCTTGGCGGCGTTGGACTCCCGCTCGGCCGGCTGCGTGCCGGTCCCGGGGCTCCGCTCAACCTTCGCCGCGGCCCGCTGCTTGCGCCGCTCGGCGGCCTTCCGCTTGCGCCCCGCGGCCCGAGCGGCGGCCCGCTCCTCCAGGCTCTGCTGCGGCCCCGCTTTGTGCGGCCTGCGCGACTTCTGCAGCCTGCGCCGCTCCTTCCAAGGAAGCTCGTCCTCCTCGGAGGCTTCGTGCGCGGGTCCTGCCTCCGCAGGCGCCTCCGCCTCCTCGACAGGAGCCTCGTCAGCAGGGGCATCCTCGGCGTCAGCCTCAGCCGCCGGCGCCTCCTCAGCCGCAGGGGTCTCTTCGGCCTCCGAGCCGTCGGCCTCTGGCGCATCACCAGCGGGTGGCGAGGAGTCGGGGGGTCCGAGAACGGAGGCCTCGCCCCCGCCCGCAGGACCCCCCGACTCCTCGGCGGGCCCCGCTGGCTGCTGCGCCTCGTCCTGAGGCTCGTCTACCGAATCGTTTTTCTGCTCGTCGCTCATATCTTCCGAGTCTCTTTCTCGACATCGATCCCGCGCGCCCTGGCCACCGTGAGCAGCCGCGCCACGTCCCTGCGCGCCTGTCCGAGCCGCGCGGTGTTCTCGAGCTCGCCGGTGGCGTGCCGGAAGCGCAGGTTGAACGCCTCCTGCTTGGCATCGATCAGCTTCGCCACCAGCTCGTCGTCTTTCAGATTGTGCGCCTCGGCGGCCTTCACTGGTTCTCGGCCCCCTCGCGCATCACGAATTTCGTCTTCACCGGGAGCTTGTGACCGGCGAGGCGCAGCGCTTCGCGCGCCAGCTCCTCTGGCACTCCGGCCAGCTCGAACATCACCCGGCCCGGCTTGATCACCGCGACCCAGCCCTCCGGGTTGCCCTTGCCCGACCCCATCCGGGTCTCGGCCGGCTTCTTCGTGTAGGGCTTGTCGGGGAAGACGTTGATCCAGACCTTGCCGCCACGTTTGATCTTGCGGGTCATCGCGATACGGGCGGCCTCGATCTGGCGGTTGGTGATCCAGCCGCGCTCCATCGACTTCAGGCCGTACTCGCCGAAGGCGACGGTGCTGCCGCCCTTGGTGTTGCCGCGCATCCGGCCGCGGAACTGCTTGCGGTGCTTGACCCGCTTCGGCATCAGCATCGCTAACGACCCCCTCCGCCGCCGCGGCCGCCGCGGCCGCGGTCTCCGCGCTGCCCGCCGCGATCGCCGCCCGGCCGGCCGCCTCCGGGTCGCCCGCCCCCGGGCCGCCCGCCGCGCTGGTCGTCGTCGCTGGAAGCGAGGTCGGAGCGGAAGCCCTCCGGCATCACCTCGCCCTTGTTGATCCAGCATTTGACGCCGATCCGGCCGGTCGTCGTCTTCGCCTCGAAGAAGCCGTAGTCGATGTCCGCCCGCAGCGTGTGGAGCGGCACGCGACCGTCCGAATAGCCTTCGGTGCGCGCCATCTCTGCGCCGCCGAGGCGGCCGGAGACCTGGACCTTGACGCCCTTGGCACCGGAGCGCATCGCCGAGGTGAGGGCTCGTTTCATCGCCCGGCGGAAGGCGACCCGGTTCTGCAGCTGCTCGGCGATCGACTGGGCGACCAGCTTCGCGTCGAGCTCGGGGCGCTTCACCTCGCGGATGTTCACTTTCACCGGGCTGCCGGTCAGCTTGTGCAGCTCTTTGCGCAGGGCGTCCACTTCGCTGCCGGACTTGCCGATCACGATGCCCGGACGGGCGGTGTGGATGTCCACGGAGACCTCGCCGCGGCGCTCGATCGTGATGTCGGAGAGCCCGGCGTGGGAGAGCTTGTTGACGATGTGGTCGCGGATCTGCAGGTCTTCCTGCAGCACGTCGGCGAAGTTTTTCTCCTCGAACCAGCTCGACTTCCAGTCGTGGATGTAGCCGACGCGGAAACCCTCGGGGTGGATCTTCTGTCCCATCAGATGCCCGCCTTTCCGGCCAAGTGCGACTGGGGACGTGACTGGTCGAGCAGATCAAGGACGCAGGGCGAAGCCTTTGGTGGTGCCAAAGGCGAGTCCGAGGACGCAGAGATGCGATGTGCCAGGCGCGTCATCCAGGCGTGCTGGGTCGGGAAGGCGGGCATCTCAGTCCTCCGAGGGGGTCAGCGCCACGGCGATGTGGCTGGTTCGCTTGTGGATCGGCGTCGCCCGGCCGAGCGCCCGCGGGCGGAACCGCTTCAGGGTCGGGCCTTCGTCGACGGTGATCGAGGAGATCCGCATCTCGTCGGCGACCAGGTCGTGGTTGTTCTCCGCGTTGGCGGCGGCCGACTCGATCAGCTTGCGGATGTCTCCCGCGGCGCCGCGCGGCGAGAACTGCAGCAGCGCCCGCGCCCGTTCGATGTGGAGGCCGCGAACCTGGTCGGCGATCAGCCGCGCCTTGCGCGGAGCGATCCGCACGTAGCGGGCGCTGGCACGAACCACCGGCGGCGCCGGGGGCGCGGCTTTCCTCGCGGGCTCTTTCTTCGGATCGGCTTTCTTCGCAGCCTCTTTCTTCGCGCTCGCCGGCTCTTTCGCCTTCGAATCCTCTTTCGCGGCAGCAGCTTTCTTCGAGCTCGCTTTTTTCGTCGCTTTGCGGCTCGACGCTTTTTTCTCGGCTCTTTTCGGCGCGGCTTTCTTGCCGGCGTCTTTCGCCGGTTTCGCTTTTTTCGTCGCTTTTTTCTGCTCGTCGGCCATCGTCAGTCCTTGGAGCCGGAGTGGGCGCGGAAGCTCCGGGTCGGAGCGAACTCGCCCAGCTTGTGGCCGACCATCGACTCGGAGATGAAGACGGGCACGTGCTTCTTGCCGTCGTGGACGGCGATCGTGTGCCCGACCATGTCGGGGAAGATCGTCGAGGTCCGCGACCAGGTTTTGACCATCTGTTTTTTGCCGGCCTCGTTCATCGCGGCGATGCGTCCCATCAGCCGCTCCTCGACCCACGGCCCCTTTTTCGTCGAGCGCCCCATCAGCGGCCGCCCTTCTTCTTGCCGCGTTTGCGCCCGCGCACGATGTAGCGGTTGGACTGCTTGCCCTTCTTGCGGGTCCGGTAGCCCAGCGTCGGTTTGCCCCAGGGGGTGACCGGGTGGCCGCCCGGGGTGTGGTGCGCCTCGCCGCCCCCGTGCGGGTGGTCGACCGGGTTCATCGCGACGCCGCGGGTGTGCGGCCGCTTGCCCTTGTGGCGGTTGCGCCCCGCCTTGCCGACCTTGAGGTTCTGGTGCTCGGGGTTGGAGAGCGTGCCGACGGTCGCGCGGCATTCCGCCCGCACCATCCGCATCTCCGAGGAGGGCAGGCGCAGGGTCACCATCTCCCCCTCCTTGGCGACCAGCTGGATCGCGGTCCCGGCGGCGCGGCCGAGCTTGCCGCCCTGGCCGGCGATCAGCTCGACGTTGTGGACGATCGTGCCGGTCGGCATCTGGCCCAGCGCCATCGCGTGGCCCGGTTTGATGTCGGCCTCGGGGCCCGACTTGACCTCCTCGCCGACGGCGAGCTGGGACGGCGCGAGGATGTAGTCCTTGTGCCCGTCGGCGTAGTGGAGGAGGGCGATGTAGCAGCTGCGGTTCGGGTCGTACTCGATCGAGGCGACATTCGCCGGCACGCCGTCCTTGAGCCGCTTGAAGTCGATCCTGCGGTAGCGCCGCTTGGCGCCGCCGCCGCGGTGGCGCGCGGTGACGCGGCCGTTCGCGTTGCGCCCGCCGGACTTGCGCAGGCCCTCGGTCAGCTTCCGCTCCGGCTCGGAGGCGGTCAGCTGCTCGCGCACCGGGTAGGTCGCGAAGCGGCGTCCGGGGCTGGTCGGTTTCGTTTTGCGGTTCGGCATGGTCAGGGCTCCTAGGCGGTCTCCGCGCCCTCGAACAGCTCGATCCGTTCGCCCGGGGCGACCTGGACGATCGCCTTCTTCCAGGCGCGGGTCCTGCCGACCGAGAGGCCGCGGCGCTTCGGCTTCGCGCGCACCTTCGCGGTCCGGACCTCCGCCACCTCGACGCCGAAGACCTCCTCCACCGCGCGCGCGATCTGCGTCTTGTGGGCGCGGTCGTCGACGCGGAAGGTGTACTTGCCCTCGGCGATCAGCGCGTAGCTCTTCTCCGAGATCACCGGGCGGATCAGGATCGTTCGCGCGTCCATCAGGCCAGCCTCTCCTTCAGCGTGTCGAGGGCCGTTTCGGAGACGACGATCGAGGCGGCGGCGATCACGTCGGCGACGCCGGTCGCGCCGACCTCGAGCACCTGCGCCCGGTCGATGTTGCGGAAGCTCTTCATCGCGCCGGTCTCCTCCGCGGTGACCACCACCAGGGTCGGGCTCTTCGCGCCCCATTTGGCGAGGGCGGCGGCGGCCTGCTTGGTCGACGGCGTCTCGAAGGCGGAGGCGTCGAGGACGGCGACGCTGCCGCGCTCGGCGTGAACCGAGAGCGCCGAGCGCATCGCCCGCCGGCGCGCTTTGCGGTTGACCTTGACGGTGTAGTGACGCGGCTTCGGGCCGAAGGCGACGCCGCCGCCGAAGCGGTTGGGGACGCCGAGGGCGCCGACGCGAGCGCGGCCGGTGCCCTTCTGCCGCCATGCCTTGGCGGTGGTGAAGGCGACCTCGCCGCGGGTCAGGGTCGAGGCGGTGCCGCGACGCCGCGAGGCCATGTCGGCGCGCGCGGCCTCGTGGACCAGCGACTGGTGGAACGGCTCCGCGAACAGCTCTTTCGGCAGGTCCGCCTTGGTCGTCTTTCCGAGCACCGCGGCTTTAGACATCGGTCCTCACCTCGACGATCCCGTTGCGGGCCCCGGGGACCGAGCCCTTGATCAGCAGGAGGTTCCGCTCCGCGTCGATCCCGGCGATCTCGAGGCCCTTCTGGGTGATGCGCTTGTTGCCCATCTGACCGGGCAGGCGCATGCCTTTGAAGACCCGGGCGGGGAAGGCGCTGGCGCCGATCGAGCCGGGCGCGCGGACGTTGTGGGAGCCGTGGCTGACCGGGCCGCGGCTGAAGTTGTGGCGCTTGATCCCGCCCTGGAAGCCCTTGCCGATCGAGATCCCGGCGACCTTCACCTTCTGGCCCGCCTCGAAGCCGGCGACGGTGACGTCGTCGCCCACCTTCGGCCCGTCCTCGGCGCCGAGGTCCTCGTCGCGGAACTCGACCAGGTGGCGCATCGGCGGCGCGCTGGCCTTCTTCAGGTGGCCTTCCTCGGCCCGGCTCAGCTTCCCCTGCTTGACCTCGCCGAAGGCGAGCTGGACGGCGGCGTAGCCGTCGCGCTCGCCGTCGCGCACGGCGGTCACCTTGCAGGGGCCGGCCTCGATCACGGTCACGGGCACGACGGCGCCGTCCTCGCGGAAGACCTGCGTCATGCCGAGCTTCTTGCCGAGGATCGCCGCCATCGTCTGACCTAGAGGCGGATCTCGATGTCGACGCCGGCCGGCAGCGAGTCGAGGCGCTGCAGCGAGTCGACGGTTTTCGGCGAGGGCTGGAGGATGTCGATCAGCCGCTTGTGGGTGCGGATCTCGAAGTGCTCGCGCGAGTCCTTGTCCTTGAACGGGGAGCGGATCACGCAGTAGACGTTCTTCTCGGTCGGCAGCGGCACCGGGCCCGAGACGCTGGCGCCGGTGCGCTCCGCGGTCTCGACGATCTCGCGGGCAGCCCGATCGATGGCGTCGTGGTCGTACGCCTTCAGCCGGATCCGGATTTTCTGTGCCGCTATCGCTGCCACTTTGCCGCTCTTCTCGCTCTTTCCGTTCTTTGCTCTTTACCGCGCATAAAGGGCGGGGCCCCATTTAGGTGGGGCGCCGCCCCCGGTCGTATGTCCTTTTGCAGTTGTCCGCCGCCCGCGGGCAGCGAAAGGGCGGGCCTCGGCCCGCCCCGTGACGCCGTTACTCGATGATCTCGCTGACGACCCCCGAGCCGACGGTTCGGCCGCCCTCGCGAATCGCGAAACGCAGCCCCTGGTCCATCGCGATCGGCTGGATCAGCTCGATCGTCATCTCGACGTTGTCGCCCGGCATCACCATCTCGGTCCCCTCGGGGAGGTTGGCGATCCCGGTCACGTCGGTGGTCCGGAAGTAGAACTGCGGGCGGTAGCCGGAGAAGAACGGCGTGTGACGACCGCCCTCCTCCTTCTTCAGGCAGTACACCTCGGCCTTGAATTTGGTGTGCGGCGTGATCGAGCCGGGCTTGCAGAGCACCTGGCCGCGCTCGATCTCCTCGCGCTTGGTCCCGCGCAGGAGGGCGCCGATGTTGTCGCCGGCCTGGCCCTGGTCGAGGATCTTGCGGAACATCTCGACCCCGGTGACGACGGTTTTCGTGGTGTCGTGGATGCCGACGATCTCGACCTCGTCGCCAGTGTTGACGATGCCCTGCTCGACCCGGCCGGTGGCGACGGTGCCGCGGCCGGTGATCGAGAAGATGTCCTCGACCGGCATCAGGAAGGGCTTGTCGAGCTCGCGCACCGGCTCCGGGATGTAGGAGTCGAGGGCGTCCGCAAGTTCGAAGACCGCCTTCTGGGCCTCTTCGTCGCCTTCCAGCGCCTTCAGCGCCGATCCCTTGACGATCGGGGTGTCGTCGCCCGGGAAGTCGTACTCGTTGAGCAGGTCCTTGACCTCCTCCTCGACCAGCTCGATCAGCTCCTCGTCGTCGACCTGGTCGACCTTGTTGAGGAAGACGACCACGTGCGGGACGTTGACCTGGCGCGCCAGCAGGATGTGCTCGCGGGTCTGCGGCATCACCCCGTCGGCCGCCGAGACGACCAGGATCGCGCCGTCCATCTGGGCGGCGCCGGTGATCATGTTCTTCACGTAGTCGGCGTGGCCCGGGCAGTCGACGTGGGCGTAGTGCCGGTTGTCGGTCTCGTACTCGACGTGCGAGGTCGCGATCGTGATCCCCCGCTCCTTCTCCTCGGGAGCGTTGTCGATCTCCTCGAAGCTTTTCGCCTCCGCGCCGCCCTTGGTGGAGAGGGTCTTCGTGATCGCGGCCGTCAGCGTCGTCTTGCCGTGGTCGATGTGACCGATGGTGCCGACGTTCACGTGCGGCTTATCGCGCTCGAACTTCTCCTTTGACATCTCTCTCCGTTCTACCTTTCGAAGTCGTGGGTCTGTCTGGCTTGCCTGTTTAAGTCTGGTCTGGAACTGCCTGGCGAGGAATTTTGTCCTGCCTGCGGGCGAACCTGGGAAATATAGCCAGATGACGCCCTTTGTCGCGGTTGGCCTATGACGAGGCGCCCACCGGCTCTCCCGAGCGGTGCTCGACGATCTCCTCGGCGATGTTGCCGGGAACCTCCTCGTAGCGCTCGAATTGCATCGTGTACGTGGCGCGCCCCTGGGTCGAGGAGCGAAGATCGGTGGCGTAGCCGAACATCTCGCCGAGCGGCACGAAGGCCTGCACGGCGAGCGCGTTGCCGCGCTGTTCCTGGCCCTGGACCTTGCCGCGGCGACGCGAGAGGTCGCCGATCACGTCGCCGAGGAAGTCCTCGGGCGTGACGACCTCGACCGACATCACCGGCTCCAGCAGGACCGGGCTGGCCTTGCGGGCGCCGTCCTGGATCGCCATCGAGCCGGCGATCTTGAACGCCATCTCGGAGGAGTCGACGTCGTGGAAGGAGCCGTCGACCAGTTCCGCCCGCACGTCGACCATCGGGTAGCCAGCCTTGACGCCGTTCTCGAGCGCCTCCTCCATCCCCTGCTCGGCCGGGCCGATGAATTCGGAGGGGATCACTCCGCCCTTGATCTTGTTGACGAAGTCGAAGCCCTCGCCGGGGGCCGGCTCGATGTTGATGACGACGTGGCCGAACTGGCCGCGGCCGCCGGTCTGGCGGACGAAGCGGGCCTCGACCTTCTCCACCCGCTTGCGGATCGTCTCGCGGTAGGCGACCTGCGGCTTGCCGACGTTGGCGTCGACTTTGAACTCGCGCAGCATCCGGTCGACGATCACCTCGAGGTGCAGCTCGCCCATCCCGTGGATCAGGGTCTGGCCGGTCTCCTCGTCGGATTCGATCCGGAAGGTCGGGTCCTCCTCGCCGAGGCGCTGCAGGGCGGTGCCCATCTTCTCCTGGTCGGCCTTGGTCTTCGGCTCGATCGCGACCGCGATCACCGGCTCCGGGAACTCGATGTTCTCGAGCGCGATCGGCGCGTCCGGGGCGGCGAGCGTGTCCCCGGTGCCGGTTTCCTTGAGGCCGACCCCGGCGCAGATGTCGCCCGCGTAGCACTCGTCGATCTCCTCGCGGCTGTTCGCGTGCATCATCAGCAGACGGCCGATCCGCTCGGTCCTGCCGGTCGACACGTTGAGCACCCGGCCGCCTTTCTCGAGCTTGCCCGAGTAGACGCGGAAGTAGGTGAGCTTGCCGACGTAGGGGTCGCTCATCACCTTGAAGGCGAGGGCGGCGAAGGGGCCGTTGTCGTCGGCGGGGCGGTCGGCCTCGGTCGGCTCGCTCTGGCCCTTGCCGGCCGGGATCAGCCCGGTCACCGGCGGCACCTCGAGCGGCGAGGGCAGCAGCTCGACGATCGCGTCGAGCAGCGGCTGCACCCCCTTGTTCTTGAACGAGGACCCGCAGAGGACCGGGGTCACCTTGGTGTCGAGGCAGGCCCGGTGCAGGGACTTGGCGATCCGCTCGTGGGGGATCTCCTCCTCGCCCAGGTAGGCCTCCATCAGCTCGTCGTCGTAGTCGGCGCAGGCCTCGATCAGCTGGGTCCGGTATTCCTCGGCCTTGTCCTTGAGGTCCTCGGGAATCTCGATCGTCTCGAACTCGGCGCCCAGCTCGTCGGTCCAGACCATCGCCCTCATCTCGATCAGGTCGACGACGCCGCGGAAGCCCTCCTCGCTGCCGATCGGCAGTTGGATCGGCAGCGGGTTGGCGCCGAGCCGGTCGACCATCGTCTGCACCGAGTTGAAGAAGTCGGCGCCGGTGCGGTCCATCTTGTTGATGTAGGCGAACCGCGGCACCTTGTACTTGTCCGCCTGGCGCCAGACCGTCTCCGACTGCGGCTCGACCCCGGCGACCGCGTCGAAGACCGCGACGGCGCCGTCGAGGACGCGCAGGCTGCGCTCGACCTCGACCGTGAAGTCGACGTGGCCGGGCGTGTCGATGATGTTGATCCGGTGGCCCTTCCACTCGCAGGCGGTGGCGGCCGAGGTGATCGTGATCCCCCGCTCCTGCTCCTGTTCCATCCAGTCCATCACGGCGGCGCCCTCGTGGACCTCGCCCATTTTGTGGGTGCGGCCGGTGTAGTAGAGGATGCGCTCGGTCGTCGTCGTCTTGCCGGCGTCGATGTGCGCCATGATCCCGATGTTGCGGGTCTTCTCTAGGGGGAAGCTGCGTGGCATGGTTCCTAAGGTAAGCGGTTGTCTCGAAGTGGGTATGGGTGAAACGGAAACGACCCGGCACTGATCGGCCTCAGCGCAAAAAAAAGGCCCCAGCGGGCCCGGCGAAGCGTGCTGCGCGAAAACTGCCTGAGCGACGCGCGATGATAGCAGCGAAGAAGCGCCTCGGCTCCCTGTCCACCGAGCTCGCGAAAGGAAGCCGCGCCGTCGATCGGGCAGCGAGCCGCGGGCTCGAGCGGGCGCACCCGCCGCTGCGCCGTGTCGGGCTCGCCTCGGCGGTCACCGCGCGCCGCCTCGGCGCTTTCCTGGGGCCGCGGCTGCGGCCGCTCGCGGCGCGGTTCTTCCGCGCCGTCGCCTGGGGGGAGGCGGCGCTGCGCCGAGTTGCGGGGGCGAGCGCTCGCGGCGCGACCTCGCTGAGCGGGAGAATCACGCCGCAGCGAGCCGCGGCGGCGGTGATCGTCGCTGCCGGCGTCTGCCTCGTCGCCTCCCAGTTCCTCGACTACCGCGGCGTCGAGATCGGCCAGCCCGGCTACGCCGGCCTTCCCCAGGTGGCGAAGCCGCCGACCGTCGAGATTCGCACCGCCGGCGACGCGCACTCCTACCTGCTCGTGCCGCTGGGGCTGCTCGCCGCCGCGCTCGGGGGGCTGGCGGCGGTGCGCGATCGCCGCCGCCTCGGGCTCACCGTCGGCGCCCTCGGCGCGGTCGCCCTCGCCGTGATCCTCCTCGTCGACCTCCCCGAGGGCCTCGACGCCGGCGCCCAGGCCTCGCGCTTCGCCGGCGCCACCGCGGTGCTCCAGGACGGCTTCTACGCCGAGCTGGCGGCGGCCGGAGGGCTGGTTTTGGCCGGACTGCTCTACTATGCGCGGCCGTGCCGAATACGAATCAGCTCGTCAGGAAGGGCCGCAAGCGCCCGAAGAAGAAGACCACGACGCCGGGCCTCAAGTCGGGCCAGGGTCGCAAGAAGCGCGTAGCCGCCCCGCAGCGGCGCGGCGTCTGCACCCGCGTCGCCACGGTCACCCCGAAGAAGCCGAACTCGGCCCTGCGCAAGATCGCCCGTGTGCGGCTGACCAACGGGATGGAGGTCACCACCTACATCCCCGGCGAGGGGCACAACCTGCAGGAGCACTCGGTGGTGCTGATCCGCGGCGGCCGGGTCAAGGACCTGCCGGGCGTCCGCTACAAGGTCGTCCGCGGCACCCTCGACGCCGCTGGCGTCTCCGATCGCAAACAGGCCCGCTCCCGCTACGGCGTCAAGGCCTCCTGATCCCATGCCCCGCCGCTCCGCAGCGCAGATCCGGCCGGTCGAGCCCGACGCCAGGCACCGCAACCGGCTCGTCCAACAGCTGATCAACAAGGTGATGAGCGACGGCAAGAAGTCGCTTGCCGAGCGGATCGTCTACGACAGCCTCGCGATCGTCGGCGAGCGCAGCGGCGAGGACCCGGTGGAGACGCTGGAGGCGGCGATCAAGGCGCTGACGCCGGTGCTCGAGGTCCGCTCCCGCCGCGTCGGCGGCGCCACCTACCAGGTGCCGGTGGAGGTTCCCGCCCGCCGTGCCCGCACCCTCGCGGTCCGCTGGCTGGTCCAGTTTGCCCGCCAGCGCCGCGAGTACTCGATGGCCGACCGGCTCGCCGCCGAGATCCTCGACGCGAACCAGCAGCAGGGCAGCGCCTGGAAGCGGAAGGACGACATCTACCGCATGGCCCAGGCGAACAAAGCGTTCGCCCACTACCGCTGGTAGAGGCCGTGGGGACGCGCCTGGCGGCGTCCTCGGTCGCTCGGATCGGGTCACGCACTGCAGTGCGCTCCCCTCACCTCGCTTCCTGTGTCCTTGCCAGCCACGCCCCCACGGCCTCTCTAAGGTTTGGGAAATGAGTAGGCCGATCCTTGCCGTCGACGTGGACGGGGTCATCTCTTTGTTCGGATTCGAGCAGCCGCCCAGCCGCGAGGAGGCGCGCTACGAGATGATCGACGGGATGGTCCACTGCATCTCGCTGCTGGCCGGCCAGCGGCTGCTGCGGCTGGCGGAGGTGTACGACCTGGTCTGGGCGACCGGCTGGGAGGACCGCGCGAACGACTACCTGCCCAACATCCTCGGCCTGCCGGAGCTGCCCTACCTGACCTTCAACGGCGCCGCCCGCTTCGGCTCGGCGCACTGGAAGCTCGGCCCGCTCGACGAGTACGGGAAGGACAGGCCCCTGGCCTGGATCGACGACAACTTCGACGAGAGCTGCTACGAGTGGGCGCGCGGCCGCGGCGTTCCGACCCTGCTGGTCCCGACCGAGCCCGACCGCGGCCTCGAGGAGGTCCAGGTCGAAGCGTTGACCGCCTGGGCGCGCGGTCTAGACTGACTCGTCGTGACCGGGTTCTGGCCGATCTTCTTCCTCCTCGTCGTACTCAAGATCCCCGTGCTGGGATCCCTCTGGCTCGTCTGGTGGGCGAGCAAGGCGACACCTGAGAACGAGGACGCCAACGAGGACACGAGTGGCGGCCCCGAGCGCCGCCGCCCCCTCAACCCCCGCCCCCGAGGCCCCCACCCCCTCCCGGGAGGAGGCGCCAGCACCGCGAGGAGCCGGGGGGATGCCCCTCCGGCGCAGCGGCGTCCTGTTTTTCGCCCCATCCCCGCTCCTCGGACGGCCGAAGCCTCCTCAGGCGAAAAACCCAGCAAGACGGAGGGGCATCCCCCCGGCTCTCACCCGCGCTGAGCAGCCTGCCGCCGCTCGTGCCGGATCTCGCGCAGATACGGATGGAAGTCCACCTCGACGGTATGCCGCTTGGAGGCAACAAAGCGCTTCCCCATCTTCCGCTCCTCCCGCTCGATCTGGCGCCGCATCTCGCTCGGCGCCGGTAGCGCCGCCCGCCCCTCGAGCAGGTCGGCGACCCATTCCGCCTGCGCCTCGGCCAGCGGCATGATCGGCCCGAGCGGCTGGATGAAGCCGATGAAGTAAAGCCCCGGGCGCTCGACCGAGACGACGCGGCGGTAGAGCGGCAGCCGGTTGTCGGGGGCCGCGAGCACGCTCTCCTCGAAGAAGGGGAAGGTGATCCTGTAGCCGGTGCAGTAGATGACGAGGTCGATCTCCTCCTCGCTGCCGTCGACGAAGCGGACGGCGCGCCCACCGTTGAAGCGCTCGATGTTCGGCTTCACCTCGATGTCGCCGTGGCCGAGGCGGGGGAGGAGCTCCGAGGAGACCGTCGGGTGCGCCTCGAACAGCTTGTGATCGGGCTTGGGCAGGCCGTATGAGGTCATGTCGCCGACCGCCATCTCCAGCATCCGCATGCTGAAGAAGCGCTGCACCGAGAGCGGCAGCCGCGAGATCAGCGGCGTCGCGGTCTCGTCGATCGGCTTCCCGTTCAGGTACTTGGGCAGCACGTAGGCGCCCCGCCGCATCGCCAGGAAGGTGGCGTCGGCGATCCGCGAGGACTCGACCGCGACGTCGGTTGCGGAGTTGCCGATGCCGAGGACGAGGACGCGCTTGCCGCGGAGCACGTCGGGCTCGCGGTAGTGGTGGACGTGGATCTGCTCGCCGGTGAACTCCTCGGCGCCGGGGAACGGCGGCTCGGGCCAGCGCGGGTCCCAGTGGTGGCCGTTGGCGACCAGCACCGCGCGGTACCGGTTCGTCTCTCGTTCGCCGTCGGGGCCTTCGACGGTCACCTCCCACTCGCCGTCGGCCGGCTCGACGTCGAGGACCTCGGTGCGGAAGCGGATCCTCTCCCGCAGAGCGAAGCGGTCGACGAATTCGTCGAAGTAGGCGGCCATCTGGAAGTGGTCCGGGTAGTCGGGATAGTGGTCGGGCATCGGCAGGGTCTTGAACGCCATCACCCTCCGCGAGGTGTTGATGTGCAGCGAGCGGTAGGCCGACGACATCCCGTTGTCGTTCTCGTAGCGCCAGTTGCCGCCGACCTGCGAGCCCTTCTCGAAGCAGTCGAAGGGGATCCCCCGCGCCTGCAGCACCTGGCAGGCGGCGATCCCCGAGCTCCCGGCGCCGACGATGCAGGCCTTCTCCGCGGGCATCGAGCCAATCTATCGGACTGGCTGCTCAGCCAGGAAAGCGACGAAGAGTGCATTGACCGTCGTATAGATGGGAAACGCACTCCTCGTCCCTCAACCCGCTACTGGAAGCGGAGATCGAGTCGACCTCGGATAGCCAAAGCGGCCACGCGGGGAGGGGTCCGGCACCCCTCGGAACGTCTTGTACTTTTTCGACGGAGCTGCTTCTCGGACGGCAGGGGAGCGCTGACGAAAAAGTTAAGTGGAGAGGGGTGCCGGACCCCTCTCCCTATTTCGCCTCGTCTGAAGTCGACTCGATCTCCTGCGCCAGCTCCTCGAGCTCCTCGGCGAACGACGGCCCGAAGCCCTCGACCGGCGCCTCGACTCCGTCGACGCCGAGCTCGGCCGCGAGCTCGTCTTCGTCGAGCAGCTCGTCGTCGCCAGGCGGTTCGATCGCGATCGCCGGCTCGACGGTCAGCGTCCGGTAGTGCTTGAGGCCGGTCGCGGCCGGGATCAGCTTGCCGATGATCACGTTCTCCTTCAGCCCGACCAGACGATCGCGTTTGCCCTCCAGGGCGGCGTCGGTGAGCACCTTGGTCGTCTCCTGGAAGGAGGCGGCGGAGAGGAACGACTCGGTCGCCAGCGAGGCCTTGGTGATCCCGAGGATGACCTCCTCGCCTTTGGCCGGGGTGCCGCCGTCTTCTTTCGTCTTCTTGTTCAGCCGTTTGAGGCTGCCGCGGTCTTCGAGCTGGCCCGGCAGCAGGCTGGTCGAGCCCTTCGACTCGATCCGCACCTTCTTCAGCATCTGGCGCGCGATCAGCTCGATGTGCTTGTCGTTGATGTCGACGCCCTGGGCCCGGTAGACCTTCTGCACCTCGTCGACCAGGTAGAGCTCGGTGTCGGTGCGGCCGCGGATCGCCAGCAGGTCGGCCGGGTACAGCGAGCCTTCGTTGAGCTGCTGACCAACCTCGACCTTGTCGCCGTCGGCGACGTGCAGCCGGGTTCGGGGCGGGAAGCTGTAGCTGTGCTCCTCGCCGCTCGACTCGGTGACGATCACTTTCAGCGCTTTGTCGGTCTCCTCGATCGAGGCCTTTCCGGCAGCCTCGGCCATCTGCGCGAGGCCCTTCGGTTTGCGCGCCTCGAAGAGCTCGACGATGCGCGGCAGGCCCTGGGTGATGTCCTGGCCGGCGACGCCGCCGGTGTGGAAGGTCCGCATCGTCAGCTGGGTGCCCGGCTCGCCGATCGACTGCGCGGCGATGATGCCGACCGCGTCGCCGATGTCGACGGTCGACCCGGTCGCCGGGGCGACGCCGTAGCAGGAGCGGCACACGCCCGACTCGGCCTCGCACTTGAGGGTCGAGCGGACGGGAATCTTGACCGCCTCGTCGCCGAACGCCTCGGCGATCGCTTCGACGTCGGGCAGGGTGATCTCGTGATTGCGCTTGAGCAGCTCGCGGCCGCGCTTGGTCTCGAACTTCTTCGCCGCCACGCGCCCGACCAGGTTGTCGTTGAGCGAGCCGTCGTCTTTGCGCAGGACCATCTCGATGTGGTCCTTGGTCTTGCAGTCCTCCTGGCGCACGATCACGTCCTGGGCGACGTCGACCAGGCGCCGGGTCAGGTAGCCCGAGTCGGCGGTCCGCAGGGCCGTGTCGGCGAGGCCCTTTCGAGCGCCGTGGGTCGAGATGAAGTACTCGAGCACCGACAGCCCCTCCATGAAGTTGGCCTTGATCGGGCGCTCGATGATCTCCCCCTTCGGGTTGGCCATCAGCCCGCGCATCCCGGCCAGCTGGCGGATCTGTTTGAACGACCCGCGGGCGCCGGAGTTGGCCATCATGAAGATCGGGTTGAGCTCGTCGAGGTTGTCCTCCATCGCCTGGGCGACCTCGTCGGTGGCCCGGTTCCAGTGCGCGGTGACCGCCTCGTGGCGCTCCTCCGCGGTGATGTAGCCGTCGTCGTACTGGGACTGGATCGCCGCCGTCTCGGTCTCGTAGCGCTCGAGGATCTCCGGCTTGTCGGGAGGTGAGACCACGTTGTTCTTGGAGACCGTGATCCCCGCCTGGGTGGCGTAGTGGAAGCCGAGGTCCTTGAAGGCGTCCAGGACCTGTGAGACCGCCGGCGCGCCGTAGGCCTCGACCAGGTTGGAGACCATCTCGTTGACGTCGCGCTTCTTCAGCGAGTGGTTGACGAACTCGTACTGCTCGCGGTCGAAGTCCTCGCCGAGGGCGTCGGCGAGAGCGCGCTCGATCTTCTCGTTGAAGATGATCCGCCCGACCGTGGTGAGGAAGTGCTCGTGCCCGGCGCGCCGGTACTCGGCCTGGTCGTGCAGCTTGCAGCCGCCGTTCTCGTAGACGAGCTCGGCCTCCTGGGCGGAGCGGAACACCTTCACCTTCGGGACCGAGCCGTTGGAGCCCTTGCCGGCCTTGAGGCCCTCGTCGACCTTCGCCAGCTCAGCCTCGTCGGGACCGTAGGTGAGGTAGTAGATGCCGAGCACCATGTCCTGGGTCGGCGTCGCCAGCGGCGCCCCGTGGGCGGGCGAGAGGATGTTGTTCGCGGACAGCATCAGGATCCGCGCCTCGGCCTGCGCCTCGGAGGAGAGGGGCACGTGCACGGCCATCTGGTCGCCGTCGAAGTCGGCGTTGAAGGCGTGGCAGACCAGCGGGTGAACCTGGATCGCCTTGCCCTCGACCAGCACCGGCTCGAAGGCCTGGATGCCGAGGCGGTGCAGGGTCGGCGCCCGGTTGAGCAGGACCGGGTGCTCGTGGATCACTTCCTCGAGCACGTCCCAGACCTCCGGGATCATCGACTCGACCATCTTCTTCGCCGCCTTGATGTTCTGCACGGCTTTGCGCTCGACCAGCTGGGCCATGATGAACGGCTTGAACAGCTCGAGCGCCATCAGCTTGGGCAGGCCGCACTGCTGCAGCCTCAGGCTCGGCCCGGAGACGATCACCGAGCGGCCGGAATAGTCGACCCGCTTGCCCAGCAGGTTCTGGCGGAAACGGCCCTGCTTGCCCTTCAGCATGTCGGAGAGCGACTTCAGCGGCCGGTTGCCGGGGCCGGTGACCGGGCGCCCGCGGCGGCCGTTGTCGAACAGCGCGTCGACCGCCTCCTGCAGCATCCGCTTCTCGTTGTTGACGATGATCTCGGGCGCGCCGAGGTCGAGCAGCCGCTTCAGCCGGTTGTTGCGGTTGATCACCCGGCGGTAGAGGTCGTTGAGGTCGGAGGTCGCGAAGCGCCCGCCGTCCAGCTGCACCATCGGCCGCAGCTCCGGCGGGATCACCGGCACCGCGTCGAGGATCATCCAGTCCGGCTTGTTGTCGGAGTTGAGGAAGGCGGAGGCGACCTTCAGCCGCTTCACCGCGCGGGCCTGTTTCTGGCCTTTGGAGCTGTTGATGATCTGCTCCAGTTCCTCGCAGTCGGCCGCGAGGTCGACCTGCTCGAGCAGGTCGCGCACCGCTTCGGCGCCCATCCCGCCGCGGAAGTACTCGCCCCAGCCGAAGGGGGATCCGAAGCGGTCCTTGAGCTCGCGGAAGACCGTCTCGTCGTTGACGACGTCCTTCGGCTTCATCTCGGTGAAGATCTTCCAGACCTCGTGCATGCGCTCGATCGCCTCTTCGATGTAGGCCTCGGTGTCGGCGATCTCGGCGTCGAACTGCTTGCGCAGCTCCTTGGTCATCTTGGTCCGTTCGTCGTCCTTCAGCTTGCGCAGCTGCGCCGCGGTCAGCTTCAGCGAGTCGGCCCAGATGTGGTCCTCGTCGTCGAACTTGTCCTGTGAGCCGTCCTCCAGGTACTTGACCCGCCGCTCCAGCGACTCGCTCAGCTCCTGGGTCCGTTTCTGCTGTTCGGCCTCGTAGGAGTCGACGATCTTCTTGACCTCTTTCTCGAGCTTGCCGACGTCCTTGTCGCGAGCCTCCTCGTCGACCCAGGTGACCATCGAGGCGGCGAAGTAGAGGACCTTCTCCAGCTCCTTCGGAGCCATGTCGATCAGGTAGCCGATCCGGCTCGGCACTCCCTTGAAGAACCAGATGTGGGAGACCGGCGCGGCGAGGTCGACGTGGCCCATCCGCTCGCGGCGGACCTTCGACCGCGTCACCTCGACGCCGCAGCGCTCGCAGACGATGCCCTTGTAGCGGACCCGCTTGTACTTGCCGCAGTAGCACTCCCAGTCCTTGGTCGGGCCGAAGATGCGCTCGCAGAAGAGCCCGTCTTTCTCGGGCTTCAGCGTCCGGTAGTTGATCGTCTCGGGCTTGGTGACCTCGCCCCAGCTCCAGGAGCGGATCTTCTTCGAGGACGCGAGCCCGATCTCGATCGCGTCGAAGTTATTGATGTCGATCATCAGTCCTCCACCTCGGCCGGCTCGGCCTCTTCGGCATTTCCGGCACCATCTCCGTCAGTTCCAGCCTCGCCCTCGGCGACCACCTGCTCCTCCTGCTCGTCGGCGGCGCCGTTGGAGGAGTCGGCGCGAACGCCGGTCAGGTCCATCCCCAGCTCCTCGGCCGCCTTCAGCAGGTCGTCCTCCTCCTCGGAGATTTCAACGTCGGTCCCTTCGGAGACCACGTTGGCGTCGAGCGAGAGGCTCTGGATCTCCTTCAGCAGCACTTTGAAGGACTCCGGGATCGAGGGCTCGGGGATGTTCTCGCCCTTGACGATCGCCTCGTATGCCTTGACCCGGCCGACCGTGTCGTCGGACTTGACCGTGAGCATCTCCTGCAGCGTGTAGGCCGCGCCGTAGGCCTCCAGGGCCCAGACCTCCATCTCGCCGAAGCGCTGGCCGCCGAACTGCGCCTTGCCGCCCAGCGGCTGCTGGGTGACGAGCGAGTAGGGGCCGGTCGAGCGGGCGTGGATCTTGTCGTCGACCAGGTGCAGCAGCTTGAGGATGTACATGTAGCCGACGGTGACCTTGCCCTCGTAGGGCTCGCCGGTGCGGCCGTTGTAGAGCTGCGCGGTGCCGGCGCAGCGGGCGCCGGGGCGCTCGCCGAGGTCGAGGGTGAGGTCGATGCCGCGGTCCTCGTTCTCCTTCGACCACTCGACCAGCGCGGTGTCGACGTCCTCGACGGTGGCGCCGTCGAAGACCTGGGTCGCCACGTAGACGCGGCCGTCGCCGTCGGCGGAGTGCGCCTGCTTGTAGGCGTCGGAGCCGTCGTCGTACCAGCCGTTCGCCGCCACCCAGCCGAGGTGCGTCTCGAGGATCTGGCCGATGTTCATCCGGCTCGGCACGCCGAGCGGGTTGAGGATGACGTCCACCGGGGTGCCGTCGGCGAGGTGGGGCATGTCCTCCTCGGGGACGATCTTCGAGATCACTCCCTTGTTCCCGTGGCGGCCGGCGAGCTTGTCGCCCTCGGCGATCTTGCGCTTGGTCGCGACGTAGACGCGGACCAGGTCGTTGACGCCGGGCGGCAGGTCGTCGCCGTCGTCGCGGCTGAAGGTGAGGACGTCGATCACGACGCCGCCCTCGCCGTGCGGCACTTTCAGCGAGGTGTCGCGGACCTCGCGCGCCTTCTCCTTGAAGATCGCGCGGATCAGCTTCTCCTCGGCGGTCAGCTCGGTCTCGCCCTTCGGCGTCACCTTGCCGACCAGGAGGTCGCCGGAGACGACCTCGGCGCCGACGCGGACGATGCCGCGCTCGTCGAGGTTGCGCAGGCTCTCCTCCGAGCGGTTGGGGATGTCGCGGGTGATCTCCTCGTCGCCGAGCTTGGTCGTGCGGGCGTCGATCTCGTACTCCTCGATGTGGATCGAGGTCAGCTCGTCGTCCTTGACCAGGCGCTCGGAGAGGATGATCGCGTCCTCGAAGTTGTAGCCCTCCCAGGACATGAAGGCGACCAGGCAGTTCTTGCCCAGGGCGATCTCGCCGCCGCCGGTGGAGGAGCCGTCGGCGAGCACGTCGCCCTCCTTCACCTTCTGGCCGGTCTCGACGATCGGCCGCTGGTGGATGATCGTCCCCTGGTTGGAGCGCATGAACTTGTGCAGCGGGTACTCCTCGCTCTTGGAGCCGCTGCCGACGACGATGCGCTCGGCGTCGACGTGGGTGACCTCGCCGTCCGCCGCGGCCAGGACGACGTCGCCGGTGTCGACCGCGGCGCGCCGCTCCATGCCGGTGCCGATCAGCGGCGGGTCGGGCTTCAGCAGCGGCACCGCCTGGCGCTGCATGTTGGAGCCCATCAGCGCCCGGTTGGCGTCATCGTGCTCGAGGAACGGGATCAGCGAGGTCGCCACCGACCAGATCTGGGACGGCGAGACGTCCATCAGGTCGACTTCCTTGGGGGAGGCGGTCGCGTACTCCTGCTCGCCGGCGCGGACGAGGACCTGCGGCCCCTTCAGCTTGCCCGTCTTGGGGTCGAACTCGGAGTTGGCCTGGGCGATGACCTTCTCCTCCTCCTGGGTGGCGTCGTAGTGCACGATCTCTTTGCTGACCACGCCGTCTTTGACCAACCTGTAAGGGGTGGTGACGAAGCCGTGCTCGGAGACCTCGGCGTAGGAGGCGAGCGAGCCGATCAGGCCGATGTTCGGCCCCTCCGGGGTCTCGATCGGGCACATCCGGCCGTAGTGGGTCGGGTGCACGTCGCGGACCTCGATCGGGGCGCGCTCGCGGGTCAGGCCGCCGGCGCCCAGGGCCGAGAGCCGCCGCCGGTGGGTGAGCCCGGCGAGGCTGTTGGTCTGGTCCATGAACTGCGACAGCTGCGAGGAGCCGAAGAACTCTTTCATCGCCGCCACCACCGGGCGGATGTTGATGATCGTCTGCGGGGTGATCGCGTCGGAGTCTTCGGTGGTGAGCCGCTCGCGGACGACGCGCTCCATCCGGTAGAGGCCGATCCGGAACGCCTCCTGGATCAGCTCGCCGACGGTGCGCAGGCGGCGGTTGCCGAAGTGCTCGTACTCGTCGAGGTGTTCGTAGACCGGCTCGCGCGGGTAGGTGATCGCCTCCGCCGCGTAGTCCTTGATCGGGTTCTCCTCGTCGACCTCCTCGGGGATGCCGAGCAGCTTCGGCAGGCTGACCAGCTCCTTGACCAGGGCGATGATGTCGTCGTGGGTGAGGACGCGGGTTTCGAGGTCGATGTCGAGGTCGAGGCGGGCGTTCAGCTTGTAGCGGCCGACCCGGGTGAGGTCGTAGCGCTTGGGATCGAAGAAGAGCTGCTCGAGCAGGCCGCGGGCGGCGTCGACCGAGGGCGGCTCGCCGGGGCGCTGCTTTTTGAACAGCTCGATCAGGGCGCCCTCTTCGGTGCGGGTCGCCTCGGTGTCGGCCTCGATCGTGTGGCGGAGGTAGACCGAGTTGCCGAACATCTTCAGCAGCTGGTCGTCCTCGACGTAGCCCATCGCCCGCAGCAGCACCGTCACCGGCAGCTTGCGCTTGCGGTCGATGCGCACGTAGACGCGGCCTTTTTTGTCGATTTCGAGCTCCAGCCAGGAGCCCCGCGCCGGCATCAGGTTGGCGATGAAGACCTGCTTTTCGGGGTCCTTCGGAGCCATCACGTAGGCGCCGGGCGAGCGCACGAGCTGGGTGACGACGACCCGCTCGGTGCCGTTGATGATGAAGGTGCCGCGCTCGGTCATCCACGGGAAGTCCCCCATGAAGACGGCCTGCTCGCGGATCTCGCCGGTCTCCTTGTTCTGGAAGGCGACCGTCGCGGTCAGCGGTCGCGAGTAGGTCATGTCCTTCTCACGGCACTCCTCGATCGTGTTCGGCGGCTCCTCGAACTTGAAGTCGCCGAAGACGATCTGGAGGTTCCCCGTGTAGTCCTCGATCGGGGATATGTCGTTGATCGTCTCCCGCAGCCCCCCGCTCTTCGGGTCGGTCAGCTCCTCGAAGGAACGACGCTGGATATCGATCAGATGTGGTACTTCGAGCGGGTTCTCTAGGCGGGAAAAGCTCCTACGGGTTACGGGGGCAGCGTTCGAACGTGCCAAAGTCGGCGACTCCTCGGGCGGTCAGAGGGACGTTGGTAAAGCGCAGATATGGGCAGGGGGACTCAAACTGGCGCGCGACCGCAGAAAATAACACACCGCGACCGGCGGCCTCGAGCTTGGCTCCCTGACTGGGATCCGCACGGGGCTCGGCGAGCTTTCTATTTCAGCTCGACCGTCGCCCCGGCCTCCTCCAGCTCGGCCTTCAGCTTGTCGGCCTCCTCGCGCTCGACCCCCTCCTTGATCGCTTTCGGGGCCTCGTCGACGATGGCCTTCGCCTCTTTCAGGCCGAGCCCGGTCGCGGCGCGGACGACCTTGATCACGGGGACCTTCTGGCCGCCGACCTCGGTCAGCACGACGTCCACGGTGGCGCTCTCTTCCTCGCCGCCGCCGTCGCCCGCCGGGGCGCCCGCCGCGGCCGGCGCGGCAGCCGCCACCGCGGTGGCGGAGACGCCGAACTCCTCCTCGAGCGCTTTGATCCGCTCGGAGAGCTCGAGGACCGAGATGCCCTTCAGCTCCTCGATCCAGTCATCGGTTGAAACCTTCGTTGCCACTTACTCCTCCTCTTCCTTTGAAGTCTCGTCCTGCTCTGAAGTCTCGTCCTCGGGGGGCTCCTCGGACCCAGCTTGCGTCTCTTCGGCGTCGGCGGGGGCCGCCTCGGCGACAGGACCCGCCGACGCGGCGCCCGGCGCCTCGCCAGTGACGAGCCCTTTCTCGGCGATCTGGCCGAGCTGGAGCGCCAGGCCCTGGATCATCGATCCGAGCCCGCGGACGAGGCCGGTCAGCGGGCTGGCGACGACGCCGGCGAACCGGCCGTTGAGCACGTCGCGCGAGGGCAGGCGTGCGATCGACCTGAAGGCGTCGTCGTCGAGCGTGGTCCCGTCCATGAACCCGCCCTTGTAGGTGAGCACCTCGTGCTCTTTGTTGAAGGTCGAGATCGCCTTCGCCGCCGCCGCGGTGTCGCCGCGGACGAAGGTGAGCGCGGTCGGGCCCTGCAGCAGCTCGGCCAGCCGGTCCTCGCCGGCTTTGTCGGCCGCGAGTTTCGTCAGCCGGTTCTTGACGATGCGGAAGCTCGCGTCGGCCTCGCGCAGCTTCGAGCGCAGCTCGGCCGCCTGGGGGACGCTGATGCCGCGGTAGTCGACCGCGAAGATCGCCTCAGATGCCTCGATCTGGGCGGCGATCTCTTGGATGGTTGCGGACTTTTCCTCGCGGTTCATCGTCTCACCTGCACCGGGCTTGCGGGCTGGCGCCCCGCCGGTGGTCTGCGGCTAGCGGCGACGCAGTCTAGGCGCTCGCCGGCTCCTCTGCCGTCTCCCCCGCCGCGGCCCCGACCAGCTCGCGGTCGCTCGACTTGCCGGTGTCGACGCGGACGCCGGGGCCCATCGTCGTCGCGAGGGTGCAGGAGACGACGTATTTTCCCTTCGCCGCCGCCGGCTTGGCGCGGACGATCTCGTCGATCACCGCGGTGAAGTTGTCGAGCAGCTTCGACTCCTCGAAGCTGGCCTTGCCGATCGCCATGTGGACGATCGCCTGGCGGTCGGTGCGGTACTCGACTTTGCCCGACTTCGATTCGCCGACCGCCTTCTCGACGTCGTCGGTCACCGTGCCGACCTTCGGGTTCGGCATCTTGCCCTGCGGGCCGAGCACGCGGCCGAGCTGGCCGACCGTCCGCATCATCTCCGGGGTCGAGATCGCGACGTCGAAGTCGGTCCAGCCCTCCTGGACTTTCTCGACCAGGTCCTGGCCGCCGACGAAGTCCGCGCCGGCCGCCTCGGCGTCGCGGGCCTGCTGGCCCTGGGCGAAGACGGCGATGGTGACGTCCTTGCCGAGCCCGTGCGGCAGCGCCAGGGTGCCGCGCAGCTGCTCGTCGGCGTGGCGGACGTTGACGCCGAGCAGCACGTGCAGCTCGACCGTCTCGTCGAACTTGGCGCTCGCGGTCTGCTTGACCAGCGCGATCGCCTCGGCCGGCGGCAGGGCGCTGTCGCGGTCGACCTTGCCGTACTGCTCGCGGTATCGCTTGCCGTGGGCCACCGGTTCTCCTAGGCGACGTCCACGCCCATCGAGCGGGCGGTGCCGGCGATGATCTTCGACGCGGCGTCGAGGTCGTTGGCGTTGAGGTCGGGCATCTTGCGTTCGGCGATCTCGCGGATCTGGTCCTGGGAGATCGTCCCGACTTTGTTGACGTGGGGCTCGCCGGAGCCCTTCGGGATCTTGATCGCTTCCTTGATCAGGACCGCGGCCGGCGGGGTCTTGGTGACGAAGGTGAACGAGCGGTCCTCGTAGACCGTGATCTCGACCGGGATGATCGTCCCGCCCTCGCCCTGGGTCTGCGCGTTGAACGCTTTGCAGAAGTCCATGATGTTGACGCCGTGCTGGCCCAGGGCAGGGCCGACCGGCGGCGCCGGGTTCGCGTTGCCGGCCTGGATCTGCAGCTTGATCAGAGTGAGGACTTTTTTCGCCATCGGGGTCGGGGAGGGTAGCGATCCGCGGGCTAGATCTTCTTCACCTGGTCGTAGCCGACCTCGACCGGGGTCTCCCGGCCGAAGATCGAGACCAGCACCTTGAGTTTCGCCGCGTCCTCGTTGATCTCGGCGATCTCGCCGGAGAAGTCGGAGAGCGGGCCGGAGATGACTTTGACCGATTCGCCGATCGCGAACTGGGCCTGGGTACGCGGCCGCTCGGCGGTCTCGCGGTGCAGGAGGCGGTCGACCTCCGGTTTGGAGAGCGGCACCGGCTTGTTGCGGGAGCCGACGAACCCGGTCACCCCGGGCGTGTTCTTGACCAGGCCCCAGGCGTCGTCGGTCATCTCCATGTTGACCAGGACGTAGCCGGGCATCGTCCGTTTCTCGGTCTGGACTTTCTGCCCGTCCTTCATCTCGGAGATCTGCTCGGTCGGGACGACGACCTGCCGCACGTTGCGGTTCTGGCTCATCGTCTGCACCCGGTGCTCGAGGTTGTGCTTGACCTTGTTCTCGTGCCCGGAGTAGGTGTTGATCACGTACCAGCGATACAAGTTCGATGCCCTTTGTTCGGGATCCCTAGAGGATCTGCTTGACCAGCCAGTTGATCGCCGCGTCCAGCGCGCCCAGGTAGGCCGCCGCGACGGCGACGAAGAGGACCGTCACCGCGGTCGCCTGGATCAGCGTTTCGCGGTCGGGCCACTGTACTTTCTTCAGCTCCGCCCAGCAGGAGGCGAGGAATCCGATCACCCCGCCGCGCTGGCGTTCGGCGCTCGCCTGCTTCTGCTTCTTGGCCAGCTGCTCGCGCTCGCGCCGCTTCTGGTCCTCGCGCCGGCGCTTCTCGGTTTCCTTCTCGGCCTTCGCTTCGGCGCGGCGGACCGAGCGCGAGGGCCTGGTGTGCTCCGGCAGCTCCAGCGCGGCCTCGGGGGCGCCGGCAGCCATGCCGCGCTCCTCGGCCTCGATGATCGCCTCGTCGCCGGAAACGGGGACCTGGGTGTCGTGCTGCGCCCGCGCCTCGGCGCGGCGATCGCCGGAGCGCTTCCGCTCCTCAGCTTCCCGAGCCCGGCGCTCGGCCTTGCGCTGTGCGCGGGTCTTGGCCATCGGGAGCTACCGGGTCTCCTTGTGGGCGGTGTGGTGCCCACACCAGCGGCAGTACTTGCGCAGCTCGATGCGGTCCGGCGAGTTGCGCCGGGACTTGTTGGTCTGGTAATTCCGCCGCTTGCAGTCTTCGCAAGCCAACGTCACCGCGATGCGGACATCTCCGCGAGCCATGCTTCTCTCTCTTCCGAGGACGGTCGTTACAGAAGAAAACCCCGGGCCCGAGGCGCGAGGCTGAGCCAAGGATAGCGCCCCTCTGCGGGCTGGGGCGAGCGGTTCAGAGCCCGAGGGTCTTGGCGATGATGTTGCGCTGGATCTCCGAGGTGCCGCCGTAGATGGTGGAGACCAGGGAGGTGCGGACGAGGCGCTCCATGTCGTACTCGGAGGAGTAGCCGTAGCCGCCCATCAGCTGCATCCCCTCCAGGGTGGTGCGCTTGGCGACCTCGGTGACGAAGAGCTTCACCATCGAAGCCTCTTTCGGCAGCATCCGGCCCGGGTCCTCGTCGGTCAGCGTCGCCACCCAGCGGGTCATCAGCCGCGCCGCCTCGAGGTCGGTGGCGAGGTCGGCGAGGCGGTGCTGGAGGGCCTGGAAGGAGCCGATCGCGCGGCCGAACTGGCGGCGCTCCTTGACGTAGTCGAGGACGTCGTCGAAGGCGCGCTGGGCGATCCCGAGCATCGTCGCGGCGAGGATCAGGCGCTCGACGTTGAGCCCGGCCATCAGCTGGGTCCAGGCCTGGTCGACCTCGCCGAGCACCGCGTCGGCGGGCGCGGCGCAGTCGGTGAAGTAGAGGTGGTTGGTCTCGCGGCCGCCCATCGTCTCGATCGGGACGACCTCCATCCCCTCCGTCTCCGCCGGCACCCAGATCATCGACAGGCCCTCGTGCTTGCCCTCGCCCTTGGTGGTGCGGCAGACGACCAGGACGTGGTCGGCGATGTGGGCGTTGGAGCAGAAGACCTTCTGGCCGTTGAGGACGTAGCCGCCGTCGACCGCCTCGGCGGAGCAGCTGAGCGCGCCGACGTCGGAGCCGGCCTCGGGCTCGGTCATCGCGATCGCCTCGACCGAGCCGGCGGCGATCCCGCCGAGGATCTCCCGCTTCTGCTCCTCGGTGCCGAAGCGCTGGGTGGCGCCGGCGACGATCAGCGTCGTCGCGTAGCCGCCGATCGGGGCCAGCCCGCGCGAGGTCTCCTCCATGAACAGGCAGGCGTCGAGCATCGAGCCGCCCGACCCCCCGTACTCCTCCGGGATCGTCACCCCGAGCCAGCCCAGCTCCGCCATCTGCTTGTAGACGTCGAAGCTGTGGTGCTCCCGGTAGCCCTCGGTCAGCCGCTCGCGCTGGTCCTGCGTCCCGCACTCGCGCGCGCAGAAGTCCCGGATCGCGTCGACGAAGTCGCGCTGCTCGTCGGTGAGGGCGAAGTCCACGGGCGAAGCCTATGGGAACGCCGCGCTACCCCGCGAACGGGTCGAGGAGCTCGGCCCCGGTTCCCTCGACGTCGGCGACGTTGCGGGTGGCCAGCGTCAGGCCGAGGACCCTCGCGGTCGCGGCCAGCAGGCCGTCGACGACGGGCAGCGGATCGGGGACGCTCATCCTCCCCCACTCCTCCGCGATCGCGCGGTCGACCGGGAGGATGCGGTCGCCATGGGCGTCGGCCAGCGAGGCAAGCCAGCGGTCCAGGGCGGCCGCTGAATCGGGGTCGCGGCGACGCAGGCTCTCGATCCCGCGGCGAATCTCCCCGATCGTCAGAGCGCTGAGGAAGATCTCCTCGTCGGCGAGGCCGGCGAACCAGGCGCTGACGTTCGGGTCGGCTCGGTCCCCCTTGCGCAGCTCCGAGACGACGTTGGTATCGAGGAGGTAGCTCAAAGCTCGACCGGGCGGCCGCGGTCCTCGGGACGCTCGAAGTCCCGATCCTCGCCCAGATCGGGCATCTCGAGCAGGAGGCCCTTGAGGGACCTGCCCGGCCCGCCCGACCGCAGCGCCTCCCGCAGGATCCGCCGGTGCTCCTCCTCGGCCGAGTGGCCGTGACGTGCGGCGCGGATTTTCAACTCGCGCACGACGTCGCTCTCTATATCTCGGACTAGAAGCTGTGCCATCGTGATAGCAATGATAGCGGAACCCGGGGGAGCCCGGGCCCGGTCAGCCGCGGTGGCCGCGGCGGCGGAACGGGTCCTCGAGGTCGGCGGCGGCGAAGCCGTCGGCGCCGGGCGCGCCGCTGGCGTAGCGGTAGAGGGCGACCGAGAAGACCTGGCGGGTGGCGAGCGAGAGGGCGGAGACGAGCAGCAGCGCTCCGATCGCGATTGCGATCAGGGCCGCGGCGGTGGTCGGGTGCCGGTCCCTGACGCCGATGCCGACCAGGCCGGTGATCCCCTCCCCCATTTGCCCTTGATCAGGTGGACGGATTCCTTGGCGGTCTCGAGCGGCCCGGCGCCCTCGAGCGCCAGCAGCGGCACGGCGAAGATCGTCGCCAGGCTCCAGGCGGCGCCGAGCAGCCAGGACGCGAGGCGCCCGGCGCCGGGGATCCGCGACGCGAGCTGCTCCAGGACGAGGCCCACGCCCGCCGCCAGGAGCGACCACTGGGCGATCCGGCCGAGCTCGCGGATCCGTCACCGATCGGCCTGCAGGAGTTGTGCCGGGAATAGGCCCGTTCGACATCCTGCCGATTTCGATCAGACATATGTGTTTCTCAATGTCGATTCGAGGGGTCCGGTGGCAGCTCAGCACTGTGCGCCCGCAATACATCCGCTGGCTTCGCGCTACTAAGGATCTCTCGCCCCACACCGTCCGGGCCTACGAAGGCGACCTCTTGAGCTTCGAGCGGCACGTCGGTGCCCGCGTCGATGTCGCGGAGGTCAACCGAGAGTCTCTTGTCTCCTTCCTAGAGACGCAAAAGTCCGCCGGTCTCTCGCCCGCATCGCTGAGACGACGCGCCTCCGCCCTTCGAGGCTTCTGTCGCTGGATGCTCTCCGAAGGACTTGTCCAAGACGACCCCTGGACCGGGGCCAATCTCTCCTTGGGCCGATCGCGACGTCTGCCCCGCGCGCTGCCCGCGACCGACCTCGATCGCCTTCTCGGCTTCCTCAGGCTCGCGGCCCACGTCGACGCCAAAGGCACCGCCGATCCGACCGGGATAGAAGAACGCCCCCACGAGTCGACGACTCTCCTGGCCGTCGCGCTGATGGTGGCGACAGGCGTACGCGTCCATGAGGTGGTCGGCCTGCGGTACCGAGACATCGACCTCACCGGCCGGACGGTCCGCCTCGTCGGCAAGGGCCGCCGCGAACGGCAGGTCTTCCTGACAAACGACTGGATCACCGACCTGACCAGCGCCTTCCTCGATGCGCGCAGCTCCCTGGGACTCGCCCATCCGCACCTCCTCTTCAACCAGCACTTCGATCCGCTAACTCCGCCCGCCATGCGGTCCAGGCTTACGAAAGCCGCAGCCGCCGCTGGCGTCTCAACCCGGGTCACCCCACACATGCTGCGCCACACAGCTGCCACGCAGCTGATCGAGGCCGGCGTCGACATCCGCTACATCCAACGCCTGCTCGGCCACGCGAGCCTGAGCACGACCGAGATCTACACCCACGTCTCAGACAGGGCCCTCAGGCAGGTCGTGTCGGACGCGGATGTCCTCGGGAGCCTTGCGCAACGGCGATAACTAGGAATTATCGGTGCCGGAAGCGCCCAAGGCGGGCTACGCCGACCTCACAGATGCGATCGGCCCGCTCGTAGCAGAGACCAGGGAGGCGGCAGAGGGCTTGCGGCTGCTCTATGTCACGA